>PPCM01000065.1_pt1 | contig 188485 bp, 153 predicted proteins | sample 1555541 | NCBI WGS metagenome assembly PPCM01 (sample SAMN05284479, study PRJNA326546) | Marine sediment metagenome, whole genome shotgun sequencing project. | isolation source: marine sediment | place: Germany: Wadden Sea | collected 2012-09-05
CTGTCTCAGGCATACTGGTTCTCTAGCAATTCGCAGTCCCTGCGAGTGGGTCGTTAAATCTTTATCCACGATTAAAAGCCTAGCTTATGGTGCTTGTAACTCATTTTGGCACTCCTCAACCCCCGTACCTCCTGTCCTGCCCCTCTTTATCCGTTACATCTTTTGTACCGACCTAAGGCGTGCGACTTAAGAGTTCATATTCTTAATGGTTGCCTCGATCACTTCACGTAGGCGCTCCATTTTAACGGGTTTAGCTAAATAGCCATCCATGCCCATTTTTAGGCACAATTTGCGCTGCGTTTCACTCACGTCGGCAGTCAAAGCGACTATGCTGGGGCATTGCTCCGGCGCGACTTGAGAGAAAATCGAGGCTGCGGCCTTATTGCCGTCCATCACAGGCATTCGGAGATCCATGAGCACTAGATCGTATGTTTTTGCTAAACAAGCGGAGAGCGCCTCCTGCCCATTTTCGACACAATCCGCATTCAGACCCATCCGTTGAAGCATGATTTTGGCAATCTTTAGATTTATCGGGTTGTCATCAACTAACAGGATGCTGATGCCTGATCCGCTAAAAACACCAGTCGAAGAGCTCAAGGAGGTAACCTCACTGTTTTGATCCAAAGCACCTTTGTTAACTAGTGGAACTCTGAAGCTAAAACTACTTCCGGAGCCCATCGTGCTCTTGCATGAGAGTTCCCCGTTCATCAGTTCGCAGAGGCGCGCACAAATCGAGAGACCCAGCCCCGTGCCTTGATAGCTTCCTTCCATTGAGGTTTTTGACTGGCTGAAGGGTTCAAAGATTTCCTTCTGATCTTCCTCTGGAATACCAATCCCATGATCAACTACTTCAAACTCAAGCATGACTCTGTCGTTTTCAGGCAGGTTAGCATGAATGTGAAAATCCACTTGGCTGCCTTTATCGCTGAACTTTACCGCGTTGCTGACAAGATTTAGGATGACCTGTGTGATACGATCGGCATCCCCAATTAAATGCTCGGGCAACTTTCCGGATTCATGGATTCTAAAGCCCACTGACTTCGCATTGGCCAGCGACCGGCTAATGCCAGAGATCTTCCTCATCATCTCGCTAAGTTGAAACTCCGACTCAATGAGCACGAGACGTTCAGCCTCGATCTTTGAGTAATCCAGAATGTCAGAGATCAGCTCAAGCAGTGTATTGCCGCTATCGATAATAGTCGTCACAAACTCAGACTGTTCCGCATTCAGTTCGGTGCCTTGCAGTAAATCACTCAAGCCGATGATGGCATTCATCGGAGTGCGAATTTCATGACTCATGGTTGCCAGAAAACGGCTCTTCGCTTCTTCTGCAGATTCTGCCTGATTACGCGCGTCCCTCAGCATGCGTTCGTATTCCTTCTGTTGCGTGATAATGCTAATATATCCATGCCAAAGAATGCTGCCATCGGGCATGGCTTGAGGCATTGCGTTGCCTTGCATCCATTCCACGCGTCCATCTTCAAAGCAGACGCGATATTCACAAAACCAACGCTCCATCGTTCGGGCGCTTTCTTCGATAGAAGCATTCACCATTGCGGTGTCATCGGGATGTATGACATCGAAAGCAAGTGAGGCATCTTCTGCAACTTGTTCAGGAGTGACCCCGTAGACTTCCTTGATGCCCTCACTGGCATAGGGAAAACTAGCTTGGCCAGTTTCTGGCCAATAGCGAAACTGATAAATCACACCGGGGATTTGGCTGGCAATCAGCTGAAGTCGACGGTTTATCCGTATCGCTTCTTGAGCTTTCTTTTGCCAGTTGAAGTATAGGAAAGCACTTCCAAACATCAGAATCGCGCCGATTCCAAATCCAGTCAAGTGTGCCTGCTTCGTTTTCTGGGCTATCAGATCCAGAGTTTGTGAAGATTCCACCGCAACTAGATTGGCCTCTGTATCACCTAAAATATCCTTAACCGGGATACTCACCAGCTTGTAGTGCAAGCCATTATACTTAAAGCTAACTACACTATCTTCTCCTGCAACTGATTCAGCTCTGCTAAAACTGTCCGCGAGCAAATGAAGCGCATCACTATCGTCCCAGAAACTGCTGAATCGTGAGATGAACGACGTTGCAAATTGGTTGTTCTCCTCGGTGTAATCATTGCTAAAGACGGAAGTCTCATACTGGGCTTGCTCATCAGTAAATACGACACCTTTGACCAATTGCTTACTGATGAGAAATCCAAATTGTGCATTCTGATGAACCTCATGTAGCTTTTCCAACAGGGCACTAGTACTGAAACTGACTTCGACTGTTCCAATGTGAGCACCTTCGTGATAGAGAGGATAGACAAATCGGTATCCGTTAAAGATACGTCCTTCTTCGAACGCGCTCACGGCTCGCTGTTCTGCATTCGCTAGGTCGATTGTATGTCGCACGCCTTTCAGCGAATCGCCAAATTTCTCTGGACGGTGCATCCGTAATAATGATCTCGATTCTCTGGAATGGAAGTGAAGTTGCTTCAGATTCGCAGCCACAGCTCGTCGGTATAGCGGCAATACTATTTCATAGAGAGTCGCACGTTCCAGCTCAGCAGCTTTATCTGTTTTTGAGGACTCAAGGCGAGCCACCGCCTCAGTCAGTCCCGGTAAAGCTAATAACTCACCGTGAATGTAATTACTCAAAGTCTCTACGCTTAGAAGTATACTTTTATAGTTCTCCTGAATTGAGAGAAGCTTTCTCTCTAAAGCAATTTCCTCCTGCTTATCCGCAGCATATTCAACGAGAGTGTGGTAGCCAGCTGCCAATAGAATCAAGCCAAGTTGCAACAAGGAAAAATAGACAAGCCACGAACGCCTCGAAGAATCCGAGGGGGAGTTTTTATCTACTGTTTGTTGTTTAAGCACGAGCTTGAAAATAAGGTGTAAACCCTAATCGCGTCGAATGCAAAAGCAAAGATTTCGATACGTTGACGGTGAATGGAAAGCTTCCGTTGACGATGTGGACAACCAGTTAATCCGATGCTAATGGGGCAAGCGTGTCATTGTTATCGCGGCTGCTGAGTACCTGAACTTTGAACGCAGAGCGTTCGAAGTTGGACGTTCGATGTTCAAGCAATCGGTGCAGTTCTAGGGCAAGACCAGTGCGATTTGAATGCCGGGGCCATGGACGCCTTCGATGAGGATGCCTTCGACGTCGGCTGTCTTGGAGGGGCCGGTCGCGAAGATGATGGAAGGGTCGTCGCCGAAGCGCGCGATGGCCTCGCCGATGCTACCGACAATGTCGGCTTCGTCGATCACGGCGATGTGGATCCAAGGGGCGAGGGCACCGAGACGCGCGGAGGTGTCGCGGTCTTTTAGCATGATGGTGCCGCTCTCGGCGATGCCTGCGCTGGCTTTGGTGATGCCAAAGGTATACTCATTGATCTTGGCTTCGTCGTATTCTGTATCGAAGCTGATGCCTTCGACGTCGTCGAGCAGATGCGCCAGTGCCGAATCGCAGTAGCCGAAGGTGCTATCTTCTTTTTTAAGAAAGGCTACCAGCGTGTCGACTGAGTCGTAAAACCGGCCGCTGGCGAAGGCGAGCTTATCGGCGAACTGCGCCTTGAGGCTGTCGAACTCGCCGGAAGGATTACAAACCACGAGTGAGTCATCCCACTCGGGTTTGGCTGTGCGCTCGGGCAGTGGCTCGAGGGCGGTGCGGATGGCGCTGAAGATTTTTTCTCGATCGGACATGGTTTGTCAGTTTTATGGTTTTCGGTTTTCCGGTTTTCAGTTGTTCGGCTTCTAACCTCTATTCTCTGGCTACTATCCTCTGGACTTGAACCATTTGCGGAATTCGCCGCCTTGAAATTTGGGCAGTTTGCGGGCGCCTTGCCAGGATTTGGCTGATGGGTGGGGCACGAGCTCGGTGGGAATGTAATTCATGGTGTGTCCCATCGAGAGGGCGGTTTTCCACATCGTGGGTTGAGAGCAGAGGGTCGCCCACATGACGAGGTTAGGAGTGCCTTTCATCGCTTCCTTCGCGCCTTCGCGTTTGGCTTTATCGCGCAAACGTAGGAGCAGGTCGGGGATCGGAATGTTGACGGGGCAGACTTCGTTACACGCGCCACAGAGGCTGGAAGCTTTGGGCAGGTCGGCCAATTCGGGAAAGCGGTTGCCAGCTAGGAGTGGGCTGAGCACGGCACCGACGGGGCCTGGGTAGACACTGCGGTAAGCGTGGCCGCCGGATTGACGGTAGATCGGGCAGACGTTGAGGCAGGCGCCGCAGCGGATGCAGCGGAGAATCTCGCGGCAGTCGCTGGCCAGCACCTCGGTGCGACGGTTGTCGACGAAGATGACGTGCATTTGTTCGGGGCCGTGTGGCTGGCCTTCTGCCCTGGGGCCACCTATGAATTGATTATAAACGGTCAGCTGCTGGCCGGTGCCAGAGCGACCGATTAAATTGAGAAAAAGGCCGAGATCGCGGTCGGTGGGCACGAGTTTTTCGATGCCGATCACGGCGATGTGGACTTTATTGGCCGCCATGCAGAAGCGGGCATTGCCCTCGTTAGTCACGAGCACGATACGTCCGCTTTCGGCAGAGACGAAGTTGCCGCCTGTTAGGCCGACGTCGGCGTCGATGTATTTTTGGCGGAGGTGCTTACGGGCGCGGCGAGTGATCGTCTCGGGATCGTCGTTGTAATCGCCGAGGCCTTCGCGCTCGAAGCTCTTGGCGATGCCCCGTCGGTTCTTGTGCACGATGGGCGTGACGATGTGCGAAGGATGGTCGTCATCGATCTGAAGAATGAATTCTCCGAGGTCAGTCTCGACGACTTCTTTGCCGTTCTTTTCGAGATACTTGAGCATGTGGGTCTCTTCGGTGAGCATACTCTTCGATTTGACGACGCTCTTTGCGTCGTTCTCGTTCATGATCTGAAGCACCTTTGCGTTGACGGCATCGTCGTCGACTGCGAAGTGGACGGTGGCACCATTACGCTGGAAGGAGGCCTCGGCTTGCTCGAGATACGTGTCGAGGTGTTCGAGGGTGTGCTGCTTGATGAGGCCGGCGGTTTCGCGCAGTTTATCGGGATCGTCGTAGTCGCGGTGCAGGGTGTTGTAGCGACGCTCGGACTTCAGCTTCGCACCCATGAAGTTGGACTCGTGGACTTCGGGATCGAGGTCGCGGGCGGTGCGGTCGATTTTTTGGTGAGTTTTCATGGTTTAAAGTTTGCCAGCGTTTTTCAGTGAATCGCGGAGAATCTGGGCGACGTGCATGCGTTTTTGTGGGAAGCCTTGCTTCTCCATCATACCGCCGAAGTGCATCATGCAGCCCATGTCGGCGGCGGCCACGATGTCGGGTTTGCAGGCGGTGAGCTTCTCAATTTTGAGCGTGCCCATGCTGTTGGAGATATTTGGGAAGCTCACGGCGAAGGTGCCACCGAAGCCGCAACACTGCTCAGTTTCATCGATCGGTTCCACGGTCAGTCCTTCGATCGAGTCAAGTAGCGTGGCGATCGCTTCCGGGCTCTTAGAGCCACGCAGGTGGCAGCTTCGGTGCACCGTGATCTTGGCGTCGAATTTGCCTGGCCACTCTGTGACGCCGAGTCCGAATACGATAAAGTCGAGCAGCTCCCATGTGCGGTTGGCGAGAGCCTGAATCTCGGGGAGGTCAGCTTCTTTTTCAAACTCGAGCGGAGCGCCATGGAAGATCATGGCGGCGCAAGAACCGGAGGGCACTACGATGGGCTTGTCACCTGCAAACACCTTGGCGGTGTGGCGGACGACCTTACGCGAGCTCGCCCAGTCGCCTGCGTTGAAAGCGGGCTGGCCGCAGCAAGTTTGGCCATCGGGTAGCTCGATTTCGCAACCGAGGAATTCGAGAATTTCGACGGTGGCTTGTGCGACGTCGGCATAAAATGCGTCGCACAGACAAGTCGACATCAGCTGAACGGACTTACCGGTCGGGCGATTGGGGGGTGTGTGAAGGAGGCTCATGGCTATTATTGATACTTAAAACGAGAACGACTAGCAGGCAGATAATCGAGCGATCGGTTGCGGATGTATCGTGCTCTTGGTTGTCTTTTGGAGCTTTTTGATTTCGGCTTCGGCGACCTTAATCGCTTTTTTTGTATCGAGTGTCTCGATTGTGATCGTGGTGGTGCGTGATTCGCCTCCGGCTAGGGTCATGACACGGCCTTTCTCACGCTCGTAGCGGCGTGAGTTCGGGAAGTTGGTGGCTGGCTCGAGGCCGGTAACATAGCCATCCGCTTTCCCCGCGGTGTTTTTCCAAAGCGTGAAGCAAGGGAAGTCTTTCAGCGTGTAGCGAAGCAGGGATGCTTGGCTGCCGTCGGCATTGCGCAGCATCACCATGGTTTCGCGACTACCGCGCTTTCCGGCTAACTCGTGGAGGTAGGCTTGTTCGACAAAGCCCGGTTCGGGTGCGCCGTATACGTTATAGGTGTCGATGCCTTCCGCTGAGCGGGGGTCGCGCGGCGCGACTTGCTTGAAAGGCGCCAGCATGCGGGAACCTTTTTCCAGCAGGCTTTCGCCGTAGTTAATGTGGTAGAGCATCTCGTGCTCTTGCGGATTGTTGCCCAGGTTCGTCACTGTATCGGTAATCGTCATCGCGCCCGAGCCAAACTCTGTACGGATCTCGGTGTTCAGGCGTAGGGCAGGGCCGAACATCATGGTTTCATCCACTTCGCCTTTTAGGATGATGGCTTCTTCAGTGATTTCGAGGCAAACTGCACGTGCCGGGATATTGGCAATTTTGCCGTGTAATGTGAGTGCGACATCGTAAGCGTTGCCGCTGTAGTCTGTCACAGTATCGACGCCGGGGGCGCCCATGCTATTGAGGCCGCGGCGGACGAACCATTCATTGAAACCTTTCAGCCAGCCGAGTCCACCGCGCTCTTCTTGATTGATGAAGGCCGGATTGACCGGGTCTTTGACCGGAGAGTTCCAGCCGATGGAAACATCTCCGCATTGGCCTTTCCAGATGCCCATACCACGCGTTGGCAAAACAGCGAAGCAGAGTTTGCCGTTATTGATTTCGACGACTTGCACGCCGTCCTGTAAGCCTCCGCTTAGGGTGTAGGACTTGATTGACCAGCCCCCAGGGGAACCTGTGAAGTTTTCTGCCGAGAGATTGACCGCTTGGAAGCCTTCGGAGGAACCAGCACTGAGGAGGGGAGATTTAAATAATGTCTTCATTCTAGATGCAATGGTTGGAGTGCTTACTTGTCGGAGGCCTTCTCGAGCTGGGCAATGAGTTGCTCCTTGCTGGGGCCGGTTCCGTGGGTGACGAAGAAGGCGGTGGCGGCATTGGCCATCGCTAGGCGTTGTTTGAGCGGTAGGTTGCCGAGCGAGGCGCAAAGGTAACCGCCGTTGAAGCTATCGCCCGCACCTGCGAGGCGCACAACATTGGTCTGGCGCTGCTGTATGGCGTAGGCTTCGCCATCGGTCGCGCTGGAGGCTGCACCAAATTCCGGGGTGTGGACGACCAGCTCGTCGAAGCCAATTTTCTCGCGCGCGATCGTCAATGCGGATGCAATGGCGGCGGGTTCTAATGCAGGTTGCTCGACTCCAATGCGAGAGAATAGCTCAAACACCTCGTGCTCGTTCAGGCTGAATGTCATTGGGATCTTGCTGTTGTAGGCTTTGATCATCTCCAATGACTTGATGAAGGCATCGCTGGATTTCTTTTTAATGTCAGCGAAGTCGAAGAACATACGCTTTGGCGGCTCAATGCCTTCGCATTGTGCCATGAAGCCTTCAAAGATTTCGTCGAAATTTGCGGTGAGTGACCAGTAACCGAGCCCTAGAATATCGAGTCCGTTGAAGATCTCTTTGAGCTTCTCTTTGCCGATGCGGGTTTCGACATCTTTCCAGGTCAGATTGGAGACTGCCTTCAGGTCGCTCATGAGCACCTTACCATCCGGGAATTCCAATGCAATGGTCAGGGCTGGGTCGCCGAGCGAGAGCAACTCGCAGTTATCTTTGAATTCTTCAAAGGCCGGATCGAGAGTCGCATCGCCGTAAAGGCCGGGGAGAATAGGTTTGATTCCTAGATAGGCGGCAATCCGGCCTGTGTTGATTCCGCAGCCACCTTCGCAGCGACGTTTCCAAACGAGCTCAACGCCAACGCCACCATCGGCTCTATCGACGAGTAGTTCTCCGAAATGCTTCAGGTTCTGCATTGTGGAGTATTCGGTCTGGCTCTTCCGCTCTTGGACGATCTCGTAGGTTTCATCGACGAATCCGTCGCAGCCGAGCAGTATTTTACCGCTCAAGTTATTGATGTAGTCGACGTATACTTTCATATCTTCACTCATGTTATCTTACGTATGGGTTGTTTTTGTTGGGGTGATTGCTTGGTAGTAAGCTTGGTAGCTGTCGAGGGAGTGGTATGTTTCAGTTGTCGTTAGTGTTAGTTAGAAATCGATTGAAATTTGGCTTTAGCTTCGGCCCATTGTGCGTGGTCGGCTGGTTCGAAGCTCTCGACGATGGAGGAATTCAATACAATTTTTCGTCCTTCCGCAATCGAGTTGATCGCGCCGTCGGCGAGTAGTTGTGTCAGTATGTTTCCCAGTCCTGTTGCTTCAACTGGACACGCTGCTACTTTCACTCCGATGGCATTCGCGGCAAACTGGTTCAGTAAGTTATCTTGGCAGCCACCACCGACGATATGGAGTGTCGTGGGCTTTTCATCGACGTAGCCCATGAGCTTATCCCAGATTTGGGAATAGCAGAGTGCGAGGCTTTCGTAGATGCAGCGGATGATTTCACCGGGTGTGCGTGGGACGGGTTGGCCGCTTTCGTGGCAGTAGAGTTTGATCTTTTCTGGCATGTTGCCCGCTTCGACAAATTGAGGATCATCAGGGTTGATCAATGAACGGAACGCTTCCGTTTCTTCTGCCAATGCTGCCATTCGCCCGTAGGGAATGTCGTTGCCATGCGCATGCCAGTCGCGTCGGCATTCTTGGATGAGCCAAAGCCCACACATATTTTTAAGGAAGCGTATTTTTCCGCCAACGCCGATTTCGTTGGTGAAGCCGTCTTGAAAAGACTGTTCATTGATGATCGGAGCATCGAGCTCTAGCCCCATAAGTGACCAAGTGCCACTGCTCAGGAATGCAGGTGCTTTAAACTGGCTCGGTACGGCAGCGACCGCGCTCGCCGTGTCGTGTCCACCCACGGTGATTACTTTAGTATGATAAAGCCCTGTCTTGGTTTGGAGGCTTTCGGTCAGAAGGCCGAGCGTATCACCCGGATCGCTGATTTGCTTAAAAAGTTTTTTCGGGATGCCGAGACCTTGGATTAGGTCAAAGTTCCAGTCGCGTGTCTGTGGGTTGTAGAGCTGAGAGGTGCTGGCAACGCTTCGCTCTTGAGTCTTTTCTCCGGTCAACCAATAGCCGAGCAGATCTGGCATAAAGAGTAAATCGTCTGCTATTTCTAGTGCTGCACTCTTGCTGTTTACTTCAGAGAAGAGCTGGTAAATCGTATTGAAGAACATGAACTGAATGCCCGTGCCTTCGTATATTTCTTTCTGAGATACTTGCTCATACGCGGCCTTCATCATTCCCTTCGTGCGACCGTCACGATACTGGTAGGGAAGTCCTAGTAGGCGGCCGTCTTTGTCGAGTAGTCCATAGTCGACGCCCCAAGTGTCCACTCCGATGCTGATCACACGGTCTCCGTAGGTATCGGCTGCGGCCTTCAAACCATTTAAAATATTCTGATAGAGTGCGGTCACGTTCCAGTGCCATCCGTTTGGAAGTTCGACCGGTGTGTTGTCGAAGCGAATGACCTCGTGTAACTCGATGCGCTTACCGTCGTATTCTCCGGCGAGAACGCGTCCACTGCCGGCGCCAAGGTCAACGGCTAGATAGATTTTTTTTTCTGACATATTGGTAGGTTTTACGATTCGGCAATTGTTACGGTGCAACCTTGGGTACGAAGGTCTTCGACGAATTCCGGATCAGCACCGTTGTCGGTGATGATTTCACTAATATCGCGTAGGCTTGCGAAATAGTATTCCGATTGCTGGTTAAATTTAGTAGAGTCGATTAGCAGAACGACCCGCTGTGCCACATTAATAAGCGTTTCTTTGAATACAGCTTGCTGCTCATAGCCCTCGCTGGGGCCGCGATTGGCATCTAGCCCAATGCTGGATACAAAAGCGCAATGGATGTTGTGTCGGCGAAGCATGCCGAAGCTGTCGCCGCTGATAAAGGTCTGAGTCTTCGGGTGGTAGCTACCGCCTGTGGAGATGAGCTCGATCTGCTCCATAGATACGAGCTGATCGAGAACTGCGTAGGCATTGGTCAGCACTCGATAGGGGAGATCGGGTAGCATGGCGACAAGTGCGAAACTCGTGGTGCTGCTATCGAAGGCATAGGTCTGTCCTGGTTGGATCCGTTGGAGCGCAGTTCGGGCGATGGCTTGTTTTTTTTCGACCTCGAGCAGGCGGCGTTCGGAGAAGGATTGAAGTTTGGGGCGGCCATTCAGGCTGCTCGCACCGCCGTGGATTCGTGATAGTTGCTGATTATCGGCTAGAATCTGCAGGTCGCGGCGGATCGTCTCGTCGGTGACTTGAAACTCTTCAGCTAGATCCACCGTGCGCACCGTTCCACGCTCTTCGAGTAGGGTGAGGATTTGAGTTTGGCGTTCAGGGGCTAACATGCTGATCAATTTTGATTTATTTTTGGAAAATGCAAGAAATATGTTGACTTAGTGGTGATAAAAGTTGGTTTTGTTGTAAATTCCCAAGCAAACCAAAGAATTTGTATGAGTCAATCACCCCTGAATCGCGCCCAAATCGAGCAACTAGTACGTCAAAGTCTTGCTCGTGTTGTTGGCCCAAGCGCTAATGGCCCTTCTCAGTCGCAAGGCCCCAACCCGTTGGTTGTGAATATTAGCGCCCGTCATTGCCACTTATCGCAGGAGTCTGTTGAAACCCTTTTTGGTAAAGGGCACACGCTGACACCTAAAAAGGATCTATATATGGACGGCCAATACGCTGCTCAAGAATCCGTCACTTTAATTGGTCCACGTAGCCGGATCATTTCCAATCTTCGTATTTTGGGACCTTGCCGCGATTTCGACCAAGTTGAGCTCGCTTCAACCGACGCAATTTCGCTCGGCTTTAAAATCCCGACTCGCAACTCCGGCGATATTGAAGGCACACCTGGCTGCATGTTGATGGGCCCTGCTGGTTTTCTTAAGATGGATAAAGGCGTCATCCGCGCTGCGCCACACGTGCACATGCATCCAGACGATGCCGCTTACTATGGTGTCGAAAACAAAACTTTCATGAAACTGCGGGTTGGCGGTGACTTAGGTGTTACTTTCGACCGTATTTTCGTCCGTGTGGATCCTTCTTTTAAATTGGAAGTGCACATCGACACCGACGAGGGCAACGCCTGCGGCTTTACCCAACAGACACCCTGCGAGTTAATTAAATAATTTCTGAATTCTGACACCTGTCACTTGAATTCATTTTCAAATACACACCAAACACCAACCCACACATATCATGAGTGAATCCATCGGATTAGTAGAAACAAAAGGTCTCACCGGCTCCATCGAAGCCAGTGACGCTATGGCAAAGGCGGCTTCGGTCAGCCTAGTAAAACAAATCTCCATCGGCGGCGGTTTCTTGACCGTTCTCGTTAAAGGAGATGTCGGCAGCGTCAAAGCAGCCGTCGAAGCGGGAGCCGAAGCGGCCAACCGCGTTGGCGAACTCGTCGCCTCCCACGTTATCGCGCGTCCGCACGATGACTTGTTGAAACACTTTGAAGCATAACCCCAAAAAATAGGGAGACATATTATTATGGCAAAACAAGCAATTGGAATGATCGAATGCAAAGGGCTCGTAAGCCTCATGGAAGCATCCGATGCCGCACTTAAATCAGCCGACGTCGTCATGACCGGCTACGAAAAAATTGGTAGTGGCCTCGTCACTGCGTTCTTCACCGGCGATGTCGCTGCTGTGAAAGCTGCAGTCGAAGCAGGTGCCGATGCCGCAGGCGCTGTAGGCGAAGTGGTCGCTGTCCAAGTGATCCCACGTCCGCACGACGACCTCAGCAAACTCGGAAGCTGGATTGGCTAGGCGAAGCTCCGCTTCGCGGTTCACCAGTTCCCGTTTTCTCAGTTTCCAGTTCAACAACCGGAAACTGGCCAACAGAAAACTGATTAACTGAATCCCCCCGAATTCTTATGAAGATCCTCATCGCCAACCTCGGTTCCACCTCGTTCAAATATCGACTCTTCGATATGGACGCAGACAACGCTGCGCAACTCGCCAGCGGTGGATTCGAACGTGTTACCGACTACACTAGCTGCATCGAAGAGATGCTGGAAAGCTTGGTCGGGGACGGGCATCTTCAATCCGGTGAGGAGATCGATGCCGTCGGTTTTAAGACCGTCCTCGGCAAAGATCTCAGTGGTTGTGTGGAAGCGGATGCGCGCGTCCTTGAAGCTCTCGAAGGTTTCAAGGAAGTTGCGCCCGCCCACAATCCGGCCTACGCCGCCGGCATCCGCTGCTTCGCAGAGAAGCTACCCACCGTCCCTCGGGTCGCACTCTTTGAGACGGCCTTTTATCAATGGATGACTCCAGCCGCCTACAGCTATGCGATCCCGCAAGCCTGGCGCGACCTCGGCATCCGCCGCTACGGTTTCCACGGAGCCAGCCACAAATTCGTCGCCGAGCGCTCCGCTGAGATGCTGGGTAACGACACCATCGCCGAACGCGTCCGCCAACTCTACGTAGAAGGCCCCGGCGAATATACCGGTGCACCAATCCGCGTGCTCTCCTGCCACCTTGGTGGTAGCAGCTCCGTGACTGGTATTCAAAACGGTGTCGCCATTGGCACCAGCATGGGCTTCAGCCCGCAAAGCGGCTTACCGCAAAACAACCGCGTGGGCGATCTCGATTCGATGGCGATCCCTTACGTTTGTAAAATGCTCGGCCTCTCGATCGAAGAAGCCGAACGCCAACTCAACAAAGAGAGCGGTCTGCTCGGTCTTTCTGGCGTCAGTAACGATGCCCGCGATATTCGCGAAGCTGCCGAAAAAGGCAGCGCCGACGCGGTACTTGCCACCGAAGTGCTCATCGACAGCATTCGCCACTGGGCAGGCTCCTTCTTTTTCAAAATGGGTGGCGCTGAGGCCATCACTTTTACCGCCGGCATCGGCGAAAACGACGCGGAGCTTCGCGCCGCCGTCTGCGCTGGTCTCGAAGGCCTCGGGGCGCAGATCGATCCCGCCGCGAATGCCAAAGCGATCCGCGGCGCAGAGGGCATCATCAGTACGCCCGATTCTAAAATCAAAATTCTCGTCATACCTGCCAACGAAGAGCTCGTCATCGCCCGAGAGGTCTTTCGCAAGGTTTCCAACTAAATTTCCCGTAACTCGAATCACATATCCCAAATCTCGTAACTCAATAACATAAATCTCGAATCCCGTATCACGGAACCCGAATCTCAAATAACATCCAACCCACAAAATATTATGGCAAAACAAGCAATTGGAATTCTCGAAACTAAAGGCCTCATCGGTCTCGTTCAAGGCACAGACGCTATGCTCAAGTCGGCAAACGTCGAACTCGCTGGCCCCATGAAGGGCGTCGGCAGCGCACTCGTCAGTGCCGTCATCACAGGTGATGTCGCAGCGGTCAACGCAGCGATCGAAGCCGGTGCTGACGCCGCTGGCCGCTACGGCGAAGTCGTTAGCGCTCACGTCATTGCACGTCCGCACGAAGACGTCGAAAACATCGTCCCTGCTCTTAAGTCCGCTCCCAAGCGCGCTGCTAAGTAAACTTCGATGTACCTCGGAAAAGTCATAGGATCCGTCGTCTCGACGAAAAAGGACGAAAGCATGCGGGGGCGTAAGCTCCTCTTGCTTCGCCCTATGCTCATCGATCCGGTAGATCCCACTAAATTCAAGCCCGGTAGTAATACCATCGTCGCCATCGACACGCTCGGTGCAGGCGAGGGCGAGCTCGTCATGTTTTCGCAAGGCAGCTCCGCTCGCCAAGCCGAGGGCTTGAAGCAGCTCCCCGTCGACGCCGCCGTCGTCGGGCTGATCGACACGGTCAGCATCGAGGGCAAGAAGACTTACGAAGCTAAGAACAGCTAAACCCCTAGAAGGATACTTATATGAGTCAGTTGAATGAAGCCGCAATTCGCGACGTAGTGAGTCAAGTGCTCGCACAACTCCAGTCTAAAGGATCGCTTGCGATGCCGACCATCCAAACGCGCCCCGGTAAACACGGTGTTTTTGACGATGCCGACCAAGCCGTCGCTGCTGCGCGCAGTGGCTTCGAGCAACTGCAGAAAAAAGGCTGGGCCGCACGTGTAAAGATCGTCGATCTTGTTAAGCAAATGTGTGTCGACAACGCTGAGCGTTGGGGCGACATCGAGTTTAACGAGACCAAGATCGGTCGCCGCGCCCACAAACCTTTGAAACTGCAAGGTGTCAAAAACGTGCTCGGCCCCGAATACCTCGTGCCACAAGGCATGAGCGGTGATTTCGGCATCACGATGGATGAAGCGGCTCCTTGGGGCGTCATCGTCGGCGTGACTCCACTCACTCACTCAGTTCCTACGATTGCGGGTAACATCATCAACATGGTGGCTGCTGGTAACTCGGTCGTCTTCAATCCACACCCGGGTGGTGCTGCGGTTGCTGCGCTCGCGATTAACGAAATCAACGAAGCGATCAAAGCCGAACTTGGAATCACCAATCTGCTCTGCACAATTGAGAAGCCATCACTTGATTCGTTCAACGCTCTCTGCACTCATGAAGATGTGAATTTGCTTTGCATCACCGGTGGCCCCGGTGTCGTCGATGCTGCGATGAAGACTGGTAAACGCGCAATTTGTGCGGGCCCCGGTAATCCTCCTGTCCTCGTTGATAACTGCAGCGATCTCGACTATAACCGTGTCGCTCGCGACATCATCACTGGTGGTGGTTTCGATAATAACCTTCTCTGCATCGGCGAAAAGCAAATCATCGCAGTCGCAGATGCTTACCAGAAGACACTCGACGCGCTGAAGGGGCAGGGTGCTGTTTTGCTCAATGCACAACAACTCGAAGCGATCAAAAACGAAGTCTTCGACTTTAAAGATGGCGTTGGATGCGGTAGTGCAGTTCTTAATCGCAAGTGGGTCGGCGCCAATCCAGACGCACTCGCTCGCATCGCCGGTCTGAATATTGATTCCAGCGTTGAAATGCTCATCGCTGAAACAGATGCCAACGATCCATTCGTGCAAGAAGAGCAAATGATGCCCTTGCTGCCAATCGTCCGTGCCAACGACTTCAGCGAAGGTCTCCGTATCGCGAAGCAATCCGAGCATGGCGATAAGCACTCTGCCATGATCCACACCATGAATGTCGCACGTATGACAGAAATGGGACAAGCCATGGACACCACGATTTACGTGAAGAACGGCCCATGTGTCGCCGGTCTCGGTATGGGTGGCGAAGGCTACATTAGCTTCTCCATCGCGACCACCACGGGTGAAGGTATCACCACACCACGCACGTTCACTCGCTATCGTCGCTGCACACTCGTGAATAACCTGAACATTGTACAGTAATCCTATTTCGCGTTTCTAAAATTTTAGCATCTCAGCTTTTCAAACCATGCTCCTCGCCCGCGTAGACGGCCATGTTGTCACCAGCATCGGCCACCCAAGCCTCAAGGCTCAGAAGATCGTGCTCTGCACGCCGATCGATGAGCATGGCGCGGACACAGGCGCCCCCTTCGCCGCACTCGATCCGATCGGTGCAGGGCGGCACACGCGGGTCTTTATCACCACCGACGGCTCGTGGACGCAAAACAGCGTGCATGACGACACTTCACCCATTCGCAACCAGGTCATGGGCTTGGTCGACACCCCGAAATCGGCATGAAAGTAGGCAAAGTCATCGGCAACGTCACCCTCAGCCACGCAGACTCCGGTTTTCGTGGTGGGCGCTTCATTATGGTCGCGCCGCAGGGTACTAAAGAGCTGACCGGGCAAAACCCGAGAGGCCATTCCGATGCCTGGACACTCGTTGCTTACGACAACCTCGGAGCCGGAGTGGGGGACGACATCCTCTACGTCGAGGGCGCCGAAGCCATGCAACCCTTCGACTATCGCACCCCCCTCGACGCAGTCAGCGTCGCCCTGATCGATACTTACAAATACGCACCCCCCGGCTGATCCATTAACGTAGCGTGCGATCCCCGTCCAACTTTAACAAACATATCCAACCGAAAACCGACCAACCGATAACTGGTCAACCCATTGACATTATGAGCAAACTCTACACAGCAAAAGACCTCGAAAAAATGATCGAGCAAGGCCAGTGCCTCAGCACTGTGCCTTCCAACGCAAAGCTCACGCCCATGGCGCGTGACATCATTCGCAAGCACAAAAAAGCGAGCCCCGCTTCGTCTGCTGCCGCTCCTTCGGGTGCATCGCCATCCGGCGCACCCAAGATCCACAACCCCGAGTTGCCGGATGCCGAATATAACTGGAAGCCCGGTGGTGACCCCAAGACCGCCTCTGAGCTAGAGAAATTCTTTTACTCGCCCGAGATCCAAGCGATCAAAGAACGCATGTGCGGTATTGGTAAGCGCATCTGGAACAAAGGTTACGTCGATGGCAATGGCGGTAACATCACTGTTCGCGTCGGCGACAACATCGTGCTTTGCACACCGACACTCATTTCCAAAGGCTTCATGACTCCCGACGACATCTGCATGGTGGATCTCGACGGTAACCAAGTCGCCGGCACACGCCCACGCACATCCGAGGTGAATACTCACCTCGCCATCATGAAGGCTGAGCCTAAGGCCAAGTCCTGCGTGCACGCTCACCCAGTGTATGGCACTGCATTCGCCGTTGCTGGTGTCGTGCCTCCTGCTTGTTTGATCCCTGAGCCTGAAGTTTTCCTCGGTGTCATCGGTCTCGCCAGCTACCAGACTCCAGGCTCTCCTGAAAACGCCCGTGAAGTCGGCGCGTTGGCCAAGAAGCACCAGTCCATCCTTATGCAAAATCACGGTGTGATCGTTTGGGGTAAGGACGTCGAAGACGCTTACTGGAAGATGGAAAACACCGATGCATTCTGCCAAACAGTTGCCGTCACTATGCAAATTGGTGGTCCAAAGCAATACGGTCCCGATAAGCTTAAGGAGCTCATCGAAATCCGCAAGAAGCTCGGCATGCCTGACAGCCGCCTTGAAGAATATAAAGAGTGCGAACTCTGCGATGCTGGTGAGATCACTGTTCACACCGCCCCTCAGCCCTCTGCTTGTGGCTGCGGCGTAGGTGCCCCTGCTGCCGGCGGTGATGTCGACGAAGCTCTCGTCAAGAAGATCACCGACATGATTATGGAAAAGCTTGGCTAGCCGCTTCACTATCCAAAGATTTTAACCACTGAACTTACCCACCGATCTCATGAAATCCAAAACTCCTATCCGTGTCGCAGTCACAGGTGCTGCTGGTAACATTGGCTACGCGCTTCTCTTTCGTATCGCTTCCGGTCAAATGTTCGGCCCCGATCAACCAGTCGCGCTCAATCTTATCGAGATCGAGCCTGGTATGGCTGCCCTCAAGGGTGTCGCTATGGAGCTAGACGATTGCGCTTTCCCGTTGCTGACTGAGATTGTGCAAACTGCCGACCTTGCTGTAGGCTTCAAGGATGTTGACTGGGCGCTCCTCGTCGGTTCCGTCCCTCGCAAGAAGGGGATGGAGCGTGCCGACCTGCTCGGTATCAATGGCAAGGTCTTTATCGGTCAAGGTAAGGCAATCAACGACAGCGCGAAGAAAAGCGTTCGTGTCGTCGTCGTGGGCAATCCTTGCAACACCAACTGCCTCATCGCGATGAAGAGTGCACCGGATATTCCTAACAATCAGTTCTTCGCGATGACTCGTCTCGACGAGAACCGTGCGATGTCTCAGCTCGCTCAAAAAGCTGGCGTGCCTGTGAAGGATGTTTCCGAACTCTGCGTATGGGGCAATCACAGCCCATCGATGTTCCCTGATTTCTTTAACGCAAAGATTAGTCGTCAAAAAGTCACGGAAGTCATCACCGATGAAAAGTGGCTCAAAGATACATTTGTTCCTGACGTCGGCACACGCGGCGCAGCGATCATCGCAGCGCGTGGTGCGTCCTCTGCTGCATCGGCTGCTAATGCCGTAGTCGATACAGTTCGCGACTTGGTCACACCAAGTTTTGGCGGGTTCCATAGTGTCTGCGTCATCTCGAGCGGAGAATATGGCACACCTGCGGGCATCATTACCTCCATGCCGATCAAAGTCGACGCAGTCGGCAACTGGCGTGTCGTCGAAGGCATTAGCCTGAGCGACTACGCTAAAGAAAAGATCGCCGCATCCAATCAGGAACTCCTCGATGAACGCGAAATGGCTTTCGGCCAACTCGGGCTTTCGATCTAGAGTATTCTGCGGCAACGTAGAAGAACTGAAAACTGTAGCGACGTTGCGCAGCAAGGTCGACGGACTTGCGACTGGCTTGGCTTTATGAACGTCGACGTGACTGCGTCACATCGCTACATCCAACCTCAAGGCTATGAGTTCAACCCAACTACTTTATTCCGCGATCGGGGTCACTCCCTTTTTCAGGATGATGTTTCCATACTTCGCGGTTTCCCCGGTCATCACGACGGCGAAGGCTTCTTTGGCACGGTCGTAAAATGCAAAGCGGTCGATGCGCTCGGTCGCAGGTGCATCGGGCACGTTTTTCTCAATCGCAGCGCGGTAGCTCGTTTCCACTGTGGGGTCGAGGGTGTCGCCTTCGACCGCAGCCATCATAAAGAGTGGGGTGGGCACATAGGCATCCAGCTCGAAGAGCGGTAGGATAGCTTCGAGCAGATCCGGAATGCGGAGGCCGTCGGCGCGGAGCACATTAGTGTTAAAGCTGTCGCCGGGGAAGTGTGCGTCGGCGAGCACGATCTCATCCCCATGCCCCATACGGGAAAGGGTCGCGAGTAGTTCGGGTGAGAGTAGCGGTGAGATTCCTTTAAGCATAGTGATCCTTTTCTAAAGTTATGTTGCCGCATGACCTTGCGGTGCATGCGGCAACAACTCAATCGCTAAGAATTATGTGTAGAGCGGCCCGTAAGACTGGCAGGCGCGGAAGTCGGCACCCTCGAGCTCGGCGGTGCCAAATGCGCGCCATGCGCTGGGACGGAAGACGCGTTCTTCTTCCACATTATGCATGTAGACCGGAATGCGGAGCATCGATGCCAGCGTGATGTAGAGGTCGCCGACGTGGCCAGCGGTCATCACGCAGTGGTTGGCGCCCCAGTTGTTCATGACTTCGTAAGTGGAGCGGAAAGCGCCTTCGCCGTTGAGACGTGGTGCGAACCATGTGGTCGGCCAGGTCGGATTGGTGCGATTGTCGAGCGCGTCGTGGACGTTCTCCGGCAATTCAACAGTCCAGCCTTCGGCGATCTGCAAACAGGGGCCGAGGCCGGCGGCGAGGTTCAGGCGAATCATCGTAGCCTTCATGCCACCCTTCGTTTTGAAGCGTGTGCTCATGCCACCGCCGGGGAAATACTCGGTGATGGATGGGTGCCATGTGGTGTTCTTCAGGCTTGCGTCCATTTCCTCATCGGTGATTTCCCAGAAGGGTTTCATCGTAGGCTTGCCGTCGGCATCCTTCTGGTCGCCAGTGCCATCGAGGGCTGCGGGGCCAGAGTTAATGAGGTGGAGTAGGCCGTCGGAGGCCGCGCCTTCGAGTTGATAGCCATCCGACACTCGAGCCACAGCATCGGGGCTCCAGTAGGTGCGTAAGTCAGCAAAGATCTGCGCGCTATTTGTCAGCAGTTGGCCGAATAGCATGCCTGCTCCGTTGAGTGCATCATTCTCTGTAGCGACTATGTAAGGAGGCCGCTTGCCGTTCCAGTCGAAGGAAGTGTTTAAAATGGCTTCCATGAAGTCACCATTCGGGAAGTGATCCGTCCATTGGCGCTGACCTTGGAAGCCGGCGGCGATGGCGTAGTGGCCTTGGGCTTGTTCGCCGTAGCCGACTTCGGCCAGCTTGTCGTTGCCGACCATGAGGTCGCGGCCGATGAGCGCCATCTTGACCGAGTCCGTCCATTCGCTGTCGAGCTGTTCGCGACTGCGCTTGGTGTCGTCTGTATTGTAGTCGTCGCCCTCGGGGCAGTTTTCTTTGACCCAAGCGAGCGCCTTTTCAAATTCCGCTTGGTCGTAGGTACCTTTGCTCATGCGTCCGACAAACTCGGTCATATCGATCGCTTCGACGCGCATGCCTAGGTAGCGCTCCCAGAATGCAGAATCGACGACGGAGCCCGCGATACCCATGGAAGTGCCGCCCATGGAGAGGTAAGCTTTGCCGCGCATATAAGCGACGGCGAGACCGGCGCGAGCGAAGTTGAGCAGTTTATCGACCACGTCTTGCGGCATAGTCTCATCGCCGGCTTCTTGCACATCTTTACCGTAGATGCCGAAGGCGGGAATGCCTTTTTGAGTATGACCTGCGAGCACGGCGGCGAGGTATACCGCGCCAGGGCGCTCAGTGCCGTTAAAGCCCCAGACCGCCTTAGGGCGGTGTGGATCCATGTCCATCGTCTCCGAGCCGTAGCACCAGCAAGGGGTAACGGTGAGACTGAGGCCGACGCCTTCGCGTTGAAATTTTTCTTCGCACGCCGCCGCTTCACGCACGCCACCGATATTGCTGTCTGCGATTACACACTCGACGGGGCTGCCGTCGAGATTACGTAATTCGGATGAGAACAAAGCCGCAACGCGCTTGGCCATGTCCATGGTTTGATCCTCCAGGGATTCACGCACGCCGCCGAGGCGTCCGTCGATAGTCGGGCGAATGCCGATTTTAGGAAAAGAGAAGGGGTGTTTTTGCATAGTGTATTTTTTTATTGTTGGAGTTCAGGGGTGTGGCGCAGAGCCAAGCTGAAACGTAGAATAGGAAATATACACGAATACTCTCTTGTAGGCTAGAGTAATTTCTGACAAAACATGGATATTATTGAACAATATGAACTCACATAACTTCCATGGCTGAATTTCCATTAGAGTTATCCTCTCAGATTAAGAAGGGGCGTTATGCCAACTTTCCTAAGGCTTTAGAAGCACCTGAGCGGGCGTTTATGCTAGGATACGAAGAATGTGCGCCTGATTACATAATTGAACGGAAAGGGTTTCCTCTGTGGACATTGGAGTTTGTCGCGGGAGGGCAGGGGTTCTATCGTGAGGGCGATCAGCTCCGTCGCATACGGCATGGAGCTATTTTCACCCATGGCCCTGGGGTCGCGCAGCATTTTGGCAACGATGCGGATCGGCCTTTCCGCAAGTATTTCATGGCCAGTGGTGGCAAAGAGTTTCCTTCTATGTGGAGCCGTGCAGGGCTTGTTCCGGGGCGCTTGATTCAGCTGGGAAATGCCGCACCAATTGTTTCGATTTTTGACCAGATGCTTGACGAGGGCGCACGGAGTGATGCGCGCACTCCCGAGATTGTAGAGGGCTTAGAGCAAGTGTTGCTTGCACTGATCGCTCGCCATACCGGAACCGCTCGCGGGGATCGATCCGGCTCTAGAAAAGTATATGATTTGACGATGGATATTCTTCAGCAGGAGTACCGTAGTCTCTATTCCTTGTCTGATCTAGCCGCGCGTTCAGGTTACAGTAGCGAGTACCTCTGCCGGATTTTCAGGAAATATCACGGCGAATCCCCATATAAGGTTCTCCTGCATCGTAAAATGAGTGCGGCTTGGCTACTACTTAGAGATGGGCAGTTGCAGGTCAGCGCGGTTGCTCGTGAGCTGGGCTACGAAGACCCCTTACACTTTTCCCGTACCTTCCGAAAGATCATGGGCTGTGCGCCGAGCTCGGTACACATTCGAGTGAACATATGAGAACTTTACCCTTTATTTATTATTAAAGTAATAGATATGCTCACTTTTTGTTCATTAAGCTCGGTTAATTGGTTAACAAGCGCAATTGTTGTTGATTCTAATGCATTCACTTTATTCATTTTTCTTTTATTCCGTAAATAATTGCCTGATAAACTTTCTCATTTAGTTCTACTTAATACCCTTTCGATTCGCTCATTTTTGATGAATAAATCCCAATTTTCTTTTCGAGGCCTAGCGCTCGCAATTCAACTTTCTATTTGCTCAATTGTATTCACCCCGCTGCAGTTGCAAGCACAGGCTAACTTATCCGACCAGTCAGATGCTCAGCTAGTGGAGTCGCTGAAGGCGAAAATGGAGAACAGCCTTGTGGCAGCTCGTCCCATTTTATTAGAATTGACTAAACGACTGGAGGGGCAGCCTGAGCAAGAGTCCTACATCTTCTTAACGGGTCTATCTTACCAGGACGAGTATGCTGAGAAGTCGGATAAGCAGCTGCTTCAGAAAGCGGTGGAATATTACAACCTCTACTTGACGAATTTCGCCGCGGGTATGCGATCCGACTTTGTTCGGTTTAATTTGGCCGGGGCGTATGCAGATTTAGAAGACTTTGAAAACGCTATTAAGTTTTATCGAATCACTTATAAACGAAGTAACAATGCTGTTTTCCGTTCTGAGTCTCGTAACCGCATGGCAGGCCTTTATATTCAATTCGGGAAAGCGAACGAAGGTATTCCTCTTTTCTTGGAAGTGTTCTCCGCTGCTGTTTTAAATGAAGAGCTTCGTGCTCAGTCGGCTTCTTGGCTGATCCAGGGTTATCTAGCTGCTAATCAGCCAAAGGAAATCATCCCTTACTTGCGCTATTTGACTGGACGTTACGAGGCCATTTATGATCCAGCCTTCAATGTGACTCTTCTTAAGTCTGGGGATACTCTATTTGAACAGAAAAATTTCGATCAGGCCATCCTGCTTTACTCCTTCGTTAAAAGTCGCTCCGAAATTATTTATTTTTATGAAGACCGCGTCGCTAAGTTGCAGCAAAAGGTTCGCTATGTGAATCCGGAGTCGGATCAGTTCATGGTGGTCGATGGCCAGCTCAAAGCTGCGGAGGCACGCCTGACTGCGGTCAAAGCAATCCGAGAATATGATGTGGACATGAAGTGGCGTATCGCTCGTGTCTATAAAGAGACGAAACGCACTTGGGAATCGCTCTGGTCATTCGTTCACCTCTACGAAGACTTCCCTGCGCATGAACAAGTCGAGGATTTTCTCTTTACCGCATACAGTGAGGCGCTTGAGATCGGTGATGATACGATGGCTGAGAAACTTGCCTTGGATTACTTGGCAGAGGATACATTTCGTAAATTTCGCGAGCAGGTGATTCCCGGCCTTTCGCAGCTCTACTCCAAGAGCCGTCGTTATGAGGATTTGATGGACTTAGTGAATCCCTACATGCAAAACCCTGAAAACTATACGGTTGCTGCGCAGTTGGTTAATGTGGTCTGCAGTTACTATATGGTGGACGCGGAGTATATGAAGATCCGCTCATTTACGATGCCATTAGGGGAGAGGTTTTCCGGCAGGGAGCCCTTGCATGAGGCCACTCGCTACTGGTCAGGCCTCTCTCATTTGCTCTTAGCGGACTACCAGCGTGCATCGTCGTCTTTAGGTTCGTTTGTTGACGATTACAACAAGCGGAGCGTTTTTTATGAAGATGTCTTTTATCGTTACGCAGTTGCACTCTTCGGCGAGCAGAAGATGAACGAAGCTGAAAAGCAGTTTTTGCTCTTCGTAGAAACTTATCCGAACAGTGGTCTTCGCGGGGAGGCTGAATTGTATATTGGCGATCTACTTCGTAGTCGTGGTGCTCTTCAGGATGCAGCTGGGCATTACCGCTCAGTTCCTGAATTCACAAACAACCCCGAGTTTATCGCTAAGGGCACATTTGCGTTATCTGAGGTTCTTGAGGAAATGGGACAAGCTCAAGAAGCGGTCGATGAGTTAAAGGCCTATATTGAGCGCTATGGTGAGTCGGGGCAGATTTCTGATGCCTACTATCGTCTAGGTATTATCTTCGATCGTCTCGGACGCCTGAATGATCGCTTCAATATCCATTCGCTCGCGATCAAGGAGTTGATAGGTGATGCGAAGCGTTATTCTGTAGATGATTTAATTACTAGCTATGTGGTGGATTATAATAGGTATGATATTACCTTTAAAGACACTCTACAGTTGCTAGATCGTATGATTACAGATGCTGAATTCCGTCAACATTTCCTAAAGGATCGTGCGTATCAGTATCAATTCATGCAAAGTGCTGAAGGTATCAATATCGATAAGGCCTTGGCTCAGCTCCTGATTCGTGATCGAGCTTTCCGTAGAAAAGTCATGGAAACTGAAATTCCGATCGACCCTGAAACCGGGCAGCCGATCACACCTAAGGGTGAGATTGTAACCGAAGAGATGGTTTTGGAGGAGTTGGCTGAGCTGAATGACTTCTACTTAGCCAAGCAGGAAAGTATCGCTGACTTCAGCCCCCAGTTGTTGTTTAGCGAACTCGTCAAGTCAGGGCGTGAGTCTGGTGATAAAGTTCAGACGATGCGCGCACAAATGGCTCTTGATATGTTATCGACTGAACCGACACCACCACGTTTCGATTGGGAAGATTTGAGCGTGGCTCCTCCTTCTGTCATTATTTTCGAAGCAGCTAAGCACCGTGATACACGCCCGGAGGCGACTAAAGAGCTCTATAATATTATTATAAATGAGCATCCCTATAGTAAGTCTGTCTATGATGCGATCTTGGCTCTTGGTGATTTGACCTTTACTAAAGCTGAAAAGACAGGTGCGAAAGAAGACTGGGAGGAAGCCTTGGGCTACTATAATCTGGTCACAGAGCGATACGCCATGCGTTCGCGAACTGCGATGGCGCATTTGCGCAAAGGTCGCATCTTGTCGGAGCTATCGCGAGATGCTGAAGCGATCGATGTGCTTGGGCAAATTTTACGTAATCCAAAGTGGAAAGGCCTGGATCACGCGAAGGCTCATCTGGAGCTTGGTCTCGCTTATCGCCGCCAAGGTAAGCTGGAAGAAGCACATGGATTCTTTGAACGCCTTATTGTTGCCTACGGTGGATATGCGCAGACGGTCTCTTGGGCATATTATTATGATATGCTGACGCTCGACGATATGAACGAAAAAGAGAACCTTCAGCTGCTCATTGATGAGTATAAGACCCGTTCTGCGGTTCTCTCCAAAACCGAAGCTTACCCCTTAATCCAGGAAAAATATGGACTTTAATTTGCCTACCTCTCGATTCGCTCTCTTTGCGATTTGCGGTTTGCAGGCGCTTTGCGCTCAAGTGCTCACCGCACAGTTTGATCTGCCTCAATTGCCGGAAGTGACGCCGGCATCTGATACCTTCACCTTGTCGAAACCGATTTCTGTCACAGACGTGAACAAGAATACGCAGCTTCTGGTTGGAATGGAAAATGGTCAGTTGCGTTTGGCATTCCCCAACATGCCGGGTGCCGAGGCGATTGTTCCAGTTGATGGAGACTTGGTTCTCTCTTTACCACTACCGAAGAATTACAACGGTCTGCTCAATGATTTCCAACTGGGCAATTTGGACACCTTCGTTACAGGTCTGCAGGAAATCGCTGATCCAATCGCAGGTTTTTTGATGATTCCTCCGGAGAAGACGAATTTTCATAATGTATTCAGCCGTTATTATGAGGCTGTGGTGGCTGTAGGGGATTTGGACGATGCTGTCGCTCTTACCATGCGTATGCCTTGGGATCGTTTGCCTGCTGAATATATTCCATTCGGAGAGACTCTCATTTTTCGCAGTATTAAGGAAGGTCAGTTCGAACATACTCAGAATTTGCTCTCCCTCCTTTTTCAATCCATGGAGGAAGAGGATTTCGCTGAGATTGCTTTCCGTGTGGCAGATGCCTTGCGTACAGAAGAAAAGCATGACCTTGCTGCGATGGTCTATGGATCACTCGCCCAGTCTAAAGATCCTGTTCTGAAAGAACGAAGTCTACTTTGGGCTGGCTATAGCCGGGCAGTTTCCGGCGATGCTGAGGGTGCCCGCGGAATTCTAAGTCAAGTCAATGAGCTGGAGCGGGGTGATGAAAACTTCCTTACATATTGCCTCGCACAAGGGCGTCTCGGTTATGCTGACGAGGATGTGCGCGCTGGACTACGTTTCTTATCCCGTGCGATGGTGCTCACTGCAGTGGATGCCACATTCAAGCCGGAACTTTATTATCTCTTAACCGTTGGCTATCAGCAATCTGGTAATACCGAAGCCGCTGATCGCTTAGCTCGTGAATTCGCCATTTTCTACCCTGATAATCCATGGCTCAAAAAATACGAATCTGAATCTGATATTACTCTTTAACGTCACCACTAAACATCATTATGAAAAATAAAATAAGTCTATTCATACTCTGCGCGGCTTCAGTCTTTTGCCTGAGCGCGATGAGCCCCATCCACGCGCAAGAAGCTGAAACTGAAGAATTGGCTGAGTTGATCCCCGCAAAACCTGATAAGACCCTTCTCGACATGGTCAAAGCGGGTGGTTGGGCGATGTTCCCACTCGGTGTTCTCTCGGTTGCCACAGTTGGTTTCACCGTTTTTAACTTCATCGCAATCCGTCGTAGCAGCTTTATTAACGACGAAGTGGTCGAAGAGCTCGACGCCGCCGTTAGTCAGATGGATATCGATAAAGCACATCAAATCTGCAACGACAACCCTAGTCCGATCACCAACACATTTAACCACGGACTCGATCAGGTGCGTCACCAGAATTTTTCCACAGAAGCCGTGGAAAAAGCCTTTGACAATGCTGCGACGAAAGAGCTTTCCAGTGCCTTTGTCATTGTCAGCTATCTTTCCATCATCGCTGCGATTGCTCCCATGGTCGGTCTACTGGGCACTGTTTCCGGTATGGTGAAGGCTTTCAACTCGATCGCGTCTCAAGGTATGGGTAAACCAGAACTACTGGCCGATAATATTTCCGAAGCTTTGATCACCACTGCATCGGGTATGTCGATCGCGATTCCGGCCATGTTCTTCTTTTTCTTCTTCCGCAATCGTTACGGTAAAATTGTAGCCGAGGTGAATCTTGTTCTCGGTCGTCTCTACACAGACCTTCTACGTGCCTCTGGTAAGTAAATATGAAACTCTGGAACAATAGCGAAGAAGACGGTGAGGTCGATCTCACACCGATGATCGACATCGTCTTCCTGTTGATCGTGTTCTTCATGACTGTGGCGAACATGATCACAGCCGAGAAGAAGCCGATCGAAGTTCCGGTGGCATTGAACTCGACCCTGCCGGAGGACTATGGCGAACGCACTACGGTTACGGTAATGGCCGATGGGTCTCTGTATTCGGGCGTCTATGATGTGACGCTTGATGAGCTCTCGAAGATACTGGTGAGCGCGCGCGAGGAGGATCCTAGCGTACGTGTCTATCTCCGTGCGGATAGCGCGGCGGAGCACCAGTTCGTCAACGATGTGATGAAAGCCTGCGCTGCGGCCGGTTTGAGTAATGTCATTTTCGCGTCCTATCAAAGTGATAAATAATAGCAGGAGTAAAATACGACATGGATGCTAAAGAAATAATCTCCGGAAAACTTAAGATGGATCTCACGCCGATGATCGACGTGGTCTTTCTGCTTCTGATCTTCTTCATGGTGACGACCCAGCTGATCAAGGAAGAAGCGGATCTCGGCATTCAGTTGCCAACGAATGCAAAAGCCACTGCCAGTGACGAGCTGCCCAATCGACACACCATCGATGTTCTGCCCGACGGCACAGTTATGTTCAACGGTAGCCCCATTGCCAGTCCCGCAGAGCGGATTACCCTGCACGGTTTGATTGCTACTTTGAAGCGCGTCAAAGGTACATCTGATCGGATGGGGCAAAAAGCTGTGGTCGTCGTGATCGCTGATCCACTTTCTCCTCACTACAAGTCGATAGAGGTATTAGATGCCTGCGCTGCGGCCGACATTAAGTATGTCTCCTTTGGAGATTATTAGTCGATAGGTTTGGTTGGTGAATATTAGTAACAAATACGCGCGTAATAGTACACTCATGGCAGTGGTCGTGGTGAGTGTAGGTCTCCACGTATTGGCTTTAGTCATCTTCGGTACCTACAAGATTGTTGAAAGCGTAATGCGTGAAGAGCAAACCTTTGAAGCGCCCGAGATTCTGGAAGCGCCCGAGGAAGTGCCTGTATATGAGGTCAATCTGGAGCAACGCAACCAGTCGAGTGCACCTCCGCGCCCGAATCCTATCGTGGTCGACTCACCGGATGTCACCATTCCCGCACTGGATATTGATGTGAATATTGCGAACTCATCGAGCTATGGACGCGGCACCGGTGGTATGGGCACCGGAGTTTCCGAGATGCGCGAGATGGTGATTGCGGAACTGGACTTCTTTGGTGCCAAGGCAACCGGTAATAATATCGTTATGATATTAGATGCGACCCACTCGGGAGCAAATATCTTCAATGAAACACGAAGTGAGCTGTTTAAAACACTCGAACAAATGAAAGGAACGACTGCACAATACGCGGTCATCTATTTCGGAGGAAGAACTGCGGGGCACATCGTTGGAAAGATGAATGTCGATCCAACCAAAGCTGACTTTTGGTATCCACGAGGGGTTCCGGATCGCAAGTGGTTGGAACCCGAAAGTAAGGACACAGAGAGAATTATCGAACAACTGGAGGGCATCGACCCAAAATCACCGGCGGCGAAAGTTAAATTTGCCAAAGATTTAAAGAAGCCGGAACAGTTCTTTGTTCTAGGTACTCAATATTGGGGAGCCGTGAACGACGCCTTCCGTATGAAGCCGGCGCCTGACACTATCTTCTTGATGGTTGAGCCAGAAGTCGCTTTTCCTGATTTGAAGAAAACCAAGGCCTCTTTGGAGTGGTTTGAGAAGCATGGACGGAGAAAACCAAGCGAGACCACCATTCAGTTCATCATCGGTGGCAAGCCGAAAGGTGATACCTTGAAGGGGCTCCGCTACATGGTTAACGCATTGAATGGTGGCGATTTGAGCGACGCTGAAATTAGCGGGCTTATCACAACCACAAAGTAAGTCTTTGCTGGATGAAGTCTGGCTCTGAAGGGCTTCGTCAGTAAGCGAAAAAAGGCATGCTGTCTTTACTTTCCAATAGCAGGTGTAAGCGCAGCCAGCCTGTATCTTAGCTGATCAGATTCTGTGTGATATAATCGAAGCTCTTTTTCACCGATTCAAAAGGATCGCCCGGGCAAGTATCCTGCTCAATGATGAACCATTCGCATCCGGAGGCTTCTGCTGCAGCGACGATGGATTTGAAGTCGAGGTTCCCGTAGCCGATCTCGTGCATGATGGGGGTATTGCCCTCACGCACGCCGACATCCTTCATGTGCAGGAGAGGGAGGCGACCTTTGAGGCTCTCACACCACTCGGTGGGGCAGCCGCCACCGAGTTGCACCCAATAGGTGTCGATTTCGGCTTGAAGATTCTGCGGGTCGGTTTCGTCGTAGATGTGTCGCAAGGCGGTCTTGCCCTCGTAGCTGAAGAACTCGTTGGCGTGGTTATGGTAGGTAAGCACCAGTCCCGCTTCACGCAGCACAGCGCCCGCCTTGTCCAGTTTCTGGATGAGGCCGTTACGCGATTCTGGATCGCTGAAGTCGATGTCGCGCGGGAAGGGATAGGCGGTGTACTTTGTGCCTAGCTTTTTCAGGCGTTCGACCACTTTTTCCGGTTCGTCGAGGATCATGTCGCTCGGCTCATGCGTTGCGCAGATGGTGAGTCCGTTTTCCGCACAGACGGCTGCGATTTCTTCTGCGGGCATCACATCGAGGGGCATGCCGGAGATTTGCACGGCCTTGAAGCCAATTTTGGCCAGCTTCGCCATGCTTTCGCGGAAGCCTTCAGGGGTCTGGATGCTGTCACGAATGGTGTAAGTGATGAGTGCGACTTGTTCGATTTTCATAATGTTTGGGATGTGGGATTTAAAATGTGGTTGATTAAGCGCGTGCTTGATCGGCGAATGCCTGAGCTTCGAGTGAGAGGCGCGACGCTTGGAAGGCGTGGTGCTGTGTCATTGCGTTTTCCGTGCGGTTGAGGCAGTCGAGGATGAGCTGGCCGAAGAAGGGAAAGCCGACTTGACCGCTGACGTTCAACACCTTGTCGCCTTCGCCATCGGCGATGATGATAGTGTTGCCATCATTGCTACGGCCGAAGTCGAAGTATTTACGGATTTCGATCATACCCTTGGTGCCAGTGATAAAGCTGCGGCCGTCGCCCCAACCGCGCATGCCGTCGGGGGTAAACCAGTTGACGCGGGAGAAGCACTGCACGCCGTTATCGAGGACGAGCGAAGCTTGGCCGACGTCTTCGAGCCCTGGCTTGTCAGCGTTGGCGCGGTTGTCGACGATCGCATGGGCGACCTTACCTTCGTCGCAGCGTGTGTAGTGGAGGAATTGGTCAAACTGGTGCGAAGCAATATCGGTGAGGATGCCGCCGTATTGCTCCTTGTCGAAGAACCAATCCGGGCGTCCGGCTTTACCCAGACGGTGTGGGCCGAAAATTTCCATGTGCACGATATCGCCGATCGCACCGTCTTGGATCAGTTGGTCGACATACCATGCGGACTCCACATGCACGCGTTCGGAATAGTAGACCATATATTTACGACCTGTGGCATCGGTGATTTTCTTGGCCGCTTCCAATTGGTCGATGGAAGTGAACGGGCACTTGTCGGTGAAATAGTCTTTGCCTGCTTCCATAACCTTGCAGCCGATCGAGCCACGTTGGTTGGGAATCGCGGCGGCGGCGACCATTTGAACGTCGGAGTCGAGCACTTCGTCGAAGCTTCTCGCGACTTTGACACCAGGGAATTTCTCCTTGAGGGTTTCCAAGCGCTCAGGATCCGGGTCGTAGATCATAGCGAGCTCGGCACCGGCTTCGGTCAGTCCGTTGATTTGCCCGTAAATGTGCCCATGGTCGAAGTATGCGGCGGCGATTTTGAAATCCCCGGCTCCGACAACTGGCTCAGGTTTGGCCGCTGTGGGCGCGTAGTTCATTCCGTCTTTGCTATTGGCCATAATATTAAAAAAATCTCTGTTTGAATTGGTGGGGCGGGGCGCTCTAGTAAGTGCCTTCAAGGTCGGCGACATCAGCCTTAACGACCTCCGGTTTTACATAGGTTGAGGTGGCGATCTTCTCTTTGAGCAGCTTTTCGTAGCTTGCGCCGTCCAAAGGCATTTCGACGGGGGTCTTTTCGAAGCCGGAGTAGAGCATGGCATTGGCCAGCTCGACCGAGTGGATGCCTTCCGCCGCTGGAGCGAGCAGTTCTTCGCCCTTAAGAATGGCGTTGGCGAAGTTTTTCATGATGCCGACGTGTTGTTCGCCGTTGCCTCCGCTGATGGGGATTTCGACATTCCAAACCGCAGGCTTCTCAAATCCTTTCGGACAGCTTTCGAGGTGCTCGGGCACCAGTTGCTCCGTGCGGGTGTATTTGAAACTACCATTTTCAATGACGACTTTGCCATGGTCTGCGGCCACCTCGAGGCGGTTAGTACCGGGCGCTTCGCCGGTGGTGGTGATAAAAACACCGGTCGCTCCGCTCGGGTATTCCAGTAGAGCGGTCACCGCATCTTCCACCTCGATGCCGTGGAAGCGGCCGAATTGGCAGTTGGCGGTAATCTTGCTCGGCATACCGAAGAGCCATTGAAGCAGGTCGAGATTGTGGGGACACTGGTTCAGCAGCACGCCGCCGCCTTCTCCGCCCCAAGTTGCGCGCCATCCGCCGGAGCGGTAATAGTTTTCGGTGCGGTACCAATCGGTGATGATCCAGTTGACGCGTTGGATTGCGCCGAGCTCGCCGCCCTGAATCAGTTGGCGCAGCTTTTGGTAGGAAGGGTCTGTGCGTTGATTGAACATCGCGCAGAAGACCAAGTCTTTGTTTGTATGTGCGGCGATCAGGCGTTCGCAGTCCGCCTTGTGCACGGAAATCGGTTTTTCGACCAGGGTATGGAGACCCGCTTCCAGCGCAGCGATCCCGAGGATCGTATGGTCGTAGTGTGGTGTCGCAATTAAAACGGCATCCACTTTTCCGGATTGGATGAGGTCGATGCCTTCGCTGAACTGCTCCACGCCTTCATACTTGTCGAGGCGCTCCGCGTCTCGATCCGCAACTGCAGCGAGTTCTAAGCCCGGGACTTTGCCCTCCTGAATATTTTTTGCATGAGCCGAGCCCATATTGCCCATGCCGATAATGCCAAGACGAACTGTACTAGAGGTATTTTCCATAGTGAACCACTATAACACATTCTCGCTTGGAGTTTCCATGCACTGTTTGTTTTTTATTTGCACTATTAACGCATTGAAACTAAATGCACCTATGGATTTTCAAGTTTCTGTGCTCCCTTCAAGCGGCATCAATTACCCCGCAGGAAACTGGGATTGGTGTTCGCCCAGTCGACCTTACTACAACCTTTGGGTCTCGGTCGCTGGTGTGGGGAGGCTCCAAGTTGATGAGCAGGCTTTCGATGTTGCTTCAGGCTTTGCATGTTTACTGCATCCGCAGGACTCGACTCTAGGGATCAAGGATGCGGATGTCTCGTTTTGTAATATCTCGCTGCATTTCGAATTCCAACCTCACGGCAAGTCACTTGCATGGCTAGAGCGTTTTCAGCGTAAGCCGACTCGGTTGAGGAACCTGAATGTCATCCGCGAGTTGATGCGGTATATGACCGATTTGATGAAGTCTGAAGGCGCGAAAGCTCAAGCTGAAGCCAATCTACTGGGTGCACAAGTTTTGAGGATATTCGCGCGTGATTGGGAGTTGGGGCCTGAAGAGCCATTGGATCAGCTTGTTCGGAAGGTAGCGCGAACCTTACGCGAGCACCCAGAGCTCCCTTGGACTCTAGGGGAAATGGCCGAAGAGGTTGAGCTTTCGGTATCTCAGTTTACGCGGCGCTTTTCCATCATCTTTGGAGTGCCTCCGAATGCCTACTTGATCCAAGAGCGGATTGAGAAGGCGAAGGGTATGTTGCAGGAAACTCGACTTTCAGTGGGGGAGATCTCCGAGATTCTGGGCTATGCCGACGTCGCCTTCTTTTCGCGGCAGTTTAAGTCTCTGGTCGGAATTTCACCTAATGGGTTTCGCAAGGTCTTGTAGCCTTCATCTGTCCACCCTGTCGAGGGTGTCAAATGTTCGAGGGGTGTCAGCGGTTATCTTTATTAGAAATATCGGTATTGCGCGAATTCTTCGATATCTGAGAGGCAGATAATGTATTTGTTGAGATTCATGATTCGGTATTCGCTGATGTTGGTTGATAGAAGTGTCATCGTATCGCTGTTGGAGTGGATTCCAGGAAGAAGGCGATGCCTCTATGATTTCATGACGGTTTGCCCGTTGACCCAGGTTGGGCCGATTAGAGTGGCTCTTGGGTAGACGGGGATACCGGATTCGCCGCTGTGAATCATGCTGACGGCCATGTCGACGCCTGCCTCGCCCGCACGGTCGTTGTGTTGGTTCATGCCTGCCCACTCGGGGCGGTCTTCGCGCCATTCTAATTGGATTAGGCCGATATCGTTGGGCACCTTGTAGCCGAACTGATCCAACCATGCGCGCACGATGTTGAACAAAGTAAAGATCACATCGGGTTTGTTTTGATCCAGCCATTGCTTGAATACCAGGGGATCCTTCTTGGCCGCTTCGATTTGGTGGAAAGGGAGGATGCGGTGTGCGCTTGGAATCGCGTTCTGCCCGATCAAGTAACCTGCTGTGAAGCGACCTTCGACCAGGTGGTCGATCGTTTCGTCAAGCACAAGGGCGGGGCGCTTGTAGCCTATAGCAACGGCTTTTTCGAACGCGCGTAGTGTCAAAATGTGGTGGTCGGTGCAAGCGAAGGGAAGCGCCGGTTGTCGTGTGCGCACACCAGTCACAACGCAGGGATAGTTTTCCCAAATCGAAGCAAAAGCCCTGGGCAGGTGGTTTTGATTCATTAGGCCGACTATGATGATGCCACGGATTCCCCGCGCTTTGAGGATGCGGTTCAAGCGTTCGCCGTTGAGTTCTGGGTCATGAAGCCAGAAAGTATCGAGACCATAACCGAGGTGTTGTGCTCTGCGCTGGCAACCCTCCACGTAGGTGGGTATTGTGGGATGTTTCTTGAAGGCGTCGGGAGCTTCGTTTGCATTGATGAGCGCCAGTGTCGCTTTGGGCTGCGTCGGCGACTTTGAACGCAACTGCGCCATTAAGTGAGATACAATCGGGTTACGCTGATAGCCCATCGTTTGGGCGATTCTTTGGATGCGCTGCCGGGTGGTTTCGGGGATTTGAGGGTCGTTCCGTAAGGCCAATGATACTGTGTTTTTCGACACTCCGGCCTTCTTTCCAATGTCTGACATCGTGACGCGTTTCATGGGACTTTGTATCAGAGCCTTCTTTAACATTACTGTCAAGTAGAGGCGACGTTCACAGGCGAGGTATTTCACTTAGGCTGTATGGATTGCTACTATGAATACTTCAGAAGAGATAGAACGCGGACAGACTGCTTTGGGCATTGAGCTCGGATCGACCCGGATTAAAGCAGTGCTAATTAGTTCGGACAATCAGCCAATTGCATCGGGTGGTTACGATTGGGAAAATCAGCTAGTGGATGGGGTTTGGACCTATTCGCTGGATGTGGTCTGGAAGGGCATCCAGGCGAGCGTTGCCGAATTGCAGAGCAATCTTAAAGCGGAGTTCGGCATGTCCCTCTCGCGGGTTAAAGGTATCGGCTTTAGTGCCATGATGCACGGTTATATGGTCTTTGATTTAGACGGTGAACAGTTGGTGCCCTTTAGGACTTGGCGCAATAATTTCACCGGGCAGGCGTCTAAAGAACTGTCTAAGCTGTTCGACTATCCGATTCCTCAGCGTTGGAGCATCGCGCACCTTTACCAAGCACTATTAAATAACGAAGCTCATGTCAGGAAGATCGCGCATGCGACCACACTGGCTGGTTATGTTCACTGGAAATTAACTGGCGAAAAGTTAATGGGTATCGGTGAGGCCTCCGGCATGTTCCCGATTGATCTTACGACACAGAATTACAATGCAGGTATGGTAGAGAAGTTTGACGCACTGATCGAAGATCGGGGCTATAGCTGGGAGCTCTTAGATCTGCTTCCCAAAGTGCTGAATGCGGGTGAGCAGGCGGGCGCATTGACGAAAGAAGGCGCCTGTTTGCTCGATCCGACCGGCCAACTTGAAGCGGGTATTCCGTTCTGCCCGCCCGAAGGCGATGCGGGCACTGGTATGGTGGCCACCAATAGTGTCGAAGCGCGCACGGGCAATGTTTCCGCTGGCACTTCGGTCTTTGCCATGATTGTGCTGGAGAAGGATCTTTCCAGAGCGCACCATGAAATCGATTTGGTCACGACTCCGGACGGTAAATTGGTGGCCATGGCACACACTAATAACTGCTCCTCTGACCTCAATGCCTGGGTTGGCTTACTGGGTGAAGCAGCCCAAGCGCTCGGTGCGGAGTTCTCGACCGACGATCTTTACGGCACACTTTATAACAGAGCTCTGGGCGGTGATTCTGACTGTGGTGGTCTGCTTTCTTATGGTTATGTTTCAGGTGAACACATCACTGGATTTAGTGAAGGGCGCCCGCTCTTTGTACGTTCTACGGATAGTAAGTTTAGCCTAGCAAATTTCATGCGCAGCCACCTTTTCTCGGCATTGTGTGCATTGCGCACCGGCCTGAATATTCTCTTTGTTGAAGAAGGCGTCCAGGTTGATGAAATTCGTGGGCACGGCGGCTTCTTTAAGACCGAGGGCGTCGGCCAGCGCATTATGGCAGCAGCGACCGGAGCACCTGTCTCCACACTTGATACAGCTGGTGAGGGTGGCGCATGGGGGATGTCTCTACTGGTCTCATATATGGCTCACGAGAACAAGCAAAAGAGTCTATCCGAATTTTTGAAACCAGTCTTTGCCGACAGTATGGGCGCGGCCGTCCAGCCCGCTTCCGCCGATGTGTCCGGCTTTAATCAATTTTTCAAGCGCTACCATCAGGGGCTCTCTATCGAACGGGCTGCTGTGGATGCGCTCGCATGAGTTTTATTAAAGAAAAAATAGTATCAAGATTATGAATACAAAAAAAATATGGTTTGTCACCGGTAGCCAGCACCTCTATGGCCCGGAAACTTTGAAGCAAGTTGCGGCCAATGCCGAGACGATCGCCGAAGCATTAAATGCCGATGCATCCATCCCGGTGAAAGTGGTCTTTAAGCCCGTCGTGACGACGCCTGATGAAATTCGTGCGACTTGCGTGGCCGCCAGTAGTGACAAGGATTGCATTGGTTTGATTACTTGGATGCATACATTTTCTCCGGCCAAAATGTGGGTCAGCGGCCTCAAAGCACTGACCAAACCGATCTGCCATTTGCACACGCAGTTCAATCGAGACATCCCTTGGGGCGAAATCGACATGGACTTTATGAACTTGAACCAGTCCGCACACGGTGGTCGTGAATACGGCCATATTCTCACTCGTATGCGCATTCAGCGCAAAGTGATCGTCGGCCACTGGGAAGCGTCTGATGTGCGTGCCGCTGTTGCCGACTGGGTAGGAGTGGCACTTGGCTGGGATGAAATGCGCAACCTGAAAGTTGTGCGCTTCGGCGACAACATGCGCTATGTCTCGGTCACATGCGGTGACAAGGTGGAAGCCGAGCGTGTTTTTGGCTTTGAAGTCAATACCCACGGCATCGGCGACCTCGTCGCGGTGATCAATGAAAGCAGTGATGCGGACATTGACCGGGTCTGCCAAGAATATGCTGACCTCTATGAGCTGGCTCCTGAGTTGGCCAAAGGCGCGGAACGTCACAACTCTCTGCGTGAAGCGGCTCGGATCGAGATCGGTTTGCGTCGCTTCCTCGTCGACGGTGGCTACGGCGCTTTCACGGATACTTTTGAAGATCTGCATGGCATGGATCAATTGCCCGGACTGCCGGCTCAGCGCTTGATGTCAGATGGCTATGGATTTGCCGGTGAGGGTGATTGGAAGCACGCCGCATTGGTGCGCGTGCTCAAGGTTATGAGCCGAGGTAAGAGTGGGGGCACCTCCTTTATGGAGGATTACACCTATCACTTCGATCCGGCCGGTGCCCGTTGCCTCGGCTCACACATGTTGGAAATTTGCCCGTCCATCTCCTACGTCAAGCCGCGTGCCGAAATCCATTCGCTAGGCATTGGTGGCAAGGCCGACCCTGTTCGCCTTGTCTTTAATGGTGCTACGGGTTCTGCGATTAATGTCTCTCTAGTCGATCTCGGAAATCGTTTCCGCTTCCTCGTAAACAACGTGGAGAGCGTCGAGATCACGGAAAAGATGCCGAAGTTACCAGTCGCTCGAGTACTCTGGGATGCCAAGCCCGATTTGGCCACTGCAGCCGAAGCTTGGATTCAAGCGGGTGGGGCACACCACACTGCGTTTAGTTTCGACGTGACTGCGGATCAAATTGAGACCCTTGCGGAGATGACGGGTGCCGAATGCGTTTTCATCGACGAGTCCACTGAGATGCGTCGTTTCAAGCAAGACCTGCGCACTGGTGAAGTTTACTACGGAATCCGAGGCCTCTGAGAACGTCGGACATTGAACGCTCAACATTGAATATTAAATGAATTATCAATCTATACGTGAAGAATGCTGTGAGGCGAACTCAGCCCTACCCAAAACTGGCTTGGTTGACCTGACCTTTGGGAATGTCAGTGTGCTTGATTTCGGTGCCGGAGTATTTGCAATCAAGCCTAGCGGTGTGGACTATTCTGCGCTCAAACCAGAAGACATGGTTATTGTGGATCTTGAGGGAGAGGTGGTTGAGGGGAAGCTTCGCTACTCATCAGACACACCCACCCACCGCCGCCTATTCATCGCTTTCGCCGGTGCGGGGGTGCGCTCAGTCGTGCACACCCACTCGCGCTGTGCGGTGGCTTTTGCCCAAGCCGGGCGCGAGGTTCCGTGTCTTGGCACGACCCACGCGGACCACTTTTACGGCCCCGTGCCCGTCACCCGAGAAATGACCTCAGGAGAAATCCAAGGGGAATACGAATGGGAAACTGGCAATGTCATCGTCGAACGATTCGCCGGCCTCAACCCGATGGATTTCCCCGCCGTGTTGGTCAACGGTCATGGTCCCTTTGTCTGGAACGTATCCGGTGCTCAGGCAGTGAAATACGCGCTAGCATTGGAAATTATCGCCGATATGGCTCTAAAGACATTATCGTTATCTCCAGAGCGGATGCCGGTTTCTAAGGCCTTGCTGGATAAACATTATCTCCGTAAGCACGGCAACGGAGCCTACTACGGACAAAGGTAAATCACTTGGTGATGGAAATGCGCCATAACCGGAACTGAACAGATCAATAATTTTGGATACTAGTCGCAGAAACATGAACGCAGGCAGAATATGCACTTCATTCGTATTGAACTCAATTTTGAGTTAATCAGAACAAATGAGCTACAGGTATGACCAATTGCTTCCTCTGCAAGGAAGTGTTCGCGAGCATGAAACGATTATGAAACGATAGTCATGGCAGCCATCTTTAGTTGCTGAGGTAAGCGTAAATGAAAAAGCCCGCGATCGCTCTATGAGTAATGGCGGGCAGTCACTGACGGGGCACTCATATTTTCAGCCGCGCTAAAGCACGGGTCAAATGGTGGAGGTGGCGGGAGTCGAAATCGCATAAAGTGTTGATTAGAAATGCCTTGAAAGCTCTTTGTTGGCGCTGGTTGAGCGGCTTCTCGGCGATTTGGATACATTCTACGATTTTGCATTTTGGGGCATTAGTGGGTCATAAAACTCCTTAAAACGTCATTAATTCGATACATATTCGATACACGAATTCGCGATGGGTTATGGGTTTGGGATCCATCGCCAGCTTCGGCTTCATCGGGCTACTCACCATCGGAGCTGTTTGGATGGGCAAAAAACGCTCCGCCCTCGGCAACAAGTCATGTCGACCAGGGGCCTGTAGGCACCCAATTGATTTGATTCGGTTTCCCCTTGATCATCGGTTTCAAGAAGGCTTCCACCTCGGCCGTAATCTCCGCAAAGGATTCGGGAATATGCTCCTGTTTCAGGCGTCTGCGAAACGCGGTCCAGAGCGGTTGCCTGGAAGCGATGAAAGCTTCGGAAAACGCATCAATCGGCTCGGCCAGCTCCGTGCCGCGTTGCTTGAAAGTGAGCTCTACTGCTTTGGCCAGCTTGTCGAACTCAAAGGCGAACTGACGGGACAATAGCCAGACGTCATAAAAGTCTTTCATGCGGCTGTTCAATTCCCCCAGTTTTACCATGGCTTCAAACTTCTCGGCAATGGCGCTTTCGCGGCTGTAGCAAAGCAAGGATGGCGCGGGGGCATCTAGCATGCAGGGCAGCTCTGCTCGTTCGGGCCCAGGGTAAACAATATCTCCAAAACCAATATCAATCTGCATGTTGATTCGGGCTGTGCCCAAGGTTCCGTGGAAACGAATTCGCATGCCTTCGTAGTCTGCATCCTCAGTGATCCGCTCACTCTGAATGGACTCGGCATCGAATGATAGGCCGTCCGGATCGACTTTCACCGCTATTACCTCCCGAATTTGAGAAATGATATTCGCTTCTTCATTGCTGGTCCTTCCCAGCATATCAATGTCCATGGTCGGTCTGAACTCGGGGGAGTTCCATGCTCGAAGCATCAGTGCGCCCTTCAAGATGTAATGCGACGCGTATTCAGATACAGACAAACGGTAGAGGAAGCGTTCCATCGCATAATACTGGAGCAGTTCGTTGAAAGAGCGATTGTCCTCCTTTGAGCGGTTCAAGAGACGTTGGCGAACAGAAGCTGGAATGTTTTTGGGAGTCTTCATAGGGACGCTTCCAGGTAGGGGTGCATGATCTTTTCCACGCGGCAAATCCTGGCGTATTCGAGGAGCGTTTTGTGGTCGAATTTCATCCGGCTCTTGTAGAGCTTCAGTGCTTCTAGCACGACGTCCATCCCGACCTTGTTTCGGAACTTGAAGCAGTCAGCCAGTGTTTTTTCCGGGCTGTAGACCTTCACCTTTGCTCCATCAATCACGTGCTCTTCGATTCCGGCCTTGTAGGCTTCGTCGGTGAATTGATGCACTTGTAGCGGTGGGTAGTCGGTCGACGGAGCGCGTGAATCCCGAGATATCGCCAGAGACACCTCGTGCGGGATTTGAGTCGTAATCCCGTGGAAAGAGAGTGCCGAGATCAGACAGACGACAGCCTTAGGGTAGCGGAGAGCAATCGCAACCAGGTCAGGGTTACTGACCGGAGGGAGCTCGACCAGACGATAGACGCCCCGGCTGATTGGCTCGATCACGCCCTTGTCGCGTAGCGAGTAGAGCATGTAGCGGCTGATGCCCTGATCGATGGCTTCACCCATGCGCAGTTGACCGCCGTTTTCTCTGAATTTACTGACCGGATCTGTTTTCATTTCGAATCAAGACGAATAGTCCTCACTTATATTTATGTGAGGACTATATGTCTTGGTTTGGCGTAAGGGCAAGGTGTTATTTCTGTGCCCAACGCTTCAGAGTCTCAAGCGCATACGTGGTCGTACTAAAGCTCTGCTTATAATATCTTTGATGATCGTGAATCCGGATGGATCCATCATCGTCCATTGTCCACGGCAGTCTGATTTTTAAAGCGTAGTCCAGTGCGGTTCTTTTGACTTTCTCGGCGAATGCCGTAGCGGTGCCGTCAACGAGAGGGCCGTTGCCGTATTCGGCAGTGATGCCCTCGCTGCTTTGCTTGAGCAGAACCTCGCCCTGCGGGTCACAGATGAGAACTCCATGGTCGGTCCAACGGATAGTATCCAGTGATAAATGCATAGCTGCATATTTAATGTGTTCTTTTGTTCACTGTATGTGATTATTCCACCCAGGGTCGGACATTTGTAGGGGTAGCTAATCCAATTGTGAAATTAATTCAGCAATCGCTGCTTCCAGGCCTGTTTCTGTTCTTATGAATAACTCCTGTAACCCTTTCGCCGATTGAGTGGCTGCTTTGATACCACCATCTTCGATGCGCTGAATCTTAACTGCACCCGTCCTGCTATTCTTGCCCAGTGATTTTCCGCCATAGGATTGTCCAATAATGACTCCAATCACACCGTTGATTGCTTCAATCTTGGTGATCATCTGGCGACACTCTTTCGAGGTGCTTTGATGCCGTCCGCGTGAGGGCATGCTACGAATGATCCGCTAGGATCGCTTCCGCGTGCTTACGGATGCTATTCTTCAATTTTGCGGGGGCGAGGACTTTGGCATGTGAGCCCCAGCTCAGGATCCAGCGCTCAATTTCAAAGAGGTCGGCCAGTTCGATGCGAAATTCGATACGGCCTCCATCCAGTTCGCGGATCGCTTGGGCGGGGTGCCAGTCCTTTTCCTGGATAAGTTGCGCGGCCCATTCGTCGAACTCGACGCGAACCTTGTGCTTGGTTTCACCGACAAAGACGCCGAAGGCATCCTTGAGGTGTTGCTGGATATCGAAGTCCTCCGGTCGTTTAAAGCGCTTCCCGGGGAACATCAGCTTGCGCATCCGCACGAGCGCGAAAGTGCGCAGTGCCTTGCGGTTGAGGTCGTGACAGACCACATACCACTGATTTTCCACGCAGCAGAGGTGGATCGGTTGGGTGCGGCGCTTTTGCCAGCGGGTGGTGCCGAGGTTTTTATAATCGAAGTGCAGTTCCTGCTCCTGGGCAACGGCTCGGGTGACGATTTGGAAGGTTTCGAGGTCGGCATTGGAGATGCCGGCTGATTTGAAACTCACCGGAGTGTCCAAGCGATCGAGCGAGATGAAGACCTTGTCCTTCAGGCCGTCCGAGAGCTTGCGCAGGGCTGATTCCAGCGGTTCGTGGAAGGGCGTGCCCTTATAGGGCTCCAGCGCCTTCTGGGCGACAAGCAGGGCGAAGAGTTCACCCTCGGACACTTGCACAGTGGGAAAGCCATCTACGTGGCCGGTATAGCGGTAGCCGTTGGCCTGCGCGTCCCAGTCGACCGGAAGGCCGAGTTGGTCACGCATGAAGGCGATGTCACGGTTGATCGTCTTGGTGGAGGTCTCCAGCAGTTTGGAGAGCGTGGTCGCGTTCGGCAGGCGATGGCTCTGCAATTCCTCATGGATACGCATCATACGGGCGAGAGGGGGACGGGAGACCGGTGCAGAGCGGGCTTTTTTTGGCATGCTCAGAATGTCGCTTTAGAGGGTGGGACTGTCAATGTCTAAGCGGCGTGATAGAATCATCGGCATGTGGTTAGCAACTCAACATGGTTTTTACAGTATTGTCCGGAAGGAAGAGGATCTCTTCTTTGTCCGTGCCCGTGTTCGGCAGGATCTGGTCAACCTGGTCGATATGATGAAATTGGATGTCGAAATCCAAGAGTGGCCTCAGGCTGATTACCGCTACCGGATCTTCGTCGGATTGGAGACGCTGCTCGAAATGATGGTGCAGGTCACTGCGGCCATTGATTATCCGAACTTCAAGGCACGCGTCTACCAGAAGGAGGATCAGTCGGATAAACTCGGCCCCTACCACCGCATCTGGGAAGTCATGGCGGATCTTCAATTCAAAGAGGTGCCCAATGTCTCCAAATAATAGTTCTTCCAGAAAAGAGCGACCGACTCGTGTCGCCACCCCGCAGGGAGTCCTATATTTCAAACGGGCATCACTCGATCTGGTCAAACGCCTGGATGCTCTATTGCCCCTCGGACTCGTGATCTCCGGCGATACGGGGACAGATATCCGTTTTGGCATCACGATGGTGGATGGATCTCGCGAACTTCGTTTTTTGAAACAGCAGCCTCCTGAGGTTTCTGAGGATGAAGCTGGTACGCTTTTGCTGGCCAACCGGATATTGGTGGCGTCTTGCTTAGCCCGCTTTCAAGTTGAATCTGGGAATGGCTTGTTTTGGCCAATCTTCTATCGACGGCGCAAACCGCAAGGGGTTGAAGCAGGCATTGCCTACCTTGGGAGGGGGAACGATCCCTCGTTGTCCGGCATCGACGGTGTCGAGACAGCCTTTGACGATGACTTCAGTCCAGGTTTCACCCAAGCTTTGTTCCACTTTGTCGAGATGCTGAAAGCCGAATCGCAGGTAACCGGAATCACCCTCCAACCTTGTATTGGACTGGATGTTCGAAACGCCGGACAGTTGGGGGTCCTGGATTTCGATTTTCTTGTCTTAGATAGTGAGGTGGTCTGCCTCAAAGCTGAAGTAGATCCGAAAGACCCGATTTGGACGGTGATCCGCTCGCAGGGTATTGATACGGTCATACACATACCCGCGCTCCCTCTGGCCTTGTGATATATCCGGCGAATTTTACTGCGCCCCTCTTGACAGCCATGTATACTGTAGCCTCACGCGGCGAAAGTTAAGCTACGCTGCACCAGTCAAACCTACTTAAAACCATGCGCATACTTGTCGTCCCTGATATCCACGAGAACCTAGAATTCCTCAAATACATCTTCGCTGTCGAAGACACGACTTCGTTCGATCACATCGTCTTGCTCGGCGATTACTTTGATCCGCCCGGAGTGGTGAATCCCTGCGAGAAACGCCTGCAGCAGGTCGCGGGCACCCTCATGGGCTTCAAGGAAATCTTCGGCGAGCGCCTCCATATACTCTGCGGGAATCACGACCTCCCATATTACGCCCTCCGGCCGGTCTGCGGTGACAACACCGGTCGCCCGAACCAGGTTATCAGCCAATGGCTGGGCAACACAACCTGCGAGCGGGCGGAGATTATCAACGAACTTTGGGACGAGGCTTTCTGGAAGGATTTGAAAGGAGCCGTCCTGCTCGACGGTTGGCTCTTCTCCCACGCCGGGGTACATGCCGGTTGGTGGCCGGAGGATTTGCCTGACTCGCAGGCTCGCGCCGACTGGCTCGACCAGCAATGGCGTGAGGGCTTCGACCACATCTTTGATCAGTCCGAACCCGCCATCTTTTCGGTCGGCAAAGTGCGTGGGGGCACGGCACCGCTCGGCGGCCCCATCTGGTTGGATTTCGATGAGGAGTTCGAGGACGCCTTGGAAGTGCCTCAGATCGTCGGCCATACCCGCTGCGCCAAGCAGACCCAGAAGGGACGTTCCTACTGCATCGATATGATGCAGTCCGCATACGCCATTTTGGAGGGTGGGGAGGTGCAGCTCAATATCTGGCCGGATTCTTGGTTGGGTGAGTCGATGCTGGATTCGGTTTGATGAGGGTAGGACAGCCTATGGGCTAGATTGGCTTTATACTCAGTTCATGCTAAGACGCTGCCTTACTTTTTTCGGGCTTTGCCTGCTGCTCAGCCTGAGCGGCTGTCAAAGTTCCCCCGATAGTTCGGAGCGATTTTGCTGGAGCCCCTTCCCAGTCTCACAGTTTGAGAGCCGGTTTGAATATGATGAGTTGGGGTATCCGATTCTTCCAAAGGTCACCTATCCTCCCGGATATGAGGAGGCTGCGGATCGCCAATGCCTCATTCGACTGCTGGAAAAGAATAACCGATTATTGGAACAGATCGCGGATGAGTGAGGACACCCAGTTGAATATCCCTGAAGTGGAGAGTACGGATCGTCGCCTGCCACTGAAGGCTTGGGAGGAGCTTGTGGAACGTCTAGAGCGCCGGAGCCATGGCAGTCTTGAGCAGGGACTCAGTGGCTCGCCTCGGGTCTATTGGTTGTCGGGCACCTATCCCCAACTCATCAAGGCACCCGCTTCAGTTCCAGTCTGTAAAAGCTTCCAAGCGACCCGTGTGGATTTCGGATCTCGCACCGATCCGGTCTTTGGCGATCTGGTCGCAGTCTGGTCACTTTGCGGACGGGAGCTGCCAGCGGAAGGTGATCCCTTCTATGCTGTATGCACTCAGACGAAACGGGTGATCGGCTGGGGGCGGGTAGCTTTGTTTGACGGCCAGGTCATGGCCTTGCTGAACAAAGGCCGCGCCGGTGATTTTTTGCCCTATACGACAGATGCTTACGGTCTGATTCTCGTGTTTTGCTGGAGCCGTCATCGGATATGAGAGTTCTCACACCCGTGTCGGATAAAACTCAATTTATCCGACATTCTTGACTTTTTGCCTAAAATGTCGGATAAAATCCAGAATATCCGACATTTTATCGGATAAACTAAAATACACGACATGACTGAGGCCTATCTATGGGAGTCGCCTGATTTTCCGCATTTTTACTGTAATCCGGCAGTTGTCGAGCCGTTGGAGGCTACGTTCAAGCGGGAGGTCAAGCAGTTGGACGCCCGCTTGCGGAAGCAAAAATTGGGCTTTGAAGATGTGTTTACCGAGGAAATCGTCGCCAACTCTGAGATTGAAGGTGTGTTGCTGGATCGAGAGTCCGTTCACAGCTCTTTCGTAGAGAACATAACACCGGCCAGAGAAAAAGAGCAGGGAGCGGTGGCACTGACCAAGATCGCACTGGAGCGCTATAACGAGCCACTGACTCACGAGCTACTCTTCCTCATGCATCGCGAAATTCTAAAAGGCGAGACCGGGTTCCCCCAACACTCGATTGGTGCGTATGTTGGTGATATGAAAATCGTTAGCGGCACACGGATGGATCGAGAGCCTGAAGTGATCCATCAGGGAGTGAGTCGTGCCCTAGTGCACGAGAAGATGGCGGAGTTTATTGATTGGTATAATCAATGTCCGTCTAAGAGCCCCCTGCTCAATGCGGTTCAGGGACATGTTCACTTCGAGAACCTGCACCCGTTTTGCGACGGTAATGGGCGAATCGGGCGCAACTTGATTCTGATGGGATTGTGTCGCGATCTAGGGCGCAACACGCCGCTCGCCTTGTCGCGGGCATTTAACCGGAACCTGGAGAGCTATTATCAGCAGTTTGAATCAGGCCTTGATTTAACCAAAACGATTCAGGCGATGGCGCCTGTGTTTTTGGATGCGTTAGCCGAGACGAGTTCAATTTTGGAGCTGACTGCCTACAGAACCCAAGTGGCCGATCAAGCCGATGATCTCAATGAGCGTCAGTTGAAGGTTTTGAACCGGTTGATTGACTATGAATTGAGAGGCGGTTTTGAAGGCGGTATGAACAACGCCAAATACCAAAAGATGACAGAGATTGGCGACCGCACCGCACTCCGTGATCTAAACGACCTCGAAGAGCGCGGATTGATGATCAAGACAGGCCAACTCAAGGGGACACGCTATTATCTGAATGTGCCTCACTTGGTCGAAGGGCTTACTGCCTAGGAGTTCGCTAGTCCAATCACATCGCCGGGGCGTTCTGCTTCGGGGAGTTCGGCATCCGTTTCTCTAAGCGTTTTTAATCTCAGATAGTTGTATGGTCTCGGTGGGATTCATTTCCTCAAAGGGAGAGTATCCGTTCCAGAGTTGATGCACGGGGTAACCTGCTTTGAATGGCTGGATAAATGTGATGTCGTTGGAAATTAAAAAACAGAAGTGATGCTCCGGGTACCCCATGGTCGCTGCAATTACCTTAGATCCTCTCGCTAACTCTTTTGATGCTGTAATTGTGTCATCGTTTAGCAGGGGGAAGATATGGTCTACGGCTTCTTTCTCCGTGGCTTCCAGCCAATAACCATCTGAATCACAGAGGTCACAATTTTTCCATTTGAACCGAAGCAACATATCGAGGGATTTTGAATAAGGCCTAGATCCCCTTGAAAAACTCCCAAATCTTGACCGTCGCCAGAGTGTCGAGCTCGCAGTATTTGAGAAGCTGCTCGCGCAGTTGGGATTGTCGCTCTTGGGTCGTCTCCGGGGCAATGGCCTCTTTGTAGGCATCGACGGCGGCCATGCCGTGTTGCACGTCCTCCAGGTCGCTGTAGCTGACTTCGGGGCAGATCGCAGGCAACACCGCTTTGATGCTCCAACTGCCGCGTTGGCTGGGATGATAGTAATGGTTGCGTGCGATGGGTAGCAGGTCGACGACGCGGGGCAGAAGCGCGTGCAGCTTGCTCGCGTATGCAGGAAAGGCTTCGGCCAGTTCCTTGATACGCGTATTCTCGAAGCCGGCATTGTAGACGTGGATGGGGCCGAAGTGACCGCAGTCGTTTAGCATTTGCTCGATAAACGCTTTGCGTGGGTCGTCGCCGGAAATATCCAGGAATTCTGAATGATGCAGTGTGCCGTCTGCATCGACCCGGTGCAGGCTGAACTGAAACGTGAGCTGCTGGTAGGGGCGGGTGCCTTTCCAGATCGGCACCGCAAATGAAACGGTCTCGAAATCAAGGAAGTAGGCGGGGGTTGCTTGGCCTTCGAGTGCGGTGGCAGCACCTGCCGCATCGAAAAAGGTTTCACCCGAGAGCGTTGCGGCCTTCACGCGTTGCTGCGTGTCGTTGATTTCACTGTTGGGCACGTCACCCAGTTCGACGATGCCCAGACCTTCCCAAGCTTCCACTTTCTTGGCTCGGATGCGGGGGAGGAGGCTGGTCGGATTCTCCGGCTGCGCGATGTCTTTCCAGCAGTAGCTGCAGAAGCCACAGTCAAACGGATCGCTACAATGTGGGCCGACTTCCACTCTGGGGGCCTCTTCCAGTGCCGCCGTTTCCTGTGCCTCGGTGATCCATTGCGCCACCTCCGCATTGCGACCTTTCGCTTCTTCGGTCAGATCTTCTACATGGAGTAGTCCCTCATAGTCATCATTGCCCGGATAGACAAATTGATTGTTGATGTGGGCGACGCCGACCTTGGAGAGGGTAATGCCGTTCCGCTCGGCAATGTAGGTCTGAATGGCGATGTCATCCCGATGGTAGTCCTTCACGCTGGTCGAGGATTTGACCTCGATCATTTGCCAACTCACAGACTTCGCCGAGTAGTCGGGTACCATCACGTCCGCCAAGGCGAGCGCCCCGGGGATACGGAGTGCGGCCTCAAAAACCGGACGGTCTCCTTGTTGCATCAGTTCAGCGGTTTGGCTGTAGGCCTCATTCCAGCCGATTTCATTCGGATCTACATTCTGCCCGTTTCCATCGGTGTCGTAGATGCGCTGTGCAATCTCGCCGACCTGGTTGCCAATCTTGTAGGCGGCTTCATTGCCACTGTCATCCTTCAGTTCTGGTTTGTGCAACTCCAGCCAAAGGCGTTTCGGGCATTGTCGGAAGGCGATGAGTTTGGATTTGGATAGATTGCGCATGATGTGAGTTTATCATTGGGGTGGGACATCTATTGGTGAGGCTTTTGTCAGCTGCTTCGAAATTACAGTGAAGCTTGAACAGCAGAGTCGTGTGGAAACGAATGGCATAGGTGGCTATCGGGGTAGAACCAATATCTGGATTTGAATGAGCGATTGCCATTGGAGGCACTGGAGCTTGGAATTCACGGATATGGGTGATTTTAACAAGGAAAATGTCTTCAGGGCAGTTAGTCAGTATTATGCGATCTATCTGAATTCATTGAACTGGAATGACGAGTTCTATGTCAGCTTGCAGAAGATGATGAGGAATAAATTCATGACTTTGACCTACTACAAGTTAATGGGAGGTAAGAGCCACAAAACTTGTTCGGAGTGGGTATCTTCTGATGCGCTCGCAGTGCTGAACAGTGATATAAAGAGGTTTCAAGGTCGGGGGCTTTGGTTGGAGCATGTGGTTCCCAAGCAACGTTATATTACAGACTATTGCGAGGGGATCGCTCGTGAGGGGCAGATCGATGCCCAAACGATATTCAGCGTTATGAATAAATGCTTCATTCTGGCGACTATTACCAAAGAAGAGAATGACCTGCTTGATGCGAACCGGTTAAGGAATCGAATGCCGGATACTTGGGGCGAAAATGCTTCGGTTTTTACCAGATATGAACAAGTCGGGTTGAAGTTAATGAGAAATCCTCATTTCGGCTCAAAGGCAGCATCCGATTTCACAGTATGCCTGTAACTGAATCACTATTTAGGTAAGTTTGCCTTCTAAGAATTGGTGGAAATTGCTGGCGTCGATGATCGGGATTCCTTTCACATGCCCCATAAGCGCAACATATCCCTCGGGGCATCCTTCAGGCGAAGTGTTCAGCCAGGTTTCATCGGTGCCGAAGTCCCTGTGCTCTCGCAGTCCTATTTCTCTGAGGCTATCCTTCATTAGGTTTAAGCCCATAGGATCCATGGCTCCCATACGGATTATATGGCGGTCATGCCATAGCCCTATCGAATTTAGGCAATGCTCGTGGAAGCCCTCCGCGCCGCCGGGGAACTTATCCACAAGGGCTTCATAGCGGATAAAGAGATCTAGGCATTCGGTAGCTACGGGCATGCTCTCAGTCCTCGAAATAATGTGGCCAGAATGCTCGGTAAAAAGCGTCCCAGACTTCCATGATGTCTGGTGTATACTGCGTGCCGTCCCGATCCGCAGGATGTACCGGCGGCATGAGGTTCATTAGGGCTGCGTCTGCTCCTTCAGGTGGCACCCCGTCATCATCGTCGTCCTCTGCGTCCAGGATCTTTTGTAGATCATAGCCATTCGAGGTAACTCCCATTGAGACCATATACCTGAAGATACGATCGATAACTTGCTGCTCAATGGTCTCGAATACCCATTCATCTTCACTCTCCTTGAGCGCATGGTATTCCTTGGCTCGCTCCTGAATCAGTGCTTTGAGGGACTCGGCGGTTTGGGTGTGCATTAGTCGAGGATGGGTTGCGCTTCTCAAAAGCCAATCTTCTTCTTTTCATTCTCTGCTTCGCGACGTTCCTGTCGACGTTTCGAGACCGCTCTCGAAGAGTAAGACATGCCTTCTTCGACACTGTCAAAAACATGGGAGCAAGCACGTTGGATGCCTAGGCTCTGAGATTCTTCAAACGATTCCAAACTCGCGCCCAGAAATAGAAATTGCCAGTCATACTTTTCCTGCTGGTGCTTTACCATTTTAGCAATCTTCTCTCGCTTGTAGTCACTACTGGCATTTTCCAACCCGTCGGTCAAAGTGACAATTATCACGTCGCCGGGACGATCTGATTCAGGCAGGGCAGCAATGTGCTTTCCTAGATCGTCGATGGTGCGCCCCATTGCGTCGAGTAGGGCAGTCGTTCCTCTCGGCTGGTAGTCCTCCACGGTCAATGCGGGCATCTCCGCGAGCGGAACGTCCATCATCGTTGGGCTGTATTCATGGTCAAAGAGGATGAGCGACAGGCGCACATCCCCGTCTTCTTTCTTTTGCTCCTCGATGAATGCGTTAAAGCCACCAATGGCTTCTTCGGCCATGCTTTGCATGGAGCCGCTGCGGTCGAGAATGAAGGCGATGTGTGTTAGGTCATTTTTCATGGCACCTATCTTAATCATAATGGTGGGACATAGGCTGACCTATCTCAAAGACCTGTTGATAGTGATCAGTTCTATTGCTTTCTATATGTATAAATCGTTCGCAGACGAGAGAACCGTTTATTTCCCTGAGAATTTCTTATATGGCTAAAGGCTTTTGGTTGGCATTTTTGTTGGTGGCTACGGACTGCAGATGTCCAACCCAAAGAATATAGTATTTATAGCCGTTTTTTTTTCTCGAAACGATCAGCTGAACTCCGTTTGATTCTCCTTTATGCCGTCTGATAAATTGACCCTATCCCAGCTTGAGCAATACCTCTCCAAGGCAGCTTGGATACTTAAGGGGCCTATCGGCGCATCCGATTTTAAGGCATACATCTTTCCAATGCTTTTCTTTAAGCGGATTTCGGATGTTTACGATGAGGAGTATCGACTGGCCTTGGAGGAGTCTGAGGGGGATGAGGATTATGCGCAACTCCCAGAATTTCATAAGTTTATTGTCCCGTCTGGCTGTCATTGGGACGACGTGCGCGAGAACACCGTCAATATCGGCCTAGCTATCGAAAAAGCCCTTAGAGGCATCGAGCAGGCCAATGAAAAATATCTCTACGGCATCTTCGGTGATGCGCAATGGTCCAACAAGAACAGCTTGCCTGACAGTCTGCTGGTCAATCTGGTTGAGCACTTCTCCCGCTATAATCTCTCCAATTCGGTAGTTGAAGCCGATATGCTCGGTCAGGCTTACGAGTATCTCATCAAGCACTTCGCGGATTTGACCAACAAAAAGGCGGGCGAGTTCTACACGCCGCGCTCTGTGGTTCATCTGATGGGCTTGATTATCGATCCCAACGAAGGGGAAAGCATTTATGACCCTGCCTGTGGCACGGGTGGGATGCTGATCGAGTCGATTGAGCGCTTGAAGGAGAAGGGCCAGGACTACCGCACGCTGAAGCTGTTCGGACAGGAGAAGAACCTGACCTCATCGGCCATTGCCCGGATGAACATGTTTTTGCATGGTGTGGAGGACTTTCAGGTCTCCCGTGGCGATACACTCCGCCAACCTGCGTTCTTTGAGGCTGACGGACTCAAGACCTTTGACTGTGTGATCGCAAATCCGCCGTTCTCTTTAAAAGAGTGGGGCGCGACCGAATGGGCCAGCGACCCCTATGGCCGCAACATCGCAGGCGTTCCACCTAAGGGCAATGGTGACATGGCCTGGGTGCAACACATGATCAAGTCCATGACCGCCAAGACAGGGCGTATGGCGGTGGTGTTGCCGCATGGTGCACTCTTCCGCAAAGGAGCCGAAGGTCGTATCCGTCAGGCACTGCTCGAATCGGATCTGCTCGACGCCGTCATTGGACTGGGGCAAAACATTTTCTATGGCACACAGCTCGCCGCCTGCGTGATGGTCTTCCGTGCTAAGAAGCCTACTACGCGTAAAAAGAAGGTGCTCTTCATCGACGCCTCCGACCAGATTCGTGTCGGCCGTGCTCAAAACTTCTTAGAGCCAGAACACGTCGATCGCATCTTCCAGTGGTATCACGACTACAAGGACGTGGAAAACTACGTCAAAGTGGCCTCAATGGCCGACCTCGCGGAAAACGACTTCAATTTGAATATTCCGCTCTACGTCGAAAAAATCATTGAGGATAATCTGCCGTCGGTTGAAGAAGCACTGGAGGACCTCAAAACCGCATGGACTGAGTCACAAAAAGCCGAAGCCCATTTCAAAGCGAAGCTGCAGGAGTTCGGCGTTTCTATCTGATGACAAACCAAGACGCAGCCACCGCTTCACTTCGCGAACTCGTTAAATACGTCTTCGAGTCGGAAGGTTCATTATGCGGGATCACTTATGGAGAGCTGGCGTATCGTATTGGCCGACTCAATAAGCATGGCAAAGCGCACCCTCGTCTCGGGAAAGTGCTTGCTGTTATGGGACACCTGCTTGAGGGCGTTGAAAATAACCCGAATTGGACGGAAAGCATCCCATGTATCCAGAGTTTAGTCGTGGATAAGGCTGGGCGGCTTCGTGGCTTACCTGCAGACGGCATCAGTGAATTCTGGTCCGGCTATCCGCAACTTTCAAAAGAGGAGAAGCTGAACCGAGTTCAGGTAGAGTATATAGATATTCAGAATTTCGGAAGTCGCTGGAATGATGTGCTGCGCGCTCTAGATTTAGATGAAATCGTGGTCGAGGGTGCCAGCACAGAGACTGGTAGCCGCACCTTTGGCCGTGGAGGTGAATCACCTCAACACAAGGCTCTCAAAGAATATGTAAGCCAGCACCCTGGCTTAGTAGGAGCATCACCCGCTGATTCTGTTTTTCAGGAATATGCACTCCCTTCATTGGATACATTGGATGTGCTTTTTAAGGGAGCGGATCGCTGGGTTGCCGTCGAAGTGAAATCGAAGGTGTCGGATAACATGCCGTCAGATTACGAGCGTGGGCTGTATCAATGCGTCAAATACCGATCCATCTTAGAGGCAATGCAACAGGATGCTGCGTATCAAATTCCTGACCGAGTTCAGGTCGTTCTTGTTCTGGAATCACATTTACCGAAGCAATACCAACAACTCGCCGAAGCGACTAATGCCGCAATAATTCAACACGTCCGGAATCCGTAAAATTAAATGAGCACATTCGATAGCACCAAGCGTGAACTAAATAAATTGATTCAAGGTATCAAGGAGGGGGAGTATCAGTTGCCTGATTTTCAGCGTGGATGGGTTTGGGATGATGAGCATGTGCGCTCCTTACTTGTGAGTATTGCCCGCTCGTTTCCAATCGGTGCAATCATGACATTAGAGACTGGTGGTGATGTTCGTTTTCAGGTGCGGCCCATTGAGAATGTAAATCTGAAAACGGAAGTAGAGCCTGAGCAATTGATCCTCGATGGCCAGCAACGCCTAACCTCGTTAACTCAAGTGCTCGCACTTGATGGGCCGGTGAAGACTCGGGACCACAAGAAGCATGAGGTTAAGCGCTATTACTATATAGACATCATGAAAGCTTTAGAAAGCGATGAGCTCGATGATGCGTTCTATTCAGTTAGTGAGGATAAAGTGAAGCGCACTAATTTTGGACGCGATGTGGAACTTGATCTTTCGACCTTAGACAAAGAGGTCGAGCAGATGCAGTTCCCTTGTAATCAAATTTTCAATTATGATAGCTGGTTAGAACTTTCATATGAATTGGGGAAATTTACCGAATTTATGGAGTTCAAAAAGAAGGTTTTAGATGCATTCAGTCATTACAATGTGCCTATAATCGCTTTAAATAAGCACACGACAAAAGAAGCAGTCTGTCTAGTTTTTGAAAAAGTGAATACGGGGGGCGTGTCGCTGACTGCCTTTGAGTTAATCACCGCTTCATTTGCTGCCGATGGTTATAATCTCCGCGAAGATTGGTTTGGTGATAAGCGGAAGGGCGTCGTTGGACGTATCGACCGTTTGAGGGGAGATGAGCTGCTGAACGGAGTGCAGCCGACAGATTATATTCAAGCGATTACTTTGCTCTTCACTTATGAGCGTAATTTAGCCGCACGCGCTTCGGGGGTTCCAGACTCCCAATTGCCAGGTGTTAGTTGCACGCGTAAAACGATGCTAAACCTTGAATTAGACGATTATAAAGTCTGGGCTCCTAAGTTAGAGAAGGCCTTTGAGCGCGTCGCTAAATTCCTGAAAAAGGAGTGTTTCACATCAAGTCGAGAAATACCTTATCGCACACAACTCGTGCCCTTGGCTTCTATCATGACTCGCTTGGGAGATCGGTGGTTAGAACCGAAAATTTATAAGCGCTTGAGTGAGTGGTATTGGTGTGGAGTGATGGGAGAGCTGTATGGCAGTGCGATTGAAAATCGTTTTGCCAATGATATTGAAGACTTTTTTATATGGGTGGAGGATGAGAGTAAACTTCCTCGCACAATCTCCGATGCATCCTTTCAAGCAAACCGTTTAGAGACTTTACGCACACGAAATAGTGCTGCCTATAAAGGGTTACATGTTTTGACTTTGAAGAGTGGAGCCCAGGACTTTTTCTGGAAGGCTGGTGTTCAGGAATTATATGCCACAGGTGAGTCTCTCGATATACACCACATTTTCCCTAAAAGTTGGTGCGAGAAAAAAGCGATTGCTCGTAAAATATGGGATTCCGCGATCAACAAAACTCCTATTTCCATGAAGGCCAATCGAAAGATTGGTGGAGCCGCACCATCAAAATACATCAAAAGCTTACAGACAGATCAGCAAGTTGGTCTGTCTGACGAAGCTATGGATCTAATTCTGCAATCGCATTTTATCGATCAAGGATCATTCCGAACGGATGACTTCTATCAGTTCATTCAGAAGCGTTCGATTGCACTGCTGAATCTAATCTACGACGCCATGGGGAAGGGCGATTCCGCGCCTGCAGACCTCGTGCTCTTTGGGCTCGATTCAGAGGAAAATAAGGAAAAGGAACTCAAACTTCGTATGGCTGCCGATGAATCCTACATCCTAGAGTTTAAATCAACCATGTGTTGGGATGTCGATGAAGGCCGCAAAAGCAAGGTGATGGAGAAAATTATCCTTAAAACCATTGCTGCGCTCAGTAATGGGCAAGGGGGCACCTTACTTGTTGGTGTCGATGATAAGAAAAATGTGCTCGGTCTCGAAAATGATTACCAGGTCTTGAAGAAACCTGATAATGATGGATTCCAATTACACCTTGAGCAGTTGGTCGATAATGCCTTTGGCACGCAATTCACGGCTTCTAATATTCAAGTCAGCTTCCCTAAGATCGAGGGTAAGTCCATTTGCGAAGTCGTAGTCAAACGAGGCACTGAAGCGCTCTACGTCGATGAGGTCGATAAGCATGGGAAAAAGGAGAAGAAATTCTACCTGCGCAGTGGTAATAGCTCGAAAGCGCAGGACATCGAACAAGCAGCGAAATACATCAGCCAGCGATTTTCCAAATAATTCAAAACGCATCGACGATGACTAATCCATCTAACACTAAAAAAATAAGCACTTCAGATAATGCTGCTACGTCTAACCCAAAAGATATTTCCGGATTTGAAGAATTTGAAGAAATCTATTCTAATGTCCGGAAGGAAGCATTGAATGGTTATAAGAAAATGGCTAATGATGAAATTAAAAAGTTGGGGATGGTTGATCGAGCTTTTACTAAGTTTCCGTTGTTCTGGATTAGTGTGACGACTTTATTGGGCTGTGTTATTGTCGTATTAATTGGTCTTGGACTTGAGCGATCTGGGTTTCGGTCTGAATTTGTAGAGCTGTGGATAACTATTGGCGCCTTGCCGGTTCAAGCGGCCATACTACTTATAGTGTGGAGGTCATCTAAATTTAAGGTCGGCCCATCAGGTGATTATCGTTTCTCTTTAGAAGCGATACGACTTAAGGATGTGTATAAAATCAAAGGCTATACAGAGGCTTCTCTAAAGAAGGCATTAAATGATTACATTAGTGGTAAGAAGTTTGGCCTGATTTTATCTTCAGCTCTGTCTGCTGGGTTGCTGTTCTTTATTAATACTAATAATTTATTATTTCCTGAGTCGGGAAATGTTTTTGGCAAAATAATAGTGGCGTTGAAGCTGTCTGAAAATCAATCCGATAGCCAGATAGCTTTTTGGCTAATATATGGCATTCTCTTCTTTCTTACTGTTTGGAAGTTCTACTATCCGAAGCTAAGAGCTGAGCAAGTCCAAGGATATTTAAATCACTTCTGCGATGAAGAAGAGAAACGTAAGCAGTAGTTTAACCTAACGCTAAAAACTTCTTTAAAAACTTTGAACCAACAAACCTTAGAAAAATACCTGTGGGGCGCTGCGACTTATTTGCGCGGGCATATCGACGCGGGCGACTACAAGCAGTTCATCTTTCCGCTGCTCTTCTTTAAGCGCATCTGCGATGTCTATGACGAAGAATATGCCGACGCGCTGAAGGAGTCCGATGGCGATGCGGAGTTTGCGGGCTTTGCGGAGAACCACCGCTTTATCGTGCCGGAGGGGGCGCATTGGCAGACGGTGCGTGAAGTCACCACCAATGTCGGGATTGCCATTCAGGATGCGATGCGGGCGATTGAGAAGGCCAACCCGGATACGCTCTACGGTGTGTTTGGCGATGCCAATTGGAGCAATAAAGACCGCCTTTCGGATGCCACGCTGATCAATTTGATGGAGCACTTCTCTGCGCATGTGCTGGATACCTCACATGTGCCGGACGATCAGTTGGGGGATGCTTACGAATATCTGATCAAGCAGTTTGCCGACGATAGCGGGCATACCGCGGCTGAGTTCTATACCAACCGCACCGTCGTGCGTCTCATGACTTTGATCATGGACCCCAAGCCGGGCGAGTCTGTGTATGATCCCACCTGCGGCTCTGGTGGGCTCTTGCTCAACTGTGCGCTCCAGCTCAAGCACGCGGGCAAGGAATACCGCTCGCTCAAGCTCTACGGGCAGGAGATCAATCTCATTACCTCCGCCATCGCCCGCATGAATATGTTCATGCACGGCATCGAGGAGTTCAACGTCACCCGTGGCAACACCCTCGGTGAGCCCGCCTTTCTGGCCAACGATACCTTGAAGACTTTCAACGTCGTGCTCGCCAATCCCCCGTATTCGATCAAAGCATGGGACCGCACCGCCTTTGAAAATGATCCGTGGGGACGAAACATCTGGGGCACGCCGCCGCAAGGCTGTGCCGACTACGCCTTCCAGCAACATATTCAAAAAAGCCTCGATCCGAAGAATGGACGCTCTGTCTCACTCTGGCCGCATGGTATTCTCTTTCGCGATAAAGAAGCCGTGATGCGTCAGAAGATGATCGAGGAGGATGTCGTCGAGTGCGTCATCGGACTCGGGCCGAACCTCTTTTATAATTCACCGATGGAGGCTTGCTTGCTGATTACTAATAACAACAAGCCGAAAGCACGTCGTGGAAAAGTCCTCATCATTAACGCGGTCAAGGAAGTGCGTCAGGATAAGAACATGGGCTACTTGGAAGAGGCACATATTCAGAAAATCTATCAGGCGTTCAAAAGCTTCAAGGAGCAGGATGATTTTACGAAAGTCGTGAGCCTCAAGGAGCTCGCCGCAGAGAAATTCAACTTAGCCATTAACCGCTACATTCGACCAGACGCCCATCAAGAACAGGAGGGTGGTTTTGCTGCCGCCTTGCAGGAATGGAGTGAAAGCTCGAAAGCATTAGAAGCTTCGATGGATCAGCTTTTCAAGACGCTTGAGGCATAGATGATATGGAACTTAATTTAGACAAATCGACTTGGAAGCCCGTTACCTTTGGCGACGTGGTTCAGGAAGCGCGGACGACGATCAAAGATCCGAAAGGTTCGGGCATCGAGCGCGTGGTTGGCTTGGAGCATATCGAAACCGAGTGTATCCACCTTCGCTCATGGGCATCCATAGATGAAGCCACAACCTTTACCAAAGGCTTCAAGAAAGGGCATGTGCTGTTCGGCCGTCGCCGTGCGTATCTGAAGAAGGCGGCCCTTGCCGATTTTGATGGTATTTGCTCGGGCGACATTACGGTGATGGAAGCTAAAGAAGGCTTGTTGCCGGAACTGCTGCCGTTCCTTGTCTGCAACGATAAGTTTTTCGACTATGCGGTGAAGCATTCAGCGGGCGGCTTGTCGCCTCGCGCTAAATTCAAAGACCTCGCCAATTACGAATTCCTCCTCCCTCCCAAAGACCAGCAAGCCAAACTGGCCGAACTCCTCTGGGCTGCGGATGATTCAATTGAAAAGCAACTAATTGCTCTGCGTAAAATCGAAAGTGCAAAAGAATCCTTGATCAGTCAGCATCTTAGTAAGATCGGTAACAACGATGTAGAAATTCTTACGATAGCAGACCTTGCCGATAAGGGTAAGAACTCGTGTTGCGGTGGTCCATTTGGCTCCGATCTTACCGGTAAGGATTACGTTCCTGAAGCTGGAGTGCCTGTCATTAGAGGGGCAAATTTAACGAAAGGAGGCGCACGTTTTGTCGAGGAAGAATTCGTTTACGTGTCCGAGGATAAAGGGCAGAGACTCGATAAAAACTCTGCGGTAAGAAACGACATTATTGTCACACAAAGAGGAACCCTCGGGCAAGTCGGATTAATACCTCAAAATTCAAAGCACGAGAAATATATCGTATCTCAAAGTCAGATGAAACTCACGGTGGACACAGACGTGGCAATGCCAGAATTTGTGTATTACTATCTTCTCTCGAAGAACGCCATTCGACACCTCGAAGTTGTCACCATTAGCACCGGAGTTCCTCATATTAATCTTGGAATCTTTAAAAAATTTCCAATTCCAGTTCCTTCTCTTGTCACCCAAGAATCTATTGTGAGAAGCCTGAATCAAATTGATGCGACTATCGATGAATCACGAAGAACCATTTTTCATACGAAGGAGGTAATTAAATCCCTTATCAACGAAATCTTCTAACTAGACTATCAGGAATATGACTACAAATGAGGCAAAAGCTGAATTAGCAGACGCTACTGAATATGAGGAACCGATTGTGCTTCCTTCCGCGATATTGGGTGACATTGAAGCGGCCGACATGCCGGATGGTGCAGTCGTGCAAGTCGGCAAATTTAAGGACGGAATTATCCACATCGAGTGGGACGGAACACTCCGTCAGGATGGCGGCTTGATCGTTGGTGAAGCTGATTATACTTGGTCGCGCAAGTATTGGTATTCTCCGATCGGTCTAGAGCAATATCTAGACATCGTGCGCCGAGCGGTTGAAGTGCGAGCTGCTACGAAGAAAGATGTGAAGCTTACACATTTCGACGATGATGGAGCGTTCATCCAGATGACGTTTGAATTGCGCACTAATGAGACCAATCTAAAGAAGGGATTTGAACAAGTCCGCGAAATCTGCAATCAGCTAGAGGAAAGTGCCGAATCTGCGACTGACGAGGTAGGCAAGATAGTCGCTGAAGTTGCAGCTAGAGTGTCGGGTTGGGGCTCGCAAACGCTTGAACAACTAGTGGATGCAGTAGAGGTAGCGTCATCGACTGATGCGAAAGGGCGATCATTGGAAGAACTAATGAGCCGCCTATTCGAGTCTGTGAACGGCTTCTCAGTCACTGACCGTGTCCGCACATCTACTGAAGAAATTGACCTTTCTATTCTGAATGACAGCAATGAGCCTCGTTTTCGCCGGGAAGGAGCGATACTTTTAGCAGAGTGCAAGAATTGGGCGAGTAAGTGCGGTAAGAACGAATTTGTGATTTTCAAGGAGAAGATTGAGAATCGCTCGCGCCGCTCGACTCTTGGGTTTCTAATCTCGTGGAACGGATTCAAGACTACTTTAACCAAGGAACTTCTGCGCGGGAGCCGCGAGGAAACCCTGATCGTCCCGATCACTGGCAAGGATGTCCGAGAGGCTGTTCGAGATAATGATTTTTCGTCGTTACTCACTAGGTGTTGGGATCGAGCAATCAACACTTAATCAAAAGACAAAACGAGGTGCCCCCGTTAGTGGTGCGATCACTAGAATAACTTAAACTTGTTACCTTAATAGCCTAAATACTCCCCCCATGTCCTTCAACGAACTCAACAGCCTCGAAGCACGCCGCCACTCCAAAACGGGTGCAGTGGCGCGGGAGAACCTCGGCGTCGGATTTGCTTCCTGTAATTCGCTAAATTTGCAGAAAAAAACGCAAAATGTCTCGATTTTGGTTAATTCTTGTGTGATTGTCGCTGTATTATGATTCGTCGACTCAGCTTTTCCAATTTCTGTTCCTTCCTTGAAGAGAGCGTGTTGGACTTTACCACAACGTCGAAAACCTCGACGGATGATTCCTTTGTTCGTTCCAAGTATGACGATCAAGTTGCGCTGCTGACGGGCGTGTTTGGTCCGAATGCAGCGGGTAAAACGAACCTGCTGAAGGCGTTGTCGTTCGTGTCCTTTTTTATTCGTGATTCGTATCGTTCATTGGAACCAGATGCAGCGATTCCGTTGGATCGTTATGCGGGCGCTGAAGTCGATGAGGCACCCGCGCGCTTTGAGTTGGAGTTTGATGGGGCAGCGGGGCGTTTTCAGTATGCGGTGGTGCTCTGTCCGAATCGGGTGCATGAAGAAACGCTCAAGCAATTTTCCAAGCAGACGGGTCAGTTTCGGAAGATCCTCACCAGGAAAACGGCCGAAGATGGCAGTCTAAAAATTCGGAGCGCCGATAGTTTCACCGAAGTGGCATTGCTGCGAGAAGTGCTAAGCGATCGTCCGAATGCCTCAATGCTGGCAGCGGGATTGCAGACCGGACGTAAGGAGTTTAAGGCGGTGCTCGATGCGCTTGGGGGCGTGGTCACGAATGTGACGCGTGGTGGTAAGCGTGAGCAGCCGTTTGAAGGTTTAACGACCGACTTGTTTGCGTGCTCGGAGTTTTTTCAAAAGCACCCGGAGCATCACGATGCGCTGCGTGAATTGCTGACGGCGGCGGACATCGGCATCTCGGACTTTGCGATCAAGCCTGTGCGATTGCAAATTGAGGGGGGTGAGGCGCGCGAGACATTCCTCGTTTATTTCGTGCACGACGGGCCAAAGGGCACCTTTGAGCTGGCGGCGGACAAGGAGTCATCCGGCACGCGGCGACTCTTCATGTTGTTTGAGACTTTTATTAAAATCCTCAGCTCTGGCGGCATTGCGGTGATCGATGAAATGGAATCGGACCTGCACCCGCACTTGATCCCGACGATCTTGAGTCTGTTCACCAACGCAGAAATCAACGTGCAGCAAGCACAGTTGTTCTTCACCTGTCATCATGTCGAAATGCTCAACCATCTGCTCAAAGAGCAAATTATATTGGTGGAGAAAAACGATGAATGCGTGAGTGAGGCGTTCCGTTTGGATGAGCTGAAAGGAGTGCGACGCGAGGAGAACTTCTTTGCGAATTATAACTCAGGGCGCTACGGAGCGATCCCACAACCGGAGGTAGTTGCCTTTTTCCCGGGGTGCAAAGAAGAACTTGAGAAATCACTCTAGTGCCTCTAGGGTTCAAAAATATGAGCATTGCTGAAATTGAAAAAATGACGACACCTGAGCGCCTCAGAACGATGGAAGCGCTTTGGGATGCGCTTTGTCATGAAGATTCAGAACCAGAATCTCCAGCGTGGCATGCCGCAACACTCTCCGAACGAGGCGAACAAATCAGTTCTGGCGCGGCCCGTTTCCTTTCGCTCGATGAAGCCAAGCGTAGACTCCAAGGATGAGCGGCTATGAAGTCAGCCTACTCGAAGAGTCGATTGAAGACCTCGAAGTTGGTAAGCGTTTTTACGATCAAAACGAAATAGGAGTCGGGCAGTATTTCGCGGACTCAGCACTCGCCGACATTAGCTCGCTACGACTTTTCGCTGGCATTCATCCCATTCGCCTTGGTTACTACAGGATGTTGCTCAAGCGCTTTCCCTTTGCCGTTTATTATGAGATGCAAGGCACGGAAGTTCGCGTAGTCGCTGTGCTTGATATGCGTCGAAACCCGAAGGGTATCCGAGACGCTTTAAGTCGTCGTTAAAACCATGATTTTGGAAGGATGATTTTTTAAGGATGAGTGATGAATTATGAATGATGAAGGATAAGAGTTGAAACGTAAGGATTCAGGTCGTAAATCTAATGGTTTTTACGGATTCTTGATATTTACTGGCCCCCTAATTCATCCTTCATACCTCATAATTCCGCCCCCACATGTCTTTTAACGAACTCAACAGCGTCGAGCACTACATCATTCAAAAACTGAGTGGTGTGAATTTAAATTCTGAATCCGGTGCCGTCGGTGCCGGAGAGCAGGCGAAGTTTGGTTCGTCGTTCCCGTGGCAGTTCGTAGGGCCAGAGGATTTGCCGCGTGCGCAAGAAGAAGTGCTGGTAGAGTCACACTTGCGGGAGGCGTTGATTCGGCTAAATCCAGAGATTACGGCCAATCCGACTTTGGCGGATGAGGTGATCTATAAACTGCGGCCGATCTTTATTACCGTTCATCAGACGGGGCTCGTGCGGGCCAATGAAGCCTTTTACGCGTGGCTGAGTGGCGACAAGACGATGCCCTTTGGCGAGAACAACCGGCATGTGCCGGTGCGTCTGATCGACTTTGAGGATCTGACCAATAATCAGTATGTCATCACCAATCAGTATGTGGTCAAAGCACAGGAGACCAAGATTCCTGATGTGGTGCTGCTGATCAACGGTATCCCCGTGGTGGTGGGCGAGGCGAAGACGCCGATCCGACCGTCGGTCTCTTGGGTGGATGGTGCCGCTGAGATTCACGAGATTTACGAGAATACGGTGCCGCAACTTTTTGTGCCCAATGTGCTGTCCTTCGCAACCGAAGGTAAAGATCTCTACTACGGCTCGGTGCGTTGTCCGTTGGAGTTCTGGTCGCCCTGGCGGCTGGAATCGGAGAAGGCGGATCTGGTCAAGCAGATGGGGCTCGGTGAAGTGGGGCGCGAGTTGACTGATTTGCTCCAACCTGAACGCCTGCTCGACATCTTGCAGAACTTTTGTCTCTTCACCGCCGACAAGGCTAAGCGCCGCATGAAGGTGGTGTGTCGCTATCAGCAATACGAGGGCGCGAATCGATTGGTGGATCGTGTGTTGGAAGGCCGTCTCAAGAAGGGCCTGATCTGGCACTTCCAAGGCTCGGGTAAATCGTTGCTGATGGTCTTTGCCGCGCAGAAGTTACGGCGTCATCCCGCGCTTAAGAGTCCCACCGTGCTGGTGCTGGTGGATCGCACGGAGTTGGACACCAACATTACTGGCACCTTCAACGCGGCCGATGTGGCCAATGTCGAAACGGCCGACAGCATCAAAGAGCTGCACGACTATTTGGAGAAGGGCACCCGCAAGATCATCGTGTCGATGATTCATAAGTTCAAAGACGCGACTCCAGATATGAATACGCGGGACAACATCATCGTGATGGTCGATGAGGCCCACCGCACGCAAGAGGGCGACCTCGGGCGTAAGATGCGCGCGGCCTTGCCGAATGCCTTCCTCTTTGGTCTGACCGGCACACCCGTCAATAAGGCCGATAAAAACACTTTCTGGGCCTTCGGTGAAGAGGGCGACGAGGGCGGCTACCTATCGCGCTACACCTTTCAAGATTCCATCCGCGACAAGGCCACCTTGCCGCTGCACTTCGAGCCACGTTTGGTGGATGTGCATGTCGATAAGGCAGCCATCGACGCCGAGTTTCAAGCACTGGTCGAGGCCGCTGCGCTCAACGACGAAGAAGCCGATGCACTCTCGAAGAAGGCAGCCCGCATGTCGGCCTTTCTCAAGTCACCCGAGCGTGTGCAGACCGTCGTCACCGACATTGCCAAGCATTTCAAAGAGAAGGTCGAGCCGCATGGCTTTAAGGCGATGATCGTCACCCCGGATCGCTTTGCCTGTGTGCAATACAAAGAAGTGCTGGATGCGTTGTTACCGCCCGAGTGCAGCGCGGTGATCATTTCGACCTCTGCCAATGACGACTTTGACTTTAAGCAGAAGTGGGCAGTCTCACGGGACCAGCAAGACAAGTTGACCGAGCGTTTCAACGATCCCAAAGACCCGCTCAAGATCTTCATCGTCACCGCCAAGCTGCTGACTGGATTCGATGCGCCGATCCTGCAGACGATGTATCTCGATAAGTCGCTCAAGGATCACACCTTGCTGCAAGCGATCTGCCGCACCAATCGACTGTTTCCCGAAAAACACTACGGCTGCATCGTGGACTACTTCGGTATATTCGATGACGCCGCCGAAGCACTGAAATTTGACGAAAAGAGCGTGCAGGAAGTCATCACCAATTTAGCACGACTCGAAGCCGAGCTCCCCGGAGCGATGGCCGCCTGTCTGCTGCACTTTCCCGGAGTGGACCGCACCATCGACGGCTTTGAAGGACTCGAAGCCGCGCAGAACTGCATCGACAGCAACGAAAAGCGCGACGCCTTCGCAGCCGACTTCAGCTATTTGAATAAACTGTGGGAGGCACTATCACCCGCCGAGTGCATCAACTCGTATCAGACCGACTACCGCTGGCTGGCAGGCGTGTATCAGTCCGTGAAGCCGCCCATCGATACCGTCGGTAAATTGCTCTGGCACAGCCTAGGAGCCAAGACCACCGAGTTGATTCACAAGAACGTGCACGTCGGTAAGGTCTCAGATGATTTAGAAGAATACATCCTCGATGCCGACGTGATCGACGACATCGCCAAGAGCGGCAACTCCAAGAAGCTGATCAAGATCCTGAAGGGTCGCTTAAAAGGCCACCCAGGAGATCCCATCTTTAAAGACCTTAGCGAACGCCTAGAGCAGCTACGCGACAAAGCCGAGAAGGGCCTGATCAAGAGCATCGAGTTCGTCAAAGAGCTGTGCAAGCTAGCCAAAGAAACCGTCGAAGCCGAGAAGGAGAAGATGAACCAAGCAGAGCAGCAAAACGCCAAAGCCGCCCTGACCGAACTCTTTCTAGAAACCAAGACCGACCAAACCCCCGCAGTCGTCGAGCGCATCGTCAACGACATCGATGGAATCGTAAAGCACGTCCGCTTCGCTGGTTGGCAAGATAGCAAGGAAGGCGAACGCGTAGTTCAGAAGTCCCTCCGCAAAGCCCTATTGAAATACAAGCTTCACGGTGATCAAGCACTCTTCGACCGAGCCTACGCGTATATTAAGGAGTATTATTAATGTCTGATTTTTACTCCAAACGTCCGACCCTATCAAGGTGGGTCGATATAGTGCTATATGGCTTAGCAGGTTCTTTCTTTGCTGCTTACTTTTGTTTACCAGTCACTAACCTGATTCAAGGCGTTCTTGAGGAGCTGTTCGGTAGTCCTCTTCAAATCACAGTTCAATTCGTTTGTAGTTTACTTATTCTAATACTGCTTGGTGCAGTTCATCGGTCTATACGCTTTAGATGGAAGCATTTTGAATGCCTGAGGAGCTATCCCCCGCTTGTGATTTCAATTTTCATTGGACTTCTTCTGTATGAGATTTGGCCGAGGCTGGATTCTGGAATTTTGAGATCCAATAGCGAAGAAGCTATCCCTTTTTACCTTTTGCCTAGTTCCTACGTTCTTGTTCTGGTCTTGATCGGAATACTCCAAAAGACAACTCGTGATGCTAAAAATACTGTTACGAATGTCGATGAGGGAGATGGTAAACACCCTGTGAGTGATCAGCATAGCTGGGATGATTATGAAGAATGGTTGGCAAACGATGATCCTATCGATCAGCAAAAAAAAGATTGGTTCGGGCATCGTGAGATAGCCCAAGCATGCTATAATCGGCTAATTGATGGAGGCCACTCGATCGCATTACATGGGCCCTATGGAGCGGGTAAAACAACTATCTGCAGAATGGTCGAAAGACTGTCGATTGAATCTGAGCAACGATTTATCTTTGCCACAGTTAGCTGTTGGGGATTTGAGTCTAGTGCAAGTGCTCAGCAGCATATTTTGGACGCCATTTTATCTGTGGTTTGTGAAAGGGTTGATAGTCTTCGGCTTCAAGGGCTGCCTAAGCGATATATAGACGCTATCGCTGATCACAGTAAGCCAGCTGCCTCAATCCTGCGTTTATTTCAGACTGCAGGAAATCCCGTTGAACTATTGTCTGCGTTCGAGCCTGTGTTGAAGGCGACTAACCAGAGACTTATACTTGTAATTGAGGACTTAGATCGAAACGGAACAAACTTTGATAGAGGCGATATTGTAGCGCTATTGAATCGATTACGTAAGATTAAGAATATTTCAGTCATACTCGCAATGGCTCCTGATCATCAGTTGGATTTTCTCAAGGTGTGTGATCACTTTGAGCCAGTTCCTGCGCTTTCTAAGTTAGATATTTCAAAGCGATTAGATGAATATCGCACGTTACTTTTAGAGCACTATTCGCCGTCATTTCTATTAGATAAGTTAGAGCCTTTTGAAGCGGATGAATTTCATATGGCACAATTGGAACGTAACCCAAGTCATCGGCCTGTCGTTACTTCTCTATCAAATATCATTATAGCTCCTCGCCAGTTTAAAGTGATTGTTCGAGCAGTTCGTTCACAGTGGGAAGCCTTGTGTGGTGAAGTTCGTATAGATGACTTGATTGTAATCAACGCCCTACGCCACGTAGAGCCGGAGGCTTTTTATTTTTTGATTAGAAATCATGCACGATTCAAGGCAATTGTAGGCTCATCGAATCAGAATAGTAATTATGGAAATGAAGTCAGGGATAAGCTTCTTGAGGAGTTGAAGGTTGAATGGTTAAGTGTGACTGATGGGCTCACTTCTGATCTTCGGTCGGTTCAAGAGCTAATTCGATTTGTTGATCGAAATTCAGGGCCAATATTTGGGGACAGTTCGATTGGCACCGTGCGAAAACAATCGCTAACAGATGATACTCGTGGCTATATATATGCTCGTCGTCTTTTCTCTGGAAGAGTTTCGGCGGATGAATGTTTGGATCAAAGAATTCTTGGTTTAATTCAGGAAGCAAAGAGCAACCGTGAAGCTGCCCTCGAACTGGCTAAAATAATTACTTTTAATTTGGAGGGCAGTTATAGTTATCTAGCTTTCCACGAGAGCTTAAGCTTTCAGAATCACTTTGTGCTAATCTCTTGTGTTTACGAGGTGATGCGTGACCTCCTTTCAAAGAACTCAAGCCGCGATGAGGCGCCAGGGTTTAGGGCGGTGAGCCAGGTATACGCGCATCAGGTACCAGAAGAGGTCAATGATTGGCTAAGAGGAGAATTGGAGAAGTGTATCCCAAATGCGCTTTGGTTGATGACAGATATATTTCATCATTGGTGTCGAAAGAGTAATACACGTTTCGTTCAGGCTGGGTCGCTTTCTGTTCCAATTCAGGCGGCGCTGATCCGCCAAGCGATCTGTGAGAAAATTAAAAGCTGCTGGGAGCAAATGTCTCCAAATGAAATTGCAAAGTGCTTCGAGGGAGCGCCTTCCTACACGTTGTTCCACATCATATTCACTGTCGATTATGAGGAAACTACAGAATATATGCTTAATGCAGATTCAGACTGGCAATGGATGAAGGCATACCTATGGGAGGCAACTAAGGCTTCGGCAGAAATTATGCTGCCTCAGATTTTGCTACTCTTGATGAAAGATTCGATTAGGAGGAGTTATTCGTATTCCTATGATTTAGATGAGAATCGGCTTGGGTTGTTTATTGATGCGAGTCGAGAAGAGTTCTTTTCTTTTGTCGCAGGTTGTAGTCGTCTTGATATCACCAAGGATCCGTCGATTCGGGAGATGCTAAAGGTCGCGCTAGCATATTGCCAAGAGCAGTTGAGTGAGAAGAATACTAATATCTAACCTGATATCTGAAAAATCCAATGGACGCTTATTTAAGGCACGAAAACGCTGTAGAGGGAATTTCTCATCTAGATGCAGAGATCTGCGTAAATGCATGGTATTTTGTCGATGCGACTAATGTGGTGGCGCGCCTTGCGGTGAAGGCATACGCGCTGTCAGGCAGCGACGAAGAAAAGTTGACGCTTCTTCATCGTCTATCTGCGACGGATCATTTGACTGCAATTCACGGTCGAATTTCTCAGAAGTGTTCGGTTGTTGTCGGCGGAGTTGAACATCGTGGAGCCGCTCCCTTTGATGCAGTTAAGGCGAATGCGGCAGGCTATTTCGATGAGATGTTGTCCATACTGGAAAAGCAACTCCCTGTGCAGTTTCGTGATCTGGGTGGAGATTATCAGCAGTTTAAGCCAGAGCTTAAGGATCCGCTGCTTTGGGTGGTGACTTGTGTCTATGAAAACCCGGATGGCCGCCTACTAGCAATGATCTCAGATCGGACAAATGGTTAATCAAATGGACACAAAAGGTAAATTAATTAGCTCCGCTGTCACGGCCTTGAAGAATCGAGGTGGACCGATGACTATGACTGAGCTCCGGCTTGCTTTGCCGAGTCCGCGACCCGGCTATATAGAGCTAGAGCGATTGTTTTTGATCGAGGATATGGTTTTCCGCTTTCTTCCGGGTGGCAAAGTTGAGCTGACCTCAGAGGCCGACGAGCGGTGCAGCTACGTTGTAGATGGAAGCTCTTTTGATCCGCCAAAGCCTTTGGCTTTGTGTGGGTATTACGAAGACTGCATACGTGAGGATGGCCGTCGGATTCGAGTCTATGGCAGTCATCTGGCATCCTCTGCGATGGAGACTGAGTCGGAGTGGGTCTCTGATGAGCGCGGTGTGTATTCGATTCCGGTAACCGCAGATAACCGTGATCTTATTCTGAATAACAGCAATAGTGCTGCTGCTCACTACTATGGTTACCCGATCCTCGCACAATGGGTCGATGAGGAGAGCGTGATGAAGTTTGTGCCTGTTCTTTTCTGGAAGCTAGAGCGCATTGGTGACCCCAATGAGGTGAGTCACCGTTTAAGCTTCACACTACAGGCCAAAGATGTGCGTTTGAATCCGGAGGTGCTCTGGTCTATCCCCGCACGTGAACGGAAGCGTGTTGAAGAGCTCTTTGAAAATGCGAAAACGCTGCCGCAGGCGCTGGAACTCATACAAGCGGACTTTCTGGGGCATGAGGTGAAAGAAATACTCTTTCAACGACGGCTACCGAAGAATCCTCAATTAAAAGATTTAGGACGACGCCACGAGGGCATCTATAATCGAGGCCTTTACCTCTCGATTACTCCGAACTCTTACGTCAAGGGATTGGCGACGGAGCTGTCCTTAATTGCGCGATCTCAGGAATCGATGGTAACTTCGAGTAGCTTGGGCGCTTTGTTTACACCAAGTCAGGAACTCGTTGACGAGCCCGAGGTGGTTGTGCCGGCCACGCGACCCTTGAATGCCTATCAAGAAGTCGCGGTGGAGCGGGCACTATCGAATCGACTTTCAGTTGTAACAGGCCCGCCGGGAACAGGTAAGAGTGAAGTGGTCGTTGCGATTATCGCGAATGCACTGCATGCGGGTAAGTCTGTTCTTTTTGCCAGCCGCAATAATGGGGCCATTTCTGTGGTTCAGGGTCGAGTCGAAACGGTGTTTGGTGCGGATCGGGGATTGCTTCGCTTGGGAGCTGATTATGACTCGGCGACCAAACAAAAGGTGCTTCAACTTTTGAACCAGCCGACGCGCCGTGAATTGACCGATAAGAAGTCTAAGGCAGATGTTTATGATCAAGCCTGCATAGAGTTAAAGCATGCCATTGAGAGGATTGGGAATTATGAGGAGTTGTCTGACCTGGCTAGATCGACTGAGTCGCGCTTCAAGCAGGCGTTATCTGTATTTTCGGCTAAGGATGAGCTCCCGATGCCGGTTAAATTTACGGAGGATTCACTAGAGACCCTTGAGCGGATCATCGGAGAAATTCAAACGGCAGAGTGGCGTAAGAAGATTCCGCTAGTTGGTGGGAAGTTTTTCTCAAGTAAGCTTAACAGCATAGAGAGAAAACATTCAGAGGCGGCCCGTAGCATAGAGGCACAGCTACAGATGGCAGAAAAGTCACTGACGGAACTAGCTTCGGAGCAGCCGCAAAAGTGGAGTCGATTGGCGTTACAAACATTGGAGGTTTTTGATGCCGCCAAAGCCGCTGTCGAGGCTGTAGATGCTTTGGAGGCCTTGGGCTCTCTTGAGTCTTTGTTTGAAGCTCTGGAGAAGCCAAAGCAGGTGATTTGCGAGTGTTCCTCGGATAAGATGGCATATTATCTGAATGAGCTGCTCTCTGAAGTGAGCAGGGAGCAGGGTTTCCAGCATGGCGCACAGCAGTTTGGTGATACAATTGCACGGAAACAAGAACCTGCCATCCATGCGGAACACCCGATGCAGGGCGTCTTGAAAGCACTGCCATTTTGGACGGTAAGTAATCTCTCCGCCTGTGGTCGGTTACCAATGGTTGCTGGATTGTTTGATTTAGTCGTTATCGATGAGGCCAGTCAGTGTGACATCCCCAGCTGTGTGCCGCTGATGTTTCGAGCGAAACAGGCGGTTATTATCGGTGACCCTATGCAATTAGGATCCATAACGAACCTGGGGCGTCAGTCAGAGCAAAGTTTACTCAAGAGTCACGGGATCGGAAATCCGGGTGTATTTCGATACTCAGGTAACTCGATCTATGATTTGGCTGCAGCTTCAGCGCCGTCGATTGCTCAAACCTTCTTAGCGCAGCATTATCGCTGTCATCCGGATATCATCGAGTTTGCCAACAGTTCGCATTGGTATGACTCCAACTTGGAAGCGGTGACCGATGCTTCTGGGTTAAAGAGGGCATCCAACCTCAAACTTGGTGTTAGTTGGCTTGATGTTGCAGGAACGCCTAAATTCGAGGCTAGTGGATTTTGGATACCGGAGGAGGTCGATCGCATCGCCGAAGAGCTCATCAAGCTGATTCTTGATAATCGCTTTGAAGGCACCGTTGGTGTGGTGACACCGTTTCGGCGTATGGCCAATGCACTGCAGCAGAAGGTAGAGGCATCGGAAATCCATCAAAGTATTTTAGATGCCTGTCAGTTTCGGGCAGATACGGCGCATAAGTTCCAGGGAGACGAGCGGGACATTATATTTTATGCGCCTTGTTACCATCCGCAGATGTCGAATAAGCATAAGTGGTTTCTTTCCTCTCAAAAGAATGTATTCAACGTAGCTTTAAGCCGCGCACGGTCTGCTTTTGTGGTGGTAGGTTCTAAAGATGGTCTGAAAACCAGCGGCATTGATTATTTAGAAGATTTTGTGAGATATGCCGAGGATCTGGATGCCGGTCGAAGAGTTAGGAAGGCACCTGAGAATGTGCAACGTGGGCATTGGGAACCGATTTTAGAGCAACGTTTGATTGAGGAGGGTATCCCTGTTCAAGCGCAATACTCACTCGGCCCTTACTGGCTCGATTTTGGACTGATTTCGGGTGAACGACGACTGAATATTGAAGTGGATGGGGAGCAATTTCACAAGAATGAGTCAGGAATGCGTTGCCAGAAAGATATTGATCGAAATATTTATGTAAAGGCTCAGGGTTGGGCAGTTATGCGATTTTGGGTTTATCAATTAAGAGATGACCTTGAAGGGTGTGTTAACCAAATAAAACAATGGTGGATCGAAACAAATTAGAAAAAGGAGCAGATGGTGAATCACCATCTGCTGAATCGGCCGCAGAAGCCAATCTAGCGATAGACGATAACCTTAAGATGATTGCTGATATACCTCCGGTAGACTCCGCGGGCGAGAATACGCGAGCGTGGGTGGTTCGCCTCGTGGTATCTATTTTCGCGCTTGTGGCACTTTTTGTGTTATATCTGGCCTATGCCGAGTCTGCTAAATTGCGAACGCGAGAAGCACAGCTTGCAGCGATTGAGGAGTCAGCTCTAAAGGCACGAGAGGAACATGCTCAGCTGACTGAGTCCATCGCAGGCATGCGTGAGCAATCAAATGCCTTGACTGAGAGTGTCGGCACATTGACTCAGCAAAAGAATCAGTTGTCATACGACGTGCAAGAAGCTCGGAAGACGATAACACTAGCAGCCCAGAAAGAGGTCGAGATGGGCGAAGTTTCCTCTAGATTGTCCAAGATGACCGCCGAAATATCTGCTATGTCTGGACGCTCCGCCACAGTGACCCGTGAGGTTGAGAGTTTGGAAGCACGCTTTAAAGCTGAGCAGAGCAACTTGGATCGTTTACTTACCTCCATACGTGACAACACCACCTTACTTGCGGAGCAGCAACCTCTAGTGGCGGAAGTTAATCGGCTTAAGCCGGAGCGTGATGCATTGAAGAAAGAGGTAGAAAGACTTCAGGAGATTGAATCAAAGTTAATCCCTGTAAGTACTCAGGTTTCACAACTAGAATCAGATCAAACCCGCTTGGGCCCAGAGGTGGCTCAACTTAAAACGAGTCTCAGTGCTGTTCAGGCTGAATTGCTTAATACGCAGACTGCATTAGCCAGTGAGCAGAATAAGTTTGAGCAGGCGCGTCGTGATAATGCCCTTTTAGTGGGCGAATCTAAACTGTTAAGGACACAGATTGATGAGGCCAACACAGAATTGATTAGTTTGAAATCAGAGCGGACTGAACTATCTCGCGAGGCGTCATCTCTAGAGGCGAAAAACAAAAGCCTGACACCCATGGTCGCCGGACTCGAGTCAGATGTTGAAAGCGCTCAGAAGAATATTGAATTAGCCCGGTCAACGATCAGTGAACTCGAAGAAGACCGCAGGCGCGTAAGCACTGAAATAGCATCCCTCAACCAAAAACTCACTAGCCTGAAGGAGAGCGTGGCGAGTGAAAGTGCGAATCAGTCTGCAATTTCTCGTGAGGTCGAGCAGTTGCAGCGAGATCGATTATCGAGGGCTGAGGAACTCTCGGGATTAACTCAAAAGATATCAGCTGCGCAGGCACAGCAAGCAGGCCTAGAGGCCAGTGTAAGCAGATTGAGGGAGTCGGAGGCGTCACTTACTGCTAGGATTCAAGCGTTAAGGACAGAAGTCGATGTACTAGGAAAAGAGAAGGAGCAGTTGAATGCTGATGTTTCTTTCGCCGAAGGGCGGGCAAGTGTGGTTTCCGCAGCACCTGCCAGTGGCAATACTGATCAACCAAGGATAGGAGAATAGTCTAATATGATACCAGAGTTTTTATTTATTGCCGCAGCACTTGTCGTAGGATTGGCCGCGTTTGCCGTTTTAAGGCAAGATAAGGCCGCATTTGCCTCAAATTTGAAATCTCGCATCGCAGCACTGCAGATCCACGTCAAGCAACGTGAAGCAGTGCTTGAGGGCACGGGTAAGATTCAGTCCCGCTATCTCTTCTTGAAGCAGAGTTGCCAAGAGCTTACGCAGAAAGAGAATCGCCTGAAAGAAGACATTGCTCTACTAGAGCCACGGGCCGGCGATGCTGAAACGAAGTTAGCGTCGCTTGCAGAAGAGAAGTCGCAACTTGAGGCGCATCTTCAAACTTTGGAGCAAGACAAGCGCTTATGGGAGGATCGTATTAAAGAGCTAGATCGTATGGACGAGTTGGTTGGCGAATCAGTGAAGAAGCAGAAGGAGCTGGAATTACAGATCGCAGAAACCGAAGAAAAGATCGGGCAGTTTTCCGAAAAATTAAAAGAGGCTGAAGCCGCAGAATCTAAACTCACGGAACTGAAAGAAGAGCTAACTAAGGCTGAGGACGCTAAAACCACTTTTGAAAAAGAGATGGAGGCGCTTAGGAAGGAAAAGACTGACGTTGAAACGAGTGTTGAGGAATCCAAGAAAGAGCTGGAGGATCTAGAAAACCGTAAGAAGATCTTTGAGAGTATGCAGCTTGCCGTTGAGGCGATCGGAGGCGGCGGGGAGCAATCCTCTCAGAAAGTTCTAACAGAAGCCACATTCAGTGCGTTATTTGAACCAGAATTCAAGTCTACGCCGAATCCACATTCTGAAAGTCCGGATGATTGGTTGAAGGGCTTTACGGAAGAACTGAAGAACAATGGTTATGATTTTCCAGAGCGACTAATACACGCATTTCACACTTCACTAAAAGTCCAGGATGTAAGCTGCCTCACAGTCATGGCTGGTATTAGTGGAACAGGTAAAAGTGCACTTCCACGGCTTTACGCTGACTACATGGGGCTACACTTCCTTTTAGTTCCGGTTGAGCCTCGCTGGGACAGCCCTCAGGATCTATTTGGTTTCTTGAACTACATGGAGAATCGATATGAAGCGACTCCTCTAGGACGCGCGCTAAATCAGTTCAATCTTAGGGATGAAGCTAAGAATGAACCCATGCAGAATGAAGTTTTGTTGGTGCTTCTGGATGAAATGAACCTAGCGCGTGTTGAATACTATTTTAGTGAGTTTCTTAGCCGTCTCGAGACTCGCCGAGATGTGGACTGGAAGAATGACGATGAGGCGTATCAAAAGGTGAGTATGGAGATTTTTGCAGGTGAAGAGGGTGAGGATGAAACAAAATCCAACTCCGTGCGCCTCTTTGCGGGGACTAATATTTTGTTCGTAGGCACTATGAATGAGGATGAGTCGACGCAAAGCCTGACTGACAAGGTAATTGACCGTAGTAATACAATTCACTTCGGTCGGCCTAAGAGTCTTCGTGCACGTCCGACTGGGGCGATTATTGCCCAAGAGCAGAAGATTAGTTATGCGGCGTGGAAGGACAGTATCCAACCAGGACTAAAGCCTAGTAGTAAAACTGCGAAAATTGTTGATGCGTATCTCACCAGACTGAATGAGAGTTTCGATAGAATAGGTCGTCCGTTCGGGCACCGAGCTTTTGCCGCAACATGTGCCTATATCGCAAACCACCCCCAGGGATTAAGTGATGAGCTAGTAGAAATGACTGCTCTTTCTGACCAAATTGCGATGCGTTTTCTACCTAAGCTTAGAGGTCTAGATATCAATGAGAATGAGCAAGAGATAAATAGTATACGTCTGCAGCTTGCTGAATTGGAGGATGAGGCTGTGATGCGGGCATTTGATACTGCTGCGGATCGCGAAAAGGGCTATTTCCAATGGCGTGGAATTGACTGGGATGCATAGGGCTTGATGGAGATCCGATTCTATCGTTATCCTTGGCGGGTTGGATTTGAAGATCTGTCCGAAAAAGATGTTACCAAACTTCGGGTTGCATCAGGCGCGTGCTGTGCCGTTCCAGAAAACTTAGAGTTCCATTATCCCTTCCCGAATAGAAAGTTTGTCTTGAATGGAATTAGTTGTGGCGTGTATGAGCTGCCCGACACCGACTCAACGGGGCGCATCTCGTCGTTTACTCACAAGCATTATAGGCTGCATGCTGCTCAAGGTGCCTACGAGGGGCTATTTTTTGGTAAAGATAGTGTTTTCTCAGATCTGACTGAATTGACCCGAGAAAGTCTGAAGTATATCCAGCGGCTTGAGGATATTATTGATGGGCAGTGCCGGGGTGGATTCGGTGTGATTAAGCGTGTTGATTGGGATCTGGCACTGGGGGAACTCCGTGAAACAGACTGGCAGGGTGACTTAGTCCGTAAGCCGCTCATTGTTGACTTAGCTGAACATCAACAATTCCCGCTTAAGGAAATTGCACGCGGTGCTAAGCGTATTTTACGTCGTAAGCGCGATTTTGAGAGGCTTTCTAAAGCTAGAGAATTTGATAAGGCTTCTCTTATGCGTATAGCACAGTTGCCAGGTAGAACGATTGCAGAAAAAGCAGGGCCCAAGCAGCGCATACCAGCGGTTAAGCGATATGAGACTACTGACACACTGGAGAATCGTGTCGTCGAGCACTTCTGTCGTCTCGCAGAAGGGGAGTGGCTGCGTAATCAGAGTGACGATCGAACAGCGTTGTCGAATGAGTGGCTCCGACTTGCATCAGGGTTCGTCGGGCTATGTAAGCGAGTTAAGAAGAGTGATGACTTTCATTTGATACAGAAGTTGAAGGGGCCATGTGTATCACCAAACTATACATTAGAGCAGAATACGAACTACAGGGCAATTTGGCAAGGGTATAGGAAGTTGATCAAAAGACAGAGTGAGCGCGAGGAATGTTGGGCATGGGCGAGGCGGCTATTCCTGAATAGAGCGTATGTGTATGTAGCTGAACTTTTTCGCATGGTGTTTCCTGATGGTGAGACCGTTTATTTCCCCTATCATAAGCACCTTAGAGCCCGTTTGGCGCATCAATTCGGGCTGTGGTTTGATGCCGAGTCTATGCCAGGCCCACGGGTGATTGAATCAGAAGGAGGAGAGGCGATGACGGCATACCTTTTCTCGCCTCTAGACATTAAGCTTGGGTTTGGAAGTGATTGTGAGCTTTTACGATTAAATGCGGATGCATACATTGCTCTGTTGAGTAAGTCTGGGATGTCAGTTTGTCCCATGTTTGGCTTTGTTGGTAGTTCGGAGGAAGAATCTTGTCGCGAGGCGAAGAGAGACCTCGAGGATGTGTTTGATAGATTTAAGAACGATTCTGTTTTTAAGGCGGGGGAAATCTATATTACTAAACCGTTATTTCTATGGGCTGATTTTCTTGGTAACCGGGGATTACGGGGGGACTGTGGGGGTGTCCTGCAGGCTGGCATACCAGTTATTAACGATAAGTGGATTTCGCCTAACACATCGCTGGTGGAGCAGCTTAAGGAGGAACTTATGCTATGAGAACCCTGATCATAGAGTCTTGTCCAAGTATCTCTCGTTGGGCAGTTGAGTGTGATGGAGCGATTGAACGGGGGCAGTCGTTCCGTCTATGGGGTAGACGAAATGGTCATCATGGCAAGTGGCTCTGGACAGACGGCCAGGAACGATTGTCTGCTTTCGGGGATGATGTTATTTCCGTCGCTGATCTGTGGGCTAGTTTGCTAGATCACGACAAGGTTGATCGGCATGAAGACGCTTCGACTCTTGTGTCTGCGATTATTTCTGAAATTAGCGGCTATGCTAACTGTGATCGCTATGATCGCGTTGTTTTTATTATTCCTGAGTCGCTACCTGAAACGACCCAGAATGCGCTAATTGCATCATTGTCTGCGAGCTGTCGTATTCCTCAACGCGAGATATACCTTTTATGGAGGTCTGTGGCTTTATCTTTAGCCGAAGTTGTCCCGCCAGCAGACAGTGCCCCTAGAATTGTGTTAGACTATGGGCACCTAGTAACCGAGTTCACAAATTTAGATATAGTTCATTCAGATGGGTATCATTGCCCGGTGCGAGATTTTACGCGAATACATGGCTACGGCCTTAAGCATACTGAGGCAATTGATGGGTGGGTCGCTGAAAATTATGTGCATGATGGCTCGATTGGTAGTATGCGCCTTGAGGGCTTTAAATCTACGGCATATGGAAAATTGCAGGCAGACTTGAATTTCGACCCTCCGGAAGCATGGAAGCTGACCAACAATTGTTATGAGCCCGTTGATCTGGCTCATGATGAATTCTCTGTGCCAATTGACTGGATGGACTTGTCTAAAAGCTTAGAGAGTTTTTTAGAGCGGATTTCTTCCCGAGAGAATGCCAATATTCTTTGGCACGGTTGGCCGCCCTTTTGGCATGGAGAAGATGTTATACGTAGGCACTATCCGTCTTCTAGTTTATTGGAACCTGATGCAATACTTCTAGGAGGTGTTGAGTTTGCGAAGAGACACCGGCGGGGGATCCCCACATATTTCGAAGTCATTCCTGGGTATCGAATCTGGTGTGAAAGTGGGGAACTAGGTTTGCCTAGAGAGTGGCGTTGGGAGGAGCTGATCCCAGATGCAAAGATCCTTGGAACTGATAATTTTAAAGCGGATCCGAACGAAAAGTTCAAATTACTTCGAAGTACGAAAAGCTTCCACATGAATGTTCGCAGAGGTCTAAGTGAGACATATCGCTTCGTTGAACAAATGCTCCCTGTTGAAATTGAAGAGGAAACCCCGATAGTGATTCAGAGCCAGATACGTCCGACAGGCGGTGGTGTGAAGTTTAGCTTAAGAGCGAAGGAGCACGCGAACTTGTTCGGGCGTAATTCAGAGCTATCGCTACACTGGGATAGAGCAGAGGAGCGGCCTGTTCGCGAGTTGGAGCCTCCTGTCGAGCATGTAGAGAGATATGGATATCCTTTTATTATTCGATCAGAAGGTGTTGCTTCTAAACGAAATAGTTTGGATCCAATTGCATTAAAAATTCGAGATGGGGGCAAGATAACCGATTACCTCAGTCAACTTGATAAGATCATTCCACCGATCATGAGGGTAAATCAGTTTGATATACCTTTTGGAAATCGAGCTGTTACGCCTCATTTGACTGAGAATTTAATTCATCTATTGGCAGAAATTAATAATGAAGCGGAGTGGCATGTTCAGAATGTTTCAGGTGCCGATCCTCAATCGTGGAAATGGATTCGAACACTTGGTGGCCTTTTTCACTATGCTTCCGAGTCGAATCAGGAGCTTTTATACCATGAGGTTATGAGGAAAGATTTTCCCTCCAGCGGCTATCAGGTTAGCGCACTTTTTTGGAGCTTCGGCCGTGTTTGTCGTCAACCTGAGCAACTTGAGCAGTATTTAAACAGAGCGATTTCTCGATGGGAGCATTTGGCTGGAATGCACCACTGGGTGTTTTGGCCATTTCAGAAAAGTCTCTGCTGTTATGGTAGAAGCGCATTAATTTCACGTGCCACAGGTTTTAAAGTCTTCGAGTGTGCATCTCAGATGCTGGACTGGATCATTAACGATTGTGTGCCGACAGTTCCGGGTGCGTTTGGTAAGTCAAACTGGAAGAAGTGGACATTATCAGCGATTCTTTTTGGCTTACGATTAAGAGAGGTCTACCCAGACTTTCTATCCATTGAGACAGGTCCAAAAGTAGAACAGCAGCTTGCGATTCAGCTTAAGGAGCAACTGATGATTCCAAAGATTCTATTAACAAAGATCCCGGAGTTTGCACTTAAAGGCATCGAAGTAGGGGATGACGAACCGCGCTTGGGTGCGCTTGTGTTGAAGTTTTTAGAGGCTAGAGCAGATGCTAAAGACATTGCACTTGCGGGTGGCATAGGACTATCATCCTAACCCTGAAAGAGCTGAAAACATTCAATATCACTTGTGTGAGCTGGATTGGGAAAGTTGGACAGGTTGCTTGACCTAACTAAAGTAAAGCAACCAATGTAAAAGAGACGTAAATTCACTGCCGAGTTCAAAAGCAAAGTAGCGCTAGAGGCGCTGCGAGAGCAGCAACCGATCCATGAGATCGCGAAGCGCTATCAGGTTCACGCCAGTCAAGTGACCGAGTGGAAGAAGGCCTTGCAAGGCAATGCCAGCAGCGTGTTCGAGAGCCAGAGCTCTAAGCACGACGAGGCGTTCAAGCAAAAGCTCAAAGAAGACCGGTTATTTAAGCAGATAGGCCAGCTCCAAGTGGAGGTGGATTTTTTAAAAGACAGTTGCGACAAGCTCGGTGTCATTATCCCGGAGGACGAGCTTCGTTGATGTGAGCAGCAAGAAAATGAGTATCAATAAACAGTGCAAACTTCTGGGTGTGCCGCGTTCAAGCTATTACCATAAGCCCAAGCGCAAGGTGAGCCTGGAAGACGAACTGATCATGCAAGCGATCGACCGGATCTATCTGGAGGAACCCACTTATGGCAGTCGCCGCATGCTCGTTGAGTTGCAGCTACTGGGCTATAAACTGGGGCGTGATCGGTGTCGGCGACTGATGCGGATCATGGGCATTGAACCGATCTATCCGAAGCCGCGCTTAAGCACTCCTAGCAAAGGACACAAGAAGTATCCGTATCTTCTCAGAGGGCTTGAGGTCGAGCGCAGCAACCATGTCTGGAGCACGGACATCACCTACATCCCACTGGGGGACGGTCATGTTTACCTGACGGCTGTGATCGATTGGTCGAGCCGCTATGTGATCAGCTGGAAGCTCAGCAACAGCTTGGATACCTCGTTCTGCATCGAATGTCTGGAAGAAGCTCTGGAGGCCGAAGAGAAGCCCGAGATCTTCAACACCGACCAGGGCTGCCAATACACCAGCGATGCTTTTACCAGTGTTTTGAAAAGCCATGAAATACGCATTAGTATGGATGGTAAAGGCCGTGCGCTGGACAACGTCATGATAGAGCGACTCTGGCGCACGGTGAAGTATGATGACATCTTCATCCGCTGCTACGAAACGATGAGCGAACTCTATCAGGGCTTGTCTGCGTTCTTCCGCAAATACAACACTCGCAAGCATCAGACCTTGGGGATGAGTCCCGAGCGGAAATATCGCGAAGGTTTGGCAATGAAACAAGCAGCATGATACAATCCATCCACTGCGTCCGTCGCTTCGCTCCGGCCTTGCCGCTACGCGGCACCTCCCTTCGGGAGGACGGCCTACGCGAAGCGACGGACGCAGTCCTCACCCACCACAATCAACCCATCTCCATAGTTTGGACTTCCATCCGGAACTCCCCCAGACTACATCTAAGCAATCGCCGCGACCTGTCCAAGGTTCAGGGCCAGCTCAGTGAGGAGTTTCAGTGTTTGGGCTTTTAGTTACTCTTCTTAGTAGAATCCCATCGCTCAATCTGTCGATGGCTAGGGCCATACGAGGAAGATGAAGCTACTTGTGATGTTGCCGACACTGGATTTGCCCGCGCCAGCGAGGCCGCTGAGAACGATGCGTGTGGGGATATTTAGTTTTGTATTCATATTTTTAGTATTGGTTGATGACTTTATCGTATTCGGAATGTGAACCGACCCAAGTGGGCTTGAGGCCGTTGTGAGCTTTTTCGCAGAGCACACGGTAGTGTTTGCCAATTTTGAGTGAGTAGATTTTTTGACCGCTTCGCTTTAGGCGTCCAATGAAGGCGCCCTCTAGTTCGCGGAGCGGTGTGCCATCCTTCAGTGCCTTGATGACTTTCGTCACATCAGATTGCACATGTTGAGGAAGCCGGTGTAAGCGTTTTTGAAAACGTGACATGGCTGTGCAGGCTAGTAATTGCGAGTGCGTTCGAGGAAGAGTTCGGCGTCGCATTGAACCTGCTTCCAGGCCTGCTCAATGCCGACTTTCAGTATCGGATCGCTGTAGTGCTGATGCCCTTCAGCGCTGTCAAAGAAGCGTCCATCCGGTGAGATCATGGCATAGGACCCGCGCATGAGTTCTTCGGGCTCTGCGCATAGTGTAGCTCCCACGTTGAGGTGGCGCGCTATGAATTTGTCGTATTCCTGGCGTGATACTTTCCAGTGGTCTGAGCCGCTGCAGTTTTGGCCACGGACTACCATAGCCTGAAACACCTTCCAGCGTAATGGCTTTGCCTTGAGAATGAAGCTGGAGAAATCTTCTCCGACATTGTGCTTCGTGAGCGCGGTATTGATCTTTAGCGGCGCTCCTAATTTTGTCAGGTTCTCGAATAGACTCAACCATTGAGCTTCGGTGATCGTGTTTCCTCGAACGGCTCGTCCGATTTGGAGATTCGCATGACTGTTCAAGCTATCAATACTGACGCCGACGAGTTCAAGGACTCCGAGTGCTTCAGGGATGCCATTGCGAATGAGCGAGTATCCGTTTGTGACAATAGAAACTCTCAGCCCGCATAAATAAGCATACTCCACTAGCTCCAAGAAATGTGGATGCAAGGTAGGTTCGCCTCCAACGAAATTCAGGCGGCGAGGCTTAGTCATGCCCCGTGCTAAAGCAGTCTGTGCGACTGCTGCAATAAGAGCTTTAAGGGCTCCTAGTGAGATCTTTCCGCAATCGACGAAGGGAGCGAAGCAGTGGGGGCAGCCCATTTCGCATGCGGAAAGGAAGTGTAGATTAACCGTTTCCGGCAGATATGATGTTTTCATTAGCTTAGTTCTCGTCTCACTGCACGGAATTGCGCAGTGAGGACAGTTTCAGCTGGTGGAGCGCATGGCTCGGGTGGGGCAATCGACCCCTTTCACCTGCAAAGTATTATTTAGTTATGTAGGAATTCCTTATAGATGAAGTCAGACTGTGTTTGTCGTTCGCCTCGGAGTTCTTGTCGTTTTAGTAACTTAGCCGTAGCCTCGTTAATCGGTAAGCCCAGTGCTCCCCGTTGTGCTTTTCGTATGGCCCAGAAGGCTGCTCTGAGGCCTTTGGAATCGTCCATATCTTTGGTCTGTTCCCGATGAATCGTTTTGTATGAAGAGTGTGCAGATGTTCGAACATGCTCATCCGGGTCGTTCTTACGGACAAAGTCGAGAAGGTGGACTACTTTACCATCAAGAGCGTAGCCTAGTTCTCCCAAAGCTTCAGCGTATGCTTTGCGCCAGGCGGGATCGGGTTCAAGGCATTGGGCTGCGTCGTAATAGCCGGAGTCAGCTTTCTCGGTAGAGCGGGCTCGGCTTTTCTGTTTCTTGAATTTCAATCGGGACATGCAGTAGTCGGCAAAGTCTAGGCAAAGTTCTTTTGATCGCTGCTTTACCTGCCATGAGTCGATGAGAATATCTACTAAGCAACTGATGCAAAACTCAGGAGAGAGTTCGTTGAAGTTAGCTGGCAAATCGTAGCGTCTCTTTGCTACAGATGGGCGGAAGTTCAGTGATTCATTCGAGCAAGGGTTAGATGACTTGCGTATTGCCATGATGAGTTGGCGAAGTGCCTGTGCTTCCTTTTTGTGATCAACTAGAAGGTTTAGGGCATACTGATAGTCAAAGACGTCGAATTCCTCTATCGCGTCCAATACTCGGGCTCTTAGTAGTGCCAGATACTTAATGGCGAGCATGTCCTCGTGGTGGATGGATTTTTTTGCGCCTAGCAGTATGCCGCCATCTGGTCGCCCCCGGAGCACCGGGATTAATTCCTGAATTGTTTTTTGAGGTAGACGCTGTTTTAGGCGATCTTCAGCGCATAATTCTGCGACAATCACGAGTTGCTCATGCAGATGGGTAAGGTCTGTATCGCTGGGGTTGAAGCTTTCATCGTCCCTTAACCACAGTTCTCGCTTCAGTGTGCGAATACCCAAGAGAATGTCTTTAAGGGCTAACGGATAGGCAGGTATAGTAATGGGTCGCTTTTGTAATTCACCGAGTATCCATTCAAGTTGTGATTGCTCAATTGGTTCATTCTTGGCAGTGCCCTTGATCAGTTTTTGCTTAACCCAGTCCAAAAATGCGTAGATTGCATCTTCGTTGTTAATGTTGAGCATTCCAGTCACCCAACTTCGTATCACCGCGTTGAAGGTTTTTTTACTGTGCGGATATTGTGCACTTTTCCAGGGAGGAATAGTTATATCCTCTCCTTCGTCAGTTTCCCAATCTCCTGTTGCATCATTTTTGATTTTTACTGACGGCATTCCTGGCATTTTAGACTCAGTTCTCCAGAGTTCTATATTTAGCCAAAAGTAAATAGATCCTGGAGATCCCACATTCGGACTCTTGTCTTTGTGGCGTAACAAACCTTCTGCGATTTGGATATCAAGAGGTTTTGGTGTGACGGCGGGGTCGTCGGTAAAAGGGCGGCTGTGGAGATTCTCGTGGTTAAAAAGTATTGAGCGCCAGCGCTCCACGGGGTAGCTCGCTTGATCTACTAAGAATGTGAAGAATTCGAGGGATCGGTCTTGCCAATACAGCGCTCCGACACTTTTGACGGTAGGATGTACGTCGAAGTGATCCAAAGGAAGATCAAGCATTCGAATGAATGCGATAACCTGTAGAGTGACCGATTCAGCCTCATTTTGACGAGAGGCTGATTTTGCTTCATTGAGTGCGGCAAGCAGTGCCTCCTCGCTAAAAGTGTAGTGCGGAAAGGAGCTGTGCAGATGGAATAACTGATTCTCTACGAAATCGCGAAAATGGCCGCTGATTCCAGAGAGCTCAACTATGTATTGGAGGTGCTCAGGCAGAGTTGTCCCTGAGGGAGTAAGTTCGTTTTTCATAATTATTCATTAGATGACTTAGATGTTTTGAGTAGCGACATCTACTGAGGGATACTCAGTCAGGAACTGTGTAATAATTACACTGGGTGGGGCCAATCTAGCCCGCGTTTTCCACATTGCTGTATTAACGTAAGTTTCCATTGGAGCGACTTGTCAATGAAAGATTATTGTATTTACGGGTCGATGAGATGGATTCCCGATCTTAACCCATTCGACCGGTTCAGTTACGCGACCTTCCAGGCATAGCCTTCGGAATGCATGCAGATCTTCCTTTGTGGACTCCTTTTTCATGGCTCGTTGATCCAGTTTGAGCTAGTTTCAATATATCGATCCAAGTCTTTTCTACACAAGAGGACTCTTCTTCCGACCCTGACGACTTTTACACGCCGCGCCTTGATTTCACGGTGCAGGGTTGCGGGTGATATAGTCAAATAGATGGCCGCCTCTTTCACATTCATGTAGGCTGGGGGATTGGAACGAAGGTCGGTCACTACGGTTTTTTCAGCGGGGCTATCTACGACTGGCTCACTTTCCACTCTGGGATTTTCCAAGCCCTCCCTGTAAACTTTCACATCGACTGGGTTCATCCCCAAGCGGATCCGTGTTTTGTTTAACAAGTAGTAACCACTCACTCCTCTGGCTTGAACGATCAGACCCTCGTTGACCAATTTGTAAAAAGTGGTTTTCCCTGGAGCTGGTTGAAACAGCTTTTCAATGTCCTCACGCCGCACGCAGAGGTCATCCTGGATTTCTTTTTCTCGTGTTGATTTTGCCATGCTCGCCTTCTACTTCTTAACCTTCCCATCCGCAAACACATACCGCCCATCGTTTTTCTCCCCCTGGAGCACGATCGCCCAAAACGCGTCCGCTTCCTCAACGCTTTTGAGACCCAGGTAATGCTTGCGGATCACAGTTTCCGAATTACCTGCCTGAAGCTAGCTGTTGCCCGACTTCGCCGAATCCTACTTCATCGGTGCCAGCCGCGCCCGTCAGTTGCTTGGGGTGGTCGCGGTGAATTGAGACTGTTCTGCACCCTTAGCGCAGTCGCCTAGTGGAACTCCGTGTATTGACGCGTCGTTCTGATTGGAGGGCTTCTTTGACTTCTTGCACATTGAAGTGGACGAGATGCCCAAGTTTGTAATATGGGATGACTCGGTGGGCTTGCATTTTGCGAAGCCAGCGAAGGGAAGGTCTGCTCTGCTCATCAAAGAGAGCTTCAAGGAGGCCTTCAGCGTTAACTAGTCTTGGTTCGTGTTGGTTTTGTTCGGTTTCCATACCGTTAAGCCTCGCAATGGCTCCAAGCTGACCGATCACAAAATTTCACTGTTTTTCACTATTTTTAACTCTTATTAGTTAATTTCAGGTTCGGCCAATGTCCGATGCAGGGTTTCTGAAATTTGGATCAAATCTTCCCGTTGCTTGCGGCGTGTAAGAGTCATCGTACGACCTGCTAATTTGAGCTCTGGAATATCCATCGCCGTGAATTGCTTTTCGCTCAAATTGGTTTTGGCAAATTCCGGCAGAATCGCCGCAAATGCTCCCGATCTGAGCGCTTCAAGTGCTTGAGCAAAGGAAGTGGTCTCGACGCCAACATGGGGTTCAATCCCACGCGCAGATAGGCTCTCGCTGAGCTTTTTGCGGAAGGTGCCTCCGGCGCTTAGTGCCATAGGGAGCTGCGCGAGTAAATCGAGAGAAGGCTTTGCGTCTTTCGGCAGAAGCTTGCGGGGTGCCCACAGTCGATAACCATAGCTGCCGATTGTCTGGCCGACCAATCGTGGTGTGAGTGCATCATCGCGGAGGATTGCGAAATCGAGTTCGCCATCTTCCACTTGTCGGGCAAGCTGTAGGGTTCGCCCGCCGACAACGCTCAGTTCAAAGTTTTCCTGTCTCAGCTTCGCCAAAGAGGGAATCAGCAACCATTCCAGCACACTGCCGGATGCACCAATCCGGAGACGTCGTTTGCGCCCCGCATAGCCTTCCTTGAACTCTTTCCACTGTCGGAAGGCGTCACGCGTCCTCATTGCTAAATCCCGGCCAGCATCGGTCAGCTCCAGCCCCCGACCTGCGCGGCGAGTCAGCTTCACGGCGAAAAAGATCTCCAGTTCCTTAATTTGGCGGGAGAGGAGCGCTTGCCGGGAGGCATCCCCCTGTGCCACCGCCGCGATACTTCCAGCGTCGGCGACCTCCAAAAATCCAGAGAGGCGTTCCAGCGATAGACCAGTTTCTGACAGTAGGCTCATACATAACTATTAAGTTATCTATCTTATAGAAGCAACTATTATAAAGTTTCTGTTTGTCTGCTATTTTAATGATGAGCCCAAAAGAACAACTATGAAACTAAACGAAGACATCACATCCCGCGCTGAAGACATCACTCATTCCGCCCTCCAAGCTGCCTATGCCGGTCGAATGGCCGAGGCGAAAGAGTTGCTAGCAGATCTGCAGCCTGTCGATGCAAAGCAATTCGGATATGCCTATGGACAGTTTTCGCAGATACTAGCATTCAAAGGACAATATCAAGAGGCGCTTGATTTAGCCCTCTGGCTTATCCGGGAACTACCCGATCCGTCGCCTATTCGGCATTATGCGGTCATCGCCTACAGCCATATCGGAGACTACGAGTCCGCCTACCAAGAGCACACATTCGGGATCCCCGAATCCGACCGCGACGAAGGTTGGCACTATCAACAGGCCTGTATTCTTAGTGGTCTTGGGCGTTTTCCGGAAGCGCTCCTAGAGCTGCAAACCGCACTTTTCGGAGGCAGCATCTATTTGGGTAAAATCTGGGATGATCCTGACCTTTCATTTCTATGGGACGCCATACCAGATGCCGGAAGTGACTTGGAATTACGCCTGATTCTGTCAGATCGCTGGTGGGACGTCCTGCTCGTTGCTTCCGATCTGAACCGTCCCTTCGACGAGTTGGATCCAGGCAACCTAAAGCCTTTCTCGGAAGCAGATCGCCGGTATTTTATGATCACGCCCGGAGGGCCGGTTGCTCGGCTCAAAGTTGAGCATGCTATCGCTGATCCAGACCGGTTCCTGCGTATTTTCGAGGAACTGATGACAGCGCGTATCACCCGCTGGATGCGATTCAAAACCATCCTGACTCTGATTCGCAGTGAACAGTATCAGCTCCAGATTTCCAACAATCAGGAGAATTAAAATGAATATCTTGAATTACAAGCCCCTGACATCAGGCCGGTGCGCCAGAGTCGCTTCGAGCATCCTCTCTGGTCGGACGCCCAGCCCCGCCGCCAACAGCAGCATAAAATGCAAAGACGGCTGCGTGAGGCCTCGCTCCAGCTTGGAAATGGAGGAAACGTCGCAGCGACATGCGTCCGCAAGCTTCGCTTGGGATATGCCCGCCTCAGCTCGCAATTCCTTCAGTGCCAATCCAAATGCTTCCTCCGTTTTCAAGAGACGCAGTTTAGCTGTTATTGGCCAAAGGCGTTATAGGAACATATTCCTACATTTGTTTCGCCATTCCTCGTCAAATACTGTGCAAACTCACGTTGACGTTCCCTCACCTCAAACGTATTAATCATTGTGAAGACATCGAAAGAATTCAGCCAGTCCTACGACATCATTGGCGACATCCACGGCTGTGCAGCCGAATTAGAAATTCTCCTGAAAGAACTAGGCTACCGAGAAGTTGACTCGACCTTCAGTCATCCCGAAGGACGTAAAGCAATCTACCTTGGTGATTACATCGACCGGGGTCCCGCGATACGTCGAACTTTGCAAATCGTCCGTGGTATGATCGATGGCAATCAGGCACTAGGCATTCTGGGTAACCATGAGGTGAATGCTCTGCGCTATCACACAAGTGATGGCAAGGGCGGCTACTTACGTGAGCACTCAGGAAGTAAGCTTAAACAGCACTCTGCCACTCTCAAACAAATAGCTGAACCCTTTCCCGATGAATGGGCCGACTGGATGGACTGGTTCGCCACTTTACCACTCTGGCTTGATCTTGGTTCAATCCGCGCGGTTCATGCCTCATGGAACAGCGACATTAAAAGCCAGCTACATGGAATAGGAAAGCTTCGGGGCGAGACCCTCCGAAATTTCAGCATCAAGGGAACCGTTCACTACGATCAGATCAGCACCATTATCAATGGACCCGAAGCGCGGCTCCCGAAGTCTCACAGTTTTAAAACTCCTGATGGTCGGGAGCGCTTCGAGATACGAACGAAATGGTGGGAGCCGATGCATGGAAGAACAGCGAGAGACATCGCCTATCAAAGTGACCTTTCGGAAATTCCAGATATCCCCCTTGAGAGTTATCCGGATGTCACTGAGTTCAATGACGATCTACCGATCACCTTCTTCGGCCACTATGCCGTCATGACAGGCAAGCCGGAGCTGATCTTAGACAACCTAGCCTGCCTGGATTACGGCATGGCTAAAGGAGGTCTGCTGACCGCTTACCGTTGGGACGGGGAAGCGAAGCTCGACGCCTCCAAGTTCATTTCAATCCCACAACGAAAGGACAATGATGAGTGACTCAGATGAAATACAACCGGGTTATTGTGTGCTGATTGACGACAACTTCCATTACATGGATGAGGATCGCCGCAGCCACTTAGCCGTATATCCAAGCTACGAAGATGCTCTGGAACGGGCTAAAGGAATCACTCGCAAGTCTGTCTTGAGAAACAAGGGAGCGACCCCCGAAGAAACCTATGATAATTACACTGATTTCGGGGATGATCCGTTCATTCAAGCAATTGGTGGTGCTCCAGAACCAATAGAGAGATACTCAGCATGGACTGCCGCTAAACTCTTCGCGAAAGAGATACACGGCGAAGCAGATGTTCCACAATCTGAGGGAGAGACATCATGATCTCGAAGCTAGTCAGTGGAGGACAAACCGGTGCCGACCGCGCAGCACTTGATGTGGCGATTAAGTATAAGTTTCCCCATGGCGGTTGGTGCCCTAAAGGGCGTAAGGCTGAAGATGGTCCAATCGCCATGGACTATGCATTATCCGAGTCTCCTTCGGTCAATTACCTCCAGCGCACGGAGTGGAACGCCCGTGATGCCGATGGTACGGTGATTTTCACAATGTCGGCGACAATCTCAGGCGGTTCTAAGCGCACCATTGATTTCGCTCAGGAGCACACGAAGCCGTGGATCCACCTGCACCCAAACATGGACAGTGATCCGGTTGAGGCACTGCGCGAGTTTGTCGAAAAGCACCAAATCCAGAACCTGAACGTCGCGGGAACTCGAGGCAGTAAGGAGCCCCAATTACACGCATGGGTCTGTGAAGTGCTCGAAGCAGCTTTCTTTGCCACAGATGCTCATAGAGCAGTCGCAGCAGCGCTCGAATACTTAGGCTCAGAATTCACAGTCACGTCAGTCGTGGACAATGCTGATGCGCCCAGAGGCTACGGAGGGGCGGACATTGAAAACTGCTGGCGCGTTTACTATGAGCTACGACTATCCGAGCCCAATCAGGTCGGCGGCGATAGTCATTACATTCTCATCGAAAAAGTAACCCACCGCATTCTTGAACGCGGAATAGAAAGAGGCGAATAATTATGCGAGGTTTACCAGAAGAAGGAAGCGAGATTGATGCCTTTCTCCGCAAGGAGGGATTCAAATGTCGCGAGCAAGAACCGGATGGAGTTGAACACTCCCTCTGGCGCTATTACAGTAAAGATTTCAAGCGGATTGATAGTAATGCCATGTTTCGCTTGGTGATCCGCTATATGGTTCAAATTCACGACGCCCCGCTCGGCTCTTACGATGAAAACCACCAATTCTTCTACGAAGACACTTACCTCAAAGTCTTCGACCGGCAAATGATCCCGGAGGATCAAATAGACTGGGGCATTCAATATTACGAAGAGGAGACTGAATCACTCCGGGGCATAGATAACTTTTCATTGAATCTTAGCACCTACAGTGAGCTCCAGAGCTTGGTGAGCGCATTCAGTCCAACAAAATGAAGGTAATATGAAAGATTCTACAAAAGCATACCTTCTGTGCTCTCCGCTTTTGGGTGTCGCAGTTGAATTAAGAGCTACCGGTCATCTTCCTCCTGGTATTTTCGAGTTTCTCGCACAGAGCATCTTCGGATATGTCCTTGCATTGGTGATCACGCTTATTGCCGTCGCAATCTCAAGCGTGGTTCATAAAAAGCCGATAGATAATTATGATGAGGCGGCGGCACACTATGCCGCCTCAATCGCAGCAATGAGTCTCGCTTATATGTTCTTGCACTACGCATGGCTACCAGCTTCCTGATTTATTTTCCCAAAGTCAGAATCTCCTTTTTCCACTTATGAGCGGTGCCGACTGATATCCCAGCGGCGCGAGCCAGCTTAGGGCAAGATAAGTCAGGCGTTTCATTAAGGATACGTTCTGCAAGCTTCCTGCGTCGGTCGGGGAGACTGGTAGCTCCCTTGGGGCGTCCGAGCGTCTTGCCGCGCTTACGAGCTGCGTCCAGCCCCGCCAGCGTTCGATCTCGGATCATCGAGCGCTCGAACTCCGCAACGGCCATTAAGACGTGCATTTGCAGCCGGGCGGCTGGATTGCTGTCTGTGGTATCGATGCCTTGACCGCAGACAATCAAGCCGACTCCGTTTGAGTCCAGTTCACCGACGATCTGAGCCAAGTGCGGCAACGACCTCCCCAGACGGTCGAGCTTGAAACAGATGACCGCATCGAACTCTCGTCGACGAACTCTGGCCATCATTTGATCCAGTGCTTCACGCGATGTTTTCGAACCCGAAGCGGTATCCTCAAAAATGAAGGGCGTGTAGCCTCTCGACTCAGCGACGCGCGTTGTATCGGCTCGCTGAGAATCCAAGGTTTGGTCTTTTGTCGAGACGCGGAGGTAGATGGCTGCTTTCACAAGGGACAATACGTTTCGGCCTCTCAATCGTCAACGTGAGTTTCAGGGAAAAGGAACGTTTTTACTGAAAGGTGAGCACACCGACCAACAGTGCGCTCACCGACTGAAATTACGCACCCCCTTTAATTGAAAGCTATAAAGCTTCAATCCTTTTAAGCTGAGTCATTAAGGCCTTGCGCATCGCCGGGGACTTCTTCGCCATCGCGATCAAATCCTCCTCGCTGGTCAGTTTCTTCGACACGATCTCCTGCCGTTTCACAGGCATGCCCTCCACTGTCGAAGTGATATGTTCCTGCCATTTAAGACGCATCGCGTGATCAGGCACCATCGTGATCTTTTGAGACGTGATTCGATCCTTCCCCGCGCCTTGCGTCTCAGTCGTCACAATCGCGGTCTCGGCGTTTAAGCCCGCTTGAACGTTCTGAACGAACACATTCAAGTCGATGAGACCAGACTCGTAAACGGCTTTGATCTCTCCAGGAGTCTTAAGCCTACGAGGCGGGTGCACCACCGTCGTTCGTTCCGATCCATCCGGGAGTGTTTCTTTTGAGACCGAGACTAATTCTCGACCATTTTGGGCTTCTTCGGGCGCGCGCACGCGCGTGTGAGCCCCGTGTGTATTCTCTGTATTTTGTGTTTTATTCATAATTTTTAAGTAGATACGTTTAGGCGCATGCTCGCCTTAATTTAAGTTGTAGCTTATAGGAGGGCGTCGTGCAAAAGGCATACCGCTTTCATCAAGCCAGACGAACCCTCCGCATTCGTCAAAATGCCCTGCGTAAGGGCCGTGAGGTCTTCTTGGATTCTGGCCTTGAAGAACCGAAAGTGGAACATTTGAGAACTCAGGCAGTGACGGTTTGTAACTATTAGGTTCTGAGTTTGGGAAGCTTGGGAAGGATTTCTTAAGCTTATCAATCGCAGTAGGATATTTTCCTGTTTCAGCGTCATTCCTTTCTATAAATTTTTTCTCCCTAGTACTATAAGTTGATTTTACCCTTCCCAGAGTTCCCAGAAGTAGACTTTCGAGTTTTTCAGGGGTCATATGATTAGCTCTCCTTTAGAAATTAGTCGGATATGTCTCCACCCTTGAGTGTCTTTGTTGTTCCGAGACACGCTATTAGAGACCGACGACTGATAATGCTTTAGAATGAGCTCAGGCAGTTCTTTCCGCTGACGCGCAATAGGCAAAGGCGACCAGCTATGAACCGTGCAAAACTCAGCATAAGCATCCAAAGCCTCGCCCTTCGAGAGATCTGATATACCTTCTACACGCTGAATCTGCCCCTTTACAAAGAGTTCAAGGCTCTGGCTCTCGTTCAGCAGGTCGTTAACAACCTGCACCTGGCGTTCGGTACTATGTATTTTCCCATACTCGGTTAAGTCATGGAGCAGCATTTGCGCACCTTCGATGGCCCAGGCTAAAATCCTCGAACCTTCCTCCTTGAATAGAACCTGAGCAAAGTCAGCGATACTTTTTGCCGGAGCAGGCGCTTCAAATTTTATTATGAACATGCGTCGCCCCCATGCCCCCGCATCACCTTCTAGGCGCACCCGCAATCGCTCATTGCACGTAATTAGGGCGTTGAACCTTCCACTCATGGAAAAACTACCATTACTGTGTTTTAGCTCAACATCGATAGAATCGCCTCCAACCATTGCTTTTAGCATTGATGCTCCCGGCAACTCAAGGAAGTCCCCTTTTACATCCGAGCCGAGGAGCAAACTTTTGCCCATCAACCTTCCGATCTCAAACCGATCTGATAAATGCTTCGTTCTCAAAACTCCGACATTCATGTCCCCCACTAGCATTTTAATTATACTAGCTATTTGGCTTTTACCTCTTCCCGCTTCACCCGTAAGAATCAGAAATTGCTGAGCAGGATTATCCTGGAGAATATAGAGGCCAATAAACTTTTGCAGTAGTTGAACATCTTCCCCGCAGATTGCAGGTTTTACCAACTCTTCAAGGAAACGGTTTGGCAATGAATTAAAGTCCGGGTCGAGGCACAGCCTATTTCTAGAGTAAAACTCTGGGTCAAAATCATATTCGACAATTTCCTCACCTCTAAAGCCTATCATGGACGAGGCGCAGTGAATCAGTGACTTCTTTTGGGTGAAAACTGCTTTCTTCTCAGCGATCCCCTGTATTTGTTTGGTGACAGCATTCAAAAATTGGACATCGGTCTTTTTATCCAGATCCGGATAATCCTTTCTCTGCTGAGCCATCTTGATCATCCGATCCCCTACGCGTTGTTGTAGGAACTCGCGTGTTAGATTAGACCATACTCCGGTGTCGCCAGAGTACTGATAGAATCCTCCTTCATTTACTTCGTATAGGACTTGATTCTCGTTACAGTATAATTTCCCAAAATACCTTTGAGATGGAAATATGTCTGTGACGTATCCTTCTTTATCCCTGATTATTTTAGTTAGCATCGGCCCCCAGTCAGGATTCTCTTCCCGTGGATCCTTTAACTTTTCATTCGCCGACGCAGCCAAGCCAATCCTAGCAGCCTTCATACTAGCTTTCAGCCCCTCACTGGTTGTTCCAAATGCCTTGGCCAGATTCTTGATCAGTTTTCCCACGTCAGCAGGTGACTTCCCCATGTGCGAAAGCAGATTGATCGCGCGGTTCAGTGCCTCAGATTCACTTTCTCCTTCCAACTTGATCAATGTTTCCATCTCGCGCTCACAGAGCATACGCGCTAGTGAGCAAGTAGCAGTCTTCTTATTAATTGATACCGCCGACTGGACTCTTAACTCCCACCATTCCTCGAAGTTTTCTTTTAAATAATCCCTACAATCATCTACCCCCTTGCCCGGCTCATCAAATGGTATGCGCGGCAACAGAACTGGATGCCTTGAGATTTGAGCCAACTTAATCGCAGCATCAGAGAATTGGAAATTTAGTGAGGTATCTGCGTCCCCCAAAAACAGTATTCGCGAGGGGCGCAATTCCATTATTGCGAATAGGATATCGCTGACAAAGTTGACCCCAAGTTCTTCATGCTTTATCTGCCACCCATAGAAGCCAGATATACCGATAGCGGCCACACCAGCCTCGACTAGACTCATCGCCTTAAATTCGCCCTCTACAATAACCAAATCTTTTTCCTTTGGTAATTGGCACAAGCCAGACGGCAGATAGGCATGCACTTTTGTGCCTACTTCTTGATGGTATTTTCCACCATTAGGGGGTGGGTCGTCCAAGCGTAACCTGCCGTAGTGCTTGCCCCCATCTAGTATGGGGGAGCCAGTCGTTGAAAAAAACGGAATCCACAGCCCTGCTTCATGCTTACCGCACAGTTTCTCGGCTTCATTGCCAGTGACGCGGCGGACACCACACTTCATTAGCACCTCCGTGCTTATCCCCGGTCGCGTGATAATCTCATCAATATTGTCACTCATCCTTCAAATTCCTCTTTTATGGATTTACAGTTTAGGGTGAAATCAAGCACGGCCTTTGCATCTTGGATGCAGTCGCCACGCTCACGTATTTTTCGGAAGGAGTAAAATTTCATTAGGCGGCGTCTTTCTTGGTTGATAGTTTCGTTTTCAATGCGGCCTCAAACCCTGAGTAGTCATTGGCTTGGACTTGAAAGCCCATGGCACTTGTGATCTCGAAGATGTGAAACCTGTCGATGGTCAGAGGTTGGAATTCGACTAGGTATTGATGCCCTTCGAATTGAATGATGGAAGCGCATGTCGGAACCTCACGATTAGCAGCTCTCTCAGGTTTAAGAGCTTGTGCCCCTTGCTCATGCGAATCTTTCAAAAGGGGAGTGGAACTCTTCAGCATTGTGGGCCGCCTTCCTGCATTGATTGCAAGGCAGAGATTACCGCTTGCCGATTAAAGATTACTTTCCTCTGGCCAACACGAATCACGGGTATCCGACCTTGGCGTATTAATTTCCGAGTAAGCTTGTCGCCTAGACCAAGAATTCTTTTCACTTCAGTGAAGTTGATGAACTCTGCATTCGATTGAAGCTGGGAGGGAGTAGTTTGATCAGGACTCATGGATCACCCCCTTTCCTTTGGCCTTAGGTTGGACGTGGTGTCTATTACGTCCGAGCCACGCAAAAAGGTCGGTTCGGTCGATAATAACGGATTTGCCCCCTAACTTAATTCGGGGGAGATCACCGCGAGCAATTGCACGGTGGATCGTTGAGTAGCTGACGCCTGCAACTAGTGCCGCTTCAGCCTTTCTCATGCGAGCAGGTGGATTCGCTCGTAGCTTGGTGTAGTCTGTCTTTGTCATAACTACGCTGATAGTAGCATGACATTTTCGAGTGGATTTCCCCTGATCGGCGAATTCCTAAATAGGAAAGCAAAATCCTGAGCAGGGTGTGCTAACCCCGTTTTTGGTAATCAAAATATTGGGAATTTGAACCAAGATTCTTGAGAAAAAGCTTGATAGCTTTTCTGCGAAGTAAGCTTTAGCAGTTTAGTGTATCGAATATTTTCCAGTGATGTGCGACTAAAGTTTACTGTCGATTTGGAGCAGACGCGTGCTGCAGGTTTATTTCTTCTTCTTCGGTTTTCTACGTCGAGCATTAGCGCCAGCTTTAGAGTTTTCAGAACGGCTTTTGGATACCATTCGAGCTTTGGCATGGATAATCATGCGCGCATCCCGGATGGAGAAATTGAACGTTTTTGTCGAAGCAAGATCTTTAGTGATCACTATATCGCGTAAGTTTTCTCTTTCTATTACATCGTCTAAATTCGCTTTCCTTGCCTTTGGACTCGATGTTGGCCACAGTGAGCCAACTAATTCTTGGTATGATATGCAGTTGTCTCTTTCAAAATCGTCCATGGCTTGCCACACGCCATCCCAATGGTTTTCATAGTCATCCGTTGGGAGTAGAGACATCTTCAGTATCTCATCGGTATTATTGGTTTTCGCTTCGTTGAGTGTCTGATGGCACACTTTCCATAAAGAAAGGGCATCCTTTGCGGCCTGCTCGAACGTGCTTTCGGTTTCACCAGCTTCACTCTTAAGCTTCGCTTTCTCTTTATGCATTATCGCTGCAATGTGTGCTAATTCTTCTGTAGTTGGCTTGCTCATTTTGTAATGTACTAAAATTCGATTAAGTCCTGTCTGCTAAGGGGAGTAGATTAAAGTAGGATTCGGCAATTTCGCCAGTCATAAGCTCTCGGTAGTGAGCAAACAGCACGTCATCCGTCTTATGGCCAAGCTGACTGCTCACAAGCATGCTGTCATTCGTTTTTGCGTATAGTGCCGATCCATAGGTGTGGCGCATGTAGTTTTCCTTCCATTCCGAATGCCAGACCTTTTTCTTTGTCTTGGCATCAACTTTCCAGTGACCAAATCCGGCCTCTTGGATAACTTTTCTGAAGCGCTTATCAAAGTCAGTAATGTGTAGGTGTTCACCGACAGGCCCCTCGGCCTTTTGGCAGGTCAGGAGCCACTCCTTCGCATTCTCTGGAATTTCAACATTCCGCTTGCGGCGCTTCTTCGTGATCTCTGAGCCTAAGCTGACGTAAGGCTTGTTACCTTCAAGGTGGATGTTTTGCCAATCTAAACGCTTGAGTTCTTCAGTGCGCAAACCGCAGAACAAGCCTAGTATGATCGCCGGTAGCATGCCGACAGTTCTGTGGCCGTTGCGCTTGTTTCCATAAGCTGCGTCTTGAGTTTTCTGGGCAGCGGTGAGCAGGCTCTGGGTCTGCTCTAAGGTGAGTATGTTGATATTGCGATTTTCCTCAACACCGACAATCGCGTTGGTTTCTTGCTTGGCCAAGCCATCGAGAGGGTTCTGATCCATGTACTGTCGATTTGCGGCAAAACGGAGGATCTCGCCAAAGTCGACGCGGTAGTTTTGGCGCGTGCGGCCGGAGCCTGGTATGGAGATCAGCCACTGGAAAATTTCATCCTTGGTCAGTTCGTGGATAGGGCGATTGCCGAATTTTTGGCAGATCCGATTCGAGCGGCCTCTGAAGCTTCGAATGGTACGTTCCCGCAAGTGCCCGGCTTCCTTGATGGCCATTAGTTCGTCTGTAACGTCCCGTAGAGTTTTCGATCCGCCGGCAGGCTTGAGCTTTGAGATGCCAGCTTTAATGACGTCATCCAACTGAAGACCCGCTTCATGGCACTGTCCGAGGACTTCAAGGTGTTTTCGAACCAGCTCATCCAGCGAGCAGGGTTGTCCACGGATCAACTTGAGCGCTTTGACTGCGGCCTCGCGTTCATATGTCTCAAGGTTCTTGGCGGATGTGCCATAGCGCCTCTTATTGTCGAAAGTCGTTTCTGCGTAGTCGAGAGCCCCCTGGAGGTTTGCTTTCTGATGATGCTCGGCCTCGAATTTGCCGGTCAATGCCACTGGTAGGGTGATGCGATAGCCAATGGATCCGCTTGGGTTTTTCCTCTCCCGAATCTTGATGCCACTGTTCTGTGGGTGCTCCCAAACCTTGTAGCCGTTCTTTGTTATCTTAATCGGGTCGGGTGTTTTCAAAGTAGGTAATGCTTTCTAATACCTCCTAAAGATACATATCCGATACACGGGCACAATAATAAAAGAAAAAGCGCCTTAAATTAGTATTTAAGGCGCTTGTATTCAGTGAGTTACGAAATGGTGGAGGTGGCGGGAGTCGAACCCGCGTGTTGTTTAGGTGTATGTATTGTTGTTCAGTGACTTATGCATCTGTGCGGGTTCATTTTATAGTATTTATTGTTTATTTAATAACTGATTCTTACTGACAAAGTGCCATCTAAGTGCTTCGTAATTATCGAGATGATGTAGACTGTAGATATGAGAGGGGTGTCAGTGGTTATCTTAATTAGAAATAACGGTATTGTGCGAATTCTTCGATATCTGAGAGGCAGATAGTGTATTTGTCGAGATTCATGATTCGGCATTTACTGATGCTGGTTGATATGAACGTCATCGCACTGCTGTTGGAGTGGATTTCAGGAAGAAGGCGATGCCTAGCAGTAAGGCAATAATCAGGCCGAACGGATAAGCGATGTGAGTCGAAATGCTGAAGCCCTCTGGAGCGATTAGAAGATAGGTTGAGCAAATCGCGCTCATGAATAAAGCGGGTAGAAGGGCGATCCAGAAGTTCTTCTTCTGGCGTCGCAGGTAGAGCGCTGCAGTCCATAAGACAATCGTTGCGAGTAGTTGGTTTGAAAAACCAAAGTAACGCCAGATCGTGCCAAATTCAAGACGGGTGATCCCCCATGCTACGGCAAACAGTGGCAGGGTGATGATTAATCGAAGGCTGATTACCTTCTGGCTGAACTTTGTGAAATCGGCGATGATCAGACGTGCGCTTCGGAATGCAGTATCACCCGAGGTAATCGGGCAGGCGACTACGCCTAGTATCGCGAGGGCTCCTCCGATTTTCCCGAGCCAGCTATTGCAAATTATTTGGACGGCCCATGCGGCATTATTTCCGTTTTCAGCCATCGCGGTATTCAAAGCTTCGATGCCTCCGAAAAAGCTCATAGCAGCTGCAGCCCAGATAAGTGCGACGGCTCCCTCGGTGATCATTGCACCAAAGAAGATCGGGCGCCCTTGACTTTCGCAGGTCATACAGCGTGCCATCATGGGGGACTGTGTTGAGTGAAACCCCGAAATGGCGCCACATGCGATCGTAATAAACAACATCGGGTAGAGAAAATGGGTGCCTGATTCTCCGTGTTGATTTAGAATACTTGTAGAACTAAGCTCAGGAATCGGTGCGCCATAGGCAACCATTGCGCCGAATAGGCCTAGAGCCATAATAAGTAGTACTGCTCCGAAGACCGGATAAATTTTTCCAATTATTTTATCAATTGGTAGAATGGTGGCAGCAACATAGTAAACGAAGATGATCAATACCCAGAGGTCAAAGGTGTCGAGTGGTCCGAAAGAAGCAAAGTTACCAGTGAGCTCGGTTAAGATCTTGGCGGGGCCGAGTACGAATACCACACCCACCAGAAGAAGAAGGACCACTGAGAATAGTCGCATGAATTGACGAACCCCGTGTCCCATATAGTGCCCCACAACTTCTGGGATGCTGGCTCCGCCATGGCGCAATGATAGCATTCCTGAAAAATAGTCATGCACGGCTCCTGCGAAAATACTTCCAAACACAATCCACAGAAAAGCCGAAGGGCCATAAAGTGCTCCAAGTACAGCTCCGAATATTGGTCCGAGTCCCGCAATATTCAGAAATTGGATCATGAATATCCGCCAAGTCGGTAGAGGCATAAAGTCCACTCCGTCGTTTTTGGTCAGAGCCGGAGTCTGATGGCTGGTTTCGATCCCGAAGATCCGTTCGACCAGTGTTCCATATATAAAATAGGAAACAAAGAGAATTAGAAGTGAGAGTAAGAAGGTAATCATGGAGTAGGGGATTTATTGTATATATTTCTATAGGTACTGCAGATTCATGAGTTCGTGTTTTGATGTCGTTCCAATCTGGTAGTCACCGCAAATGCCTTTAGGAGAGTTGATACAAGTTTGGATGTGTTCGCTAAGACTTCAGTATTTAAGCATCCATTCTCGATGATCTTACTGAAGTTCGGGTGCCTGGCTTCTATCTCTTGATTTAGTCGTCTAAATCCCATCTGATAATTGGGGAAATCCGGATGATCAATTTTTCGACTAGACATTAATGTGACTCCTCGATGCCGGGGGTCATTCTTGATCTTTTCGTATAGTTCAAGGACGGCCATTTTAGGGCCCTCGATTATTTGAATAATATTACCATCTGAAAGTAGCAATAGTCCGGTGATACCACGTGCTTTATTTGATTTTTGAGATTTAGATAGTAGTGCTAATAAGCACTCTTCGGTGAGTTCTTCATTCGCGGTACTGATGTAGATTATCTGATGTAACTCTTTCTTCACGAATTGTGCGTATGCTTCATGACCAGGGTAGGCTCTGTGCGGGTGAGTCGATGATGCAGTTATCAAATAACTGTGTGTTAAAGCGTGACTTGAACTAGATTGCTGCTTCCGGTGAGTGGAAGTTTGAGTCCATCCAACCTTTCGCCGTTAAACAGTATTGATTTTACCCCTTTGCCGCCGCTCGCGCTATTTGTGATCGATATAATATATGTATCTCCGCGGAATTTCCGATTGATAGTCGCAGACGGTAGTTTGGCGGGCAAACATGGATCGATGGTTAGTCCGTCATAGTTTCGGCGAGCTCCAAGCATGTATTCGATCATCAGTTGGGCAAACCATCCGCTGGTGCCGGTGCGCCATGCGTAGCCTTTTTGTCCATATACTTGAGGGACGCTGGAGTAGCTGTTGACGTAGCTGAAAGGTTCGGCGCCTGATTGAGAGATCGGGTTGTCGGGATTGTCTGGTGTGACCTTCTCGAATGTTCGCCAGGCGGCATCGGCACGTCCGAGCAGGCAGTCGGCGACACCTTTGAATCCTGCGGCGTGATTGTAACAGCCCCCGTTTTCAGCGGCACCCGGCATGCTGTTTGACATGCGCCCAACTCGCGGATCGTAGCAGGCGTAGGGTGGCTTGCAAATACGGTAGCCGATGTCGTCCTCCAGTAGTTCGTCGACTTTTGACATGATACTTTGTCCACGCGCTTCATCGGCCACTCCAGAGAGCACCGCCCAGCTTTGAGGGTTAAGGTAAATTTTTCCAAATTCGGCATCCTTGGATCCGATGCGGTAGCCGTCTTCACAAAGGGTGCGGACATACCATTCGCCGTCCCAAGCGACTGTATTCAGTTGTTTTTTGAATGTCTCAAATATTTGTAGTGCTTCGTTCTGTAGCGAATGATCGCCGATGCGTTGAGCGAGTTCGGCGATTTCTCGAGCGCCGAAGCAAAGCTGCATCGTGACGAAGACACTTTCTCGGTCTCCGCTTTCTTGGGTTGCTTCGAGCCCATCATTCCAATCGGCATGATGTTGACGGCACAGCCCATGTTTGCCCGTATCCTCACTGAGGTAGCGCATTGCCCGCTTTGCATGATCGAGCACGCTGCCCACTTCGTTGGACTCAAAGTAGGGCACTTGATAGTCTAGCAAATCAAAGTTTCCAGATTCTTTGATCAAGGACGGCAGCACTTGCAGAATCCAGGCTGGCTTATCTGAATATTGCATGCGATTGAGCGGACGGAATCCGTGTGGCACAGAGCCGCTAGCATATTGACTGGCGAGTGCTCGCACCAGATTAGTTTCGGCGGCCTTGGAGTCGACCATCGCTAGCGCCATATCGACTTGTAGATTGTCACGGAAACCACTCTTGTTGATCAGGTAGTTGTTGAGCTGCTTTTTTAGGAAAATATTAAAGAGGCCATTGTAGAGTGGGTGCTGCACATCGATTTTGAAAGCATCTGCGCGCGTATCCTCAACCGCTTTGGCTTCGTCGCACCAAGCATCCAGTTGCTCGGGGGACAGTTTAGCTTTAATGCGGAGTAGCTCTTCAGTCCCCGAGCATTGCCCGATGACGAAATCGGCTCGTTTGGTTTCGCCTGGCTGTAAAGTGAGTTTGACTTGCACGATGCCCGCGCAGTCGGGGCCGGCGCCGACTTGGCCATCACAATCCCAACCCCAGAGAATCTTCGGCGCACTGACGCTATAGTCTAAGCGAGTGAAATGGTCGCGATAGCCGTTACCATTGTAGAAGTCATTGAGAGTGATTAGGTAACCTTTGAAGCGGTCATTGGGGCAACTCGTGTCGCGGTTTGTAATCAGCACACCGCCTGCCTTGGGGAGCACTTCCGAGAAATTTGTTTTATAGACCTCGCGGCCTTCCTTGTCGCAGCCGGTCAGTTGAAACATCGCGTAGCTAAAGACTGAAACCTTGCGCGGACGTGCTGATGTATTTGTTACAGTGATTGTGGTGCATTCCGCTGGGAACTGTTGAGGCACAAAAACACGCTGATGCACATGAAGTGCATCATGCTCTGATTCCATGACGGTTTTTTCCAAATGAAACGCGACCTTACGCTGGGAAACCTTTGCAGGCGTCGGCATGCCTGAAGGGCAGAAGACTTCGTTGGTTTCGTCGTCGCGGATGTAGTGATATTTTTGGTCGTAGCTAACCAGAGAAACCGTAGTGCCTTCTGCATCACGCACCCAGATGGGGCCGTCATTGCAGTGGGCGACTTCTGCATACATTTCGTCCCCGGTCTCATTGATTTCACTACAGTGCAGATTCCACCATTTCATGGGTGGTTCCGCTGTGAGCCGAAAGCAATTTTCGCTTTCATCAAAGTTACCGAATTGTGTGTAGGTATGTTGGGTTTTCATGAGATGTGTGCAGTGCTTATTCTGAAACAACTCGTATCTCTGAGCTATAGCGTGTCGTGATTTCTAGATCATCAATATGTTGAATCGCCTGGCCGTTCAGGCAGAGGTTTTCAATTTTAACGTCTTGGATCATGTTCTGAGGGCTCCAACCACCGATGATCGAAATGGTGTATCCGACGTTGTTTGGAGTCTGGAGCCAGTTGATATTCTTTAAAGTAATGTCGCGCATGCTGCCCCGCGTTTCGTCGGTGGAGAAGCGGGACCTTGAAACGCGGAAATCAATAAATTTATCCCAGCAATGTTCGACTCGGATGTCTTCAAAGAGGACATTCCGAATTTCCGCTCGGTCGTTATTGTGCAGTGAAAAAACGGCTCCTTGTCCGTGGACGGAGCAGACGTCTATATTTCTAAAAGTGACATCTTCAACATGGTCGACGGACAGTTCATGCCCAATTTCCATGGCGTTGCCGGATTCTGCATTCAGAAAGGTGCAGTTTTCCACCAGGATGCCCTCTGGGCTACGCGCACATTCCAGATGGGTGTCCGTCAGATTGTTACTGCCGATGACGAAGGCTTTGACGACTACGCAGTCATCATTATTTCTCAGGAAGCAGTTATGGATGTGCACATCGCGCGAGCCGACGATATCGATGCCGTCAGAACAGACCACTTCGCCGATTTGTTTGAGGTTGAACACTTCGACTTGATCGCAAGCTCCCAGTAAGAGCATCCATCCGGAGGGGCGGATCATCGTGATGTCGCGGACGGTGACATTTTGACAATGGTCGAACACGATGCTGGGGAGCATACAGCCATGGCCCTGCTGATAATAACTGCCGTCAAAAATTCCATGTCCTCGGATTGTTACATGCTCTTTACCGGTGGTGAGTAGCCGTCCTTTCACGACCGCTCCACCTTCGATGTAAACTGTCTCCCCGTCTTGCATTTCGAGCAGGCCGACTTCATAGATCTGGCCGCTTTTGAAGTAGTGAACATCGGGTTCGCTCTCGGAAGGGCGGTCGATCTCCGGTGGGTTCGCCCATAGAAATAGAGGCCGCATGCCTTCAATCTCGATGGAAAGCTTGGCGGCATCGTCGATACTGAAGCGTAATGTTTTTACGTCTACGTCAGCTTGAACATTTAGGCGTAGCGGACGTATCGTGAACTTCTCAATTGTGTCGTTTTTGCGGCAGATGACGACGTTCACTGGGCCGCTTGAAGCGTCATAGATGAAGTTGGCAAAGTCGGCTGCATCGGTTTGCAGCACTTCAATTGGAACTCCGCCGACAGTCAGTGTGAGTTGATCGGAAATAGCGCAGCTTTTAGGATGTGTGAATGCTTGAATCATATCAAATTACATTTCGGCGATGACTTCGACGGTCTGTTCTGGAGCGGATAGGGGGATCAGATTTCCGTTGATAGATCTCCCATTGACGGTGAGTCGCGTAATGCCCTTTTGTTTGCCCTGTGGGTTTTTGACCTCGATGCAGTAGCGAGTGCCACGGAAGTATCGAGTGACCTTGAAGCCCTCCCAATCGCTGGGAATGCAAGGCTCGATGCGCAAGCCATCGTAGTCGGGCTTGATGCCGAGGATGGCGGTACTCATGGCGACGTAGTTCCATACCGCGGAGCCGGATAGCCAAGATACGCGCCCTGTTCCGTAGTGTGGGCTGAAGGTGCTATGAGTACTTTGGCATACTGCGTAGGGCTCAACTTCGCGAATCTCTGCGATGTCGTTGAAGCGGGCGGGCATTACGTTGCGCATGTATTCGTAAGCGCGGTCGCCCATACCCAGCTTAGCCGCTGCCATAACTGCCCAACCTTGTGTGTGGTTGAAAATTCCGCCGTTTTCTTTGGTGCCTGGGTTGAAGAGGCGACCTAAGCACACTTGTGGATCTGTAGATATGTAGGGTGGGGTGCAGAGCATGATCCCATACTCGGTGTTGAGCTGCTGATGCATCGACTCCATAACCTGCGCCGCTCGAGGGCCAGTTGCGGCACCACTGAGCACGGCCCAGGTTTGTGGGTTCATGAAGATTTTGCCTTCTTCGGATTCTTTGGAACCGAACTTTAGCCCATCGTCGCGATAGGCGCGCAAATACCATTCGCCGTCCCAAGTGTGGGCTTCCAGGTTTTGATCGAGAATCGCCAGTTGCTCTGTTGCCCAGGACACTTCCTCAGGCTCCTCGAGTCGTTCGCAGATCTGAATGTACTCATTGAGCCCGTAGCGCAGTTGCATGGCGACGAAGACGGTTTCACCGTTTTCACCAAGACGGATGCAATCGTTCCAGTCCGCGAAGAGGCCGCAGGGGAGGCCGTGTGCCCCGGAGTGGTTGATGTTGAATTCAAGTGCTCGTCGTAAGTGCCCGAGCACAGTCGCTTCACCATGGTCGGCAAAGGGGAGCACCTTGCGATAAAAATCGAGGTCACCCGTCTCTTTGATGTAGGTTGGAACCGCATTAAAAAACCACATGCCGTCGTCGGCACGTAAATGATCCGGTTGCGCTTCACTGCCTGGTTTGTGGTTGAATGGCTGAACCACGGGCTTGCAGCCGCCGTGCGCATATTGCCCGGTCAGCATGAGCTCTAGACGCTGGCCAGTCTCTTCGGTGATGAGGCTGGCTGAGCCGACGAAATCTTGAAGTGTATCGCGGAAGCCGAGCCCGTCGCGTTCGCCTGCATAGACGAGGCTAGCGGTGCGCGACCAGTAGAAGGTCATCAGATTATTGAAAGGCGCCCATGTGTTAATCATCGCGTCAAACTCCTGATCCGGGGTCTTGGCTGAGAGTGTTCCGAGGCGGTCGTGCCAGTAGTTGCGCACTTGATCGAGAGCCGACTCTATTTTTTGAGCGGAGTTCATTCGTTCCAGAGCATTTTTGCCTTCCTTAGCTGCCTGTCCCACGCCGAAGACTAGGGCGAAGCAATGTGATTCGCCGGGTGCTAGGATAAGCGGGATTTCAAAGGCTGCAGCTGGCATGTCGCTGGAGGCTTCAGACCCCGAGCAGGCACCATTCATGACGGCTTGAGGGCGGGCGTAGCTTCCATATGACCCGAGGAAACTTGTTAGGTCTGTGTCGAAATTTGAGGCCGTGGCACCGACTAAGCCAAAGAAGCTGTGCCGCTTCTGGTCTTTGTTGGTAAAGTTGTCCGGATCTTCCGGCATGTTGATATTAGAGCCAATGTCGATGAGACCCGGCTCTGGCGAGTGGCAGCGACTGATATACTGATTATATTGCAGATTCTTCATGTCGTCCTCCGCATTCCAGTTGCACTGCGGCTCGACGAATGGGAACACTTTTAGGCTGCGCTGTGCGTTACCGGTATTCGTGACGACGACTTTCCAGCACTCATAAAGCGCATCGGGTGGGGCGAAGTAAGTGACTTCACTTTGAATCTCACGATACCTTGAGCGGATGGATGTGTAGCCAGTGCCATGACGGCATTCTGACTCGAAGCAATCCAGTGGCTTGCCCACGGGCATCCAGGAATGACTCCAGAAGTCACCGTCTTGCTCGTCGCGTAAGTAGACGAAACGACCGTTGAGATCGGCTGGCACAGAATTGAACTTGTAGCGAGTCAGTCTACCCTGTGCCGCAGATCGATAGAAACTATAGCCGGCCGCATTATTAGTGACCAGTCCGCCGAACTCTGTGCTGCCGATGTAGTTGCTCCATGGGCGAGGGGTGTCAGGGCGTGTGATCACATATTCTTGTGCGCTGGAATCGAAGTGTCCGAAATTCATACGCACGAAGCTTCTCAGTCTCGGAAATTATGGTGACCGATATTTCAAAAAATCCGTTGATGACGCGTGGTCTCGCAACGGTTTTATAAAAGACCACAATGGATTCAATTAGCGCTAGCTGCATATTTGGAAAGTAAGATTCAATGCTTTAATATCCCACGCCCCTATTTATGAACTGTTGCTATTCGAATGCTTTGACTGCGTGTGCGCGCTACTTCGTCCTGACTGTGTTTGTCGCTGCGATGTCCGTGGCGACCGCTGAGGTGCCCAGCGACGCGATTAAGGGAATCGTGACAATCCCGATGCGCGACGGTTTCAAACTGACTGGCGAGGTCTACCGTTTTGCAGGTTCGGATGGTGGATTGGGAGGCACAGATCATTCAGTGACAGTGATCTCTACGATTTATAACCTCGACTTTCAGCGCGATAAATATGCCCCGGGCATCATGGGCAACGGTCGTATTTATGTGGGGGTGCACATGCGCGACGCTGTTTCCGGTGGGGCTCCTTTTGAGTTTGGGACTTATGACAGCGCCTATCAAGCCAGCGAGGATGCCTACGATATTGCGGAGTGGATTGCCCGTCAGCCTTGGTGCGATGGGAATATCGGTTTTAAAGGTGGTTCAGGCAACGGGGTCGGTGGGTCGGCAGCTCTATGGGCGAACCATCCCAATATTAAGGTAGTCAGCGTGACGCATACGTCTTCGAATTTTCATGATTACTGGCTTTATGAAAACGGTGTGCGTCGTGATACTTTCGGTTTAATTGGGAATCGTGGCATCAATGTTTCTGCCCGTTTAGGCAGTAAGCCGGATACGGTTTTTAACGACAAGCAGGAGTGGCTCGACTGGACGGCTAAACGCGCCAAAGAAGGTAACGTTGCCTACTTCGAGTCTGCGGGTCTTTACGACATTTTCGAAGAAGCAGCATTGGATAACTATTCAGTGTTGCAGCCTTATGGGCGGGCGCATGTGCGCTTGGAGCCCCGCTGGCATGGCATTGCTGCTCAGTGGGACGGAACTACCTACAATCTCTATCTTGGGCGTAATGCCTATGATACAGATTATGATGATTATATGGCGGGCTCCATACCTACGGATAGTTCCATGATCGATTATACGGTCATCCGCCCAGACTCTCACACTTACTTTGCGTCGAATGAGTGGCCAATCGAACACACCGAGGTTCCTTACTATCTGAAGGATGATGGCTCGCTTTCGCTTGATGTGCCGACGACTACGGGTAATTCGCTTACGTATCAGTATGATCCGAGCAACCCGATGCCTCCCGCCGGAGGGAATGCCTATATTTCCGGTTATCCTTCCTCATTGACGCCCCTGAGTAACGGTTACAATTACGGCGCACTGGATCAAAGCCCGATCGCGGCTCGGACAGATCAACTACGTTTTGAAAGTGCGCCGATGGCGATCGACACGCAACTGACTGGGCCGATCGAAATAGATCTATTCATCAGCACCGATGTCGAAGACACGCTTTTTGTGGTCAAAATTGTGGCGATCGATCCGGTCTCTGGCTACGAGGCATTACTTAAGGACGGTGTTGCGATGGCTCGTTACTATGACGGTCCTGGCGCTGGACAACGACTTGTAGGTGGTCAGGTCTACCGACTTCAATTTTCGACCTGGACGGCTTCGGCTGTGATTGAGGCTGGCTCGAAACTGGGTGTGCATATTACCAGCAGTGCGGCTGAGTCTAGCCTCAGTGAGAGCGCAAACTATTATGAAGCGCACCCGAATAGCTTCGATTCTGTTTCGAGTCTTACTGGCGCTGCGGTCGCGAATAACACGGTGCACATGTCCTCCGCTTACCCGTCTTCGGTCATACTCCCGATGATTGATTTCAGTCCGAGTGCGCCTCAAATTCGCATTTCTGGTGCGGGTAATGATATCGAGAATGGGGATCTAATTTCGGATGTCGCTGACGACAGCGCATTCGGGCCGGTCGACCTCCTTGGGAGCGCCACCAGCGTTTACACCATTCATAACGATAGTGTAAGTCACTCCTTGAGTCTGACTGGATCGCCACGCGTGAACGTGTCAGGGGCAGCTTCGGGAGACTTTACAGTCGTCGCTCAACCCGCATCTCCAGTCGTGGTATCTGGTAGCCAAAACTTTAGCATTGAATTTGCACCCTCGGCGCCAGGTTTACGTGAGGCGACGATCACCATTGAGTCTGACGATCCTTACGAGAGCCCATTCAGCTATGCAGTCAGTGGATGGGGCGCGAGTGCGGGCGCAGCTGAAATCGCCGTGTGTGGTGAGGATAGTGATTGGCTAGTGGACGGGGATACAGATCCGAGTTGGGAAGAATGGACTGACTTTGAAGAAGTACGCAAATTTCGCAGTAAAACTCGGTCGTTTACGATTCACAATAAAGGCCTGTCCGACCTTAGTTTAGTCGACCAAGGTGGGGGAGTGTATGTCTCCTTGAGTGGGGACTCCGAATTTAGCGTAGTGAGTCAGCCTTCCGTCACGATCGCGCCGGGCAGTAGCTCGAGTTTTGAGATTCGCTATGCGCCGAACGCGGATGGGATGCATACCGCTAATGTTCAAATTCAAAGTAACGATGCGGACGAAGTAACCTTTGATTTTGCACTCGCAGGTTCGGCCGCCAATTACTTACCTGTGGTCAACGCTTCTCAGAGCGATGTCTCCATCGCGGCAGATCAGACGACCGTGTTCTCGCTCGACCACGAGATTTTTTACGATCCGGACGGTGATGCATTTCAGTATTCGCTTCAGCTAGAAGGGGGTGGGGCAGCGCCTGCTTGGCTGAGTATTAATGGTATAACGGGTGACATTACGGGTAGTCCTAGCTCTGAGGATGTGGGAAGCTATGATTTAGAAATCGTGGCGACCGAAAGCGGGGAAAGAGGAACCGTGCTTTCGGAGACCTTTACTCTAGTCGCTGCATTTGCACCTCCCAGTATTACCTCACAGCCAGCGGATACATCGGTCGTCGCAGGTAACACTGCCAGTTTCACAGTTGTGGCTGAAGGAAGCGAAACTTTGCAGTACCAATGGTATGAAGGGGGCTCTGGTGACCTCTCATCACCTGTTTCTGGTGCGTCAGATGCAACCTTAGTGACTGATGCGATCGCGACACCGAAAAGCTTTTGGGTGCGAGTCACGGATGGAAACTTGGAAACAGTCGATTCCGACACTGCGAGCGTCTCATTGATCGATGCGCCCGTCATTACCGTTCAGCCATTGAGCTCAACTGCCCTAGTCGGTGGTTCCAAGGTGCTTTCGGTCGTCGCAACAGGCGGTTCGCTTTCTTATCAGTGGTATCTTGGAAATTCAGGCACAACGGCCACTCCGATTTCAGATGCGACAGATGCGAGCTATACGACGCCTGCGCTTTCTGCCGATACCAACTTTTGGGTGCGTGTGACGAATGTGGCAGGTTCGCATGATTCGGATACTGCTGCGATCACAGTGACGGCGAGTGCGCCAGGAATGCTCTTTAATTTGGGCTCAACGGAGAACGGGAATTGGAATAACTTCCCCGATAACGGTAATCTGAGCGGAGTGACGACTTCCGGACTTACTGGTTTGGTTTACGATGACGGAAGTAGTGCCACAGGAGTGACACTGGATGTCTATGCCAGTTCGGGCAGCATTAATGTCTCTGCACGCGGGCCGAATCCTGCGACTTACGCAGTCGATTGGCTGACGGCAGGTGCGAGTGAATATGCTTGGAGATTGAACGGGAACGGATCCGTCTATCGATTCACAGTTCATGGTTTATCCGCAGGCAATTATACACTAGAGGCTTACAGTTATCAGAATGTTGGTAGTAGTTATGCCTACGATCGGATGGCATTGAGTGGAGGTATCGTAGGGGCCACAGGCACGACAATAGACGAGTTTGATACTACCCTTTATAATGCCAATACCGACAGTGCCGGTAAGCTCGCTAAGTGGACTGGTATTACGGTGTTGGATGGTGAATCGATTGAATTAGAGGTTGCTGCGGGTAGCACCGAAAATGCGCTCATTAATGCCTTCCGGCTCAAGCCAGCGACGATCACTCCCACTGGCCCGACTCTATTTGGCTCTCCAGTTTCGACTGAGATTGATTTCGGTGAGAGCGCGAATCTATCTGTTGCTGCGAATGGTAATGGCACGCTCCTATACCAATGGTATCAAGGCGAGGCAGGTGATACTTCGCTACCTGTCGCGGGGGCGACCGAGGCGACTTTTGATACGCCTTTGTTAACTTCGGGCACGTTTTATTGGGTGCGTGTGACTGACGACAACGGCTCAGTCGATTCAGACGCGGCTTTAGTCGAAGTCAACACGTCCATTTATGCATCATGGATTGGATCGTATGCTTTGACTGGTGATGATACTTTGGCCGATGCCGATCCGGATGCGGATACTGCTCCCAATATCATTGAATATCTGCTGGGATTGAATCCCAGTGCAGCTGATTTTACCTATCTGAATGGGACGCTTGATGGCGCCAATCTCCTAGCAATCCATTTACTTAGCTCGATCGCGCAGCCTCCCTCGGATTTAGACGTCACGATGAAGGGTTCTGATGATTTAGTGGATTGGGATGTGCTCGATATGACTTTGACCACGTCTGATAATGGAGACGGCACTTGGAACTTTACCTACAAACAGGACACGGTGATGCCCAATGATGGGAAATATTTTATACGACTTCTTGTCGATACCACCGCGCCTTGATTAAGGACGACGACACAGTGTGCTGAGAGCAAGTGCACCAATTCCTATGAGTAGAGACGCAGAGGCTGGCTCAGGCACGGATGAGATTTGGAAGGCATTGATTAACGGGTTCTCAGTCCCCGTAACGCCACCGTTGATTAGAATAGATAAGTTTTGTCCCTCCGATAGAGCAATGGTCGCCCACTGCGCTAATTTGTCCTGACTGTCGGCGCCAGTGCCAGCGGCATCGAAGGTTGACGTGTCGAATTGTAGAGCAGTGGGCATTTCTGAACCCACTATACCCGCTGTGATGGCAATTGAGTCATGCTGGTATGCGCTAACATCGGTAAACGCGTAGAGATCCAAACTGTATGTGCCAGCAGATAAGCCCTTGATTGTGATCTCTAGCTGGGAGGATAAGGCATTTAAATACATCGATGATTGGCTGGCCGTAGCGGTCAACCAATCGCTAGTAAAACTATCGGCGCTGATTTTGGAACTGAGTGCAGTTATGCCAACGGATGAATAAACCTCAATGCTCACGCCAGACAAGCTAGAGCCTGTGCTGTCGATCACAGAGCTCAGTGTGCCAGTTGGTCCTGAGACGCTGAGTGAGCTTTCATCTACAATACTGTTCCAATTGCCAGTCTCTACGCTTCCAAAATTGACCCAAATTGATTGTTCAGAATACACGTTTCCAACATATAAACAAAGTATCAGTGTTGTAATGACGTGTAGTTTCTTCATAGAGCCAATAGTTCGCTCTGATTGCTAGAATCAAAGCGAACTATTGGCAATAGGATAATGCGTAGCCGATATTATAAAAACCGAACGTGGGCGTCCGATCTTCGCTTCGTCAATACACTTTAGTTCTGGTCTGGAGCGTATTCCACTTCCAGGTAAACCCCCGAACTGGATGAGTTTTCTGATGTGCTGAGGGTTAGATTACTCTCCGCTTGGATGCTGATGCCGACTGTGCCGTTTTCTTGGACGGATTGGAGCCATGTGAGTATGTCCACAGTGTAATGCCCCGCGGTATTGACAGTCAGTGAACTGGCTAAAGTTCCTTCGCTAGGTCGTGTTGACCAAACGACTGTATCGGCTGTCCAGCTAGATGCATCGTTATTATAGAGACTTATCGTGGTGTCACTACCAGCTGATCCCAGCAGATCAAGGTGCAGGGTCGCACTCGTTAATGAGCGACCGGATAGGCTGCTTAAATCCCATTTAACTAGTGAAGTTCTAGACAGATCGCTTCCTGTTAATGAAAAGGTCAGGGTGTCCTTGGGCGTCGAGACCCAGTTGGCCACGAAAGTGTCTTCTGTAGGCTCGAACACAGTTGGATCGGCAATACTCTTAATATACAAGTCATAGCTACGAAGGTCGATGTCTCCCTTCGAATCAGTTAATTGTATTTCGATGGGGAAATTACCAGATTCTTGAGGGATTCCTGAGAGTGTGCCACTGGAGCTGAGTGAGATGCCTAGTGGCAGCGCGCCGCTGGCGAGACTGTAGTAGGCGGGGGCTTCCTTAATTTCACTATCCAAAGTGAAGTTGTAAAGATAGCCAATCGCTCCTTCATCTAGCAGGTAAGTCTTTATATGGCTTTGCTGTTGGAAATACAGCCATGTTTCGAAGGCTTCGGCCTTCGGAGAATTGATGAGGGATTTATCCCAACCGTCATAGAACCCCCACGAACCATATTGATCGTAGGGACTGCAGTCGTTGAAGGCGACGAAAAGTCCAGCGCCGATCTCTTCCCAGATGTCCATCGTGAGCGCAATCAGGTCGCCCATGCGATCATCTCGGTTCAGGTTGCCGAGGAAGTTTGTCAGGTCGGTATCTTCGATATCCCAGATGCCGTCGTTGTTATTGTCTTCGTAGAGCCCGACGACGTGTTGACCACCTTCATAGGCGACAATCGGCAAATTGTAGACGGCAGCAGCGTCTACACTGGCTTCCCATTTGGTTTTATCTTCTTCAAGTATGATTCGTTGAAGTTCGATAAACGCATTCTCCCAATCGGTGGCGCTTGGATTTGTGTAATTCAGCTCCGTGATTGCATAGCGAAAGAAGGTGTAACCAAAGTATCCTGCGATGGCGACGACATCGGGCTCGACATTCGGAACACGGTTTACCCCGATCATGTGACTATCGATTAGATGGCCTCCCGTTTGCGTGCCTAGGACACGTACGATACGATCCGGCCAGGCTGTATCAAACTCGGCCATAAAGATTTGCCAACACTCTGCGGCATGCTCGCCAGTAAGCGCGTAGACATCACCCCAAGGAAAGGAGCTGTCACTGCTAGGCAAACCCGATGAGGCTTCGACTTGATCGATGAGGTATGTGTTCTGGGCGAAAGAACCGTTCCAGACTTCGTTCGACCATTCGACGTAAACCTTTAGGTGACTGGCGAGTGGTTCGCATACAGTGACTCCGTTGCTTTCTCCCGTTCGGATTAGGTGTGCGAGACGCTGAACGTAATCATCATCTGCCAAGTGCGGTATACTAATCCACATGTCTTTCTCTAACTCATTACAGAGTGCGATCATGTGCTCGTAGGCGACTGGATATTGTTGTGTATACCAGTCTGGTGAGCGTCTGTCAGACCAGATTTGCTCGGTTGAGTTATTGGTTCGAATCCAGTCCATAAAACGAAGAACGGCGAAGTTCTCAGAGATGCGACCTTTAAAGGCATCCGTGAAAATGCTGTCTGGATCCGTCCCCGTGGCTGGCTCGTAGCCAGGTGCCCATAAATGAATGGAATGGACAGGATCCTGAGCATCGGTTGCATCGATAAAGACACGGGCCAGTTCAGCTTCGTCGATCGCAGACAGTTTAGTGTAAACTCGACGATAGGGCGACTGGCTGAGGTCTTCAGATACAAAGACTACGTCGGCATTATTAACTGGATCAAGTGACACGCTACCGGTGCCTTCCCATGTCAGTACGTAGTCGCCCGGAGCATCTAGGGTCACTTTCGTGGCGGGTGCGGTTCCTTCCGGAATACTATTCGGGATCCCATAAGCATCGACGGGGTAGCTGTAGTCTTGCCAGTTATTGCCCCACACACTGGAACTGAGCATCTTATCGGTGTAGTGATTTCCTTTTGACCAATATACAGGCTGGAAGAGATTCCAGCCTCCGGTTTCTACTGCGGGACGATTGACAAAGAGCAACTCAGGAGAATTGCTGTAGGCGGTTTGCGTGCTGCCGTCGATGGCGCTGACTCGATATTCATACACGCGACCAGCGGTGGCAAACTCATCAGTGTAAGCAATACTGTCGGGGCTTAATGTGTTGCTTAATGTGACCCAAGGCCCAGAGCCGTCAGCTCGTAGAAAACGAATGGCATCAATGTAGGAATAGACTCCCCCAATAGGGGTGTAATTATTAGTTATCTCGACTTGAGCTGTTGTTGAAAGATCGTAATTGCCGAGGCTGACCCATTGGCCGCCTTCGTTGCCGTCAAGAATTTGAGTCGATACGCCACCATCATGGGTGATAGCGATCGGCATGTTGTCGGATAGAGAATTGCTGTTCACTGGGTACCACATGAATACTTCGTAGTTACCCTCGTAGCCATTAAGATCTGGTATGTAGCGGGCATAAGCTGTGCCTCCTGCTGTTGCGGGGCGTCCTCCCCAATAGGTGCCATAGGCATTGCTCCCCCATGTTTGGCCATTCCAATAGCCAGACATTTGTAACGTTCCTGTTCCGACTTCTTGCTCATCCCGGTTGTCGATGATCACTTCGAACGGATCACCGTTTCGGTCGGTTACGTCGCGTCGCTCCAATACATAAGCTGTTTCGGCTGAGGCATTATCCGTCCAACTTAAAACAATTTGGCGATTACTGATCTCAGCATCTAACCCAAAGGGTGTCCCCATAGCAGTTTGGTTGACGATGAGTGTGCTAGCAAGCAAAGCGGATTTAAAGGCTTCATCGGTAACCACGACGGTGATCGGAAAGGTGCCTGATTCGAGTGCTGTCCCCGAGAGCAAACCACTGGAACTTAGAGTGATGCCTTCGGGGAGTTTGCCTAGTAATAGTGACCAGCTCAGAATGCCTGTCCCCCCGCTGGCATTTAGCTGTTGCGAGCTACTGCTTTCAACATCGATTGTGTCGAGTGCCGTCGTCTCAATTTGAGGAGGACCACTTGAGAACTCTACTGCATAGATAGTTCCAGCATCACTGGCAAAGAAGACTGCGCCGTCGGTAACCCACGGGGATGACTTGATGGAGCTGCCTACGTCATACGACCAAACGTAAGCACCTGTCGCAGCATCGAGCACATAGAGCTTGCCGTCGTCGCTGCCAAAATAAACACGGCCGTTGGCTAAGGTCGGCGAAGACTTAATCGGGCCACCAGTGGCGTAGCTCCATTGCATTTGTCCGTTGGTAGTATCGACTGCGTAAAACTCCCCTTCAAGCGAGGCAACAAAGGCCCAGGTTTCTATTGAGCCATTGATGTTGACCTGTCCCACTGCGGGACTGCTTTGTGGTTTGTCATCAAAGCCTCCGCCGACATCGAATGTCCATAGAGTCGAACCATCCACACGGTCACGCGCATGTAGGAAATGATGCTGTAAGTATAGCACGGTATCGGAGTCGAGGATTGCCATGCACGCCTGACTTCGATGTCCATTCGATTCCCAGTTTGGATACTCGGTTCTGAGGTCGGCAGACAGGCATGCATTGTCTTGGAAGGGGGCGTAAAGATTTGTTCCGGCTATGGTTGGTCCCATTGGCCCGTTATTGGCTGCGCCTAAACGGTAGCGCCAGACTTCTTGCCCTGTCGCGATGTCTATACCGGAGTAGCCACTGGTGCTCCATCGACCGAATCCGCTAAACACCATACCATAGGCGACTGCCGGAGCATTAGTGACGTTGGTTGAAGTGCCCCCACGAGTGTATTGCCAGTTGAGACTTCCGTCGCTTGCATTGAGTGCGTAGAGGTAATCATCTGAGCCGATGAATACGGTGCCATCAACGACTGCTGGAGCGCATTGTACGGGGGTGCCAGTGTCGTAGCTCCAAATGATTGCTCCGGTTTGTGCATTGATTGCATAGACTTTTCCGTCGTTCGATCCGATGTATACGACATTATTAACCATTACAGGAGACGACTCGACAACTCCGTTCGTCGTAAACGACCAGCGGACACCCACAGGCCCATTGGGCACGCCCGCTTTCGAGGTGTAACCAGTGCGCCAGTTGTTATAGCGAAATAGTTTGTCCTGCTGCATTTCAAAGTCAGCAGCATCAAGGTTTAGGACAACTTCGGGGACGAAGGTGGTATCTTCAGAGTGTTCACCGCTATCACAACGTGCCACACGGAAACCGTAGAAGCTTCGTGAACCGGACTCACGTTCTTCATCGTTTTCTGTGATTCGCATAACTTCGGTCGCGTAGCTATCACCGCGTACGACTTTGCCAAAGAGTGTATTTGATTTTCCGCCTTTGGGGTTGTGGGATTGATAGTAGTCAAGTCCTGGCCAATCCCAGACCCATTCGCTCACATTTCCGCAGAGATCGTTAATACCGTAATTGTTCGTTGGTAAACTGCTTACGGGGTGGGTCTTTCCACCTGAGTTACTGTGGATCCAACCATAGTTGGTTGCATCGGCCTCGCCGTTTGTCCACGGATAGTTGAGGTTTTTGGTTTCGTTGCCGTCTCGGATGGCGGCTTCCCACTCAGCTGAAGTGGGTAGGCGGTAGCCGTTGTTTTCCCACCGAGGATAGAGCTCTGTTTGTTGTTCAGATGATGTCGTATTGTAGTTGGGGCGGCTTTCCATTCGGATACGCCAGCGTGTGGCCGAGCGGAGCACAATGGTACGATCTGTGTCGGCATAGTAAACCGGGGCGCGGCCTTCGTATTCGCTGGCAGCATTGCACCAGAGTACTGCGTCATACCAACCAATATCGGTCACTGGTTCGTCTGGAGAATGGCTATGTTGTCCTGTTTGCCAATCCATACTTCCGAGGTCGCCATCGCGGTCGAAAGTGTAGCCGTTGCGTATGCCCCACTGGTAGATTTGGTTCCACTGTTGGTAAGTGATTTCGTTCTTCGAGAGATAGTAAGGTGTCAGGCGAACGAACGCATCGTCATCTCTGAGAAAGCCGATATTGTCGTCTTCGTAGTCGTCTTCACCTTGAATGCCATAAGTATGGGTGCCTGAGATCTTCGCTGAGAGGGTGCTGGAAACGACAGTTGGATCTGTTTGTGGAGCTGTTCCCGCAATGACTTGTCCTTGAGTAATTGTCCAAGTGGGAATCACACCAGTCGCTTGCGCAGTTGGTGGAATTGAGCCATTTGATTGAGCGATACGTATACCAATAATGGGACTTCCTTCATGAGGTTCATCCCCATAAGGAAACAAAGCAACCGAACTGCGATCCTCAGGGAAATGAATGCCGCCACCTAACACTGTATGATCATTGTTCGTAACCGGGTCGAAGTAGGCACCTGCAGCGGGGATATCCCATGTATATTCCCAGACATTACCAGCTGCATCTTGTAGGCCGAAAGGATTCGCATTCAGTTGGCCAACAGGCTGTGTGCTTCCGCTGGCATTGCTTCCTGTCCACGCTTCAGTCGTTGCGCTAGAGAACCCTCCTGTGCCAGCTTCAGCAGCATAGCTCCATTCGAGCATAGTCGGCAGGCGAAATCCATCGGAAGTCCAGTCAACATAGACCGCGAATTCGTTGTCATAGTTCGCGGGGTAGTCCCGCTGCTGGATTGTGCGAAGTACTTCGGTGAGACTGGAATCCGCGTAATAGCAGGGGGTACGACCTTCGAGTTCACTGAGTGCATTGCACCAGAGTACTGCATCCATCCATGTCATGTCCGTTGCAGGCTCGGTGGCATGATGGCTACCTCCTAAATCCATACTACCCATGTCGCCGTCCTTATTAAAGCTATAGCCGGGATTAAGGTCGAAAGCGTATTGATTCGATACGGCCCATTTCCATACCTTCTTCCACAGTGAGTATGGTACTTCGGTGCGTCCGATGTTGAAACTTGGAATACTTTGTCCCTGATAATTACCGGCAGGTATAGAAACCAAATCTGCATGGTAACTTGGATCACTGGGGCGAGCGATGTCTGCATAGGCTTCAAATGAGTGCCATTTGACCCCAATGTCTTCGGAACGGAGTGTATCCGCATAGACAGTAAAGCCTACTGCTGTCACGTCTGTGAATGTATGAGCTGTGAATGTAGCTGTCGAACTATCAAATTCGACATGGTAGGGTGGTTGCGGGTTATAGGGTGCCCAGTTTGTTTCTGTGGGATTCAGTATATAACTGGTGTGTCGCGGGCTCGTGCGTCCGATCTCAATTAAATATTCAGAGAAGGTTTTTTCGGAAACGTAAAATTGGGTTCCGTCCCGAACGACCCAGCGACCATCCTCAACCCCATCGTAGTATCGGGAGATATGAGGTGCGATTATTGCATCTGCCCCAAAGCTTACTGTGTATTGCTCGCCGCCGTTCAAGAAGTCTTCTTTTTTCCAGAACCATAAGCCGTAAGCGCGTAACGGAGGCTTGTCGTTGTCTGCGGTCATCATGTTCCAATCGTCGCGCAGCTCGTGATTCTCATTGAGCAGTCCTTCAATCAAACCTTTGCTGGCTTTAGTGGTGAACACAGTCATGCCGCCATAGAAGATCGCGTTTGTGGCTTCAATGTCGTAGGGTGGTAGCGTTGGGCTGAGTGGCTCAGTTAAACTGTATTCCCAGAAGCCAACAGAATCGTCGCTGGTCTCCCCGTCGCCATCCACATCGACGGCTATTTCTGGGTGCAAAGTGGAGACGCCGTTCTTATAGCTTCCACTTCCCAGATCTCCGCCATAGTCAACAATGCGAGTGGCAGCATTCAATGCAGGGGTTAATATTAATGCTGCCAGCCAAAGCTGCGCAATTAGAAGGGACGGGTGAGCCATTCTCATATTTTTATAGGGGTTAGGTTACTGAATCTGTGGAGTTGCTTAGGTCGGTTGCCTGACCTAATTCCTACTGTAGCGTCACCTTTAGAATCTGTTTTTCTTAAGGCCACCATACCTTCCAATATAAAACCGTTGCGGGTTAGAATGGACAACCAGAGTCAACGGTTTTTTGATTTATTGGCATGTTGGTTTTACGGTATCGTCCAAAATAATTTAGTCTTTTGCTCCAACTATATGAACTGCGACTTGCCTATTATGCGACTAATTGAAATGTCCTCTCCCGCGCATATTATTATGATTTCCTTTAAACTTGCTGGTTATAATGGAAACAGGGATCTTTTTCACATGAGTATCCTGAATCGGTTCCGTCACTTCGGTATGATGTGTGTATTTTCGTTGTCCCTATTGCTATTATGCACATCCGCTTTAATGGCTACTGACAAGCCAGCGGAACAGAGACGAGTTGCTTTTACGGTTTTAACGACTTCCGAGGATTTGCCTCCATTGGCAGATTTTTACTGTGAAATATCAGGAGATGAAACTCACATACGGCCAGGATTTGGTCGACGTGGCAGTCGAGTTATTTTTCCGATGGAGATGAACTCGCTGACTCTCTACCGGAAGCAGATTCTGGAGGATGGGGCGATCGAGAAGGTAGTGTTGGCTGAGGTGGCGCTTCCGCCTGCACTCAGTGACTTGCATGTCATTCTATTGCGTAATCCGATCAAGCATTGGCTTGTGGATGTGCATGTGATGGATGACAGTGTGGAAGATTTTCCAGCGTCTTCCGTCTTATTTGAAAACTATTATCCTAGTGAGGTCGCGATCAAACTCGCTGACTCAACATTTGAGCTGCCGATCAAAGGACGCAAGGTTGTCAAGATTCCAACCAGTGGAGATGATCTGACTAAGGTCGCGTTCATCGCCGCAGTCAAAAGCGATGAAGGTTGGGAATTTCGTAAAAGTGGGCGCTTAGCGATTTGGCCACGTTCACGCATGCTAATTATATGTACACCTTATGTACAGTTGGATAAAAGCGTGGTTTTTAAAGTGCACTACTTGCAAGATATCCCGAAGGCTGGTTGATTTCCTCAGTTGTGTTGAGTGCACGCATTGATTTGCCCTCATGCCATGTAGACGGGAGTAGTACATCTAATGGGTGTTCAGGGATGCCTCGGATCTTATGCCGTATCATTTGATCTAGGTGAATGACGCTCTGCCACGCGATCTGGTCGGTTTCTTGGCAAAGGCCTGCAATGTTATTTTCAAGTCGATGGTAATTATCCATTTGGAGTGAAGCGTAGCCAATCTCCTCTGGCATGCGATAGCCTGCTTCACGAAGCAGATACCATTCATTGTCGGTAAAACCGATGACCATGTCTGGCTTGTGCTTTTTGATCCAGGCTAGTTTGCCCGATTCATCGTCAAAGCGGCCTTCAAAGACTGGTATGCGGTTTTTAGTCTCCAAATGCTTGAGCAAGCCCATCGCCGTTCCGATGCGAGCCTCGTCATCTTCGAGAATAATTCCATGTTGACCAAAGCAAAATCCAATACGGCGGTAGCCTCTTTGGTACGCTTGCATGAAAACCAATTTGACTGCTTGAAATATGTTCGGACGCACGCAACTGAGTTTCATTGATGAGCGGAAGCGACCGCACTGGATTAATGAGAAATCCATCCATTCTTCGGAGTTGTTAAAAAAGTCGGGTGAGGGTTGTCCGCTGATGACGATGCCATTGACTCCGCGATTATAGAGCGTGCGCGATGGATTGTTATAGGATTTTAATTCTTCGAAGGAGAGTCGCATGCTACTGTAACCAAATTCCGTGCAGGAATCTGCCAACGCCTTTCGGTAATGTATCGGAACTGGCCCATCGACTCCGTTACTAGGAAATTCTAACAGTGCTAAGGGGGTTCCTTCGATGGATGCACTTTCGCTAAATCGTTTGGAAGCTAAAGATGCCAAGACTGGATTCGGGCGATATCCCATCTCTTTGGCGACTTTCTGCACTCGTTCCGTCATGGATTTCGTCAGGGTGCCAGTATTTCGGAGGGCAAGTGACACTGTAGAGACGGAGACGCCAGCTCGTTCTGCGATCATTTTTAGAGATACACGCTTCATTTAAACGATTAAATGCTGATGGGCCGTGATAATCAACGGTTTTTTTGCTAAAAGAATCAAAGCTCAAGGAAACTCAGATCAATCTCTTTTGTGATGAGTGAGACTGATTTGATTTGTACTGTTCTACGTAGTGTCGATCGATGGTAAGTCTCATTTAGAACGAAATATATTTTGATTGAACTAATGGAGACTCCAACCCCTCAATTTCCCTCTTGGCTGCTCGATGCGGTCTTTTATGAGATCTACCCGCAAAGTTTTTATGACAGCGACGGCGATGGTATTGGCGATTTAGAAGGTGTCATCGCAAAGCTGGACTACGTTGTCGCATCAGGATTTAATGCTATCTGGTTAAACCCGTTCTATCAATCTCCCATGCGTGATGCTGGATATGATGTGGCGGATTTTAAAAAGGTTGATCCGCGATACGGTGATAATGATACCGCCGCTCGACTATTTGCGAAGGCGAAAGAGCTGGGGTTACGTGTGATCATAGATCTCGTCCCTGGCCATACCTCGATTGATCATCCCTGGTTTGAAGAGTCATCGAAACCAGATGCGAAGCGTCCCTATAAAAATTGGTATGTCTGGACTGATTCGACCTGGAACAATGGAGGGGAGGCTTTTCGCGGGGGAATGGTGCACGGCTATTGTAATCGAGACGGCAACTATCTTAGTAACTTTTTTTGGAGCCAGCCAGCGCTTAACTTTGGTTTTGCTCAGCCTGATCCGGATCAACCTTGGCAGCTCTCCACCGAGCATGAAGACGTTCAAAAGCTATGGAAGGAAATGCGCTCTATTATGCGCTATTGGTTGTCCTTGGGGGCGTCCGGCTTTCGTGTTGATATGGCAGACACCTTGATTCGTAACGATCCGGATCATCATGAGATTCGACGGTTCTGGGGGGAAACCCGACAAGAGTTGTTAGAAGAGTTTCCTGACATGTTTTTAATTGCCGAGGGGCATCCGTCAAACCTACTGGATGGCACTGGTTTTCACGCTGCGTTTGTTCACTGGCTGCCAGAATACTGGCAACTCTTTCGGAAAAGCCAGGAGCGTTCTCAGGCGGGCACGATTTCTGGTGATCCCCCATATTTTTCCAAAACTGGTCAGGGGGACTTTCGACCCTTTTTAAAAGCATGGCAGGAGCAATATCAACAGACTCATGATTCTGGTTTGATTTCCCTGCCCAGCGGAAACCATGACTTGCCGCGCTTGGTTCAAGGGCAATCCGACGCTGAGTTAGAATTGATTTATGCCTTCGTGCTCGCATGGCCCGGATTGCCCTTCTTTTACTATGGCGACGAGATCGGTCTCAGGCAGCAGTCGGTATCCAATCCGGTGCATGAAGGGCATTATCCCCCGCGCAATGGATCACGGACGCCGATGCAGTGGGATTCTGGCAAGCATTTCGGCTTTTCTACATGCTCAGAAGAAATGCTCTACCTGCCCGTGGATCCAGACCCAGATTCGAGTAACGTTGCAACAAACGTATCCGACTTAAACTCGATTTGGAATCGCTTGAGACGATTGATTGTCTATCGGAAGGCGACGTCAGCCTTCGAGCCAGATGCGACCATTCAAATCTTGTCTGACGGCGCGCCTGGCGCCCCCCTAATTTTCCTTCGAAGTAAAGAGGGTGAAAGTGTGCTTTGTTGCTACTTCCCAGCGAATCAGAGCTTTCGCTGGGAGTTGCCAAAGGGCTTGAGGGGGCACTTAGAGTCTATTCGGATTTCTGGATCGAATGCTCCAGTTTTGAGTGACGAGTGTTTGCATTTCAACGGTTCCTCATGGGCCTATATTAACCTCATATCATCATGAATATACTTCTGCTACATTGTCACGATGCGGGTAATTTCATTCAGCCTTACGGATATCCGGTGGAGACGCCCAATTTGATGCAGTTTGCTCGCGAGGGGGTGCTTTTCCGCCAAGCCTACGCCGTGTCACCCACTTGTGGCCCCAGTCGTTCATCTATGATGACAGGCCAGTACCCTCATCAAATTGGAGTCTTGGGTTTGCCGGGTAATCAAGGATGGGAGATCGATGACCCTAAGAAACATATCGTGCAAACTCTCCGAGAGTCAGGTTATGAAACTATCCTCGGTGGAGTGCAGCATGAGGCGGATCACTCTGATTTTTCGTCTTTAGGTTATGAGCGCATTTTAGAGATGGAGGCTCCAGTTCGTGATCAAGCTGGCGAGTTCTATCCTGAGACCATTGATAAGGTGGAACGCTATCTAGCTACGCGAGACAACAGTCGCCCATTTTTCTTATCGGTAGGGATTGATGAGCCCCATCGCGATAACATTCCAAGGGAAGAACTCAATTTGCACGGTGCATCGGATCGCTTTTCAAAAACGAGATATTATGATCCTGAAAAGTTGGTTTCTCAATATACGATGCCACCGTCATGGCTTCCGGATATCCCCGAGATAAGGTCTGATATGGAGAGCTTTTATGAAGGGGTGCGGCTGATGGATGAGTACATGGGGCGTGTGCTCTATGCGCTGAAGCATAATAAGCTCGATGAAAAGACGCTAGTTATCGTCACCACTGACCATGGTATTGAATTCCCTGGTGCGAAGAAGACGCTTCGTGATGCGGGTACTCATGTCATGCTTATGCTTCGCGGTCCCGCAGGTGGACCTCTCTCCGGGGGGAAGGTGATTGATGCGCTCTGTTCGCACCTAGACATCTATCCGACTATCTGCGAAATCGTTGGGCAGCAGGCGGAACATAAATTAGAAGGCACTAGCTTATTACCTTTGGCTGCTCAGACCGTGAGTTCTCTACACGATTGTATTTTTTCCGAGCAAACCTACCATGGGCAATTGGAGCCTATGCGAGCGGTAAGGACTGATCGCTATAAGTATATACGCTATAAAGATGATGTTGGGCCTAAGATGCGACACGACGGCCCTACAACGACTACAATGGAGCCTTTCGGGTGGTATGATCGTGGACAAGGTGAGGAAGCCTTGTTTGATTTATATCTCGACCCCATGGAGGTCTGTAATCGCGCCGAAGATGGAGCTTATGTAGAAATTAAGGAAAGCATGTCTCTCAGGCTAGATGAATGGATGCAAAGGACTGAAGATCCTTTTCATAACGATAAGATCCCCGACCCCCCGAAGGGATGGTAGCCCATAATGATATGGAATCTATACGAGTTTGGAACACTACCAAAGACTACTCTAGCAACGGTTTTATGGCGCCTCCAATCGTGAGACAAAGCTTGGGATCCATTATTTGACCATGGACGTAGAGGAACTAGATCAAGTTCGTCGGATCGCTGACGGTTCGATTGTAGAGATTACTGATGGAGTGGATGTATTCTCTCAGTCCCAATATATTTGGATTGAGACTGATGAGGAGCCATTCGCGCCCTCTTTAGTGAGCTTTTATCAAGACTTCGACTATACCTCTGAAGAGTTGGTCTATCTAAATTTGTTCGCTGATACGCGCTATAGAATTTGGCTAAATGATGTATTTGTTGGCACTGGCCCAGGGCGTTTTGTGACTGATTTTCCAGAGTTCGATCGTTACGAGCTCAGTTCCAGCCTTAAAGAACGGGGGAATCGGCTACGGGTTGAAGTTTACTTCTATGGGGTACGTTCCTACCAAACAATGCCCGATGGGCGTCCGGTATTTATTGCGAGTGGTGGCGATGAGAGTGGTACCATCGATTTTGCGACACCCGGGCCGTGGCGTGCCATGAATCATGAGGCTTGGGACAAGAACGCACCCAATTTTAGTTTCGCCCAGAACATGGTAGAAATCTGTGACTGTCGCCTCTTACAGGATGAGTTGAACATAAATTGTCATAAAGACAGCCTCATCCGTGTTTGTGGGGAAGAGCAGACCCGAGAGTTGAGTCCTCGTTCAGTACCCCATCCTACGTATGATTCTATTGAGCCGAAGTGGCTTACAGCAGTTGGTGAACCTGAAAGTAGTATGCAGGTCTATGGTTGGCATACGCACCGACCAGAAGCAGATTTGAATGCGAAGTGGCAAAGTTTTATTACCTGGATTTGGACTCCAGAGAGTCGTACCATTCGTTTGAGTGCGCTTTGGGGCGAGTTATTCTGCAATGGTGAAGCAATCAGGCCGGACTATGATCATTCACTGGGAAATCACCAAAGTTGCTCTATCCGACTGAAATCTGGCTGGAATTCACTCTATGGGGGCTTTGAGCTGGTTGAAGAGAGTTGGACGGTCATGCTTGGTCTACGAGATGGAGAGGGTCTTCAGCTGTCTGCATATCCTCGTTTTGATTGCAGTGATCGTTTCTTGCTGTCGCCCGCTCGGCGAGAACCTGAGGTGCTCACGTCACTGCTCATCAGTGAGCCGGAGCGCATCCCATGTGATTGGTTTCTTGATAGTGGTGATGTTCGTCGAGTGACTCCTTCTCGACGTATGGCTTGGTGTCGTCCCGCCAGTGAATTGAAGGTGAGACTCACATACGACGAAGTAGGGGCGATTCAGATGGCTGATTGCCAGAGTCAGTATTTATGGGCTTTTGATTTTGAACGTCAATTTACCGGTCACCTCGAATTGGAAATTGAAGCGCCGAGAGGAAGCATCATCGATGTGGCTTATGATGACTGGCTTCGGAGTGATGGCTGCGTGAGTCTTTATGTGAGCAATCCATTTGTTCATACGGTAGATCGCTACATCGCTGCTGGGGGACGCCAAGTTATACATGGGCTGAATCCACGCGGAGGGCGATATTTGCAAGTGATGGTTGATTGTCCATCGTCTTGTTCAGATGCAAGTGTGCGTATTCACAGCATTCGAATGGTATTGCACAGCACCTTGCAATTGAACCGTAGCCAATTCAAATGCGGGATCCCTCAGATAGATTGGGCATGGGAGGCGTCACGTCGGACGCTTGAGTCCTCTGCCTCGGAAACCTACAATGACTGTCCATGGCGCGAGAGAGGATCCTATCTGGAGGACGGATATATTAGCCTTAAAATGCACGCATGTCTAAGCCCTGATTTATCTGTCGGACGAAGAATGCTTCAGTTGTTTGGCCAAGCACAACGAGCGGATGGTCAATTTCCATGCTGTGCACCTGCTTGGCTACTGCAGGTATACGATGACTTCTCTCTGACTTGGGCGCTGGCCTTGTGGGAATACTACCTTCAATCCGGAGACCGGGCATTCTTAATCAGTCACTTGCCCCACCTGGAAAAGTTGCTCGATAGTGGACACTGGCAATTCTCTGACAATGGGTTGTTAAACGCAAAAGAGAAGCATCTCTTTATTGATTGGGGGGTCTTGCGAGAAGATCGCGAAGGGCGCGGAAATGCTTATCTGAGTATTTTATATTGTTCAGTTTGTCGCACGGTTACTGAGATCTTCGAACATCTTGACCAGACAGGACGAGCTATCAAGTACACAGAGCGAGCGGATTCGATCGAGAAATCTCTCATGGAGTCATTATGGTTAAGCGACCTTGGAGCATTTGCCTCCTCGAATGATTTAACCAGTCCTTCATTGCATGCGAATGCTTTGGCTTTTGTGCATGGTATTGGAGATCCTGATCAACTACTGAACTTTATCAGACCAAAATTACTGGTCAATGCGGAGCATGGATTCGGGCAGGGCGAGCATAGCGGTTATTTCGAGTTAGCATTTCTAGATAAGCTATTACCAGCACTTGCTGAGGCGGGTAAGCCTGAATTGGCCGAGCAACTGATTTGTGAACATTATGGGTGGCTAAAAGAAAAGGGCTTTCTTACCTTACCTGAATCAATGTTTGCGGCGTCTACCAGAAATGGCAGCGCTTGCCATTCTTGGAGCGGCGGAGCACTGACCTATGCGTCGCGTTATATACTCGGTTTGCGCCGTCTTCCGGGGACGAGCGATGGTCGATGGCTCTTCGATCCGATTGCCAGCGAAGGAATTGATCGCGCGAACGGTGTCGTCGCATGTTGCGGCGGCTATGTGTCAATCGATTGGAAGCGCGCGGATGGGCGAATTGTTGCAGAAATTTCTGCGCCTGATCTGATCGAGATTGAATGTGGCAATTCGGTTACAATGCGTCGAACCAAACCTGCCCTATGAAAACGAACAAAGGAATTCTACCCGATGCTTCGGCTCTTGGTTCTTCCTCAACTGGGAGCGAAACGACCACAGTCGATGAGGAGCAAGTCCCTCGTAAAGAGGCGACAATTTATGGCTTAGGCACGCTGGGTGACACTTGTATGTCGCAATCAATCGGGCAACTTGTAATGCCAATTCTCAATATTGGTTTAGGGGTGAGTCCTGTGCTCATTGGCAATGTCTTGGCAGCAAGGACTCTTTGGGATGCCTTTAATGATCCCTTTGTTGGTCATATGGGAGATAACTTCCGTAGTCGATATGGGCGACGACGTCCTTTCATTCTTGTTGGTGGTATCACTTCAGCCTTTTTGCTCTGTTTTATCTGGTTGTTTCCAAGCCATTGGGACGCTGCCCATATTATGATATGGTTTGGTATTACGCTCTTCATGCTTTCGATTACGCAAACTGTCTTTAGTACTGCGTATTATGCCTTAGGTATTGAAATGGCACCTAGCTATCACGAGCGAACCAGAATTGTGGCCTATCGCGGTTTTGTTCAAAAAGTGGCGTCACTTCTGGTGCCATGGTTTTTGCCGTTTACGATGCTGAGTGCCTTTGGTAGCGAAATTGTGGGCGTCCGGGTGCTCTCCTTAATCATTGCTGCGGTTGTCGCAATACTGTCTGTCGTGACTTACTTCGGAACCAAAGAGCGAACTCATGTAGATGTGCACCGCAAAAAGGAAAAATTCTTAACTGCAGTGAGGGGAGTGGCTAAGAATGTTCACTTCCTTCGCATTAGTGCAATTTTCGCATTAATGGTTAGTTTATTTGCATTGTTCAGCGTCTTTGGGGCTTATGTGAATATCTACTATGTCTATGGTGGTGATAAGTTGAAAGGTGCCTCGATTTCCGCAGTAGTTGGCTCTTTGGGAGCTATTCTTGCCATGCTTGGCATTCCTTTAGTTGCGTGGATGTCGAAACGTTTTCAAAAACACAATGCCCTCAAGTTTTCGCTCTGGTTAATGATTATTGGGGAAGTCCTGAAATTTTTTGTAATGCGACCGGAAACTCCCTGGGCTCAAATCATCATTCCATTCTTCTTTTCGCTGGGAGTGTCTTGTATCTTTACAATTTTGGGTTCTATGCAAGCTGATGTCGTTGATATGGACGAACTTGCCTCTGGGCAGCGTAGAGAGGGTATCTTCGGCGCTATGGCCGGATGGATGATGAAATCGGCAGGCGCATTGGCCACGGCTTTATCAGGGTATTTCTTATTATGGACTGGTTTCGATGCTGCATTGGGTGCTGCGCAGTCTGAATCAACGTTTTTATGGCTTCGAGTCATGAATAGTTTTGCGCCTGCGATTATGGCTAGCACTTGTTTACTGTTACTCTATAAATACCCCTTAACTGAAGCTCGCATGGAAGAAGTTAAAAAGATTCTTGTTCGTCGGCGAGCGGAAGCAGAGTCAAATTCCGTAGAGACTCCATAAATGAGAAAAACTCTCCAATTTCATCGATTGAATGCGAACCGGCACAGACTGGTTGGTTCTAAGGGTTTTGCCCTGGTGATTGCGCTTGGGTTGATGGCATTTGTATTGGTTCTGTTACTTGCGTTTACCGCGCAAATACAGGTTGAATCTCACGTGTCTGCCCAATCAAAGAGTGTCACATCTGCGCGTCAAAACGCATTGCTCGGACTCAATGTAGCGCTCGGAGATCTTCAGAAGTATGTAGGGCCTGATACGCGTACGACTGGCTCTGCCGATCTCTGGGACGATCCAGCTAATACGCCGGTGGTGACACTGCCGACTTCGAGTCAAAAGTATCGTCACTGGTTAGGTGTGTGGGATAGCAGCCTATCCAGAGCGATTGATGACCCGTCTTCGACGGATGGAAGTATGATTTATAATTCCACAATGGCATCTGCCGATGCGGCACGGCGTAAACCGGATCCGTTGAAATGGTTGGTTTCAGGTATTGCTGCAGATGGTAGTGACGCTGATCCGGAGAAAGCCCTAGATGCGTCCGTTGCTATTGTGGATGGGGGTAGCGTGGCAGATTCGAACCAGGATGGTGTCGAGGTCGGCTTGATGTCGATCGGAGATGATGCTGAAGGTCGCTACGCCTATTGGGTGTCCGATGAGAGCTTGAAGGCGCGTTATGGAATAGTGGAGCCAGAGGCATTGATAAACTCTGGTAACTCGGATGAAGCAGAAGCGAGAATTCTAGCAAATCGGAGTAGTGGTGTTGGGGTTGTTTATACGGATAATTTAGAGGCCACTGTTTTTGAGGATTTAGGTTACGACACCAATTCGAGCAATGGGCGTGAGGAGTTGCGGCTTGTCAGTGATTTATTGATCAAGCCAGTCGATGGCGACTATGTCATACCCTTCAAACATAGATATCACGATATCAGTTTCTTTTCAGAGGGACTACTGACTAACCCAGTTGAAGGGGGGCTGAAAAAAGATTTAACCGCCTATCTTCAGACTGGAGTCGGTTTGAATTCAGATGATCTAATCATCGATGGTTCACGCTATCCGGATATACATCTAAATGGTGAGAATCTGCCGCGATGGGGTAAGGTACGTGATTGGGCAAACCTACCTTCGACCTTGGTGCCTAAAGTAGGCGATGACGAGGTCGCGAATGTGTCTCCAGTCATTACCTTTGCGGGGTTCGATGTCGGGGTATCATTGGATGTGGATCAATTGTATGTGCACCTATTTCCTGAAATCGCAATTTGGAATCCCTATAATACCCCCTTAGATTCCGTCGATGGCTATACGGTGACTTTCCGGATCGGGGGGGGCAGTTCGCGTGTGCGGCTCAAAGATGTCCATGATGTCCCTTCCAGTGGCGATCCACAGCAAGACTACCTCCCTGATAGCTGGGCTGCGGGCGGTAATACTGAAAGTGGGATTGAAATACAAGTCGGGGAAATGTTGGCTCAGGCTATGGGAATCGCAGGCCCGAGCTATCCGGACTGGACGCAACGTATTTTTTTACGCTTTCATTTGGATGATGGGGCAGGTGTTTCTCTCGCTCCGGGTGAGGTTGCCGTTTATACGCTGAATAGTATGGAGGTGCTTAGTGGTAATCCGATGGAAATGATTCGTGGTCGGGTGGAGCCTTTTGAGAATAATCCAAGTATACGCATTCTAGCGGAAACCCTCATCCCTGAACCGCGCGACCAGTTAGATTTTATTTTTACTGAAGTCTCATTTGACTGGGCTGATGTTAGACTTTTTCCAGGACTCGAAACGAGTGATCCTGCTCCGACTGAATCATTGCAGCGTTTATATTACTCATCTTGGGGGGGATCTTCAGGGGATGTTTCCGGGTCGCTGGATCCGAGCGCTGGAAATGCAGGGGTTGCGTTGCGTAATTATCCAGGGAGAATGTCATTGCGGCCGCATTCGTTTCATGCGGCATCCGTTTGGCCAACGATGGAACCGTATTCTTCGTTGCGAGGCATGAGCCAATATAACTATCGCAGTCAATTTATTCCGAAGATACCGTCAGGTGGCACCGCTTATAATAGTTCGGACATTCCGTCTTCAGCGCAAACTTTCACGAAAGAAGCCGGCCCGATGATCTTTGCGGGTGGTGAATTTGATTTTCCGTTGTCTCCATCCACGGCAGAGAATGCATATGCGCCCTGGGCGATGTTTGGCGCACAATCAACCTCCGCAAGCGTCGATGTTTCACGTCAAAGTAGTCAGACTCCTATTTTCTGGCTGCCCGATGGAGCGGAGCAATTGCTAAGTATAGGCAATCTCCAGCATGCACCAATGAGTGCGCACATCTGGCAACCTTCGTATGCAGTGGGAAATGCCTACGCCGACCCGCTGATTACTCGAAATCATTACAGTGGTTTGTTTGATTCGGCTGGCTATTATTACCAGGAGCCTGCGACCTCGACTGATAGTCATGGAGAGTCTGTCCCTGAAAACGCTCATTTGGATATTAGTTTCTTAATGAATGATGCGATATGGGATGATTACTTTCTATCTGGTTTTTCGGCTGTTTCGAATCGGCTAGAGTTGACATCGGACCAGTTGTCGGGTGTTCAGGCTTTGCCCAATTCACGCCTACAACTTCAACTTGGGCAGGGTGATGTCTATGGCAGCGGGGAAACCAGCACAGCTCTTGGCCAGTTCAATACTGGGGCGAGTCACTTAACTTTAACGGGTGCGTTTAATGTGAATAGCACCTCAGTGGAAGCATGGAAGGCTTTGATTGCCTCCGGCCTAGGGCTCCCGATCAATGGCACAGATCCGACCTCGGGTACTGTCACTGTCGCGCGTATGCCCAACCCTGGCGGGGGAGCGGGGGGATTCCTGGATGCCAACGGCGAAGCGTTACCTCTAGCAGAAGCTCCCGGTGCTTATAATGATGCTCGAAGTTTAGATTTGGATGAGGTCCAGATCTTAGCCGAAAAAATTGTCGAGGAAGTGAAACTTCGTGGGCCCTTTTTAGGCTTATCCGATTTCGTGAATCGTCGTATGATTCAAGCTTCAGACGATCCGGAAAATACTGGCTTACGGGGAGCACTTCAAGCTGCGATTGATAAAGCGAGCGCTGAATCAGCCGGATTGAATGAGCGGTTTATTGACAGTGGTAATACGCAGACATTCTTCACCGCTACGGATATACGCCCTGCGCATGTCATCCCGGAGCATGCTTTGGCAGGCGAGAGCGAATATACCACTTCAGCGGGCGTCCCTGGCTTTATCACGCAAGGTGACTTGCTGTCGGCGCTCGGTAGTAACTTGACCAGCCGTGGTGATACCTTTGTCATTCGAGCCTACGGCCAAACGCAGGACAAGGTGACCGGTAATGCGGAAGCCGAGGCATGGTGCGAGGCGGTGGTGCAGCGCCAAATCGATTATATAAATGATACAGATGAGCCATGGGATACACCTGTTGCTGGAACTGTTAATGCAAACTTTGGCCGCCAGTTTCGCATCGTTTCCTTTCGATGGTTGGATCGTGATGAGATTTAGGTCGCCTCCTGACCATCTATGAAAATTCAAAGAATCTATCGCGTTGTCTTAGCGCTGGCTGGTGTTTTTTCTGTCGGCGCTTACGATTTGACGGCGCAAGTAGAAGGCAGGGAATGGGCTGAGCTGGGGAGTGTCGGCGAAGCTGAGCGTGTGCTGAAATTCATGCCTGCTGAGACGCGTGTGCAAAGCTTGATGATACCAATGCCCGATGGTATCGGATTAGCGACTACGGTTTTTTTGCCCGAGGGAGACGGCCCTTGGCCTGTGCTCTTTGCGCGCGGCTATTATGGGCGTTTTACGATGGCTGGTTACGCAAGGTCGGCAGCATCGAATAATTTGGCCTTCCTAGTTCAAGATGCGCGTGGGATTGGAGATTCAGAAGGCAAAGGCACTTTTGATTCCACAAGTTTTTTGGACGAATGGTCGGACATTCGCTCGGCGCTCGACTGGATCGCTAGTCAATCATGGTGCGATGGTGAAGTACTGATGACTGGGGGCAGTGGCAACGGCATCGATCCAACGATCGCTTTTTTCCTCGGTCACCCCGCATTGGCTGGTGTGAGCGTTAGTTCAACTGCAGGCATTGCGGAGCAGTGGAGCTTTGAGAATGGAGCGCGGCGATGGTTGTATAATTGGATGCGCCACCGAGGACTCAACGTGCAGGAATGGCCGCGGCCTAGTGTCGGCTCGCCGCATAATGAGATGACGCATGAGGTGTTAAATCGTGCAAGGGTTCGTCCTGACGTTCCCTATGTCGTCAGTGCGGGCTGGTATGATATATTGGTCGAAGCATCCATCGATTACTTTGAGGCATTTCATGAAAAAGCCCCTGTGATCGTGAAGATTGAGCCGCGTCACCATTTCGGCATGGCGGAAGTGAATGGGGTTCGTTGGCCGCGTAAAGCGCCGATACAGGCATTCCCTCAGATTGGAAGCTTAATGTCTCGGGAGTGGTCGCCATCGGACTCTTGTATCCAATATTACCTGATGGGTGATGTGAACTCACCTGACGGCCCCGGAAACGAGTGGCGTGTGACAAAGGAGTGGCCCGTGCCTCATACACCGACCGCGTTTTATCTGCAAGCGGATCATAGTATTGGGATGGCTCTGTCGATGAGCGATCAATCGCTCTCCTATATCTACGACCCTGAGCAACCTGCTCCCACTCGAGGGGGGCGTGTCACTTATTTTAGAAATATGGGGCCGAGGGATCAAAGATCTCTGAAAGAACGTGAAGATTGTCTGCGTTTTACTACATCTAGTTCTCTGTCTCCTTTGACTATTACGGGATTGATCAGCGCTCAGCTTTCTTTCCAGACAGATGTTCCAGATACGATGTTTATAGTGAAAGTTGTCGATATTTATCCGGATGGCTATGAAGCACTCATTGTTGAGAGTGCGGGCCTAGCTCGTTTTGCCGACGGCCTTGATGGAGAGACTTCACTAAAGCCGAACCATGTATATGATTTGAAGATTAAACTGGGAAATACGGCATGGCTTCTGGATGTGGGGCACCGTCTCGGCGTTTATGTGACTAGTTCTGCTGCCTCTGAGAATGACTCGGGCAAGTATATCGAAGCCTATGAAGTGCACCCCAATCAGTTTGATCCTGTTGAAAGTCCTTCAAACTTTAAGGTCGGCCATCATCGCATTCTTTTAGGGGGCGAGCACGCCTCATTTATAACCCTTCCCATTTTAACAGAATGAATGGTTTTATAGAATGTATCACTTTGTTTTTTTTCCTTGTTCTTACTTTAGATAATTAATGACAACTACTATTTATTCTCGGCTTATTTGCCTTCTTTGCGTATCAATGATTAGCTGCAAGGCGGCACCAATTGTAGTTAAGATAGGAGACGAGGTTGCAGTGCCGGGGGTCAAGCATCTCGGTATTAATTTCAATGATACCTGGTGGGATTCTGGAGCCATTGCACGGACGAGGTCTGCTTATAATTTTGAGGGCACTAATTATCGCTCTATTTTTTGGGGGCCGAAGCAGGATGAAGGCGGTTTGTTAATTTGGCAATCTGTGAGCACTGTTCCAGAAAAGTTTGGGGCTTTACATCGTTTGCTTGATGCGGAATTTACGATCTTAAATGGTCCTTCAAAAGGGGAGGTCGGTCGTATTGTGAAGGTCGAACGAAAGCAGTATGACGATGGGCATCAAGTCCGTGAGTTGGACTACTTAGTCTTTAATAAAAAAATAATTTCTTCGGATTCTTCAAATGCCGCTGTGTTAGTTGAGAAAAATGGTCTAGATGAGGGGCATTATAATGTGGTTGGTGCCGGTAAAGGCGGTGGTAACTTTTGGATGAGTCCGGAGAATATTTTAGTGTTTGGAGATACGTCACCTGAATCGATAGGATCCACTGCCATGCAACTGGATGGTCGTGAGAAAAAGGCTCATATCCGATTGTCAGGTCTAGACCCAAAAGAGTCAAATTATGTTGGGGCATGGAGCGTGTCGTTTCTAGCCAAGGCGACTGAAGGAAAGCCTCTCGTCAGGCTCGCTGAGCCCGCGAAGGCCGAGGCGCAGATTTCCAACGAGTGGAAGTCCTATCGTTTTGATTTTAAGCTGTCGGATGGTATCGATGGAGATTTGTTAAGTGCTTTGCTTGAAGTGAGTGACGGAGTCGTTCTATTGGATGATGTCGTTTTTTGTTACGAGGAATCAGAGTCGGGCTTAGAGTTTTCGGATGCCTTGGTCAATGAATTGAAAGTGTTACAACCTGGCATTCTCCGCTACCTCAACATGGGAGGGAGCACGGTGGATAATCATTTAAAGCCAGCCTTACAGCGTTTTGGCTTTTCCTGCTCCCCATGGACGTCGACAGGACCTAATGGAGGCATGGAAAAACTGCCCTTTTCGATACATGACTTTTATGAGTTGTGTGCAGTTGTCGGCGCAGACCCCTGGTTCAGTCTTCCTGGTACACTGCATCCTTCAGAAGTTGCTGACTTTGTTGAGTATTTATCGGCTCCGTCAACTGTCGGCTATGGGAAGCTAAGGGCTGAGCTCGGGCAAGTAGAGCCTTGGACCGATGTTTTTGATGAGATCATTGTGGAGTTTGGCAATGAGGCCTGGAATACATGGGGACCTTTCATGGGCGGTGGATATAATGGTCCCGAATATTGGGAAGATCTGATTCGTGCGGGGAAAGAGAGTGACTATTATCGCCCCAACGTTAAGTTCTCGGCGGCTGGTCAGAATTTAAATAGCTGGCTGAATAAGCGCGTCATCAAGGATGCGCCGAACGCTGATCTCTTTGCGATTGCGACCTACATGGTCCATCGGCTGGCCAAAGCTGTTGAGGATAAGTTCTCAGGTGATGACACCCAGACCTTCAATTGGCTCTTTGGCTATACCCAGCGTAAACTGAAACTCGAACCGCAAATGGCGGAAAATTTCACCGCAGCGACGGCGGCCGGAATGCAACTAACTGTTTACGAAACGAATCATCATGCATCGGATGGTGATGCCAGCTCGGCTTTCCGGAATCGTGCGCTCACGAGTCTTGGAGGTGGACTCAATGTGATCCAGAATATGATGACAATGCTTCAAGAATTTGAAGCGGTGAATCAGTGTTTCTTTACTATGTTTGGGATTACGAATAATGCCTACGCCGTTAAAGATGTTCGCCTCTTCGGTGCCGTGCTTTCTTTGAAAGAAGGGGAGGTGCGTCGCCGACCTCATTATTTAGCAATGATGATGGCGAATAAAGTAATGTATGAAAACTTACTTAAGCTGAGCTATCCGGAAAACATACCGATGTTTACTGCGGAGTTTTATGATGAGAAAGCGAAGATTTGGCTGAATGCAGAGGAGTTTCCTGCATTGCGTGTGCTGCCTTTTGGTTCAGGCAGTCAGCGTTCCGTGATATTGATTAACCTGTCTATGGATCCGATTGAGAATTTGCAGTTGCAGTTCGCAGGTTCGGTGAAAGGAAAACATGTCGAGTGGGAGCTTCTGCACGCAGACGAGATCTCTGCGAACAATGAACTTGAAAGCGAGGAGCCTGAGGTCGTTATCCGTAGCGGTGCTTTTGATAAGTTTCGATCCGGCTATGAAATGAAAGTTCCGGCGCATTGCATGATGACACTTCGTTGGGAGACTGAATAGGTCTTCAGTTGCCTATGTTGCCGCAATTTGAGCTCGTCGCTAAGCGATTCATGGCGGATTGCCCTGTGTGGGGTAATTACACGCATGACTTGGGTTTAGAGGCATTGTTGAGGCTTGCAGATCGTTACGATATACAAGCTTACAAAGACTTTTTTTTCGGTATACTGAACGAGCGTTGGGCCGGTTTACCTCCAGTTCGAGCCTATCAGTCGCAGGCCTTTTGTTGCTTGGAAGACGCGATTTATCAGAGCACTAAAGATCCTATTGTTTTAGAACGGATGACTGAGACGACGTTCGCATGGAAAGTGCAGGCTCCACGTAGTCGAGAAGGCTTACTGCTACACGAGCGTAAGGGAGAAGCATCACGCGTGCTCCTTGATGGTGTTCAGGAATACGCGGCACGTTGTATACGTAATGGTATTTTTATTAAATCCAGTGAACTCATTCACGAAGGATTTGAGCAATGGCAACTGCACCATGACCTCTTGTGCGATCTTACAACTGGCTTCTGGTCGCAGGGGCGCGGTTGGCTACCTGATGTGGATCAACTCTCGCCGGGAGCGTGGTCGCGGGGGCAGGCCTGGGTTATCAGGGGGCTGGTGCGTTCCCTTGAATTCTTGCCCGTAGATGCGCCGGAGTACCCACCGCTTCGGAGAATGCTTCAGTTACATGTGGAACAACTTTTACAGGTTCAGGGAAGTGATGGATTTTGGCATCGTTTATTGGATTGTGATGTGTCGGGAAGTTTGCCCGACAGTAGTGCGACAGGTATGATTGTCTACTATCTCGAGCGTAGCCTAGAGCTGCGGATTTGCTTGCCATCATCCACGTTACGAGAAGCTCTGAATTGCGCAGCTCAGGTATTGTTGAGCAGCGTGGATGCAGATGGGAATGTGCTACACAGCTGCCCAGGGCCTGGGCCTCTGGTTTCGGATCAAGAATATTTGGGTGAAACGATACCCGACCGACCGGGGGAACCACATGGGGCCTTTGCGCTTTTGTTGGCGGCGCAAAATCGATGAGGCTTTTACATGTGTGCGCCCTGCAGGGCCCACTTACGTTTCAGTGATTATGAATGAAGCCTTATGCCAGTAGCGAGGGTGCCATGGTTTCGCCGACAATTGGGTCTTCCGGTCCCCTAGCGAACCATTGGTGGACGTAGGAGAATTCGGCCTGATTGTCAGTCAGGGTATCTTTGTGTTCAAAGTGGCCTGCCTTTTTTATGAAGAGTGCCCTCGGTCCAGCCAGGGCATTGCAGGTGGCGAATTGGCTGGGAGGTGGTACGCCGGGGTCAAACAATGCGGGCGAAGCGAGCACCGGGATTTTTACGCGCTTGGCGGCGGTGGCCGAGTCGAAGTATTGCAGCACATTCAGGATTTCCGGATTGCTTTCATAGCGGCGGCGTAGCGCCTCTCCACTTCCATTGCATTGAAGCGTGACCCTGAGAGGATGGTTGCCAAAGGTGGGCACGCCTAGATGCGCCATGCGGAAGCGGGGATCATAGGCGAGTGCCAAGATGCCAATGCCGCCTCCGAAGCTGGCGCCGATCAGATTAAGGGATTGGGCGCATTCCGGCACCGCAGCAACGAGCACGCTCGCCGCGCACCAACAGTCATCGACACAGCCCCCGAGCACATAGCTATCGCGGTCTTCGATGCCGTGGACGACGTGCTGCCAACAGTCTGCAGGGATCGTTTCAGAATAGCTGGGGACTAGCCCCCGTAAACCTGGTGAAATGACTGCACAACGTTCGAGATACGTGCGAACGTCGGGGCCTTCGGAACGGCCTCCGTAGCCATGAAGCATGACGAGTCCTCGCTCGACGACACCGTCTGCCGGGAGATCGATCCAACCGGAAAGATTCGGATGATTGATGCTTGAAAAACGAATGGAAAAGTTGCGTCGTCCCGGTGTATGTGGTTCGATCTCTCGCATCTCATACTGAGGCGTGAAGGCCATTGCCTGTTCATAGCGCCGCTGCCAAAAGCGATCAAAGTCGTCGGGCTCGAAGGAGGGCGGCTTTATCTGACGCAGATCATCGAGCGTGTATCCATAAGTCGGATCGAATGAAAATCCGTGCTGAAGCTTCATCGACGTCGGCGATTCCGCTATTCAGCTTTTCGCACGGGGCGGAAGCTCAAGTAGGAGCGGTTCGCGAACGGGTGGTCCTTGCTATTCATCTGGTGTGGCATTTTACCGTCTGGATAACTGAAGTCAGAGCCGAATATCCACTGACCGAAGAGGCGGTCACCGCCATAAGTCCATTCGGCGGCGTTACTGTATAGCCCATAGAACCCATCGATTGCTGCGCCACTTTGAACGGTCTCGGTATGCGCGGTGGCAGCCCGTGTGGGTGCACCGCTCTTTGGGGCGACCACTTCCATCTCTGCTTTGCTCGGTAGGCGGAATCCGTTCTTGGATGTATCCACTTTAACGTTGATGATGGCGGCTGTATCGACTGCACGTTGTTTTTCCCTGCCTTCATTTGGATAGTGATAGGGGGCGTAGCATTCCAAGCGGAAGGGAGAAGAATGCTTCATTGGTCGACCTGTGTCTGCATTCAGATAAACAGGCTCCAAATTCATTAACTCAGAGAGGGCATTACACCAGACAATCGCATCCATCCATGTAATATTCACGACAGGCTCTTGCAAGGAGACGGATCGAGCCGCCTCTTTGAGAGTTCGATAGCGCACACTCCCCGGAGCTCCGAGGTGATTGAATTGGTAGCCCTTCGCTTGGGTGGACCAGAGTCGGACAGCGTTCCAAATACTGTAGGGCACCTCGCTGGCACACATCTCAAGAGTGTAGGTGGTCTCTAGGTTCTTGTTGTAATCCTTGCGGTAGTTTTCGTTGGTAGGTAGCGAGCCTGCATCGGGCACTTCCTTGAACTTGAGTTCGGTGCTAACATAGTTCCGGAGCGACTCCATTGAAACGGGGGCGCTTGATTTCAATACGGTCTCCGGGCGTATTGACCAGTTCGCCTTACTGGCTTTTTCAGGGGCTCCCATACCTAGTATGACGCGGAAGCCTAAACGAGGGTCTCCTTGCGAGAAGGGCATTGAATCAGAGAGCAGGGCACTGTTCTCGGGAGACTTTGCTGATTTGCCGATGGCGATCACTGCGTCGGAGCTTGGTTTAAAATCGGCGTCGTCCGTTGGCCATGCGTATTCGTAATTTGTGGAATTGGAGATGACTTCTGTTGCTGTCGGCAGTCGGTAGCCGCTCGCATCAGTCTTCCAATACACGGTCGGACGTGTCGCAAAAAGTTCAAGTTTTGATCGATCCGCTAGACTGCGTAAGACGATAGAATGTGCTTCATCTGTGTAATAGACAGGCTCTCGACCTTCTAATTCAGAAAGCGCATTACACCATGCCATGGCATCGAGTAATGTGATCATACTCACGGGGGCATCCGTGGAGACTTCCTCGACGGAGCTGACTGCGGCGAAGCCAGGTAAGCCATCCCGCAAAAAAGTATAGCCGCCAATATCTGCGGATTGCATGGCTTCTGGGAAATTTGAGGCTCTTTGGTTGGTGACCGCCCATTTGACCACCTCTGTCCATTGATCGTAGCTTATCAGTTCGCTGGAGTGAGTATTTGGTGCGAGATTCACATAGGCCGAGCTTTCGGGCTTACGATCAATTGTGGCGACGGCTTGGACTGCATTAAATTTGAGCGCAATGGGTTCCATTAATGAGAGTGCCTTGGCTGCTGGCTGTCCCTGCGATAACGCTCGTTGGACGATAAATCCTATGGAGCGCACATCTGAGAAACTAACCTTCTGATAAGTGGATGTGCGATCATCAAAGTAGAAATCTGCGGCTGGTTTGGGATCGTAGTGCGCCCATTTAGTCTCTGCTGGATGAATGACATGGCTCTTGCGGACGACAGGGTTTTTCGCGCCATCTTCCGCCGAATCCGAGCGGACGGTGAAGGCCTCTGTCACATTTGCGAAGGTGTCTTCGGAAATATAGAAATCCTCGCCATCCTGAATGACCCAACGTCCCCAATCGACTCCTCCGAAATAGCGTGAAATGAAGACAGCGATGTAATCGTCACCTTTGAAAGAAACAGAGTATTGATCGCCTTCATTCAGAAAATCTTCCTTAGGCCACAGCCAGATGCCGGCTGCTTTATAGGATTCGAGCTCCGGCTGTTTTTTAATGGAAGACATCGACATCATATTCCAATCATCACGCAACTCGTGATTTTGGTTAATATGTCCTTCACTGGGGCCACGTGCTCGTTCGCCGGCGATGTTGGATACCTGGACGATGACGCCACCGTAAAACGTTGCATTAGGTAGCGTGCTATCGTAGCGACTGTTTGTGGGGCTTAACGGTCGCACTAGATCGAAATCCCAGCCTGCGGTTGAATCATCAGACACGTCGCCGTCTCCATCGAGGTCCACAGCCTGAAATTGCGTGCGACTGCCCCTGAGCCCATTGACATCTTCTCGGAACCAACCGACGCCCCAATCGTGACCAAAGTCAACGATGCGCGAAGATATTTCGGCGGATAGTGAAGCCGATGTGAGGAGTAAAATTGCACCGATCAAGCGGTGGGTTCGTAAGGGGGAATGACGCATATTATCTGTAGTTAAAGGAGTCTGAAGGAGAGTTCAATCTACGCGACTTCTTTAGAATGATCGTTCACTTGATCTATAAAACCGTTTTTTGTTCAGTTTGCATAAGATCCCCGTCTTCTCCATATCAAACGTAAATTCTCTGCGCGAAAACGGATGAAACATTCGTTTTTACGAATAGTTGTTTGATGTCTGCTATGGTAGAATACCAAAGAATTAATTTAATGATGAAGCGAATAGATAAACAGACGCGCGTACGCCGAGTAAATTGTAAGTTGGGAACTCAGTCTCCTGGGAATTGTTTGTTGGGGCCGTATGTACCCTTCGGTGCAGTGCGTCCCGGACCCGACACTATTTTGGAAACAGCAAGAGGCTCTACGAGTGGCTATGTTCCCGGTGAGCCGATACGTCATTTTTCGCAGATTCATGTGAGTGGCACCGGCGGGGGGGGGCGTTACGGCAACTTAGCGATCATGCCGATGGAGCAAAGCCATGGTTCCTGCGCTCCAGCGCAGCAGGCAGATCAAAGCCGGGCATGGCCGGGGTATTATGACGTGACGCTCGCAGATTCGGGGTCGCGAGTAGAGATCACATCGACGGCGAATTGTGCTGCCTATCGAATTCAATTTGGAGATCAGGAGCGTTCATTGCTATTTGATTATGCCGCGCACCTTCTGATGGGAGGTGAAGTTGTCGATGGCTTTATTGAGCCTGTAGGGGATACCCGTATGGAGGGGCAAGTCTGTTTGACCGGAGGCTGGGGACACCCCCATCCATACACCTTTTATTTTGTCGTCGCTTTTGGCTGTGATTGGGACTCTTACGAGTCCTATCCGCTCTCGGCATCATTGGGCTCAGAAGTATCCAATAGAGGCAAAGTGCGCTTCGACTTTAAGCGAAGTGATGCGGTCGTGGAAGTGACGATTGCTGTGTCGCGCAGTAGTATGGAAGATGCGCGTCGATCACTTCTAGAAGAACCTAGGGGTGGCTTTGATGCGGTTTGCCAACGAGCAGAGACCTCATGGCAAGAAGCGTTGGGAGACTTTGATTTAGAGGGCGAGACCGAGCACATGCGCATGTTTGATTCGATGTTGCATCGCTTATATACAATGCCCTCTGCACTTAATCTAAATTCAGACTTGGAGCGTTGGTCGACTGGTGTGCGTCCTTACGACGACTTCTTCTGTCTATGGGATAGCTGCCGTAATGCGAATAGCTTTTTTCATTTGTTCCGCCCGGATCTGTCGAGTGATTTTGCGGCCTGCCTTGTTGATATCGCAAAGCATCGCGGATGGCTTCCTGATGCATGGATTTCACAACATCATGGATTCATCCAAGGTGGCTGTTCGGCTGATTTGGTTTTATCCGAAGCGGTCCGAAAAGGGATTGGAGGGTTTGATACTGCTCTAGCCCTGAGCGCGATTCGTAAGAACGCGGAAGTGGATTCGCCGAACCCGGATTTCTATGGTCGTTATACCGTAGGCTATCGGACTCTGGGGCATGTGACACCGGATGAGACGGTCGGTTGTGTCTCTCGGCAAATTGAGTACAGCTACCATGACTGGTGCACCGCTCGACTCGCCGAACACCTTGGGGAAACTGATGTGGCCGCCCATTACGATCGCGAAGCCGAAAAAATCTGGAACCTCTGGCACCCCGAGCGTTTAGGCTTTTACCCCAAAGATGTAAATGGAGATTGGCTGCCGGATTTCGACCAGCGCGTTCCTTATATTTCGCCCGAAGAGGGGCATTACTCCTGTGATCCCTATTTCTTCGAGGGGACTGGTCTTGAGTGGGCATTCTCAGCACTACATATTTTGCCCGAACTCATCGAAAGATGGGGCGGTCGAGACGCCTTTATTGAGCGCTTAGATCGATTCTTTGAGTCTGATATGTTCTCATGGAAGGAGATCCTCTTACATACGCCTTTCCTTTACCATTATGCCGGACGGCCTGATAAAAGCGCTACAGCGGTACGTGAACAAATGAAGCGCTATAGCAATGTGCCTAAAGGTATCCCGGACAATGAAGATATGGGTTCGCATACAGCCTTTTGGCTTTTCGCATCGCTGGGACTCTATCCGGTGATGGGGCAGTGCCTCTATCTGATAACGCCACCTTTGTTTGAGCGATCTCAAATGCATGTAGCTGCTCCGGGGGCGCTGCTCACAATCACTCGTGAAGGCCCTGCCGATGGTTATATCACAGAGGCGTATTGGAAGGGGCAGCCTTATGCGAAAGCGTGGATAGGCCACGACGATTTAGCGGAGGGGGGCGAGCTGCATTTGATCCTGAAGGAAGTACCGGGACAATGGGGAGAAGGGGATCTACCTCCTGTTTGCTAACTTCACACCAGAGCGCGTTGTATGGGTATTCTCGGATGAATGCTATACTGTTGCATGTTCGCGGCAGCTCCAAAAAACCATAGGTGTTTGTTCCTGACATCAGGAATTCTAGCAAAAAAACGTCCTCATGCCAAAAGCATGAGGACGTTTCGTAATTAAGAAATACTAGGTTCTAGTTTCTGCGGCGACGAACCATGATCCATGCCAATGAGCAGAAACCTGCGAGTAGTGAGTATGAGGATACTTCGGGAACGGCGACTATTTGCATTCCAGTGAACATGCTGGCGCCTGCGGTTAAATTACCAGAATTCTGAGCAGAAATCGTTATGGTGTCCGCGCTCAGGTTGCTGAATTTTACAAAGTTAGCGATCGAACTGCTGCCTGCATCTGTAGCTGTGGCTTGGATGTAGCTGCCTTGGTAGGAAGCCTGCGTTTCATCAGACTTGTAAAAGTAGGTGCTTGTTCCATCAGTTATGCTGAACGTGCTGACTACGTCTGTGCCGCTAGCGTCAGCACCTGCAGAAAAATACACATAGATGTCATAATTTGATGTGAAGTCACTCGCGAGGTTATTGAGTGTAATCGTTGAGAAGCTACCGCTGCCTTGAATGCTTAAGCCTCGGTTGAACATGGAGTAATCTCCATCAGTAGTTGCTGCACCAATGGATGATAGATTTCCAGCACCAGTGCCGCTTATAGTCGTGGCTGCTGCGCTAGCATCGTCAAATGTGAGCGTTAGATTTGTGAAGTTAGGATAGCCAATCTTTTGCTGCCATCCATCGGATGCAACTGCACCTGCAGTTCCGGTGCCTACACTCGTGCCTGCACCCAAGTCAACATTGATCATGGTCTGTGCGGTGAGTGCGGTCGATGCGAATGCAAGTGATGCGGTGAGTAAACTGAGTTGTTTTTTCATAAGTCTATTTTCGGGTATTTGGATTAGATGAATTCGAGATTAACTATTTTCGTATGATAGCGATTTCATCGTTGAATATCAATTCGTAATCGCGCATGCTTTATTAGGTTTTGCGAATGCTCCGAATACTTCGGAGTTATTTTCAGAGATTACGACTATGCTGCCTTCAAATTTATCGAATGAGAGACGTCCTCTCCGTGAGGTTTTTCTGGTCTTGCCTACACACCAAGAGGCCAATCGAGAAATCATTCAGGGCATTTATGATTATGCTTTGCCGGAGTTTCGTTGGGCATTTTTTCATGTAAATCAGGATGCAATGTCGATTGAGCATGTTGGGAAGTTGAAGACGGCTTCGGGTTTGATTGGTTTGCTCGGGCGTGAGGATTTGGCGGAAGCCGCCGCGAAGATCTCACTCCCTGTTGTCAATGTCCACGATGGCGACACTTACTCAGATTTACCTCAGGTGGGGGGGGATGGCTATTTACTCGGTGCTTATGCTGCGGAGTGTTTAATCGATACAGGCGTGGAGCATCTCGGTTTTTACGGATTAAAAAGAGCCAATTTCTCTGATGTCCGGTGCAGTGGATTTTGCGATAAGCTAAAAGAATTAGGACGGAGTCATGTTGAGACCTTTTATCGGGATCCTGCGATGTTGCTTTCGAGCGATCATTTTGGTGAACGTAACCCTGCTTTGGAGTGGTTGCAGCAATGCCCCAAACCGATCGCGATTTATTGTGCGAACGATACTTTTGCCAATGAGCTGTCAGTGGCGTGTTTTCAGGCCGAGATCGCAATACCGCAGGACGTAATGCTACTAGGGACGGATAATGATTCGGTCTGGGCGATGGCGGCGCATCCTTCCTTGTCGTCGATACAATTGCCCTATCGTGAAATTGGTAGGCAGGCTGCTCAGATGTTACAGCAACTTATGCGCGGAAATCAGGTAATAGATCGATTGGTGCATGTTCATCAGCCTGAACTGATCGAGAGACAATCGACTGCACGTTTGCACGCGTCTGATCCAATCGTTGAAAAGGCATTACTTTGGATGCAAGAGAATGCGCAGGCTGGTGTGAGTTCGAATGATGTCGCACAAATCGCGGGTTGCTCCACTCGTTCTTTGGAAATTCGTTTTCAAAAAGCGATTGGGCGAACGCCAGGGAATGAATTGAAACGAATACGCCTGAAGTTTGTTAAGCAGTTACTTCGAGAGGGGGATATGACTCTTGAAGCCATTGCAGAAGAATGCAATTTTTCCAGCGGTGTGTACCTGAGCCAGTTTTTTAAGCGAGAGGCGGGAGTGACGCCTGGTGCTTATCGCAAAGCGTTTCGTATCTAATAATCGGAGACTGGAACGATGGTTCCAGACAGAATAATGTCGGGGGCTGCGTCAGCTTTGGCAAGATTTCCAAATCCTACATAGGTATTATAGGGATTGCCTGTTCCGCTCTCGTCGAAGACGTAGATTCTAAAAGTAAGCGTGCTGAGGTTTGGGAAGTTTTCCGTGGTAAACGTATGTAGAGGCACGTTTTGGGATTCTCCGTCAAAGAGTTTGAAGATATCGCTATCACCTGAAAAGTCGTCAATACTGGTTCTGATCGAAAAGTAGGGTATGCCTTTTGTAGACGAGTAATTGCTGAGACGGATTTCAAAGCTTTCGAGTTGGAAGGCATAGCCAGTCTCTGCAGCAATGGAGAATTCGATATAATTCTGCTTTTGGATGGCTTGCTCCATGCTGGCAGCTCCAGTTATGTTTCGATAAGCGGCTGAATTCGCGCGGTTGATGGGGGTTAATGATCCATTTATCTTGAAAGAGCTGCTTTGGATATGCGACGATTGATACGTGTTCGGAATGGTGAGACTATTCCCGGCATCTGTCTGATCGAAATCCCACGAAAGTAAGACCTCCGCGCTGAGTGGCAGCGTGGCTGTGATGAACGTGCAAAAGACGAGGAGTTGTTTGAATACTATCTTCATCGCGAGTGTTGTTTGTGAGTTTTTTCTATAAGTTATTCTTCAACTTTAAGTCGGCTGAAGCTTTTGCCGGAAACATCGATCGGGATCTGCACGGTCACGCTTTCACCCACACTTCCGGGGTTTGTCTGATAATCGAGCCATGAGTCTGCTGCAAGCGTTGGACTGGTTTGAACGATGTAAGTCAGCTCGCTGCGTTCACGCTGGAAGGTGAAATCAAAATAATTACCTGATTCATTGATGCTCCCAGAGGGTAGGGCGCTGGAGTCAGTTGGAGCATCCCCAGGGATTCCCAGTGCGTATTTCATCAGGTTGGAGACGCTGTCATTAAAAGGTGTCGAGGTGGACAGTGCATCATCGCCGCTTAAACCAGCACCATCTGCCCAAATTGAGTAGGGTGTTTCGGAGATGTTTCCATCGATTTGGGTCAGTCGCACTGCGTTGATCAAAGCCCACTCTGTTCCGTTTCCGGTAATACTGAGTTCTAGCGTTTCTCCCTCGCCGACTACGATGTCATTCCATATTGCGAGTTGAGTCTGAGAGCTTGAAGTGACGGCAAAGTTCGCACTGTCGTAATCCACGTTTGTGGCGGCAGTGGCGCCGGAGATCCCAGCCTTAGCGGTGAGGTCTCCATAGGCGTAATACGCGCTATCTACTGCGATGTAGGCTTCCAAATTGTAGCTGCCTGCTGCGAGGCCGTCGATCAGTAGGGTGAAGGTATAGGGGCCGGTTTTTATGCGGATGACGCTATTGGATGCGCTATCGGTGAGCCAGCTGGCCGCGTCGGGATCTGCACTTGTTTGAGTGGCGTAATTATTGCCAGTGAAGAGGTGGCTTTCAGTGCTTCCATAGGCGCCATCGGTTGTGAATTCCGCATCAATGCCGGAGGTAGTGGTGCCATCGTCGTAAATTGGATCACTGAGTGTGGCAGATGCAGACGTGAAATTAGTGCTATGGCTAAAATTATTCCAATGGCCGGACTCTGTGGACCCAAAATTGAACAATAGGTGCTTGTCGCTGCCCGTAGTCGGAGCGGCTTCGGTGCTCGCGCTGACTACATTGGAGAGCGCGCTGAGATTGCCAGCGGCATCACTGGTTCTAATTGCTAGGTAGTAGATCGTTCCTGCACTGAGATCGCCGAGGGTGATCGTCTCGGTTGATCCGGCACTGGAGGGGCTTGGCTCATTCTCGACAGTCGTGGCGGCGTTGAAATCGTTCTCGTCATTAATCGCCGTGGTGCTGACTCGCAGGTCGTAACTAGCTGCGGTGCCGACCACGCCGTCGTCGCCCGGAGCGGTCCAAGATAAGTCGATACTACTGATGGTTGTGCTGCCTGCTGACAAGTCGGCGATCGCGGAGGGTGCCGTTGTATCCGTGTTTTCGATACTAGCTGTGGCGCTGGCTGAATTGGTCGTGCCGAGATCGTCGCTCAATTCGACCCAGTAGGTCGCGGCTGCAGTTAAGCTCGGAGTGCTTAGACTTGCTCCGGTGGCTCCGCTGATCGGGTTGCTGCGGTCGCCGCTAGCGCCCTGATACCATTGGTAGCTGAGAGTTCCTGTGCTCTCGGCTAAGACCGAGAAGGTGGTGCTGGCGCCAGATGCAATAGTAGTAGATGAAGGGTGCTGTAGCAGGCGCGGACCAGTCAGAGGGATCAGGTTGATGGTGTGCGAATCGGTGTAGCCAAACTCGTTGCTGACCCTGACCCAGTAATTCACGGGCAGGCTGGGTGCCGTGACTTCTAGACTTGATGCCGTGCCTCCGCTGACGGGGCTATTTTCGTCGCTACTGTAGCCTTGATACCATTGGTAGGTGAGTGAGAAGCCCTCTGCGATGACTTCGAGACTTTGGTTTTCTCCGTAGGGAAAGTTACTATCCGAAGCCTGACTCGTGATAACAGGAGAATGCAAACCAAGGGATTGTAGGTTGGAGCGAACACTCGTCTCTGCGACGACTTGGCTGACTTTGGAATCTTTGACGATACGAATTCGGTAGGCGTAGGGGATGCCTGCTGTGGCGCTTGCATCCGTGTAGCTGGTGCTGCCGACGGGCAGCGTGGCCAGCGTTTGCCAATCGGCCGTGTCTTGCTCTTTGACAAAGCGGAAGGCATCGGCGCGAACCTCATCACCATCGGTGGTGAACTCGTTTGTGTAGCTAAGGCTAGCTCCATCTTGCAAGTCATAGCTCCCCATGTAGATCCACTGTCCCGCTCGTGACTGAGTGTTATGGATCTTGCGGTAGGTATGGTAGAGCGAGTGGCTGCTGCCATAACCGTTGGCCAGAGTCATCGCAAAGTTGGACATCGTAGAATTGTCGGGGCGATTGATATAGAGTGCGTAGCGACCCGACTGGCCACTCAGGTCGGGTGTGTAAGTGACCGAGGCATCGGGGGTGGTCGTGACACTTGCCACCTCCTTGTAGTCGCCGTTGTAGCCGTTCGCGTCAGTGATGTCATTCCATGTGCCGGTGTACGTGGCGGCGTCTTCATCGAGGACAACTTCGTAATCATCCGCCGCGGCGGCTAGTGGACTGCGTTCGATAATGAATCCGACGCTGACAGAGGAGTTGTCAGTCCAGCTGAGATCAACTGAAGCGGTGTTGTCAGTTGTGGTGAAATTGGAAGGGTGCTCTGCGGAATCATCAATCGCTTGGCAGCCTGCACCGGTGACGACGACTTCAGCAAGGCTTTGTGCTAGGTTTGTTAGCGATTGGCCATCTGCGAAAGCTGCATCGTGCAGCGGTGCGTAAACTTCCATGCTGGCCTGTAGCATCGCTCGCTCGTTCAGAGCCTGCGCTTCATCTGCATTCAACGCAGAGCGCCATATCATGAGATCTTCATAATCGGCTGACGATGGGGCACTTAAACCACTCGATCCAGGGCCTCCTAAAATGAACTCCAGCGGCTCGATTTTTTCGTTGATGCTGCCGACTTGTGTGCCATTGACGAATAAAAGCGTGCGCTCCGAAGCATAGTAATGGCTTAGCAATATTTCGTGCCAAGTGCCATCGTTGAGAGTGATACCTGTTGTGATGCTCTGAGTGCCGGATGCGGTGCTGTGGTATTCCAGTAAGCCACTATCAATCTGTAATGCGGCCGTGACGGCGGCATCCGAGTCGTTGGCATCCTTTGCCTGAATACTTGCGATTGCACCGTTGGATGTAGTGCGCACCAGAAAACGTAGAGCGAAGGAGTGGATCGGCTGCGCGTAGCGGGTATCGGCAGGACGGTAGAGGAGTGGCGAATTGTCGCTTGCGCCATCGATTCGGAGATAGCCGGGCGCTTCCTGACGGCTGGGCACATCTTTGCCAAGTTCTAGTGCATCATAGACGCTGGGCACGTAGGCGTAGAAGAGTTCAAGGTGGCCAGCGTCATTTGGATGCACGGCAATACTTTCTTCTCCGTAGCCGGAGGCATAGTGTCCGTTACCATCGTCCAAGGCACCAAGTAAATTCACACTGGGAACATCCAGCGAGTTGAGGTAGCGATTCATTCTTTGGACGGCGGCATACTCATCGGCACCGTAGGCATCTTTCATGTAAACGAGACCGACCAAAGGGCTGATGCTGTTTTGATAGGCGGACTGGTTAATGCGGTGGATACCATAGCGAAAATTGTCATGCACCCAGTAGGCGTCCGCTCCAGCAGAGAGGCCTTCGTTGCCGAGCGTCAGTCCGGTGAAGACATATCCGAAATTTACATCATTACTACCGCCGGTATTCAGCAGGTGGTCATTTAAATTGTCGCCGGCTTGAATCGAATTCCAGCCCGGGATACCGCGATTGCGTACGATCCATCCGTTATCAGCAAGAAGTTCGCGTGTCATGAAGGAGTAGCCCTGCATCCATTGTTTGATGTCGTCATCGTCGTCACCGGGAATGTAGTTGCCTTGATCGTGGGGTGCCACTGAGGGTTCGTAATCGGAGGTGTAGCCGAAGACTGTTGATGATCCGTAGTGTGCGATTGTCTTATTTGGAAGAGGGCTAACTTGGAGCGAGACTGTATCCGAATCGGTACTTCCATTGGTATCTGTAACGCGCACCCAGAATGAGCCGTCGGCAGTCAAGGCACTGGTCGTATAGTTCGCTGTGGTGGCGCCATCGATCGGGGTCGAGGTATCGCCACTCTCGCCGAGATACCATTGGTAACTGAGAGATCCAGCATCGCCAGTGGCAGTAATGGATAAGTTGGCGCTTTGTCCATTAACCAGTGCTTGGCTCATAGCTTGTGCTTCAATTACAGGAGCGTCGCCTGGGGGGCTGACACCTCCATCGAGCAAGAGGCGGACATTATCAATGCCGAGATAGGTGTAGGGGTTTGAGGGATCAAAGGTGTTGATGTTTTGGCCAAAGCCCTCGCCGGAGATAGCAACGAGCAGGCGCGTGGCGCTGCCGTAATCAGTGTATGTCCAGGTTAGGGTGGTGCTGTGAGTCGTCCAGTCGGTCTCATCACCTACGCTGAATTCAGTGTCAGAATAATTGAAGGCGATATTTCCATCGCCGGTGACGGTCATGCTAGTGCCGCTGATGAGTGAACTGGCTTGCGAGTAGGTGCCGTTATTGTCTGCGAGGGCGCATCGAACCATAGCGCCACTATCGTATGCTGCTGCAGGATCTGTTCGGTCTACTTTATAATCAAATTGCAGGGAGTAGCTGGCTCCCGGAGTAAGCCCCAGTGTTTGCGGGTCGATCCACAATACGATGGTATGCGGGGTCGTTTGACTGTAATTACGAGCAATTTGTAGGTAGCCATCACTGTTACCGCCACTCGTTAGTGAACGAACGTAATTACCACTGATTCCATTGGAGGGATAGGCATACCAACCGCTATTAGTCGATGCTAGGTTGATGGTGTGTGGGACTGTACTATCGCTGGCAGTATCGAATTCGCCCACAGTGTAGAGAGTCGGTGGTGCGTCGGTTGTGACTACGAGCGAAGTGGACTGCAGGCTGATGTTACCTTCAGCATCAGTGCTGCGTATTGAAAAATAATACGGAGTCGAAGCGTCTAGACCTGTAAAAGTGTAAGACTCAGTTGTGCCTGCGGCGGAGGGTGACAAGAGTCCTGCTGCGGCAGTGGCGCTTTCAAAATCACTTTCAGAGGCGATGGCGGCGGAGCTGATTCGTAGATCGTAGCTTGCCACGCCGGAGTCATCGTCGCTTGGTGCCGTCCAGCTTAACTCGATGGCGCTGTCGCTCACGCTGGTGGCGCTCAAGTCGTCAATCGTTGCGGGTGGAGTGGTGTCAGGCACACCAATGAACACGGTAAAATTCGCACTAGTGCTGGAGCTGTCGCTGTCGTCAACTTGCGCAGTGAAGGCGAAGTTGCCTCCTGCGGAAGGTGTGCCGCTGAGGCTGCCGTTGCTGGCGAGTGAAAGTCCGTCGGGTAAAGCTCCGGCGGTCACAGCCCATGCGTAAGGTGGGATGCCACCTGTGGCGATCAGTTGCTCGGAATAGGTGCTGCCAAGCAGGCCATCTGCCAGAGCGGCATCTTCGGTGGTGAGCCCGGGAGGTGCGCTGACGCTCACACCGAAACTGGTGCTGGCGGTGAGTCCTTGTTCATCCGTCACCGTAGCGGTGAGAGTTGCGGTGCCGGTTTCGTTGAAGGTCGGTGTCCATTGGACTTGGCGACGCGCGCCAACTTTGGTCACACTAATTGAGCCGTTGGGGATGAGTGTTTGGTTGTCAGAGCTCACGCTGACTTCGAGCACGGCGTCGGAGGGCAGCACGGCTTTGTTGTCCGTGTAGAGGTCGAATACTCTGAGCTCCAGTGGGTCACTCGGGGTGGCGAAATAGGAGCTTTGATTGTCGGGCTGACTGATCACCGGCACCATATTGTCCTGCGCCTTGGGGCCGCAGTAGAAGCTTTTCGTTACGCTGGAATTTCCATCGCTTAGGCTGAGCGTGATGGTAGCGCCGCCACTGACTGGTTTGACTTGCACGTAGCGGAATTGACCGGATCCACCGATTTTGACATTTTCATCCGGAATGCTCGTTGTGCTGCTGGAGCTTGCCGTGAGCACGAGGTTTTCGGGATCTGTATCGTAATCATACACGCGCACAGAGATGCGTCCAGACCATGAGCCATTGGCGAAGATGGGGCCGACAAAACTGACTGATTCTTCACCTACAAAGAACGGGGCTTCGCTGCCGTCACCGCGTGATTCGATCATCACCGCGGTGGTGGTGCTCATGCTGCCGTCGCTGACTTTGAGAAGACCCCAAATGATCCCGGCAGTCGGGGGGAGGTCAATGTCGAGGCTGCGGGTGGCGCCGCTGCCGGAGGTCGTGACGGTATAGCTGCCTGAGCTGATGCTTTGCGTCCGGTTAATTTGGATCCACGTCAGACTGAGAGTGCTGGCATCGCTTTCCACATCTGCGATGCTCACTGGGATAGACAGGCTAGCGCTGGGATTGCCACTGAGAGTACCGATGGGTGCGATGGTCGGTGCGTGGTTGCCAGCATCTTCGTTTTCATAGACCTGCACCATGCGACGAGGCCCGACACTGCGCTCGCCGTCGTCGGCCACGGCGATGGGAAAGAGGGCGTAGACACCGGCTTCACCTGTGTTAAAGCTGTAGCTGTGCTCAAAAGGAGCGGTGGTGTCCGTGGCGACTTTGACGCCGTTGGCGTAGAATTCAACCGACGTTGCCGAGGGGAAATCGACCGGATCGACGTTCATGCGGATGCTCTGCCCAGTAACAAAATAGTTGGGGAACCAGGAATTAAACTTAGTCAGCACATTAGTCCCGAGATCGTCGTTGATCAGATCCGGGAAACTGACGAGTAGATCCTGATGCCCGAGGCTGAAGCCCGTAGCCCAAAAGTAGGCTAGATCGGTATTAGCGATCCATGAGTGGGTGCCTTCGTTGCGATCGAAATTCGCTGCGGAAGCGAAGTAGGGATCCGAACTTTGCCAGTCTTTCAAGAAGTTGACGTAGTTGTCGTCATCGTAGTCAAGTGGGTCGGGTCCATCGGTTTGGACTATGGCGAGGCCGTGCTCACCTCGTAAGCCGGAATTGGTATCCAGCGCAATTAGATTCACGGCACCCAGTGTTGGGTCATTCCCCGCAACCCCGGCCTGATAGTCATAGCGGAGCGGTAGCATGAGGCTGAAGAAGCCGATCGCTTCCTCGAAAGCGTGACGCTTGGTGGCATGCGTCTGCCGAGCCTCGACCGAGCACATCCAAAGTGCTCCGCGCTCGATCATGCTACGAATGGAAGCTTCGCCATAAGAATGGTAGCCTTGATCCCAGCGTTCCTTATCCCATTCGCCCCAGCGAAAATATCCGGGGACTGCCTTGACTGCGGCAGGGGCGGTTGCTTCATCGACGTCTGCGAAAAAACGCGTACTCTCCACCACGAAGGCGATCACACGCTCTGGTGCATCAAAGGCTAGATTGTAGGCCGAACTTCCACCGGCAGATTCGCCGTAAGTCAGTAAGGGGACGTATTCCAGCTCTGGGTAGGTTGCCGAGCCGAGTGTCTGCGTGGCGTATTCGGTCAGAGTATTGACTGTGGTGCTTCCCGCCGCGTAAGTGTCGTTGGTGCCTAGATAGGCCAAGCCGTTTGCATACAACCATTTCGACCAGCGGTCGTTCACTTCAAAGGCCGTGCTGCCGCCGACCCCTGCGTAGCTTACGACCACGCCCTTGATGGCGCTGAGTGGGGTGCCGTTGTGCGACGGAATCGAGAGCACGTAGTCGTTGGAGCCGGACGTGTGACTGTAGCTGTCGATGTCGTAACCGTCGTTGAATGTTTGAGCGCCTGCTGATGCGAGTAGCAGCCAGACCATCAACAAGGTTAAAATGTTGAGTTTGATTCTAGGCGTAGGGACTACGTGGGATATGCTATACATTTTGAGGCATCGAGGTGGAAGCGACAGAGCTGGCGACCTAGAACCTTTGTTGCCTCTTTGGTAAGAAGCCCCCAATCTAGAGTTTATAAAATCGTTTAAATGAGCATATTGACTGTAATTTTTCTAATTTAAGGCCTTTTTCGTAAAACGGAGGCTAATGGCCGTATAACTCAATGGTAACTCTAAAAGATGTAGCGAGTGCTTCAGGCGTCACGGCGGCGACTGCGAGCATGATCTTGAACTCGCCGGAAAAAGCGGCGCGCTTTAAGCCTGAGACGGTCAAACGGGTTTCTGAGGCCGCACAGCGCATGAATTATTCGCCCAATCATCGGGCTCGAATACTTAGGGAAGGCTTAACGCGTTCAATCGGTGTTGTGTTGGAAAGCTTTCAAGCTTCCGATTTGATTAGTCAGCCCTATTGGGGGCGTTTGATCAGCGGGTTGCATTGCACTTTGCAAAGTGAAGATTATCAGCTCGTAATCATCTCCTCCACTCACACAGAATCCGCTACAAATATCGCCTTCCGATATCTAAGGGAACGTCGAATCGATGCATTAGCGCTGACGAGTTTGCCGAAGAGTGAAGACATGCACTTACTGCATTCGGCTGTAGGTCCCTATCTGATATTAGGGCATCCAGAGGTTACCGGTTATCCCTGTATTTACGTAGATGATGAACTCGGTGTGCGTTTATCTTTGGATCGTTTACGGGAGTCTGGGCATTCGGACACTCTCTGGTTCGGTCCTGAAGATTGGTTTGATTCGAGTGCTGATCGCCGTGCTAATGTGTTTGCTGAGTATTCCACAGAAAATGGAATTTGCGGAAGCATATGTCGCTTTCACTATAACTGGTCGGCGCCTGAGGGAGCAGTTAGAAATTTATTAGCTCAATCCGAGGCTGCAATGGTTGCTTACCTTGATAAGCAACACAAGCCCAGCTCGATTCTCTGCTATAATGGAGACTGTGCGGTTGGTGTTTATCGTGCCTTGAGGGGAGCCGGCTATTCGATCCCTGAAGATTGTTCAATTATCGCTTTTGATAGCCATATCGGAATCTATTTGGATCCGCCTTTGGCCACGATTAGTTTGAAGCGTATTGAAATGGGAAATGCCGCTGCAGTTCACTTGCTAGAAGCTCTTGCGACTAATTCTAATCAGCCCATATCGAATGACTTTAGACTTGTGATACCACCAGAGTTTTTGGACGCGGAGTCTACCCGAGAATTACTCTGAGGGGCTTGATTGAAGATTGAGAGCTTGTCGCACCGCCTTCGTCCAAATCTCGTAGCCCTTGTCATTCATGTGGAGTCGGTCATTTCGAAAGATATCTTCTCTCACAGTGTTCTCATCGACCATCATTGGAGTGAACACATCGATGTAATGAAGTTGCTCACTCTCAGAGCAGAGGATTTCTATCTGACGGTTGGCTTCTTGATATTTGGCCAGTGCCCTCTCCCGAGATGGGCTTGGTTTTGTCGAGATAAAGTAGATGTGTGTATCTGCTCTGGTTGCCAGGATTGCTTCGATGAATTTTTGGCAATTTTCGACATATGTCTCAACGCTGAGACTATTCAGAATTAGATCGTTGTCTCCTTCATAGACAAGCACGGTCGCGCATTCATAGCGTTGGAAGAAATTCATCATTACCAGGATGTCGCTCATTTTTGAGCCGCCGAACCCGCGATGTACGATCTCGGCAGGGGATAAATCAGTTTTTATCGTTTTCCACATTCGCATGCTGGAACTGCCGACTGCGAGTACGGCCTCTCTTCTGGGTATGTTGTCGCCATCCTCAACCGCCCAACGGATGAAGTCTCCAATAAACCAATGCTTTGCTTGCTCGGGCGAGAATGTGAATGAGTTTTCCTGCGTCGGCGCGTTATAGGTCACGCTGCCAACTTCAGAGGACGCAGATAATGTCTGGATGTTTAAGAATACACAGAGGCTGGTTGCCGCGATGAAGTGTTTTAATGTGCTCATTAATGATGGGTTTGAGTTTACCAGTGTGCCTGTTGGCCTGCGTCGAGTGTATGTTCGGCTGCGTATTTTAGATTATTTTGTATTAAATGACTGCGTTGGACGGTGCAATCATGACTCGTGAGTGCATCTTCCGGATTATTGAAGGCATAGTCGAGTAGGCGAGTGATATTAGTTGTTGCGACGTGAAGTCGCGTATCACAAGACGCGTAATAGATGAATACGGAGTCGTTTTTCACTGCGATCCCGTTGCTAAAAAGGACATTAGAAACATCTCCGATGCGCTCCTCTTTGATCGGTGCCAGTGCGAAGCCTCCTGGCTCAGCAATTACTTTTGTAGGATCCTTTAAATCGGTCACAAAGATGTAGAGAACATATCGCAAACCCGCGGCGCACTCACGAACGCCATGTGCCAGATGGAGCCAACCTTTGGGTGTTTTGATCGGAGCTGCGCCTGCGCCGTTTTTAGTTTCCTTGATCGTGTGATAGACTCGCTTGTTAATAATCTGTTCTTCGCCACAGATCGCGGGGGACGTAGAGTCTGAGAGTGCAAAGCCTATGCCGCCGCCTTTGCCTGTATCGATAAAACCATCTTGTGGGCGAGTATACCATGCATATTTGCCATCGACGAATTCCGGATGAAGCACGACATTGCGCTGCTGAGGGGAGGGGCTCTTGAAGTCTGGTAGGCGTCCCCAACTTTTTAGATCCTTGGTGCGGACGATTCCGCATTGTGCTTCGGCGACTGATTGATCATTAGCAGGTGCACCTTCCGGGCGGCGTTCGACGCAAAAGATTCCATAGATCCAGCCGTCTTCATGCTGCACGAGGCGCATGTCATACATGTTGGTGGCTGGAGTGCCGATTTCCGGAATTAGGACGGGGTAGTCGTGGAAGCGAAAATTATCGATTCCATTGTCACTTTCTACTAGAGCGAAGAAACTTTTTCGGTCATTTCCCTCCATTCTCGGAACCAAGTAGAACTTGCCGTTTAGATAGATGGCCCCGGAGTTCATGGCCGCATTCACCCCGAGTCGTTCTATGAGCTTCGGATTCGTTTCTTCGTTCAAGTCATAGCGCCAGTAGATCGGCGTATGCTCGTTCGTCAGAACGGGGTAGGTGTAGCGAGTAAATACGCCATTGTAGAATGATGTATCAATCGGATTTTGGCGTGTAATCAGCGCCTTGTTGGATGCGAGTAAATCAGCTAAATTCATTGGACTGACTTTGGTATGAAAATCTAGAGCGACAGGACGCTTTAAAGTTATCAAACCGTTTATTAGTTCTCAGATATTAAAGACCGAATCTAGTTGATAGATTTGGTTGTTTCTTCAGCTCTATTTCAGTCCATGCGTTGGCGAGGGGATCGCCACAGGCGTGCATCTCATCCCATAGCTGAATTTTTAAGCGCTTAAGTTCGCTTTCATGATTGGTCGCGTCAATGAGATTTACGAGTTCGCCGGGGTCACGCTCCAGGTCATAAAACTCGTGTATATCGCCGACGGGGTGATAGACGAATTTGTAGCGTTCATCGCGAATCATACGACAGCTGTAGGCGCCGCTTTCAGTTCCGAAATATTGGGCGTAAGCGACATCACGTGGACGCTCTCCGTTTGCAGCCATTGCCACTAAATCATGTCCGATAAAACTTTCGGGTGCATGGATTCCCGCTGCCGTTAGAATGGTATGAGCAATATCAATGGAACCAGAGGCGAAGGCATCGCATATGCTGCTTTCAGGGATCAAATTCGGCGCCTGTATGATCAGAGGTATTCGCGCAATATCGTCGTAGAAGCAGAAGTGCTTATCAAACAAACCATGGCCCCCCATGAAGTCACCATGGTCTGTGGAGTAGATGACGAGCGTATCTTTAGTGCGTCCGATGGCTTCAAGATGATCGAGGACGCGCCCTATGTGATGATCCATCTCTGTAATCGCCCCGTAGTAGAGCCGGACGAGTGGTGCCCATTGCTCCCAATTCCAGCCGTTCGTGCCCCAGATGTTGCGCTGGCGTTGAAGAATGCCGGGCTTGCCCTCAAGTGAGTCTGGAAAACTTGGCCACGGGGGAATGTCGTCAGGATCATATAGATCCGCGAAGTGAGCGGCCGGGCGGCAGGGGATGTGTGGCTCGGGAATATCCCAACGGACGAAGAATGACTGCCCGTCACTCCCTAGGGTGGTGTTGGCTTCATCCAGTAGTCGAATGGCTTGATCCGCTTGCCATGCGAGTGATGTTTGTCCGGCCGCTTGCGTGGTATTAACATCGCCGAAAAGTCCATGGTTGCCAGAGCACTGAGGTATCTGGTTGTCTTCGCAGAACTTGTTGTAGTGCCACAGCGGGACAAATTCGTCGACACCATCAGCTAAACTGGGTTCGTCACATTCGAGTTCATTGTGATATTTTCCGACCCATGCGGTACGATATCCCGAACGCTTTAGCAGTTGAAAGATGGTTGGCAGCTCCGAGCGAGCGGGGCGATTTAATTCAGAGGTCGGGATACTGAATGAACCATGAGTTGTGGGCCAGGCGCCTGTTAAAAGTGATGCTCTTGCTGGTGTGCAAATCGGAATCGTCGAGTAAGCACGTGAAAAAGAGGTGCCTTTTCTGGCGAGCAGATCTAGATGTGGAGTGATGATTTTTCGCTGTCCGTGTGCGGCGATGCAATCGTAACGATGTTGATCGCTATGGATGAGCAGAATGTTCATTGGCTTCTATTGATAGGTTTACAGCTATGAATTCTGTTTTTTGAAAATCGTCATAATCTAAAACCGTTTAATTTAGGATATCTGGGTTTAATTCGCTGAAGTTCCGAGGAGCGTAGCGACGACAAAAGCATAGCGTCCAAATATGAGTTAAGGCAACGGACGTATCCAAAGAGCACTATCAAATTTCGTGGGCTGTTCGTTACTCCGACCAACTCTGTAGATTCTCGAAATCAACGGATTTCTAAGAGGGTGACTGTCGTTTTGTTGTTGAGAGGTTTGTCCTTTATCTAGCACGAGCAGTCGAGACAGATATCACCCCCAGTGCGCATGAAGGCACCCCTCGCAGAAATTAAGCAACTCATCTCATCCGCGGTCATCCTATCCGCTTATCTTTGTATGAGCTCCATCGCTGCGGCTGCCATTAATGGCGAATTCGATGTCGAAAGGTATGACACCACGGTGCAAACATATGCTGGCAATGACATGATCCCTTACACGGTGTCGATTCCCACACGTAACGGCGTTGCCGTGGATAAAGTCAAAGCCATCGTGATCGCTGCCCCGGGGATCAGCAGCACCTGGCCGCACGTTTCCTTCCCGGCCGACAGCCGTTGGCACAAGTGGCTTCATGCCAATGAGCTGGCCTACCTGGACATCGGTGATGAGTACGAGCGCTCGGATAGTATTGTTCAGGCGCTTGATCAGATTGCCGCTAGTAGTGGGTATCCCGAGCTGGAACATGCGCCAATCATGATCTTCGGAGAGTCGGCCGGCGGCAGCACCGCCTTTTACTTCGCTCGGGATGTCCCTGAGCGTGTCATCGCCTTTGCCACCGAGCACACGCGTTATTGGGACGATAACATCCCGGCAGAAACCTATCAGGTCCCTGCCTATTTCCGCTGGGGCGAGTTTGATGACGAGCGCTGGTCAGACGGTTACTGGGATATCGATGGCGACAACATCAAAGACAAGCTCAACCGTGGAGCGCTATGGATGACTGCCGGCGAGGATCGCCAGCAACATGCCACCAAGCGCTACGCGCTGGAAGAGGCTATCGGCTACTTCTCGTTGATCCTCCCCCTGCGCTACACCTATGAAGAAGGCGTGATGGGGAAAGACCCGAAACTCGGTCCCGTGACCTTGAATACCCTTGTGCGTGAAGACGGTTATCTGGGAGAAATTAATATGGGTGCCGTCCAGACGCCCCGTTACGATATGAATTCCAATCTCCTGAAAGACTGGGAGTCGACCGATCCTTACTACGCACCCTATGCCACGGCCGAACGCAGCGACAAGCTGGAGCACAACTGGATACCAAACTCCAAAATCGCCGCCTTCTGGGCGACGAAGATCACCAACGGCGAGCACGACATCGATGTTCGTTACCTAGACACCCTTGAAGATGACTACGGCCTAGATACCAACGTAAATCGCGGCAGTTACTTCCCCAATACCTTCACCACCGATCAGCAGGTGCGGATCGAGGTATTCGCGAGCGATTTCCCAAACATCCGCGAAATGCAGTTCTGGATGGACGACCAGCTGGTCGCCACCGATGCCACGCTGCCCTACAGTCATGCCTACAACTTCTCCGAGGGGGAAACGGGCGTGCATTTCATTTACCCGGTTGCGATTGACGATAACGGGCAACGCTGTGTGGGACGCCGCCGCCTGATTCAGGTCTATTCCAATACCTACGGTAGCAACACCTCGCCCACCGTCAGTGATATCGACCCCTTGCTCGGTGAGCCAGGTTCGACCATAGAAATCCCCTTCACGATTGGCGATACGGAAACCGATCCCGGCAGCCTCAGCGTAAGCTGGCTCAAGATCAACAATACCGACAATTTCAGCTCATCGGATTACACCGCCAGCTTCAGCGGGTCGGGCGCGAACCGCGTCCTCAGCCTAACCTTGCCGCAGGCGAGCGGCATCTTCTGGGGGATGGTGCAAGTCAGCGACGGTGATATGAGTGTGAACGAATACGTGCAGATACAAATTGGTGCGAATGACGGATACGCCCCGCCTTTTTTTGTGGAAGGTGAAACGCTCATCTACACCGGTCCAGTGTTTATGGGCGGGAGCTGGTCGAAGCGGATATCGCTGCATGTGTTTGATTACGATACGCCGGTCGAGGATTTAACGATTACCGCGACCTCCAGTAATCAGGCAGTGCTTCCGGATGAGAATATCATCGTGGGTGGTGTGGGGCGCTTCCGCTACATTCAAGTCAAACCGCTTTCCGGCGGATATTGCGCCGTAACGGTAGAAGTCAGCGACGGGCACACCGGCACGACGACCACCTTCGGCGTGCCGTCAAAAACACTCATCAATTACACCCCTGTCATTTCTGACATTCCCGACCAAACGGTCAACGCTGGCCGCAGTTCCGACCCGATTGAGGTGCGGGCCTATGATCTGCAGACTCCTGGCGAGGCGTTGATTGTAGGGGAAACCACGCTAAGCCTGACTGTGACTTCCGATAATCAATCGCTCGTGGCCGATGGGGACGTCAGCGTGGTGTCCGTAGGCGAGCGTCGCCTTATTGAATTTCAACCTTCGGCGAGCAACACCGGCACCGCAACGCTGACGGCCACGATCACCGACGAAGGCGGCCTGACGGCTACCGATACCTTTACTGTCACCGTCAATGCCGCTTCGCCCTTGTCCGTAGCAGGCGGCAACCTTGGCATAGCCTTGATGGGGCAAAGTTTCGGCAGCTCCCTCACCGCTACGGGTGGGATCGAGCCGTTGAGCTGGTCAGTTAACAGCGGCAGTCTGCCCACGGGCTTGACCCTCAATGCCGATGGTTCGTTCTCAGGCACGCCTCAGCAGACAGGTGACTTCACCTTCACCGCGAGTGTGAGCGATGCGAACACAGACACGGACTTCGCGCAGTATAGCTTACACGTGGGCGCTTGGCTGCCAGCACCCGGTAGCATTGCTCTCAGAGCCGAAGACGATTCCACGGTAACACTCACTTGGAGCGATGATGCGATAGGGGAAACCGGCTACGAAATTCAACGCACGCCACGTATCCAGGTCGCCTGGAGCACCATAACCAGCACCGCAGCCGATGCCACCAGCTACAACGATGCGAGCGTGGTTGCCGGGGAACAATACAACTACCGCATCCGCACCCTTGGCGACGAGCCGAGCCCCTACACTGAGGCGTTTTTCGTGGAAGTGCAGGCAGCGCCAAGCATCACAACACAACCCCAAAGCAGCGCCGTAGTCTATCTCACCAGCCCCAAGGTTGAAGTGACGGCAGAAGGCGGTGCGCTCATATTCCAGTGGTATGAAGGGCTGTCGGGAGATGCCTCAACCCTCCTCAGCGGCGAAACCACCAAACGCCTGACCATCGACATCATTGAAAACACCCGCCACTTCTGGGTGCGCGTCAGCAATGGGGTTGGTTCCATTGACTCAGACACCGTCACGCTCACCGTCAATAAGACGACCTGGCCGATTTACCTGGACTTTGGCAGTATCGTCACGCCGAGCCCGGATGCAGAAGGGCGACATTGGAACATCATGAATTCTCCTAACGGCACGCGAGACGGGTTGATTGATTCCGCAGGCGATGCCACCTTGGTTAGCTTCTCGTCCAGCGGCTTCTTCAAGGTCGAAACCTACAGCGCAAATCCCGTGAGCCCGTTGTATCCTGACAGTGCAGTGGATGATGTGCTGAGGGCTCACAACTCGAATGAAAACTCATCAGTAAATCCACTTGCTGCCATCACTATCAGCGGTCTGGAAGCCGGGGAGGACTATGATCTCAAAATTTTTGCTACAGCTGATAATGACACTGGTTATTACACCACCACCTACATCATTGATGGAGAGAGCCAAACCTTCGACCCGGGAGGCAACACCTCGACCTTCGTAGAGTTCACCAAGCTTGTCGCGGACGCATCGGGTGAAATCCGGATGGAAGTGGTCACGGGCGAATATAAACCCGGCTATATCAATGTGATGGAAATCCATAAATCGCTGGCCATCGAACTCGCCGAAACGGCAGTTAGCGTGCCCGAGGGCTCGACCGCCGCCTTCGATGTCCGCCTCAACCGCGCGCCGGATACCGATAAGACCGTTAACGTAGCGCGTGCCTCCGGCGATACCGACCTGAGCCTTGTCAGTGCGGCCTCTTTGACCTTCACCCCGGCGAACTGGAACCAGTGGCAAACGGTGACGCTCCAAGCCGCCGAAGATGCCGACACCGATGACGGAGCCGCCGTTTTTGAATGCACGGGATCGGGCATAGATACAGTCTCGGTCAATGCCACCGAAGCGGACAATGACTTGGCCATAGAAGTCGATCAAACCAGCCTGACCGTCGGTGAAGGCGGCAGCGATAGTATTCAGGTTCGTCTTAATAACGCTCCCCAAAGCACGAGGACAGTCAATGTTGCCCGGTTGAGCGGGGATACTGACATTACAGTGGGGGTTGGGTCTGTGCTCCTATTCACTCCTGAGGACTACGATATCTGGCAGACCGTATTTCTGGAGGCCGCCCAAGATGTCGATAAAAACAATGGTTCCGCTACAATCCGCCTCAGTGCTACAGATGCGACAGATGTCGACATCGTGGTAACCGAGGCGGAGGACGACTATTATGTAGTGGCCGACGGTTTGCTAGCTTCCTGGGAATTGGATGCCATCGCCGCCAGCCCTCTGGTAACCGAAGTAAACGCCGGATTTCTTGTTGATGGCCTGTCCAGCGGTATACTCACGCACAGCGACCCTAGCGAGATGCGTGGAGTGAACGATGCACTGAGAGCGATCGATAATAATGAGGCTGATCTCACATCGTCCATCACAGCCGGTAATTACTTCAAATGGACGCTGCAGTTAGATGCCGATCACGTGATCCAAGTAACGGATGTTGTCCTGCGCTCGAAGATCGATGGAACGACGATGTCGCTGGCGTTGCTCTGTGATGCGGTCGGGTTGACGGCGGGCGATGCGCTCGAAACGATTCCCCCCGGACTACAGACCTCTAACGTCAGTATGACGATGGACCCGGTTTTCGATTCGGTCGAGTTTCGCGTCTATGGGTATGGGACAAGCAGTGCTTATGACGGGATGCTGATCGGGCATTCCTACAAAACCGATGGCCTCGATGACATCCAGATCTACGGGCAGATCATTTATTCGGCCCCGGCATCAACGACCTTTGATTCATGGGCATCGACCCATAGCTTAGCGACTGATGCCGCCGTAGACAGCGACGGAGACGGAATCAACAACTTGCTTGAATATGCTCTGGACCTTGACCCGAACACGAATGACCATTCAGGTCTGCCCAGCGTTGCGACTGAGAGCGGCGTCGGCATTGATTACCTGACGCTCACTTACCGAAAGAACCTGGATGCACCTGACCTGACTTGGAGCTTTGAGGCCAGCACCACACTCGCGGTGGACTCATGGATCGCCGCGAGTGTGGAAAGCGACACCCTCGTGGATCCCGACCCCGATGGTGATGGCTCTGCGGAACTGCGCAAAGCCCGCGTCATTATTTCCGGCACGAAACAGTTTCTCAGACTCAAGGTGACGCAGTAGCCATGCTCCCTTTACTTAGAGGGAAGCTTACTATTGATCGCAGTATCGGTCTAAATCTGCTTCAGTCATGACCTCTATTCTTTTTGGTTTCGGAGGGTGGGGAACTTTGCTTGCGGCGCTGTATCATGTCTTCGATATAAGCCTCGCTGACTTGCAGGTCGTGTGGCTCGGCATTTTGCCGGTAGCTGGTTTTGGGAGATGTCATCGATGAAGTCCTCTATATTCGATACGTGGTTTAAATTAGCCTGTTAGCTGTAAGTCGAGAGCCTTCTTATTAGCTTCTGTATTCGGTTCCTTAACTCGTCGCGATTTGGTAAATATGTTCCAGTGAATGAACCGAGGTTTCTGCAATTGCCTTGAAGTTGTCGGAGATGGACGCGTGATTGGCGATGCGCTGCCAGAAAGTCAGAGCATGGGGGTGCATTACGAGCCAAGCGGTTTGGTCTTCGGGCTTGGGGAGTGTAGGCTTAAATTCGCGTTTCACGACCTCGCCGGTTCCGCTAGGACGGAAACGCATCGGTAACATATCGTAGATCGGAGCGAGCGGGTAGGGGCTCTGCTCGGGGAGGAAAAAGCTAAGATTGCCCCAGTGCATGTCGGTATTGGCGATCAGTTCGCCGAAGCAATGCAGGCGGACGATTCGTTCGCAGTCCTCTTCAGTGATCCACTTGTCTGCATGGAGCTTGCGAGCTGCCTTCGTCCAAGTGCCTTGGCCTAACCCGAGGTGCGCGGCGTCCAAGGCGCGAAGTGATACGAGGCCGCGCCGGCCAAACTGACCGACACGGTCAAAGCGCTCGGATTCGAGGAAGACACGTCCTTGTAATTCAAAGATTCGTGTCCGTGCGACCGCGAAGCCGGCATCTGCTAGGACTTGATTGGCAAGATGCTCTGCGTGTAGTAGATCCGCCCAACGTCGACCGACTGGTGTATCTAACTTCGGGCTGAACTTAACGATGACTGCTCTTGGATCAGAATCTGTTGTGTCGCAGATCATCGTGGTGAACTTCGGCTGTTCACCGCCAGCAGAAGATCCGTATGCTTCGTCTTCATCGAGTGCACGTTGAGCCATCTCCGAATAAGCGCTGGCAGTGGAGTTGCGATAGTAGCCTTGTGAAATTTCAACCTTGTGCTCCTGAAAGTCATTTAAGGCTCTACGATCTCCGAGAATGAAATTTCCCTGAAGGCTTGAACCAAAGCCAGTCAAGGTGGCTAGCAATTCGAGGTCGGACCACTCCTCGGGCTTCTCCTTGATTTGAAGGAGGCGAGCCATGCGTTTGCCAAAAGAGCGCCCTAGAAATCCTGATGGGCGCAGGTCTTCCAGGAACCATGGCCAGCCTGGGTAGAGCCCATCCTTGAATTCACCCTCAAAGAGCGCCTTCGGTGCCTCTTCAAGATTTAGAAACCATTGCGTCTGTTCGCCTTCGCGAATCGGTGTGAGTCCTCCGATGGCTTCAACCTGGCCGCCTTCTGTCACGCGGTAGAGAGGAATGGAGTCTGAGACATCCTCATGACGTGCGGCCAGTTGGGTCGCCCGGGCGCTGCCTATTGTGATCACCGCATTGCCCAGATCTTGAACGCGACGGGAGAGAGTCGCACGACTGATTCCGAAATGGGCGACAAGCTCACTGGAAGGCGTGGGACCGTTGATCCTCAGGTAACGGAGCAGATCTTGACTGGATTTGTTGGCGGGCATGAAACGATTAAGAACAAGCTTATTTCACTGTTAATAAGGGACTTGTCAGTATATTAAAGCCTAAAATGAAACGATTCTGAAACGATAATATGAATTCGGGGACGGTTGCAGTTATATACGTAAATGAAAAAGCTCATATTCGGCTGAATCCTTATAGTCCGCTGTTCGTTCACCTTTAAGGCCTCGGGCATTGGCATAAAAAAACTTCCAATGGTGTATCGGAAGTTTGCTTGCTGAGATCTGGTGGTCTCTGTGTTGTCTATTGGTGTCGCCCGTCTTTGCTCTGCGAGCTACGCCGGGCACTCATTTTTGTAGCCAAGCAAGCTTGGGCAAAAATGGTGGAGGTGGCGGGAGTCGAACCCGCGTCCCTCGTGCTTTCATACAAGGCATCTACATGCTTAGCTTGGAATTTATTGTCGTTACTGAATCGCCTCTAAGCGGGCTATTCAGTTCCCAGACTTCCTAATTACAACTGATAAGCGGAAGCCAACTTATCAACTATGCCTGCTGGTCGACGCCTCTAGCCCATAGCAGGTGTCAGGGTAGAAACGTTGCTGAACTAAGCAGCAAGAGCGAATTGTTCTTCGCCAATTATTATTTTGTAATGGATTGATACGGAGCCTCCATCATCTCCGACATGCAGCCTCATACTACGACACAAGGTCGAATCCGTGACACCCCCTGATAAATTGCGAATGGCGAAGGACGGAGAACGAATTCTCAATCTACAATCGCCATTCACTAAAAGGTTTAAACGGAAAGAACTTGTCCGTGGTTACGGAGGTTCTATCAAAGAACACTTTTACGTTCGCCGGAAACTGGGATATTGCAAGCGCGATTTCTAAGCGCCCATCCGCCTTTCTGCGGCTACGAGTTATTGTAGTTGAAGAGGTAGATCAGGCCGCTGCCGTTGTAGGCCATGCGGACTTCGCCGGTGGCGATGTTGCCGTCGTCGATTATTTTATCGAGGCGGACGGCTTGCTCGGTTGTGAAATTCAAGTTATAAACGTAAACGTAGGTAAGGCCGGGATTGCTAACATAGAACCAGCTATAGGTGCCATTTTTCCAGAGTGCGGGCAGGTAGCTGGAAATCTCGTCGGGCATACGTGTATAGGTCATCGAACCAGGATAAGACCCCTCGGCGGTGCTGAAGAACTCTACGGCTTCTGTGAAGACACGGATATCGTTGGCCGCTGCGGTAGCTTCAGTCCGTTCGGCAGCTATTCGTATGCCGGGAATGCCGAGCAGCGCGAGAATCCCGATAGTTGTGACCACAACCATCAACTCGATAAGGCTAAACCCTCTAGGGTGTTTGGCCTGCAATGTTTGCCCGAAGTTCCTCATTTCCTGTCTATGTTGTAAGTTGTTATCGCGAAGTCAAACTTGTGGATGCTATTAGGAGCGCACGCTATTTGACGGTTGAACAGTCTATCTGATGAATAAGCGCATGGCTAAGTTCTAGAAGTTAATCAAGTGCTCAAAGTAAGCTTTTTTCGTGAGACTATCGTAGATCGCGATTTCTTTATCCGATCCTTCAGCGATCAGCCCACGATCCACTTTAGCACTGATCTTATTTTGCCAAGACTCGAATTGCTCAACGGTTAGTACGCCGCCGGGAGTCGCGGGGGTGCTGGATGAAGATTCGGGAGTCGGGATGTAAGCTTTGTAGCGACTGATAATTTCATGGTTTGTCAGTCGGCGAACGCTCATCCCTCGGCTTTCAGCCCAGCGCTTGAAGTCTGTGCCGCTGACTTTAAACTCAAAAACCTGGACTTGCTTGGAGCGATAATAAGAAATGTCGCTGGTATAGCTGGGGAGCCAGCTGACTGATTCAAGGTTTTCGCCATAGTCGGGTCCGCCGCTTAGGAAAATAAATATGGCGATCGGCAAGCAAAGTATGAGCACGACAAATGCGTAAAGCGCGCGGAGATCGCGTCGAGTCTTGGGTTTGAAGGACTCCAGGGCATCTTCGTAGAAACGCAGTTTGATGTTGGCACGTGCCTTATCGGCACCTTCTCGATCAACGAGCTCTTCGTAGGTAGCTAGTCGCCAGCGGCGCTGTAGTTTTGCATAGCGTTCGAGCGCATCTTGTTGGAGGGCTTTTTCCTCCTCGTAGGTCGTATCGATACGGAGAACGCTGACGTAGCCTTCTTGCGTGACCCAGGTCCATGCCTCGCCTTCGCTCTTGAAGTAGCCACCGAGCTGAAAGAGATCCATGTTCCATCGGCGGTGGCCGGCGTAGATAACCTTAATATCTTCTTCGAACGGGCCGTTGTAGAAGTCCAACCGAACCTTGCTGTCTTCCAGTCCACTGTCTTTTTGATAAGCGAGTTGCTTCTCTTTACTGGTGAATGCCCCGAGTGCGTGAAGCGAGCCATCGTCTTCTACTCGGATCAGGATATGCAAATAAGGTAGCATTGGTGTTTAAAGCTTAGCGGCAGCAGGCACTCGTACCGTGAGAATTGAATGGTGAAAAATATACGTGCGAATAGTTTTTAGATACTGGGAATAGCATTGGTTATGTCACTACTGATTTTTATAAGAATCTATGAGCACTAAAAAGCCCTTTCCACTGAATGGAAAGGGCTTTGTTAAAAAATGAGTGCGACCCGCGTTGGCTTATTCTTCGGGCTTGGTTTTCTTGAGACCGATGACGCGATTGCCATCTTCCCACTGTCCGCGCTTGCGAAGTAGGTCTACACGCTCGAAGCGTTTAAGAACGGTGCGATTCTTTTTACCTCCGCCACCGGCGGCTTTGAAACTATTGTGTTGTGACATAATTTGGCTCCTTGTTGAAAGTGAAAGCGGAGGAATAAATGGGTGCATCTAGTAAAGATCAAGGCCTAATACTGATAATTTTCGCACTATTTTTAGATCCTCAATCACACTAGATAGGGCAGGCAGAGTGAGGCGAGGCCGAGCACGAGCAGGAAACCACACATGTCGGTGATTGTGGTGAGAATGGGGCCAGAGGCGAGGGCGGGGTCTTGGCGGCAAGCTTTGAGCGCGAGGGGCACTAGGCCGCCGACGCAGACGGCAATCGTGGTATTGAGGGCGAGTGCGCCACCGACGACGAGGCCGAGGACGCCATTGCCTTTCCAGATCCAAGCGAGGCAGCCTATGAGCAGACCGAGGCAGGCGCCATTGATCAGCCCAACACTGGATTCTTTAATGAAGACACGGCCGAACTCTTTTGGGCTGACGAGGTCGAGCGAGAGTTCGCGCATGGAAACGGCCACGGCCTGATTCCCGGAACAGCCAGACATGTCGGAAATGATCGGAAGGAAGACGGCCAGCGCGATGACGGCTTCGAGCGTGTCGGTGAACATCGCGATGATACTGGCCGAAATGATGTTGAGCACGATATTGATGCTGAGCCAAGAGAGGCGGCGGCCACTGCGCAACTTGAGCGGCATGGAGCGGAGCTCTTCTTTGCCCATCAAGCCTTGGAACTTGAGCAAATCTTCGGTTGCGGCTTCCTGCAGGGCTTCAGTCGTGGACTCGCGGTCGATGATGCCGATGAGCTGCCCGTCCTTATTGACGACGGGCAATCCTAGATAGTGATGTTCCTCAAATATATTCTCCAGTTCGGTGACGGTGTCATACGGCCGAACTTTGGTCGGGTCGGGAATCATGATCTCGGAGGCCTTCTGTTCACGGCGGGCGAAGAGTAGGTTGCGCACGGGCAGCACGCCTAGAAGTTCTCGATCTGAGCCGAGCACGTAGGCGTACTGCACACCATACTCTATGTATTTATCACGCTTTGATTGGATGTCGCTCAGGATGTCCTCGACCGTCATATCGGCGGTGAATGAGACATACTCACTATACATAATGGCTCCGGCTGTACCGTCCGGGTAAGCCATGAAGCGTCGGGTTTCTGAGGCGATGTCTTTATCGAGCTCTTTAAGGATGGCCTTGGAGTCAGCCTCCTTGAGCTCGTTCATTAGGTCGGCGCGGTCGTCACTATCCAGCTCGGCGACAAAAGGGGCCGCGACATCGGCTGGCAGCTCTTCGATGATGTCGGCTCCTTGGAAGTAGTAAACTTGCTCGAGGACTTCAGCTCCTTGCTCGGGGGTGAGTAAGCCAAAGAGCGCTTGGCGATCGTCCGCACTTAACCGGTCAATTAATCGGGCGGTATCGTCTTGGTCGGCGACTTTGAGTGCCTTCAACGCTGAAGAAGCGTCGGCCTCCTTGATCGCCTGGTGGAGGAAGTTGATCAGTGCATCAAAGTCGATTTCGTCGGTGGTAGTTTCGGACATAAGGGTGTTGGTTAAAAAGCTAACTTTACAGCTGGAAGGATACACGCCAAGCAAGAGTCGTGCTTATTTTATTCGCAACTCTTGGATGTGCCCTCGGCGGGATGGCTCGCTATTTGGGCATGACGCTGGTCACCCGTATTTTGGGTGAAAATTTTCCGTGGGGGACGCTGGTGGTCAATGTGGTCGGTAGTTTCTTGCTGGGGCTCGCCATGGGGGCGGGGCTTACGTCCAGCGGCGATGATTTCTCAACGAGCGGCGCCCACGCCTTTGTGGCGATCGGATTTTGCGGTGGATTGACGACTTTTTCCACCTTTAGCCTGCAGACTTTGAGCCTCGTCTCCGAACAAGCTTTGGGGAAGGCCTTGGGCAATGTAATCGGCAGCGTAGCGCTGTGTGTGTGTTGTGTGGTCAGTGGGTATGCACTTGGAGAAGGGTGGATAGCATGAGGCAATTACTTAGGATTGGACTCGGCAGTGGGCTCGGCGGCGGCCTTCGCTATTTGATCGATTTGCTGGCGATGAATATTGGGCTGTCGGCATTTCCGGTTTCGACCTTCCTAATCAATTTGAGCGGATCGCTGCTCATCGGCTATTTGGCCGGCCTTTGGGCGACGGGTGGCGCAGCAACACCGCATCCGTATAAGTGGCATTTCTGGGTCACCGGGTTCTGCGGCGGTTACACGACCTTTTCGACCTTCAGCTGGCAGGTGCTGAATTTAGTCAGACCAGGCGAGGGCACTATGGCCGGTGCCTACGCCGCCGGGAGTATTGCGTTTGGTTTGATGGCGGTATGGTTCGGCCTTTCGTTCGCCATGCGAGGGCGGACTCTGACTAAGTTCGACAGCTAAATTCAAACCGAAGCGTCCTTTATGCATAACTTGTCGATAGTTACTTTGTAGGTTTGCCTCTTTCCGACTTTTTCAGCTTATATCTGCCATGCCAGCCAACGAACTGCACAATGAACCTATCGAATTCTATAACCGAGCCACTGGCGAGGTAGAGATGGAGGACGTTTACGGGGAGGGCTTTCTGCGCTGGGCTTACGGCAATCCACTCGGTCGGCTGAGCGTGGCGGTTGCGGTCAAGCGGCTTTGGTTTTCGCGTTGGTATGGCTGGCGGATGGATCAGCCGAAGAGCTGCGAGAAAATCGCACCTTTTATCGAGAGCTTTGGCGTCGACCCTAGTGAGTTTGCGGAACCGGCTGAGAGCTATGGCTCCTTTAATGAATTCTTCTATCGTTACCTAAAACCCGAGGCGCGACCGGTAGAAGCGGACAGTCAGAGCGCGGTGTTTCCTGCCGATGGCCGGCACCTAGCAATCGCTAATGTGGATGCGGCAGATCGCTTCTACATCAAAGGGCAATCCTTCGATCTCGAGAAATTTGTCGGCGATCCATTACTCGCAAAGAACTTCGCCGGTGGCTCGATGTTGATCTCTAGGCTTTGCCCGGTGGATTACCATCGCTATCACTTTCCTGTTGGTGGCGAAGCGGGTGCGGTGCAAGTGCTCGATGGCACGCTGCGCTCAGTCAGTCCGCTTGCGCTGCGTCGGCACCTTTCGATTCTCTGGGAAAACCGTCGGGCACGGACAATTGTGGACTCGCCCGAGTTTGGTAAAGTGTTAGTTATGGAGGTGGGTGCTACCTGTGTTGGCGGGATGCATTCAACTTTCGAGCCGGGCTATGTCGATAAGGGCGGGCATAAGGGCTACTTTTCCTTCGGAGGTTCCTGCGTGACGACGATTTTTCAGAAGGGCGCGATCCGATTAGACGCCGATTTGCTCGAGCAGGCGGCTCAGGGGCGCGAGGTCTATGCGAAGATGGGCGAACATTGCGGGCGAAAGTAGTCGGGGTGGCTCTGCCGCCCGACCGACGTTATAGTGAGGTGCGCCCGCCCGGATGTTTCGTCACATGGTGATGTCCGGATGTTCGGATTTCAGTCTCCGATACTGAAGGGTGGCAACCGTCATCGCTATTCGAGCTACGCCGGGTCAAGGAGCCGGCCCTGCTACTTTTAAGCGCTATGCTCGGATATACCCAGCCCGCGCCGCCGCAAAGAGATACTGTTGTGCATAGCCAGCGGTAGTGCCGAAATGGATACGAGAGAATTCCTGAAGCTGTGATAGCTTCCAGCCTTGGAGCTGATAGGCCCGAGTGAGTATCTTTTCAACCCAAGTATCGATAGGGAAGGCTTCCAGGCGACCAGCCCCAAAAAGGAGCACGCAGTCTGCGATTTTACGCCCGACGCCCGGTAATTCTAACAGGCGAGCGCGAGCTTCCTTGGTCGGCGCAGCTTCGGTCGTCTCTAACCAACCTGGATTCTCAGCCAGAAAGCATGCGGTTTTATGAATATAACGGGCACGGTAGCCAAGTTTGGCAGCTCTAAGACGGGATTCGCCTGCGGCAGCGATCACTTCCCACGAGGGTAACGCGTGACTGCCGTCGTCTAGACGAGCGCCCAGATCGAACGCGACGGCCTCACAGATTGCTTTGATCTGCGGGATCTGTTTTGTCGAACTACAGAGGAAGCAGAATAGTGTTTCCGCTAAGGGCTGACGTAGAATGCGCAATCCTTCGAAATGTTTTATGGCTGCGGCTAGAACCGGGTCGTTACGGTGAGGCAGGGCGTCGGTCAGGTTCGAAAAATCGACATCGCAGGCAAAGTAACTGTGTAGATTCTGGAGAACGTTGGCTGGATCGCCTTTTAGGGGCAGCGCATACTGAATGGATCCTTCTACGAATTTTAGCCGAGTTACGGTACTCCCCCAGCGGCCTTCGAAGAAGTCGTCGATTCGCTGCCAGCGAAATGCTTGGCCTCCATCAATGGTTTCAGCGAATGAAGCCGCCGTAAAAAAGGGGGCGTCTTCCCATATATTCCAAGTTCCGAACCTGCCGGACATTGAGTTTAGAGGCTCCAGAGGTAGCTTTGTTTTTTCGCAAGGACGGTGCCGTTGGCGTCTTTGATTGTGAAGCGCCACGCGGAGGGGACACCCCCAGTTTGTGGCCAATCTTCACCCGTAAGACCGACGAAGATCTCGTTTGTGTTCGCTAGCTTCTTGGGCAGGGTAAACTCGTGGGTCTGCTTTTCAACGGACGATGGCGTGTAAAACTCGCCAACGATCTGCGAGCCCTTCGGGAGTCGACGGACGTCTTCGTCGAGAACGAGTGTGAAGTAGTAACCTGTTCGCTCATCGGGGCGACTTCGGAGGATGACGCGGTCGCCGACATACTCCTTGCCGGTCATATACTCGCTGATGCGCTTAAACTGCTCAGTCTCGATGTAGCGAGGCTTGATCTCCTCGATTTCGACAGAGGTCAGAGCCGGTTTGGGCGTGGACGCACAACCAATAAGTATGGAGCAAACTAGAGCGGTAATAAAGAAACGCATAGCAGGCAGATTCGTGAGCCAGCCGTGCTTGTCAAGAGTGCGACCTAATCGAGTTCACCTTGTGACAAGTCGACAGGTAGTGCGGCCGGTCGTTCCGGTTGGCTTTGGATTTCGATCGCAGTGCCGGTTTCAGATGACTGCTCGAAGGCGTGCATGATTTCGAGCACATGGTAGGCGAGCAGGCCGCTGGCACGGTAGGGGCGGCCGGTGAGGATCGAACAGGCCATGTCGGCTGCGCCGATGCTGCGCATGTTCTCTTCGTAGATGTGACTGAGTTCCTTCTCCTGCCAGCCTGCGTCGGCGTCGCTCATTTGGTAGAGACTGACGGGTCCGCCGAATGTATTCGGATCCGGTGCTTTCAAGCTGCCTTCGGTGCCGTAGAGTTCGATCGGACTGTGACTGTGCTTGGGGACGTCAAACGAGAAGACGGCTGTAATGATGGCACCGGAGTGGAACTCCAGTGTCGCCGAAGCGTGGGTGGATACTTCGACGGGCAAGACCTCTCCCTTGCGTTCTTCACAACCGGCGATGCGTTCTTTAAAGGCCTTTGAAGTCATTGCGCAAACGCGTTTGACTGGTCCGATTAGGTTGACGAGCGCGGTCAAATAATAGGGCGCCATGTCGAGCACGGGGCCGCCTCCTTTGAGGTAGTAAAATCCGGGGTTCGGGTGCCAGCCCTCGGGACCGCGTCCCATCATGTGTGCAGTGCCGCTGACGACACGCCCGATCGCATGTTCGTCGATTAGTTTACGGCAGGTTTGGTGGCCGGCTCCTAGGAAGGTATCAGGGGCACAGCCGACAAGCAGGCCTTTTTTCTCGGCCAATTCGAGCACCGCTTTGGCTTCGTCCAGTTCGACCGTGAGTGGCTTCTCGCAGTAGACGTGTTTTCCCGCGTTGAGCACTTGTTGACTGACTGCGGCATGTGCGGCAGGAATTGTGAGATTGATGACAAGGTCGATCTCGGGGTGGGCGAGCAATTCGTCGACGCTCATGGCCTGGCAGTTGTTTTCTTCCGCCTTCGCTTTGGCCACATTCATGTTTAGGTCGGCGCATCCGACCATCTTTAGAACTTCAAAAGTTTTTGCGCCGTTGAAGTAAGCTTGAGAAATTTTGCCGCAGCCGATGATGCCGAGGCCTACTTGAGTTTGGGTATGTGTCATAAGTAAGTGTGTTTTAAATTGTGCGTGTCGCCCATTTCATGCCTTCGATGGTCATTTGGGCGACAGCGGGATAGTCGATAAATTCTTGGGCTTTGTGTCCGAGGGCGGAGTAGAAGACACGACCTTTACCCCATTGCTTCGTCCAGATCACGGGCATGGTGACGTCTTGGCCTTCGTATTGATAGACCGTGTCGGCCAGCACTTCGATGCTTGGGTCGACCATCATGTAATATTGCTCCGAGTCGTAGATAAACGATTTGGGCGAACTTTGTGTGATCGGGTGTCTGCTGTCTTTGACATTGACTGTGTATTCTCCGACATGTGGGTGCCCGACGAAGTGGCCACCGACCATCCATTCGTAGTTGAGATCGCCGCGAAAGGCGTCGCCCATGCCGCCGTGGCAGCCGCCGAGGCCGACGCCGCTATGGATCGCCTCGCGAAGGTTTTTCGATTGCTCATTGCTGAGCTCGCCCATCGTCCAGCCAGGAGAGATAAGATCGTAGCCTTTCAGCACGTCGAGATCGTTGAGCGCATCGAGCGTGTCGCTGATGGTGACGGTAAAGCCCTCGGCTTCGAGCGCTTTGGCGAAAAATGTGGCGACGACTTCGGGTTCGTGTCCGTCCCAGCCGCCTTGGATGATAAGTGCTTTCATCAAATCATTTGCCTTGGGCGATGTTGTTTTTTGTTAGGTATTCGAAACTTTGTTGCACGGCAGTCAGCATGTCGCCGGCGTAGGCGTCGAGCTCAACGGCGATGTATTCTGCATGCTCCGCTGCCTTGGATGCTGCAACCAAATCCACATCGCCCGTGCCGGCAGGAAGGAAGGGCGGGGTGATCTCGCGATTGCTGATGTGGCCGTCCTTAAAGTGGAGGGCGCGACCGCGCGAACCGATTTCCTGGAGGAAACCTGCGGGGTCGAGTCCTGCGCGGGCGACCCAGAAGAGGTCGGCCTCCCAGAGCACGGCCTCGGGCGTGTGTGCGAGGAAAATGTGATAGGCGGGTTGGCCTTCAAACTCTGCGAGATCCCAATCGTGATTGTGATAGCCGATGCGGAGGCCGTGCTTGGCCGCGTTATCAGCGGCGATACAGTATTGCTCGGCTGTGCGTTTGATGTCGTCGACGGAGTTGAAACCTTCTTTCCCACCGGGAGGCCCCCCTGTGATGAGGTAGCGATGCCCGAGTTCGAGCGCGGTCTCGATGACTTCATTCGTCTCGTCGCCGATAGGCAATCCGCAGTGCGCAGTGGGCGCGATAAGCTCGAGTGAACGGAAGAGTTTTCCGACTTCGGTGGGCTTGCGACCATGGAAGCCCGCAGGCTCAACGCAGGCGAAGCCCATGTCGGCGAGCTTACGCAAGGTGCCTTCGAAGTCGGCTTCGAGCGCGTCGCGGAGTGAGTAGAGTTGAACGGTGATTTGTGGTGTCATGGTTTCTTGGATGCGGCGCATCATTCTTTGTGAGAGTGTTGAGGTTTGGCTGTAGTCGATGGATTCTATCCTTCGACCGAAATTTGCGGACGGTCCCCTCAGTCCTATCGGGTTGGGGGATAGAATCCGCCCAACTACTCGCAGGCGAGCTTTGTCCAAGCTGCGTTGTTGGCCGAGCTTTGCACGACAGCTTCAATGAAGGCCATGCCGCGGACGCCGTCTTTGATCGTGGGATAGTCGCCGGCATATTCGGGGGCGGCTTCTCCGGAGAGTTGCGCAGACAGATCGGCAGCGAAGTTGCGATAAATGTTGGCGAATGCTTCGAGGTAGCCTTCGGGGTGCCCGGCGGGAATACGGCTGTGCGCGGTGGCACTATCGCAAAGGTAGCCATTGCCGGTGCGATAGATTTGCGTGGGCTGATCGAGGCGATGTACGAGCAGAGTGTTCGGCTCCATTTGGTGCCATTCGAGTCCGCCGGTTTCGCCGTAGATGCGGATGTTGAGCGAGTTTTCCTCGCCCACGGAAATTTGAGAGGCATGGAGGATGCCCTTAGCACCGCCTTCGAAACGGAGGAGGACGTTGCCATCGTCATCCAGTAAGCGACCATCGACGAAAGCCGTCAGATCGGCGGCCAGTTCTTTGATCTGCAGGCCAGAAATGTATTCGGCGAGGTTCTCCGCATGCGTGCCGATGTCGCCGATACAGCCTGCTGCGCCAGAGCGTTTTGGATCGGTGCGCCACGCGGCTTGCTTCTGGTCTTCTTGCTCTAGCGCTGTGGCCAGCCAGCCTTGCGGATATTCGACGACGATTTTGCGGATTTCCCCGAGTTCACCGTTCTGCACCATATCGCGCGCCTGCTTGACCATGGGGTAGCCGGTGTAGTTGTGGGTGAGGCCGTATTTCAGGCCACTTTTCTTGACGATCTGGGCGAGAGTTTTGGCCTCCTCGAGATTGAATGTAGCTGGTTTATCAGACAGCACATGGAAGCCGGCTTCGAGTGCGGCCTTGGCTGCTGGAAAGTGAACGTGGTTGGGCGTGACGATAGCGACGAAGTCCATGCGCTCGCCCTCGGGAAGCTTAGCTTCTTCGGTCATCATGGTTTCAAAGTCGGCGTAACAACGAGCTTCGGGCAGGTAGAAGTCCTGGCCGGAGGCTTTCGAGCGTTCGGGATCGGAGCTGAACGCGCCACAGACGAGTTCTACTTGTTGGTCGATGGCTGCAGCGATGCGGTGGACGCCACCAATGAAGGCGCCCTGACCGCCGCCGACCATGCCCATGCGGATTTTTCTTTTTAGTGACATGAGATATGAGATACGGGATATGGGATACGAGATTAGGAAAGCCGGAAACTGGCTAACTGAGAACTGAAGCCCGAAGGGATTACTGATTCTTCTTATCGAAAGCCGCGTCGAAGGCCATAGCATTTGGCTTGAAATCGACCTTGCGGGTGTAGGCAGCCGCTTCGGTGCCCCCGTGGACGCGATCCATGCGACCGTCTTCCCACTCTATTGAGAGGGGACCGGCGTAGCCGATGTCGTTGAGCGCGACGATGATGTCTTCGAACTGGATGTCGCCGTGACCGAGGGAGCGAAAGTCCCAGAAGCGGCGGGCGTCAGTGAAGTCAGTATGGCCGCCGAACACGCCTACACTGCCGTCGCCGTGTCCCCACCAAGCGTCTTTCATGTGAACGTGGTAGATGCGGTCTGAGAAGTTGCGGATGAACTTTACGTAGTCCACGCCCTGATAGCCTAGGTGGCTCGGGTCGTAGTTGAAGCCGAAGCGCTTGTGGTGGTTGACCGCCTCGAGCGCACGTTTCGCGGAAGCAGTGTCGAAGGCGATCTCAGTCGGGTGGACTTCGAGGGCGAAGTTGATATCGACCTCTTCAAAGACATCCAGGATAGGAATCCACCGATCCGCGAAGTCCCTGTATCCTTTATCCAAATACGCTTGTGAAGTCGGCGGAAAGGCGTAGAGCGCATGCCAGATCGAGGAGCCGGTGAAGCCGTTGACTACTGGCGCGAGAACTGCCTCGTCAGGACGTGCGTCGAAAAACTTACGGGCGGCACGGGCTGTATCTTTCATTTCCTCTGCGGCACGTTGGCGGACGCCTTCAGGATCGCCGTCGCCCCAAATTTCGGGAGAGAGGATCGCTTGGTGCCGCTCGTCGATCAGATCGCAGATCGCTTGCCCGACGAGGTGGTTGGAGATCGCGTAGCAGGTCAAGCCATTGTCCTGAAGCTTCGACCAGATGGATGCCACATAGTCGTCCTCAGCCAGAGCTCGGCCGACTTCAAAGTGGTCGCCCCAGCAGGCGAGCTCGACGCCGTCGTAGCCCATTTTTTTGACGAGAGGTAGTAGTTTATCCAGAGGCAGATCTGCCCACTGACCGGTGAAGAGGGTAACTTTTCGACTCATAGCCCTATACTATATCAAAGTTGGTTGACATTGACAATGCCCTGAGGCTTCCATCATTGTGCAATATTCGTCATATATTATGAACTTAGACGCTTTTAGTGATCGTAGATTATGGGATCTCCTCGATGATGTTTCATTTTGGGTGAAAGACCTCGAAGGACGTTTTGTTTGGGTAAACCTGACACTCGCGGAACAGGCGCAAGCGGCCCGAGATTCGATTATCGGCACGCTTGATAGTGATTGGTTTTTTAACGAACTGGCTTCTGTCTATATGAACGATGATGCAAGTCTATTGAAGGATCAGAAGCCGATCTTGAATAAACCGGAGCTCGTTATGAGCGCCGACGGGGAGGTGATCTGGAATGCGACGAGTAAATTCCCGTATTATGATCCAGCAGGTCATCTCTCAGGAAGCTATGGAATGAGCCGTCCAATCGAAGCGGTGGGGGAGCTTCCAGCCGAATATTCCGATTTATCTCGAATCGTCAGCAACGCACGCGAGCAAATAGCTAAAGGAGTGACGGTTCATGCGCTCGCCAAAGAGGCGCATATGTCACTTTCCACATTGGAGCGCACTGTGCGTCGGCACCTGCGAATCACACCCCAAGAGCTCCTGCAAAGGATACGTATGAACCGTGCACGACACCTGCTGACGGCATCTACGCTGAAGATCGGTGAAATCGCTTTAGAGTGTGGTTACGAAAGTTTCTCCGCATTTTCCCGTGCCTTTCGAAAGAATTACGGGTGCGCCCCGGGTAAATTCCGTGCATAGAATTAATTTTCAGGCGTGCATTTGCCGCTATACGGGGTTCACTCGGTGTATGGACGAAATTTTACGCACAATCCCGCACCGCCCCCCGTTTCTTTTTATCGACGAGATCGTCGAAGTCCGTGAGGACGGCGCTACTTGCAAACGCACGATCCGTATGGAAGAGCCTCAGTTCGAAGGGCACTATCCGGGCAACCCGATCATGCCGGGCGTATTGCTCTGCGAGGCTTGCTTCCAGACGGGCGCGATCTACTTGGCGAAGCAAATAGAGAAAGGGGGCAAATCGCTCAACGACGTCACTCCTGTGCTTTCGCGCATCACCGACGCGCGCTTCAAACAAATGGTTAAACCCGGCGACGAAATCACGATCGAAGTCACGATGAAAGAGACGGTGAGCCGTTTCTTTTTCATGAAAGGGAAAGTCATCAAGGGCGGTAAGCCTGCTATGACGATTGAGTTCGCTCTCGCGATGGTCGAAGGAGAGGGGAGCTAGTGAGTTTCCTAAATCTAGAAAATAAACGCTTCCTCGTCATGGGGGTGGCCAACCGTAAGAGCGTCGCATGGGCGATCACCAAGCAATTGGAAGAAGCGGGTGCCGAAGTCATCCACAGTGTTCGCTCCGAGGCGCGCCTAGAGAGCTTGCAAAAGTTGCTCGGCGAGCGGAAGGCCTACTTGTGCGATGTCGAATTTCCCGAGCAGATCACTGCGCTGGCCGAGCAAGTCGCGGCTGACTTCGGCTCGCTCGATGGTATCGTGCACTCGATCGCGTTCGCCAATTATTCGGAGGGATTCAAACCCTTCCACGAGACCGTGCGTAAAGACTTCCTCCAAGCCACCGCGATTTCCGCCTTCTCGCTGGTCGAAGTGGCCAATGCATTTAAGCCGATCTTGAATAACGATGCCTCCGTGGTCTCTATCGGCATTTCATCGACGGATGTAACCGCCGAAAACTACGGCTACATGGCACCAATTAAGGCCGCCTTAGAGACTTCCTCCTATAATTTGGCCAAATCCTTCGGAGCCGACACCCGTGTCCGTTTCAACACGGTCAACGCGGGGCCGCTCAAGACGAGTGCGTCCGCCGGCATCCCTGGCTATTTGGAGAGCTACCTCTACGCCGAGAAGCTGACTTTTCGGAAACAAAACCTGACCACGCTGGAAGTGGCTAACACCGCCGTCTTTCTGCTGAGCCCCGCATCGAGCGGTATCAACGGGCAAGGCATCGTCGTCAACGCTGGCATGGATCGTAACTATTTTGACAAAGAAGTCGTCAAGCTGACGATGCGCCCCGAGTAGCTCACGCTTCCAGCGTGTGTTTTCTTGAGCCGGTCGAAGATTCCTCTCGAATCGTGAGCTTACGTTGCTAGCGTGCGTCTATGATATTGATCTTTCGCTGGTTCACTGTGTTTTCGCTACTCTTGGCGTGCCACGTTTCCGCCGAGCGCAAAGAGCCAGTCTTGGGCGCCGGAATCATCGAGCGTCTGGTCGCCCCAGAGTCGCGCCTCGAAGCGTTGCGAGAGGTGATCATTGCTAAGCAGAGCGACGACCCCACGCTAAATTGGAGCGAGCTGCCGCTGGCGGCTTTTGAGGCCTACCATAAGGATACTCGCGTCACTGTCTGCCCGCAATTGAATGGAGCTGAGCCTCTTTATTTGGTCACTTTTCGACCTGATTACGAAGCGTATTCGATGCGTTACTCTCCCTATCGTAGCCTGCGCACACTGGACGGTGCATTTGAAGAGGTGCCTAGCAAATACAAGCCCGCTGAGATACTTGCGGAACAAGGATCGTCGAGCGTGTGGCCAGTGGATGCTGAATCGCATTTGTCCTTACCTCCGCCATCAACATTGGAGGACTGTGTCTTCGTCTTCCTGACGCATGAGGGGCAAGTGATCTGGCCGTTTAATGGCGACAATGTGGGCGATGGAGACGTGCTCAAAGATATCAACGGTGATGGTCAATATGAGCGCGTGTTCACATCCAACTTCGGAGTCTATGACTCTCGAAAGGGAGATCCTGATATCTGGGTGGAAACCTTACGGGTGGAAACCGTCTCGGCGGATTCCCAACGCCTGCTCCATGTCGTGCTCAATTGGCACGGGCGCAAGTCGGAATCGGTGACTCGCTGGGGATGGGAAGTACGCGATCTCGACGGGCTTGGGCTGGATGAAATTATTATCGGGCCTATCATAGAGGAGGGGGGCATCCCCGAAGCGGAAGTCGTCTATCGATGGGATGCCAAGACAAAGCAATTTCTTGGAGCGGACGGAAGCCTCGAGGATCGATATATAACCTTAGATCCGAAGACGGAGCTTTGGGAGGAACTGCGCCGCGTGCGCGATGCGGGCGGCATGCAGTACGATGCTGGAGCCTTGTCCAACGCCGCAGCCGAAGCGGAAGCCGAACTTGATGCGGTTCCCTATGATTGGCGCGAACGCGAGCCGTATGTGCATCGCTCATTAGCCGGATATAGCGATGAAGATCTGGTCGAGTTTATGTGCGGTTGGAAACTGGGCGAGGCGTCAGAGGACGATTCGAATGTCGCAGCTGAGTCGAGGCAGCAGTTCGAGTTCAAGCAGGAGTGGTTTGCCCTGAGTCCGAAAGAGGCTGCGTTCGAGTATGCCAGTGCCAACCAGAGTGAAGCGCACCTTGAAAAGTTCACCCTGTATTACCCCACGAATTTGAGTGAGGCGGCGCTGGCCGATTGGATTGCCCTCAGCGCGATTCCTCATAGCAGAGTCAATGTCCTTAAGTCGTCGGGCGAGAGGGCGGGGCGTTTAGTGTCTGTGCACTCGATTCGTTCACTACCGAATACGTATCCAAATGGCAGATTCCGCTGGCAATGGTCTAAGCGCGATCTGGATCCGTTTCGGGTGCGGTGGTTCAACGAAACACTGTGGTGGCTGGCTCAATTGCGCTCGGAAGCTAAGCAGCCGGGGCTTCGCTCGAGGCAGGGGGCCGTGATGGATTCAAATTGCTACCCGGCTCAGACGGAGACGATGCGCCCCGGAGTGCGCCTTCTGGGCGAAGCAGGGCAAGCTGCCTCGCTCGATATCGTGGGTGAGCGTATGTCGATGAACGTTGCGTCGTGGCGAGATCGATACGCCCCCGACATCTATCTAGGGCTGGCCTCAATTCTCTTTGAGAAAGTGCGTAAAGAGTATCGCGTGGGTCGCGCTCACAATCTGAGCACGACCGAATTCTTAGAGCAGTCGACGAGCTTTGCCGCAGACGTGCAAGCCGGACGCATCCCTCCGGAACTTGCGAGAGCGACGATTTGTGCGGCAGGGGACGATGCTGTGGTCAGTTGGCTGCCGATCCTTAGGGAGATTGCCGAGACTGTACCTTCTCCGAGCGAAGACGACGTTGAGTTGCAGCGTTTACAGGAGGCACTGGCGGCTTTGCCGAATGATGGTGATATTGAGACTTACAAAGCAAAAGTCGAATTAGAGGCTCAAATCGTGGAGGTTCAGCGTAGGCTGCGGGATAATGTTTGGTCGTGGTTGCGGGTGCCTTTGCATTTTGCCATTCGCCAACTGGAAGCCGTCGAAAACCCGGCATTGCTCGAAGCGTGGGCAGCGCAACCGGGCGAATTAGGTGCAAATTGGGCCTATCAGCGTATATTCGAGGCTGATCCAGAGCATGCGTTCTCTGTGCTTGAAGACGTCTTTGCTCGATTGCCGGAATGGCGCACTAAGGTGATTCGCTATTTGGCCTACAATCAACAAGCGGAACGAGCTCGGGCGTGTATCGAGCGTCTGCCCCGTGCGGAGCAATTGCTGTTGATGCCTTCTTTGGTCGGGCCAACGAAGCCTGCTCAAATGAGCGACGTGCTAGTGGCTGACTTACTCGAAACGATTCAATCCGACACCGTTCCGTTGGGAGTGCGCCAGAGCGCGGTTCAACACCTCACACCTCGCGATCAGGCTACTGCGCTTCCAAACCCAGAAATTGACCACGTGTATCAAGCAGTCATGGCGCGCGAAATCCAAGGACGCCTAGATCCATGGCCGGCACAAGCTCTGGCTTATGAACTCGGCATGATCCTGCTGCTCCGCGATCAGCTAGATCCTTCGGCCAAGCTCTACTTACAAATTGCCGATGAAGAGCAGGGCCCGCATTCGTATAATAGTTTTCTACCATTCGCCGTCCATTTGGCAGTGGCTAAGCACGCATCTGAGTCCCGCCATTGGCTCATCGAGTGGGTGGATCGCTGCATCGAGGCCAACGGCGGCTACTGGAATCGTCTTGCAGAAGTCATTTACGCGGCTGATCTGAAGGAGTGCGAAGGCTTTCTTTCGCGACTGGCTACTTTGGACGCAAGTATGCCCGAGGGGGATAGTGGGGGGGGCGTCCGACAAATACCCGGCCTCGAACAGGGGAGCCGTTACCATCTGCCTCGGCAGATTTTGGCTGCTTGGGGAGAAGAAGATACCCTGACCCGCGCGAAGTGCATTTTTCTCCTCGGGATGAATTTAAGCCGTCAATCGATGCCGGAGGGGATTTTTCGTCCTGTGGATCGCATTAAAAAATCCTTGGCAGATACCTTAGCGCTTTTGACGCCCGAGGAGCGACAAGCCTTCACGGAATTCGTCACTTGGTGTTCCGAGTCGATCGGCCGTCCTTATCTAAATTATCAGATTCGCAAATACTTCGAGGAGATGACGTTAAGGTATAGCGAACAATAGACTCCCCCTGCATCAAGGGTAGCATCAAGCTGGCTTTGCTCCTCGATCCACAACATTGCAACTTTCTTTTATTAGGTTCTTGACTCAACAACCTAAGTTAAGGAAAACACGTTTACATTTCACCACCAGCCGCTTTCATGGCGGCTCTTTTTTATGTCCACACCCGAAAACATACACACCGAATTCCACCGCATGCTGGGACGCGATGCCAAAGAGGCACAGCTCAAGCAGCGCGGCCATGTCTTTTGGTTTTATGGGCTTTCCGGTTCGGGCAAGAGTACACTGGCCAATGCTCTGGAGCGCAAACTCGCGGAGCAGGGCTTTGTCACCAAGATTCTCGATGGGGATAATATTCGTAGCCGTTTGAACAGCGATCTCGGCTTTTCCGACGAAGATCGGCAGGAGAACATCCGCCGCATTTCCGAAGTCGCGCGCCTTTTTCTGGATTCCGGCATCGTCGTCTTTACCTCGTTTATCACGCCGAAGCGCGAACTCCGCGCCGCCGCCCGCGAAATCGTGGGGGAGGGGGACATCACCCCCGTTTATGTTGAAGCCTCTTTCGAGACTTGCGCCGAGCGCGACGTTAAAGGCCTCTACGCCAAAGCCGCCGCCGGGGGCGTCAAGAACTTCACAGGCAAGGATTCCTCCTTCGAGGCACCCGAAGCTGATGATCCCGATTGGTCGATTACTACCGACAATCAAACCGAAGAAGAATCTCTCAATCAACTCCTCGAAAAAGTCCTTCCTTTAATTAGCATCCCACAGTAATCGCATCCCGCATCTCGTATCACACATCTCGTATCACGTAAGTATGGCTCAAGACTACACAATCACTCACCTTAAACAGCTCGAATCCGAAGCGATTTACATCCTTCGTGAGACTGCAGCTCAGTTTGAGAATCCTGTTCTCCTCTTTTCCGGCGGTAAAGATTCCATCGTGATGGCTTACCTCGCGAAGAAGGCCTTTTGGCCAGCCAAGCTTCCATTTCCGCTGCTCCACGTCGATACCGGGCATAATTTCCCCGAGACGATGGAATACCGCGACCGCTTCATTAAAGAGATCGGTGCGACACTCAAAGTCGCTTCCGTGCAAAAGGCCATCGACGAGGGCAAAGTCACTGAAGAAACCGGCCCCTACGCCAGCCGCAACGGCTTGCAAACCGTCGCACTCCTTGAAGGCCTCGAAGAAGGTCAATACGATGCTGCCCTTGGCGGTGGTCGCCGCGACGAGGAAAAAGCCCGAGCTAAAGAGCGCTTCTTTTCCCACCGCGATGCCTTCGGTCAATGGGATCCTAAGAACCAACGCCCCGAGCTCTGGAACATTTTCAATGGTCGCAAGCACCACGGAGAGCACTTCCGTGTCTTCCCACTCTCCAACTGGACGGAGATGGACATCTGGCAATACATTAAACTCGAGAACATTGAGCTGCCCAACCTCTACTTCTCTCACGAACGCGATTGCTTCGTGCGTAACGGAGTGATCATGGGGATCACCGATTTTATGGAGCTGCTTCCCGAAGAGAAGGCTAACGTCAAAAAGATGACCGTGCGCTTCCGCACCATCGGCGACGCTACCTGCACCGGTGCCGCGCTTTCCACCGCGAGTAATCTCGACGACATCATCGACGAAGTCGCCGCTGCTCGCCAAACCGAGCGTGGTACTCGCGCCGACGACAAGCGCTCCGAGACCGCCATGGAAGACCGCAAAAAAGAAGGGTATTTTTAGGAAATGCTGAAAAGCTGACATTTTCGAAATACTGAAAAACCTTCCCACTTTTAAACTTTCACACCTTCCCACTTTTATAATGAGCGAATCAGAATCATCAGCCGGCTATCTTGACATGGATCTCTTGCGGTTCACCACCGCAGGTTCCGTCGACGACGGCAAAAGCACACTTATCGGACGCCTTCTTTACGACAGTAAGGCCATCTTCGAGGATCAACTCGAAGCCATGGAAAAAAGCTCCAAGTCACGCGGCGACGAAAACGTCAATCTCGCACTCCTCACCGACGGCCTCCGCTCCGAGCGCGAGCAGGGCATCACGATCGATGTCGCTTACCGCTACTTCGCCACGCCGAAGCGTAAGTTCATCATCGCCGATACTCCCGGGCACATCCAATACACCCGCAACATGGTGACGGGTGCCTCCACGGCAAACCTTGCCATTCTCCTTGTGGATGCGCGTAAGGGCGTCATCGAGCAGACTTGCCGCCACGCCTTCATCGCTAACTTGCTCCGCATTCAGCACATTGTGGTCTGCGTCAATAAGATGGACTTGGTCGATTGGGACGAAAAAACTTACAACGACATCGTGGCCGACTTCAAAAAGTTCGCCTCGCGCCTCGATAACATCGTCGAGATTACCTTCATTCCGGTCAGTGCGCTACTCGGTGACAACATCGTCGATAAGTCCACTAACATGCCTTGGTATCAGGGGCCTGCGATGCTTTACCACCTGGAAACGGTTTACATCGGCACCGATCAAAACCACGTCGAAGCCCGCATGCCCGTCCAGTGGGTGATCCGCCCTCATTCCGACAAGTGGCACGACTTCCGCGGTTTCGCCGGTCGCGTCGCCGGCGGTGTCTTTAAGCCCGGCGATTCCGTCAAGGTCATGCCGTCTGGTTTCGAATCCACTATCAAAGCCATCCACACTATGGACGGCGAACTTGAAGAAGCTTTCCCGCCCATGTCGGTCGCGATCACGCTCAACGACGAGATTGATATCTCGCGTGGGGACATGTTGGTCAAGTTGAACAACACCCCCGAGCCACGCCAAGATGTGGAGGCGATGATCTGCTGGTTTTCCTCCACCAAGAAGCTCGCTGGTCGTGGTAAATACGTCCTCCGTCACACCACCAAGGAAGTGAAGGCCATCGTCACCGAAGTGAAGTACAAGGTGAACATCAACACCCTGCACAAGATCGAAGACGACCTGATCTTCAACCATAATGACATCGGCCGCATTTCGCTCCGCACGTCCGCCCCGCTTATCGCTGATAGCTATAAGAATAATCGCATTACAGGTAGCTTCGTCCTTATCGACGAGCAGACCAACGAGACGGTCGCCGCTGGCATGATCATCTAGCAATTGGCGCTAAAGCGCTTAAACTTTACTTAGAGCTGACTAGAAATAGTCAGCTCTATTTGTTTAACGACTGAATCGCAGCGACGAGAAGCTCCACTGCAGCCTCATCGGAGAAATGATCGGTATTGATGACTAGGTCGTAGCGCGTTGGATCGTCTATATCGGTGCTGAAATGCTGTTTGAGGAAGCGGCGTCGAGCGGCGTCTTCTTCCTTTATAAACCTCTTAGCGCCAGCGACTGTCATGCCGTGCACCTGAACCATGTGGTCGAGGCGCCTCTCTTCGCTTCCGATCAGGCGCACGCTGAGCACATTAGCAAAGCCCCTTGTAATTTCATTGCTACCACGCCCGACGATGATGCTGTGCCCCATACGACTGAGTCGCACGATCGTAGTCACGCTCTTTTCGAATAGAGTCCACAAAGAAGGGTGACGCCCGAGCAATTCATTAATGGAGCCTTCGAGCTCACTGATGGCATCGTCGGGCATGAATTTCTCGAGGTCAGAGGGGAGGTGGTGATCCTCCAATACCTTTTTCACGAGATCGTCGTCAAAAAGCGTCCAAGGGATGGATGCCCCTGGTTCGGCTTTACGCAGGGCGGCTTGCAGTTTTAGGCCGATGCTACGCGCCCGTGCGCCCGTCTGCCGCGAGATGGTCACCGCAGGTGGACGTTCCGCTCTCTTCGGTTGCTCGGAGGCTTGATCGTGAAGATGGGCGGCCACGTATCCGCGGCATTCTTGGAAGCTGGGGTGGAGGTGCATAATAAGCCTTTCTTGGATTGGGGTAAGAACTGTAGCTAAGGAGAAGCGGGGAAGCACAAACCTTAGCTTTAAGACGTCTTTATCATAGTGCTTGAAATGGTTTCTGGCAAGCGGGATTTCACCTCGAGGTATTCTTGTTTGATTAGGGTAGCAATAAAAGTCGCGAAGCTCTAATCGCCCCCCCTTTCGGCGACATCCCCCCCAGATTCACCGTATCATCTGCTTTCAAATTAGCCCCGATTAATCCGGCTTATTTCTATTTTGGGTGCACACTTTTCCCTTTGCTTGTCCAGTGGGACGCTGCTCAGCTTTTCCACCTCGCCCCCGTGACGTTTCACGAGGGCGTCTCCATTTTATGAAAGTGCATGCATATCGCCCACGTTTTTTTGATCTGTTTCGCAAGCGGCCGACTGGAGCGGAGCTGACGTCCGATGCGGCTGCGGGTGTGACGGTAGGGCTGATCGCCTTGCCGCTCGCTCTGGCACTCGGGATTGCCAGTATTCCCGAAGGGGCGGATACGCCGTATTCGGCTCCGGCCTTGGGCATCTATACTGCGATCATTGCAGGGTTACTGATTTCCAGCTTTGGCGGGAGCCGGGTGCAGATTGGGGGCCCGACGGCGGCGTTTATCCCGATCGTGCTATTGATTGTCGAAGCGCACGGTTATGTCGGGCTGATTCTGGCGACGATCATGGCAGGTATGATTCTAGTTTTAATGGGTTTTGCCAAACTCGGTAACTTGATCAAATTTATCCCATGGCCGGTGACCTCCGGTTTCACGACCGGGATTGGGATTGCGATTATGGCGACACAGGTGGCCGACTTTACCGGAATCCAGGGCGAGACGCCCGCGCCCCGCGAGTTTATCGAGAAATGTCTCTGGTTGTGGGAACATGTGGCGAGTTTGAATCCCGCGACGCTGTTGGTTGGTCTGGGCTCGTGTGCGATGATCTACTTTTGGCCTAAGCTAGGCTGGCGCCGTATCCCCGGGTCTATCATGGCGATGATGGTGGGCACCTTGTTGGTGCTTTGGTTGAATCATTTTGACGGGATCGAGATTGCTACAGTCGGTTCCCGGTTTGGAGCCGATGCCATCCCCGCGCAGTTGCCGGCCTTTGTTATGCCGGTTGTTTCGTTGGAATTGATACGCGAGCTGATCCTGCCCGCGACCGCCATTGCGATCTTGTGCGCGATCGAGTCGCTGCTGTCTGCGGTGGTGGCGGACGGTTTAACCAATGAGCGTCATAATAGTAATACCGAACTGATCGGGCAGGGGATCGCGAATATCATCTGTCCGTTCTTTGGTGGATTGCCGGCAACCGGTGCGATTGCCCGCACCTCGGCCAATATACGGAATGGTGGCCGCACGCCCATTGCCGGGATCGTGCATGCGCTGTCGTTGTTGGTGATCGTGCTGCTTTTTTCCTCGTTTGCGGGTTACATACCGATGCCGACGATGGCAGCTGTATTGGTCATGGTGGCCATACACATGGGCGAGTGGCATGCCTTGAAAGAAATAAAGCGTATGCCTGCCGGCGATTCCTTGGTTTTGGTGACCACGCTGTTGCTCACTGTGATCTTCGACCTCGTGGTCGCGGTGGAAGTCGGCATGGTGTTGGCGGCCTTGCTCTTTATCCGCCGCGTTTCCGAAACGACCGAAGTCAGCCGCGTGACCGATAACGATGTCCTAGAATCGCCCGAACATATG
>PPCM01000066.1_pt1 | contig 188340 bp, 150 predicted proteins | sample 1555541 | NCBI WGS metagenome assembly PPCM01 (sample SAMN05284479, study PRJNA326546) | Marine sediment metagenome, whole genome shotgun sequencing project. | isolation source: marine sediment | place: Germany: Wadden Sea | collected 2012-09-05
TCAAAGGTCTGGCTTCTCACTAAATTGGGCAAGATGGGGTTGGTCGGGGGATTACGTATAATTCGAAAAATCCGCGGTCACAAAACAAAAAAACCACTCCATTAAGGAGTGGTTTCAACGTATATCTGTAAAGAATTAAATCTTAAACAAGATTAGAGAATCCCATAAAGGCAAGGGCAAGAATACCCGCTACAACAAGAGCGATAGGCACACCACGCATACCTTTAGGTACTTTCATCAGGTCTAAGTGTTCGCGAAGACCTGCGAAAAGGATCATAGCCAAACCAAAACCGATTGCATTAGCGATGGCAAAAACCACACCTTCCATCAGACTGAAGTCTTTCTGGATAGTAAGAATAGCCACACCAAGAACGGCACAGTTTGTCGTAATCAATGGTAAGAATACACCCAAAGCCTGGTATAGTGGAGGACTTACTTTCTTAAGCATAATCTCCACCATCTGTACAAGGGATGCAATTACCAGGATAAAACTGATGGTTTGCAGGAATCCTAATCCGAAAGGATCAAGGATATAATTCTGGATCAACCATGTTACGATGGTAGCCAACGTCATTACAAACATCACGGCACCACTCATACCAACAGAGGTAGAAAGCTTTCCGGATACTCCGATAAACGGACAAATACCCAGGAATTGTACCAAAACGATGTTGCTAACGAAAATTGCTCCAATTAATATTATAATATATTCCATAATGTTTCAGCTTTTTTCGGTTAGGCTTTTTTGATTTTATTAAAGAAAGCAATCAGGTAACCAAGCACAATAAATGCTCCCGGAGCCAGTACGAATACTAACATCCCGTCGCCCTGAATGAATTTAAATCCAAACAGTGCACCGCTACCTAAGATTTCTCTGATACCACCAAGTAATGTCAAAGCAAAAGCAAAGCCTAAGCCCATACCAGCACCGTCGATCAAAGAAGATACCAGGTTGTTTTTAGAAGCAAAAGCTTCGGCACGACCTAATACCAAACAGTTTACAACGATAAGCGGAATGAAAAGACCAAGCTGTTCAAACAGATCTGGCATATATCCCTGCATCACCAATTCCACGATGGTTACGAATGATGCAATAATCACGATAAATGATGGAATACGTACCTTATCAGGAATCTGAGCTTTGATCAGCGAAACAACAATGTTCGACATAACCAAAACAAAAGTAGTAGCCAGTCCCATACCCAGACCATTAACAGCCGAGGTCGTTACACCAAGTGTTGGACACAAACCCAATAAGAGTACAAATACCGGGTTGTCGGTAATAAAACCTTTGGAAAAGTTTTTCATTTGACTCATTACTTGTTCCCTCCTTCTGTTTTAAGGTTATCGTAAGCACGTTGTACAGCATCACAGAAAGCACGAGAAGTAATCGTAGCTGCAGTAATCGCATCCACATCACCACCGTCTTTTGTAACTGTCAGGTTATAACCTGCTGTAGGATTCTTCTCAATAAACTGAGTCGCCCAAGGGTGCTTCTTCTGATCCATCTTATCTCCCAAACCAGGAGTTTCTTTATGTTCCAGAATCGCAGTGTTGTGAATTAGCATATCAGGTCGAATACCAACCATAATCCAAATCTTACCACTAAAACCGGTATTGGTAAAAGTTTTCACTGCAGTACCTACATATTCACCAGCATTGGTTGCTCTGTAGTAATACAAGGTGTCCTTTTCGTTTTCAGGAACAAACTTTGTTTCCTCAATATTATCGAATTCCGGCAACACTTTGCCCAAAGCCTTTTCAAGCTTTGCACGCTTAGCTGCTGCAATCGGCTCTTTGGTGAGGTTATATACACCGCCAAGAGCTAAAGCTGCAATCGAAGTAACGATCAACAGCGTGATCACCATACTTCCAAAAGTAGATTCTTTCTTAGCCATTTTTAACTACCTCCCCAAATCGTTTAGGTTTCATATACGTATTGATAATTGGCACAAAGGCATTCATAATCAGGATAGCGAAAGAAACACCTTCGGGATAAGCCCCGAATACTCTGATCACTATGGTAATGATACCGACACCTACACCAAATACAATTTGCCCACTCTTCGACATCGGTGAGGTAACCATATCGGTTGCCATAAAGAATACACCTAACATCATACCACCAGTTACCAGGTGGAAGAGTGGATTCACATACATTGTAGGATCTACCAGATTCAGTATACCGGCAAAAACAACAACACTACCCATGTAGGCAACAGGGATATGCCATGTGATGATCTTGCGTACCAGCATATAAAGTCCACCAAGCACAAGTGCTATAGCTGAAACTTCACCGATACAACCACCCTGGTTACCCAATAACATTTCAACATATCCTGGTAAAGTAGCCATGATATCCGAAACATTTTCACCATTCTTAACACCTTCTTTAACAACAGCCAAAGGTGTAGGGCCTGTAACTGCATCAGCAATTACAGTAGAAAATTTACCGGGCTTAGGCCAAGAAGTCATATCCACAGGGAATGAGATCAAAAGGAACACACGACCAACCAACGCAGGGTTGAACGGGTTCTTACCCAAACCACCGAATGACATCTTACCCATAACGATAGCCACAAACGCACCAATGATAATCATCCATACAGGAAGATTACTTGGCAAGTTGAAAGCTAAAAGGATACCGGTAACTATCGCAGAGCCGTCAGTAATCTGAGGCTCTTCTTTCATTACGTATTTCTGAATAACATATTCAAATACAAGACAAGCTACTACAGCCGTCAGCGTAACGATTATCGCTCCCAGTCCGAAGAACCAGAAAGATACCAGCAAGGCAGGAAGCATGGCATAAATTACGCCGCGCATTACCTTGTCAACTGAATCGCCGCTATGAACGTGCGGTGAGCCTGATATTGTTAATAAACTCATATCTTTTTATTTTCCTCGGTTACGCATTATTTGACCAACTTTCGCTTTTTCAACACGAATCAAGTCGAGCAACGGACGTGCCGACGGACAAGTGTACTGACAGGAACCGCATTCGATACAGTCCATGATCTTGTTTAGCTCAGCCTGTTCGTGCATTTCTGCATCACCCATCTGAGCAAGCAATACTGGCTCAAGTCCCATGGCACATACACTAATGCAACGACCACAACGGATACAGTTACGAACTTTAGCTCGTTTTGCTTCACTGGCTTTAATCAGTAGCAGGCCTGAAGTACCTTTAACAACAGGAGCTGTAACATCAACCAATGCTTTACCCATCATCGGGCCACCAGAAACAACTTTCATGGTATCTTCAGGAAGACCACCAACAGCTTCGATCAACTCGTTGCCCGGTGTTCCGATACGAACCATAAAGTTTGCCGTCTTGCTAAGCGACTTACCGGTAACGGTAACAATACGCTCAACCAAAGGCTTGTTTTTCTGAACAGCTTCATAAACAGCATAGGCTGTACCTACGTTGTTCACAACAGCTCCCACTTCGATAGGAAGTTTTCCTGATGGTACCTGACGGTTGATCAGCGCATCGATCAACTGCTTTTCACCACCTTGTGGATACTGAACCTTCAGTGGATGAATTTCGATACCTTCATATTTCTGTGCCAAACCTTTAAGATGTTCAATGGCATCCGGCTTGTTGTTTTCGATACCGATCATAGCCTTGGTTACATTAAGACCTTTCATCAGAATCTGGATACCTATTAACATCTCCTCTCCTTTTTCCATCATCAAACGATGATCGGAAGTCAGGTAAGGTTCACATTCCACACCGTTAATTACAAGTACTTCGGCTTTCTTGCCATCAGGTACCATTAATTTAACATGTGATGGGAATGTTGCTCCACCTAGACCTACGATACCCAAATCCTTCATGGTTTGGATAATCTCTTGTGGAGTGGCAGTAATTTCTCTTTTGATTTCAGTCGAACGATCAATACCTTCCATCCAATCGTCACCCTCTACTTTGACGATAACGCAAGGCCGCTTATATCCACTTGTATCCATAATATTGTCGATTTTCTCGACAGTACCTGATACAGAAGAATGGATATTGGCTGAAATGAAAGCTTCGCCTTGAGCGATAAGCTGTCCGACTTTTACAGTATCTCCTCGTTTCACCAATGGTTTGGCAGGAGCTCCTAAATGCTGAGCAATCGGAATGATTGCCTTTTTAGGAAGCGCAAGCACTTCAACGGCTTCACCGGCAGAGAACTTATTTTCCGGAGGGTGTACACCACCCAATTTAAACGTTTTCAATCTTCTCCTCCTTGTTTCTTAATTGTTAGAGAACAAAAACATTCGAATAATAACTATTCGGTTTTTGCAGCATTATCCTGGTCCTTAGCTTTTGGTTTTTCCTCAGCTTTTTTCTCAGGAGCTTTTTCAGCTTTTGGCTTTTCTTCTACCGGCTTAACTTTTCTTGGAGGAAAGTTAAGTTCGTGGATTGCATTTGTTGGACATTCCACAACACACTTTCTACACAATTTACATTTCACCGGATCGATGTATGCCAGGTTGTTTTCAACAGTGATTGCCTCAAAAGGACAAACTTTCTGACATTTCTTACAACCAATACATGCTACCGAACAGTTTTTCTTTGCCGGAGCACCTTTTTCGGTGTTCACACAGCTAACGTAGATTCTTCGATCTTTTTTACCCTTTGGGCGAAGTTCGATGATGTTACGAGGACATGCCTTCACACAGGCACCACAAGCTACACAATCGTCATGAACAATTGGTAAACCTGTTTTTTCATCCATATGAATGGCATCGAATGTACAAACTGCAACGCAGTCGCCACATCCAAGACATCCAGTTGGACATCCACTCTCTCCAGAGGAAAGAGCATGTGCAAATGAACACGATTGCGGTCCATCGAAGATAACCTTCTGAGGCGCGTTTTCACAAGAACCACTACATCGCACTACTGCGATATCAGGATCTTTTGCCTCAGCTGTTACTCCAAGAACACCAGCAACTGCATTCATAGTTTCTGCCCCTCCAGGGGGGCAGTTTAAGCCCTCTACATCACCTGCCTTCACAAGTGCTTCTGCAAAAGCTCTACATCCGGCGAAACCACAGCCACCACAATTGGCACCAGGTAATGCACCTTCAACATCGTCGATCTTAGGATCTTCGATCACTTTGAACTTCTGCGCAACAAAATAAAGAATAACGGCAGCAACTGTTCCGATGCCGCCCAAAGAAACTACCGCATAAATAATTACACTATTCACGATAATTTTGCTTTTATTAATGAATTCCCTTTAGTTTCAGGATAACTATTCCTTTAACCGATAGCAAAATTAAAAACAAATTGCTAAGTCAAAAATGGGGAATTTCACGTACGTGAACAAACTTACTTTCTGATTGACAATATTTTACACAGGTTTGAATTATTAACAAAGTTTTTAACATGACATATCTAACTGTTAATCAGTATGTAAAATATTTGTTTGGACTTGTTCTAAATTCAACCGTTTGCGGAATTTAGAATGGTTGTGTATAACGTTGTTGCTGATGGTGGACGCTGTTAAACATTAGAGGTAATCGACTGGATTCCTAAATCTTAAACTTCACTATTTGAATTTAAAATTCAAAATTTTGAAGTTTAAGATTTTGTAAGCTTGTAGAAAGTGCTATTTCAATTTAGTTACGTTTAATCAGAACTGAAACCGTGTTTGGCATAAGCTGTGCCCAGGTCATATTACCGTAGGTCAGCTAACAACCATTTAACTGAAGTAATTCCTTTATAAATTCAACGATAAAAATGTAGGCTCAGCCTTTAAAATAAAATTGACGAAGCAGAATGCTTCGCCAAACAAGGCTCAAAGTTAAAAGTTAAATATTTTTTCCAGTTGAATAATATTTAACTTTTAAACCATTTTGAACAAGTTCCTTTCAACTTAGTAGCTTACCCTTCAGTACAGTATTGAAGGGTAAGCTACCAATAACTTTTAGTTAAGATTAAAAGAGATAATATACCTATTTACGCATATAAGAACCGTTTAATCTTATGTGTTGCTGTCTTTTGGAATGGATCACGGTGCACTTCGAAAAAATGAATTCTTGAGAATTTATTAACTTCTTTATTCACATGTTCATTCAATTCTTTTAGCAATTCTTCAATTTTTTGCTCAACAATATTGGTCACTTCATCTCTTAGGTGTTTATACCGCTCCTCTAGTTCCTCTTGATTAAAATGTACCAGAGCCACCAACTTCCCTTTCTTTTGAATAACGACAGATTCAACGACATGTCGGAAATTATTAATTACCGATTCAATTTCTTCGGGATAAATATTCTCTCCACTGGATCCAACGATCATATTCTTCAGACGTCCACGGATAAAAAGAAAGTTATCTTTATCGAAGGTTCCAAGATCTCCTGTCTTGAACCATCCATCTTCTGTAATAACTTCTTTGGTTAATTTAGGCTCTTTATAATAACCAAGCATTACATTCGGACCTTTTGCCCATATTTCACCTTGTCCGGTTTTTGGATCCGGATTATGTATTTTTAATTCAACCCCTTCACAAGCTGGCCCCGTTGATTGTAATCGTACATTCTGAGGATTTACTCCTGCTAATAATGGTGCTGTTTCAGTTAAACCATAACCAATAGCATATGGAAATTTAGCTTCTATCAGGAATTTCTCGACTACAGCATCTAATTTAGCTCCACCAACTCCAAAGAATTTCAAATGACCACCAAAAGTTTCATACAATTTCTTTCCAGCGATGGCATTCAATTTCTTTCGGATTAACGGGATTTTGTATAAATACTTGATCGCACCTTTCTGGAAGGATGGCTGCACCTTATTGTTATAAATCTTTTCAATAATTAAAGGAACAGAAAGCATCAGTGTAGGTTGTACCTTTTTTAAAGCCGGCAATAAAACTGTTGGCACTGGAGGCTTTGTTAAATAATAGGTACAAGCACCACTTAACATGGGTAAAATTAAACCCAGCGTATTCTCATAAGTATGCGATAATGGTAAAATTGAGAGGAATCGATCATTCTCATCAACATACTGTACCGCTCTGGCTGCAAGCGCATTGGAGCTAATGTTTTTATGAGAAAGCATTACCCCCTTGGATTTACCTGTAGTTCCAGAGGTATATATTATAGCAGCAAGATCATCTTCTTCTACTTGATAATTATTTACAGGTTTTGAATTCAGATTAAAACTGCTTTCAGCATCTTTTGAATACAAGAATGAGAAGTCTTCAATTGCCAAACGGAATTTCAGATTTTCTGCATTGATTTCCTGAACCTTTGATTTTAATCCGGAAGAAACAAAAATTGCTTTAGCCTCTGAATGCTCCAGGATATTCTCAATTTCGCTAGTCGTAAAATCAGGTAGTAAAGGTACCACAACTGCCCCAAGAAACGTTACAGCGAAATAAGTCACACCCCAATTGGGCATATTTGTACTTAGTATGGCAACCCGATCACCTGGTTTGATTTGCATTTTCTCAAGTAAGGCCATCAAAGCATGAATCTGCTCTTCAAGTTGCGTATAAGTTTTTGGCTGCTCCCCAACAAAAGCCATTGCATTATGATCACCGAAGTTTTCTACTGTTTTGGTAAAAAACGCCGGGAAAGTAAGTTTTTGGTTGTCCCCCATGCTAGTTTTCTTAAAAGCTTGTAAATGTACGATAAAATTTATTTCATTTGCTACTCACACCAATTCAACACCTTTCAATTACTTAAACGAAATGCAGCCATTTATGTTTCAATAAGATGTGATTTAAATAAAAGTCAAATTCTTTGATAATTCATATTCCTATTAACAATTACCGACTTCCATTTAGTCATTAAAATGAGTAACTTTAAGGTGGATATGAATTTGTAAATCTCAATGTTATGGATATTATTATACTATGGGTAGCATTATCTCTAATCGTTGCAGTTATAGGGAAATCAAGAAAGATTGGGTTTTGGGTGGCGTTTTTCCTGTCAATAATCCTCACTCCGGTTATTGGATTGGTTTTGGCACTAACATCACGTAAACTAATTAATGAAAACAAAGTGAATGAACATGCCAATTCTATTTAATATCGACTGGGGCAAATAAAAAATAGAGGGGGCAACGACCGTTTGATAGAAACTGATCATTGCCCCCATTTCAATATTCTTCTAAATAGCTATTGCCTGGCTACTTTTATGACTCCTTTAACTTTACCTAATTTTGCAAGAAGTACATCAATATGCTTGTGGTCTTTCACATATACTTCGAAATTCCCATACGCTTTCCCCTCTTTAGATTCAAAGGACATCGCTTTAATATTTACTCTTAAATCATTGGAAATAATTGCTGATAGTTGGTTAATTAGTCCAAGTTCGTCATTGGCTGTGATTTTGAAAGCTGATAAATGTTGGGCCATCACATTTGGGTCACCCCACTTAGCTTTTATCACCCGATAAGGGTATTTATTTAATAGTTGAAGAGCATTGGGGCAGCTCTTGGAATGGATCTTTATACCCTGTCCAACGGTGACAAACCCAAATACTTCATCTCCAAAACCAGGATGACAACATTTAGCAAATTTATAATCCTTAAGACTTGAGTCATTCCCAATGGTAAGAAACTCTTCTTCCTTAGGAGCTTCTATTTTTTCAACTTCCTGCTTAATTTTAGACTCAAGAGCCGGGTCAGTTGGTGTTTTTTTGTTTTTGTCTGTAAAAAAATCACGAATCAAAACCGCGTCGAGTTGCTCCTCGGCAAGAGCAATATATAATTCCAATGGCTTTTTATAGCCGAAATGCTCAACTACAGCGTTCAGGTTCGGATCATTAAACTTAACCTTCGCCTGATTAAATTTCCGTATGAGAATTTCTTTACCGGCATTAGCCTCCTTATACTCCTCTTCTCTAAGTAATCTTTTAATCCGCTGTTTTGAACGGTTTGAAGTAACCAGGTTAATCCAGTCTATTGTAGGTTTTTGCTTTTTTGAAGTAATGATTTCAATCTGATCACCATTGTGCAATTGGTTCTTTATTTGAACATTTTTACCGTTCACCTTGGCTCCAACGCATTGTGCGCCAACATTAGAATGAATTGAGAATGCGAAATCGAGAACAGTTGCTCCCACTTGTAACTTCTTAATATCTCCTTTGGGAGTAAAAACAAAGATATTGTCAGTGTAAAGCTCCATCTTCGCTTCATCAGTCTTGTCCAGGACTTCAGGCTCTGGATTTTCAAGGATCTCACGAATACGTGCAAGCCACTGTTCATTACTTTGTCCGGTTTTATTTTCTTTATAGCGCCAGTGAGCAGCATGCCCCTTTTCCGCCACTTCATCCATTCGGCTGGACCGTATTTGTACTTCCACCCATTTGTGGTCGGGTCCAACTACAGTAGCATGCAAAGATTCATATCCTGTGTTTTTAGGCGCTGAAATCCAATCGCGCATACGTTTCGGATTGGGTTGGTACAAATTTGTTACGATAGAATATACACTCCAGCAATCACCCTTTTCCTTTTCAGCAGGACTATCCAGAATAATGCGAATGGCAAACTTGTCGTACACTTCATCGAAACCAACCTTTTGTTTCCTCATTTTATTCCATATAGAATGAATAGACTTAGGTCGGCCTTTTAATTCATACTTCACTCCTAATTTTTGAATTTCGCTTTCAATGGGGCTGATGAATTTTTTAATAAAGCGTTCACGTTCACTCTTGGTGTTTTTAAGCTTCTTGGCAATATCGCGGTAAATATCCGTTTCCGTATATTTCATTACCCGCTCTTCCAATTCGGTTTTTATATTGTAAATTCCCAATCGGTGAGCCAGTGGTATATAAAGATGTTTTGCCTCCGTGGCATATATCAATTGGCGCTCAGGCTCTTTATAATCAACCTCACGCATTTTTTGTAAACGATCGGCTAATCGAAGTAAAATAACACGAACATCACCTGACAGACTTAACAGCAGCTTTCTGAAATTTTCCGATTGGAATGCCGTACGATGAGTTCTTAAATCCGAAATTTTGCGATATCCCTCAATAACTCCGGCAATCTGTTCTCCAAATTCTTCACGAATCTGATCAATAGTTACATCTCCTTCTTTGGGAAGATTATGCAATAAAGCACATATTACAGTCCTTACCCCAAGACCAATCTGATCGGCGACAATAATGGCGACCTGAAGATTGTGAATAATCCGGGCCACCCCTTCTTCATCGTGATTACCTTCAAGATGCTGATGAGCAAATTCAAACGCATGACGAATTTGTTCTTCATCTTGTTTTGTAAGAAGTTTTCTGATACTTTCAATGAGCTCGATATATAGATTTTGGACTTCTGGCCCCACTTGCTTCTTCGACATATCCCTAATCGTTTCAAAAAAATTAATCTGTTTTGTAAAGGTAAAAAAAAAGCGCTTGCCGTAGTCCGACAAGCGCTTGAATGAATTTTATTTTAACATTATTTAGTTAAATCATCTTCCGATTGTCCATCCTTCTTTTTCGATTCAGATCCTTTTGGTCCCGAGATGCTTTCACGCATACTGGTATCAGCCTGAATGTTTTTATAACGGTAATAATCCATTATACCCAGATTTCCTGTACGGAATGCTTCGGCGATAGCTTGTGGAATTTGTGCTTCAGCTTCAATAACTTTAGCACGTGCTTCCTGAGCTTTTGCTTTCATCTCTTGTTCAAGAGCAAAAGCCATGGCTCGTTTCTCTTCCGCTTTAGCCTGAGCAATATTTTTATCTGCATTAGCCTGATCCATTTGAAGAACCGCACCAATGTTTTTCCCGATATCAATATCCGCAATATCAATTGATAAGATTTCAAACGCTGTTCCTGAGTCCAAACCTTTTTCAAGTACTACTCTCGAAATAGAATCCGGATTTTCAAGTACAATCTTATGTGATTCAGACGAACCAATTGAAGACACAATACCTTCCCCAACACGGGCAAGTACAGTCTCTTCACCGGCACCCCCTACTAACTGACGAATGTTGGCACGAACAGTCACCCTTGCTTTAGAAATCAACTGAATACCATCTTTGGATACGGCTGTTACAGGAGGTGTGTTAATTACCTTAGGATTTACTGACATCTGTACAGCTTCAAACACATCACGACCAGCAAGGTCGATAGCGGTAGCTGTTTTAAAATCCAGTGTCATATTTGCTTTGTCGGCAGAAATTAATGCATTTACAACATTCTGCACATGTCCTCCTGCCAGGTAGTGAGCTTCTAAATCATCTCTTAATAACTTAATACCAGCCTTATGAGATGAAATCATATTCAATACAATAACTTTTGGTGGAACTCTTCTCCACCGCATCAGAATTAATTGAAGTAACGAGATTCTGACACCTGAAAGAAGTGCAGTAAACCAGAGACCTACAGGAACAAATACAAAGATGATGTATAATCCAAACAAGGCACCGATTCCGATCGCAATTTGAATAATATTAATACTTTCCATTTTGATAATATTGGTTGAATTTAAGTTATTTCAATATTGATTATTTAAGCGAGCTGCTCGCTACTCATCAACTGTTTTTACAAAGACTTTGTTGTGTTCAACTTTAGTAACCTCGATTTGAGTGTTTTGGTCAACAAATTCTCCTTTGGTTCTAACTTCAATATAAACATTATTTATAAATGCCTTACCGGCAGGAACCAAGCGTGAAATTGCAATGCCTTTGTCCCCTACTGTTACATTTTCTTCAGCTTCCGTATTGACTTTTCCATCTACATCAGTATTTAAAGCGACTCGTTTCCATGTACGCGCTCTCAATGAAATAGTAAGACTGATAATACTTGCAACAATGGCTATTGCCAGGACAATATGCCCTGAAACCGGATCATGCATATAGGATTGCCAAATAGACACCCCTATCATACCTGCACCGATAATACCAGCAACTCCAACACCTGGGATTACAAGAATTTCCAATAAAACAAACAGAATACCTACAACGAGCAATGCAATGATAATAGACCAGGCCATTTTAAATTATTTAATTTCTACTGTTAATTGTCGATTCGTCATTTCCTGACACATGGGTTTTAATTCAGAGATCACTCCCGATTTGACCGGGCATTTCCCTTTCAAATGTGCGATCATAGCGCATTGTTCTGCCTGCAAATAATCATGACCACATACCTCAATTAAACATTCAATAACGAAATCAAATGTATTAACTTCATCATTATGTAAAATCAACTCACGCTTTTCGCTGAGCTCTTCTTCATTCTGGCTATTCTTTTGAATTTCTTCTTTTACCATCTTTCCCTTCTATATTATTCCGCGAATAAAAATAAGGAATATTTGCTATTCCCCACATATTTTTTTTTGTGAAGTTTGAAAAGGCCATAAAACAATGAATTAAAAATCACTTTTCACGTAAAACAGCCCTCGTATCCCTTTATTAAGAAGGTAATCGTAAATATATTATTATATTTACATACATTTACCAATTCCTGAACAATAGCGGTACGATTGCTTATGTTGTACCGGGTAATAATTGGAATAAGAGAATATGGATATAGAAATCATACCTGGATTGTTACAAAATATAGCAATTCTTCTGTCATTTAGTTTGCTTTATGACTATTGGTGGGTGAAAAACGAACGATCGAAAAAGATTGGTGAAAAATTATTATTGGGATTGATCCTTGGAGGAATAGGTATCGTACTTATGCTTACCCCCTGGACACTTTACCCCGGGTTGGTTTTTGACACCCGTTCCATCATGTTAGCTATTGCAGGTTTGTTTTTTGGGGGAATCCCCACAATTATTGCCATTGTAATATCAGCGGCATATCGTTTTTCGATGGGTGGTGATGGCATGATGATGGGGGTTGCTGTTATTGTGTGTTCAGGAATGATTGGTATAATTTGGAATAAAACACGTCCTAGTTGGCGTACAAAGCAACCCATAAAAGAATTATTGCTGGTAGGATTGATTGTTCACCTGGCAATGTTAGCATGTACGATTTTTTTACCTTCTGAAACACTTTTCCCAACTCTTAAGACCATCGGTATTCCACTTATTCTGATATACACTCCAGGTACCATGGTTTTAGGTTTACTAATGATCAAGCGATCAAGAAACTGGGCAACTCAGCGGGCATTATATGATAGTGAAGAGAAATATCGACTTTTATATGAAAGTATGACAGACGCGCATGCTATTGTTGATATGGATGGGAATATTATTGAATGTAATAAAATATTCAAAGAAATGCTGGGATATTCCGGTCAGGAGAAGATCTCAAAAAAATACATGGATATAACGCCCAAAAAGTGGCATGCCTACGAAGACCAAATAATAAAGGAACAAGTATTGATAGATGGAAGTTCCGGAATTTACGAAAAAGAATATATTCACAGGAATGGATCAATCTTTCCAGTCGAACTACGTGTGTTTTCAATAAAAGATGAGCAGGGTAATCCAATTAAGATGTGGGCAATCGTCAGAGATATTTCGGCAAGAAAAAAGACCGAAGCCGAATTGATTATGGCGAAAGACAAAGCTGAAGAGAGTGATCGTTTAAAGTCGATCTTCCTTGCAAATATGAGTCATGAAGTCCGTACTCCAATGAATGCAATTATTGGCTTTTCTGATTTGATTAAAGATCCCACCATTGATAAAAATGAACTGAATGATTATGTTCAGATTATTATTAATTCGGGAACCCGATTATTGAAAATCATCGATGATATTCTGGATATATCACGTATCGATTCAGGGCAATTACCGATTACAATCGGTGATGTGAACATTTACAGCCTGATTGAAGAAAGTGTATTAAGCTTTCAGCAAAACACCGAGCTCAAGAAAAATCCATATCTGAGTCTAATTGGTGATATGAACAAAGCATACAGAAATCTATCCGTGAAAACGGATCCTCAACGATTACAGCAAGCTTTGGATAACCTGATTACTAATGCCATAAAGTTTACAAAAAAAGGAATTATTCAGGTTGGGATGGATGTCGTGGGCCAGGCAAAGAATACGATGTTGGAAATCTATGTTAAAGATACCGGAATAGGAATTCCTTATGAAAAGCAAAAACTTATATTTGAACGTTTCAGGCAAGCCGATGAGTCCGGCCTTATTCAGGGCACCGGGCTGGGATTGACTATTACCAAAGAATTAATCAGGTTGCTGGGTGGTGAGATTATACTAAATTCAGCGCCAGACAAAGGTGCCGCTTTTACAATGCGTCTGCCATTTGTAAAAGGCGGCACTCAAAAATCGAGCTCTATTTCTCCTAAATTTGATTTCAGTACCTTGATAGCAAATAAAACACTGATAATTGCTGAAGACGACAACCATTCCTATCAATTGCTTAAAGAAATATTTCGTTCAACCAATGCAATTATTCTTCATGCTGAAAATGGTCAGCGACTGATGGATCTTCTTGAAGAAACAATACCTGATTTGATATTACTGGATTTAAATATGCCTGTAAAAACCGGTGTTCAATGTCTTAGGGAAATACAAGAACGAAATATAAATACAAAAATCATTGTGCAAACAGCCTATGCTATGCCAGGTGAGAAAGAGAAGTATAAGCATTCCGGATGCCAAGCATACATCACAAAACCTATTAAGAGAAAAGAGCTATATATAGCTATACAGGAAGCTTTTAAAGCTGGGGAGTGAATAAAATAACAGGTGTTATTTATATCGATCAAATTGGCGCCAGGTCCGGATAGAGGATTAACTTGAAATTACCATATTTTAGCAAAATATAGATTATTTAACCTTTACCGCAGTCCAAAATCCTTGTGTATGCTGACTACTTCCCATAGGGCCTTGCATCGTTGTCTCAAACGTCCCATTATTTATTTGTGTTGCATCCGGGAAATTACCGTTTGATGTTCCTTCAGCTTGTCCCTGAATGAAATGCGAACAACCGGCCTGTGAGACTGTAAAACTCCAACGGTCATAATCTCCGGCATGAACGATATGTCCCCATATTGTAAGGCGAACGTTACATCCACCAAAATAAATAAACCAGCCGGGGCTATCATCATCTTCCATGAATGTTCCACTATTGGTAAATGGCAAAACAGTAACAGTCGCCACATCCCCCATTTGGTTAATCAGATTCCAGGTTTGAGCAGCAACAGGTTCATCCTTTTTGCAACTTAATGGCAGACATAAAAGGGCTATTGCTAATCCGCAGGCAAATATTCTAATCTTTTTCATCCGTTTGTTCTTTTATCCACTCACCTCACTACAGAATATACCTCTAATACAAAGGTACAAAGTCAAAACACTGTTGGAAAGGGATTTAAAAACAGTAATAAAATGATTTCGTTGAGAACAACAATTTCGTAGATTTGTTAGAGGATAGAGAAGTATGATCACATCTATGAAGATAAAGGAATTTACGGAGAAGTTACGGATTGTTTTAGAGGAATTACCCGGTTTTGATGCGCATAAGTTAATGGCTCCATCGAGTCGTTTGCGGGAGTTAAATACACTGAAGCATAAGACGGAACCGGTGAAGAGTAGTGTGATGGTCTTGTTGTATCCATATAAGGATCGTATTAGTTTGGTATTGATTCAGCGTCCGAATTATGATGGGGTGCATGGTGGGCAGATTGCTTTTCCGGGAGGTAAATCTGAGCCGGATGATAAGGATTTAATGGAAACTGCTTTGAGGGAAACGGAAGAGGAAATAGGTGTACAGCCCGAAAATATTGAGGTTATAGGTAGATTGAGCGATTTGTATATTCCGCCGAGTAATTTTATGGTAAGTCCTTTTATTGGATTCACAACCGAAGTTCCACAGTTTAATATCGATCCACATGAGGTGGATGGTATTATTACCATTTCGGTGGATGATTTGTTTAATGAGGAGCATATACAGGATGTATCAATTCCGCATCGGAAATATGGGAATCTGGAAGTTCCGGCCTTTGTAATCCGCAATCATATTATCTGGGGTGCCACGGCGATGATGCTGGCGGAGTTCAGGTCTGTTGTGGAGCGGTTTTATGTGGGGATGATGGAGTTGTAAATGAAGAGACATTTCAAACACCTACCCGTCATCCCTGTAGATGTTAGGTAATTCATAGACAGTTTTCTGCAAATTGTACTGAGATGACAATTGGTTCTTTATTAACTATTATTTTCAAATTAAACGTTCCTATTTCCAATCAAAAACCATTTCCCCATCCACAAAGGTTTTCACTACCTTCACATGGGGTATTTCCGATTCATCAATGGTCATAATATCCTTTTCCAGGACAACGAAATCAGCTACTTTACCTACTTCAAGTGATCCTTTAAGTGATTCTTCGAAACTACCTTTAGCAGGCCAGATTGTAATTGATCGCAAAGCATCTTCTCGGGAAAGACCATTCTCCATTTGGAAGCCATTTTCGGGATGTCCTTTCAGGTCTTTTCTGGCTATTGAAGCATAGAAGGTATACAAGGGATAGATCTCTTCAATAGGGAAGTCTGTGCCGTTAATCAGCCAGTTATTTTGTTCCAATAGCTGTTGGTAGGCATAGGCTCCTTTTATTCGTTCTCCCCCTATCCTATCAGTTGCCCAGTACATATCTGAAGTTGCGTGTGTGGCCTGAACAGATGGGATAATGCTATATTTTTCAAACAATTTAAAATCATCTGGATGAACGATTTGGGAATGCTCGATTCTCCAACGTCGGTCATTCTTTTCTTTCAGGTATTCGCCGTAAATATTTAATATTTGTCTGTTTGCTGAGTCTCCAATTGCATGGATATTAACCTGGTAGTTGTTCTCGTAAGCCAGTTTACAGATTTTATGGTAGTAGTCCTCTGTATTAACCATAATCCCAATATTATCGGGATCATCTGAATAAGCTTCAATCATGCATGCTCCTCTTGAGCCCAGGGCTCCATCGGCATACAGCTTAATTGAACTTACATTGAGTTTACCGGTGTTTATAGGGCCGTCCTTTACGAAATGCTCAAAGTTTTCTTCTGTAGGGTTTAGCATGGCATTGATTCGCATGTTCAGTTTACCATTCTGATGTAGACTGTCAATCAGTTCGATAATGATTTTATCCATTCCGGCATCGGTAACCGATGTCAAACCTGCGGCAAAGCAATGCTTTTGAGCTTCAAGCAAAGCTGTGATGTTTTCCTTTTGTGTAAGCTCAGGAATAGCATTTTTGATGGAGTCAGCAGTATTTTCAAGAAATACACCAGAGAATTCTCCTGATCGTAGCATAATTGCTTCGTCAGGATTGGAAATATTATTTACTGTTATTCCGGCTATCTCAATTGCCTTATTATTTGCAATAAGTGCATGTCCGTCTATTCGGGTTAATACGACTGCTGTCTCGGGGAATAATTCGTTTAAGCGCTTATTATCGGGGAATTCTTTGATGTTCCAATCATTCTGGTCCCAACCACGGCCCAATAGCCAATTGGCAGAATGTTTTGAATGGTGCTTCTTAACTCGTTCCAGAATCTCATCAAAAGACTTTGCTTCCTTTAGATTAGCCCAAAGTAAGCTGTAACCATATCCATAAAAATGACAATGTCCGTCGTTAAATCCTGGATAAACTGCTTTTCCTTTTAAATCGATTACTTTTTCGGCATGATATTTATCTTCTACTTCATTGTTTGAGCCGGCAAAAATGATTTTCCCATCATCTATCACCATAGATTCAACGATATCAAATTGTTTATTTACAGTGTAAACAGTCCCATTTTTAATAATTAAATCAGCTGAATCTTTCTTTGTTGTACACATGCTTAAAAGTATTGTGATTGCTATTAATAAGGCGCTTTGTTTCATTTTTGGAGTATTATTCATCCTACATTTAATGATCGAAGATAGACATAAATTGAGGGCTAAAGCCAGGGATTAGTGATTGTTATTGTATTATTATTGATGGTTTAGAATCTCCATATAAAGACTCTAATTATTTTTATCACTCAAAACCTTAAAAACATCTTCAATGCACCCACATTGTTTTTCATCTTCATTAATCCTCAAAACATAGTCATTCTTTGCACTGATACGAATACTTACAGGCAATGTTTCATCATCAATTACCTTATACCCTTTACGATTCAGCGCTCGTGTGAGCCATTGGGCTGTAAGTCCATTTCCAACCAGTCCTATTTCCTTAACCTGAGGTCCGGAAATTCTAAAAGCTCCTGTTTCTTTGGAAAATTCAACACCAGGCTTTTCAAAGAAATTGTGAATATGATCGTTTATAACCAGGTCTTCTGGTATCCCTGCAACAAAAGGCTTCTCCTGAGCAAGGAGGAAGATCCTGTCGGCGGATTGTATGGCTAGTTCAACATCGTGTGTTGACATAAGGATGGATTTAGAAGTGTCGGTGCTTAATTTCTTAAGCAGACGCATAATCTCGATCTTGCTTGGGAAATCCAGAAAGGCTGTGGGTTCATCCAGGATCATTATTGGTGTATCTTGGGCAAGCGCTTTGGCGATCATTACCTTTTGCTTTTCACCATCACTCAAACTTGTGAACATGCGATTCTTCATTTCCAGCATCCCTGTAACTTGCAGTGCATGCGTAACCGCTCTCATATCCTGTGTTGTAAGAGCTCCCCAGAAAGATGTGTAGGGATAGCGTCCCATCGATGCAATATCAAAAACCCTGAGGTTACCAGCATCAATTCGATCCGTTAACACAACAGCTATCGACCTGGCCAATTCAACGGCAGGAATCTCTTTTATGCTGACTCCATTAACCTGGATATCTCCACCAAAGACTTGTTGAAATCCGGAAACAGATCTCAAAAGTGTGGATTTACCAGCACCATTTGGTCCCAACAGACAATTCATTTCACCTTGTTGAATACCAAAGCTTAAATCTTTATGCAAAACACAGGAATCCTTACCCGTTTTGTAGCCAATTGAAAGCTGATCTATATTTAGAATATTCTGATTCATTAGCCTGCGATACTTTTCTTTTTCAAAATCACCCAAATTACCACCGGAGCACCAAATAGCGATGTGACTGCATTTATTGGTAGTGCACTGTCAAATCCCGGCATGCGGGCAATTAAATTACAAGCAAGAGCAATTAATCCACCCGTAAGGAGCACTCCTGGAAGCAGTATTCGATGATCGGAGGTCATAAACAAACTTCTGCACAAATGCGGTACAGCAAGTCCGATAAATGCAATAGGCCCCGTATAAGCTGTTATAATTGCTACTAAAAGTCCCGAAATCATCACGAGAACCCAACGAATACGAAGCACATTTACTCCAAGGTTGGCTGCATAATTTTCTCCCAACAGCAGAGCATTAAGGGGTTTAATAAATACAAATGCCAGGATTATTCCGAAAAGGCACATGGGAGCAAATATGATCAGATCACTTTGAGAAACTCCGGCAAAACTACCCATCCCCCATATTACAAAGGCATGCAAATCATCTTTATGACTATAAAATTTTAGAATACTTACCAAGGCTGACACGCCATAGCCAATCATCATACCAATAATCAAAAGCGTGACATTGTTTTGGGTTTTACCTGCCATAAATAACATCAGCAACAACACAAAAACAGCACCTAAAAAAGAAGCTATGGTTATTCCTAAATCACCTGCTATTCCAAGGCTACTAAGTGATACATTACCTATTTGACCAGCAAATAATAAAACTATTGCGACCCCCAAACTTGAACCCGAACTGATTCCAAGGACAGAAGGCCCTGCCAAAGGATTCCGAAAGAATGTTTGCATGATCAAACCAGCAATTGCCAATCCACTACCCGCCAAAAGGGCAGTTATAGTTTGTGGTAAACGTGATTTCAAAATGATGTTGGTCCAGGTGGCCTTTTCGGCCTCCAAACCGGTGATAATATTTAAAACTGATTGCAAAGGGATTTTAACCGACCCCATGGTGATATTCATCAGGAAAGCGACAGCTATACCGATGAGCAGAAAGATCAAAATAAATCCCGTTACTGTTCCTGTTCGTTTCATTCAATAATTGTAAATTGTTAAAATAACTATTTATTTAAGAACTGTGAAATATACCGGCTGGTGATCCGGGAATTGCTCAGGATGGAAAATACGTGCCAGATCAGCTAATACAATTTCTGGTTCCATGCCTGCCTTTTCGAAGTATCTTGATTCAACAGTTTTACATATAATGACCTGCTTATCTTTAAAGGCTTTAAAATCTACAAAACGCTCATCAATTGCCTGAAGTTTTTGATAGTCAAATGGCCCCGATTGAGTGATGAACAGCCTCCAAAAATCAGCTTCAGCAGCTTTATTGTAAACAACTTCAAAATCCAGAGAAAGACTCCCGCTTGAAGCTTCATCTCTCCATAAGTAATCAGCACCCGCATCATCGAATATTCTGGCCATATAACTTTCTCCACCTGGAAGATACCAGATTCCACGGAAAGGTTTGTCAGAGAATAAGGTCGGTTTTCTACCCGTATTTAAAACAAGTTTTTTCACCCGATCATATTCTTGTTCAATTGAATTAACAATCGAATCAGCCACTTGCTCTTTCCCAAAGAACAATGCCATAAATCGAATCCATTCGGCACGTCCAACCGGATCCAACTCCATATAATCAGCGAAAGGAATTACAGTTAATCCAAATTGTTCCAGATCCGAAAAGTCACTATTTTCATAGGGAGATGCAAAAATGACATCTGGATTGGCTATTAAAGCTTTTTCCGGATCGATCACCCCATTAGCTTGTATGCTAGTGATTATGCCGTTTTCAATTCCTTCCAGAATTTCTTCATTTAAAATATACGAAACTTCCCCAACAGCTTTAATTCGATCGAAAACACCTAGCTTTTTAGCCATAATGAAATGACTACCCGATAAACAAGCCATGGATTGAATTGGCACTTTTATCTGCTTTATTCCTTTATATTGCTCAGGTAATTCGAGCTGATCTGACTTGGTAAGTATATATTCTTCCAGCAACTGAGTGGTATCCCAAGGATTGATTATTTTGACATAACTGTAATCATTATTTCCGGAAACCTGGTACCAGCTGGCATGATCCGGATTCATATTTATGGATTCCGGGGATTTTGTCACATTGGATGAATTATCCTCACTGCTGTAATCACAAGCAGTTAAGAGTAATACGATGCAAATCCCGATTAATTTGTTCATAGTTTGAGCAAAATTTGAGCGCAAAGTTAAGAATTTATTGATCCTTCTTCTTTTGTGGCATACACTCACTTTTAAATTATTTATTTTGACAGGATGGCATATGCTATTAAAAGGTATAAATTTTGTGGTACTTTTGTAGGGTGGCTTAATGAATAAAAGCAAATAGAATGAAATTTACATTTTTCAAAACAGAAAAACCAAAGCAGTTTAACATAAAGACCCGTTATTATGATCCTGAAAAGGAAGAACGGGAAGAAAGACGCAGAAGATATTCCGACGAGGAAAAAATGCCTACCGGAGATCGTATGCGAAAGCAGATGGATCGAAAATGGAAAAATACTGACCGTTTGAAGACAAAATCACGCAAATTGACTTTTGTATATATCATTATTCTGCTGATTTTAATTTATATGGTATTCATCAATAAGTAAGTAAGGTTTTTCTTAATGTCTGATATTATTCAATTATTACCGGATTCGGTAGCAAACCAAATAGCGGCAGGAGAAGTTGTACAACGCCCGGCATCGGCTGTAAAGGAGATGATGGAAAATTCGTTGGATGCGGGAGCTACAGAAATCAAACTTGTAGTTAAGGAAGCTGGGAAGACGCTAATCCAAATAATCGATAATGGCTCTGGTATGTCAGAAACTGATGCACGAATGTGCTTTGAACGACATGCTACATCTAAAATCCGTTCGGCGGACGATTTATTCCAGATCCAAACAATGGGTTTTCGGGGTGAGGCTTTAGCCTCTATTGCTGCAATTGCTCAGGTGGAACTTAAGTCTTGTCGTGAAGGTGACGAGCTAGGTACATGTATCCAAATAGAAGGTTCAAAACTTGTTGACCAAACTGAATGTGTTTGCAATAAGGGAACAACCCTGTCGGTCAAGAACCTTTTTTATAACGTACCAGCCCGCAGAAATTTCCTGAAATCAAATGCTGCAGAATTTCGTCATATTATGGAAGAATTTCAACGAATAGCGATTATACATCCTGAAGTTGGTTTTGAACTATATCATAATGACAAAATAATTTTTCAATTGAAAAGCAGTAATCTGAAGCAACGTATTTCCAATCTGATGGGTTCAAATTACAGCAATAAACTGCTTCATGTTGAAGAAGAAACTGATGTTGTGAAAATTTCCGGTTTTGTGGGTAAACCTGAGTTTGCAAGAAAAACCCGTGGGGAGCAGTATTTCTTTGCGAATAATCGATTCATCAAGCATAACTACTTCAACCATGCCGTAACGGAAGCGTATCAGGAATTAATTCCCGAAGGGACGTATCCTACGTATTTCATATTTATGGAAGTAGATCCTGCGAGAATTGATGTTAATATTCATCCTACAAAAACGGAAGTAAACTTCCAGGATGCACAGATCATTTATGCGATGATGCGTTCTGCTGTAAAAAGAACACTTGGTCAGTTCTCGCTCTCTCCCACTCTGGATTTTGAATCGGAAACGCATTTTCACTTCGACCCCAATCCACCTAAGGACCGGGAGATAAAAGCTCCAACCCTGACACTTGATCCGGAATATAATCCGTTTAAAGTAACCTCAGGCTTTGATACAGCGTCAAAAGAAACAAGCCGGGAACGTTCGAATAATGAGAACTGGGAGAAGCTATACGATTTTAAGATGGAAACACCTTCTTTCGAGTCTGATCAGGATGAGGAAGAAATCAATCAAAATGAATATATTGAACCTGAGGTAGAAATAACTGAAGAACCGGAACAGCAGGAAGCATTCAGTCAGAATACCGGTAAACTATTTCAGGTACATAACCGTTTTATAGTTTCCAATGTAAAATCGGGAATCATGATTGTTGACCAACAGAAAGCACATGAGCGTTACCTGTTTGAGTTAATGCTTGAAAAACTGGAGAACCAGGAAGGTGCTTCTCAGCAATTGTTGTTTCCACAAACATTGAGACTTTCACCAGCGGATGCAGAGTTGTTGAGTGAATTGAAAAATGATTTGCACCTTATTGGTTTTAATATTGAGACCATGAATCAGAACACCTTTGTTGTGAATGGTGTTCCGACAGAAGTTGAAGAATCCAAGATTGAGTCTATTTTGGAACGCATACTGGAAAACTATAAAAGTAGCCAGATAAATATTGGAAATGATCGTAAGGTAAACCTGGCAATAGCTATGGCGAAGAATATGTCAATAAAAGCTGGCAAGTTATTACATGCTGAAGAAATGCAGGAATTGATTGATCAGCTGTTTACCTGCCAGGTTCCGGATATTTCCCCAGCTGGAAAAAAGATTATCCATATTTTGAAATTAAACGAATTAGAAAGCTTTTTTAAGTAGGAGAATTTATATATGAATACACAATTCAGACCAGGAGGATTTAATTTTTTAACACCTGCTGTTAAAAATCTTTTGATTATGAATGGTTTGCTATTTTTGGCTACAATTTCATTTCAAAGATGGGACCTTCATAATGTACTTGGACTGCACTATTTTGCAGCAGAAGAATTCAAGCCTTATCAGTTTATCTCATACATGTTTATGCATGGGAGCTTTACTCATTTGTTCTTCAATATGTTCGCTTTGTGGATGTTCGGGAAAACAATTGAGGACGTTTGGGGGACAAAAAGATTTTTAATCTATTATTTTGTTACAGGCATTGGAGCATCTCTGGTACATTATGGTGTTATGTATTTTGAATTTATGCCTACTATAAGTGCTGTTAATAGTCTTATGGATGCACCATCGGTTCAGGGATTTATTGAGTTTAGAAATTCATCGGCATTTAAGATTTATGATAATGAGATGGCTAATAATTTCAATGCATTTCTTGGAGAATTTAATCGACTGATGAATACAGATGAAAGGGCAGCAATGCAAAGCTTGGTAGCATACCTGGGAGAATATAAGATGGGCTTATATAATGCACCTGTTGTTGTTGGTGCTTCTGGCGCGGTCTTTGGTTTATTACTTGCCTTTGGAATGTTATTTCCCAATTCAACCATCTACATCTACTTTGCGATCCCTATCAAAGCAAAATATTTTGTTATTCTTTATGGTGCAGCTGAGTTATTTTCAGGTATCTTTGATTCATACTCCAATGTTGCCCACTTCGCTCACCTTGGAGGGATGATCTTTGGATTTTTCTTAATTAAATATTGGAACCGTAACCGATTTAGGAAGTTTTAAAACATTATGGAACAACGATTAGACTGGAATTCGATAAAGTATAAGTTTAAGAACAAATCAGCGCTTTTACAGCTAATTATTCTGAACACTGGTGTGTTTCTTGTTGTAAATATTATTGGCGTAATTGTGTTTCTGTTTCAAGGAGATAGTTCCCAGAGTATGTTTGGAGTATCAGCTATAGCAGAATTTTTTGCGGTACCTTCTGATTTTTTTGAATTACTTCTACGCCCCTGGAGTATCCTAACTTATATGTTTCTTCATCAGGATTTGTGGCATCTGTTTTTCAATATGATCGTTTTGTATTTTAGTGGTCGCATCTTCCTGGAATATATGGATGAAAAGAAACTCTGGGATGTTTATATTTTGGGTGGTTTAGTTGGTGCTTTATTTTTTATTGTTGCCTTTAATCTGTTCCCTGTATTTTCGAGTTCAGCACCAGTGGCTATCGCTCTGGGTGCCTCGGCAAGTGTTATGGCTGTTTTGGTTGGAATCGCTTCCTATGCGCCCAATTATTCGGTAAACCTGATCTTTATAGGCCGGGTCAAATTATTGCATATTGCACTGGTATTTGTAGTACTTGATATCATTACAATTCCTCAGGGAAACGCAGGGGGACATATTGCCCATCTTGGAGGTGCTTTTTGGGGATTTTATCATATGCGTCTTTTGGGTAAAGGACAGAATCCCGGACGATTTATCCGTTGGTTCCGTATTGATGGCTTGAAAAAGTATTTCTACCGGCCAAAGAAGCATCCGTTTAAAGATGTACATTACAACAAGCGACCAAAGACGGATGAAACCTTTAATCGGGAAAAAGTTGCTAACCAAAAGCGCATTGACCAAATACTTGATAAAATATCAAGATCTGGTTATGAAAGCCTTACTAAGGAAGAGAAAGAAATACTTTTTAAGGCCAGCAACAAAAGATAAGTTTTGTATTTTAGCTCCAATTGTAAACACAATATTTACCCAAAGTGAGCAAAACAACTAAAACAAGTTATTTTCAAAAGATAATGCTGTTACTTAATATGGTAGCAGCTTTTGCTTTACTATTAAGTTATTTATCCCCAATTATAAATCCTCACGATTTTTGGTTTTTTGCCTTTGTAGGACTTGCCTACCCTTTTATTGCAGGAATCAATATCCTGTTTATAGTTTACTGGATTTTTGGTTTCAAGAAGTACTTTTTAATTTCTGCAATAGTATTACTATTTGGTTATCAGAATTTCACCAATCATTTCAATTTTTTTAATAAATCGGAAGCCATTAGTAATCATGATAAGACCATAAAAGTGCTTTCCTACAACGTTCGTCTTTTTGACTTTTATAAGTGGATAAATAATGGAACTGAAAGCGAAGGTGAAATCTTTAAATTGATTCATAATGAGTCTCCTGATGTCATATGCTTTCAGGAATTTTTTAATGATGATACCAAACAACCCAACACATTAAAAAGGTTTGTTCAATCACAGGAGGCAAAAAACTACCATGTGGATTATTTCATGACAAAGCGTAAAGTCCACCATTGGGGTATTGCCACATTTAGTAAATATCCGATTATCAATCGCGATCGGTTTCAGTTTGTTAATAGTTTAGCAAACTACTGTATCATAACCGATATCCTTTATAAAAACAGCGATACTGTAAGGGTCTTTAATGTGCATTTTGAGTCCTGGCATTTCCAGAATACTGATTATAAGTTTTTAGAAGATATCAAGGCTACCAATACAGAACAAGATCAACTGACATCTGGAATTAAAAACATTTACTGGAAGATGATGTCCTCATATAAAAAACGTGGTGAACAAGTTGATGATCTGGTTCAACTTATTAACAAATCACCATACCGTGTTATTGTTTGTGGTGATTTTAATGACACTCCAGGGTCATATGTATATCATGAAATGACAAATGACAAATTGGAAGATTCTTTTGTTGAAGCAGGATCCGGAATTGGAAGAACATACGCAGGTAGTTTTCCCTCCTTTAGGATCGATTACATACTTCATGATAATTCCTTTAAGGCTCGAAATTTTGTAAAATACAGAGTGAAGCTTTCAGATCATTATCCGATATCAACGGTTTTGGAGTTTAATTAACAGTTAAGATCTCTCTGGTGATTTTTGCTGTAATTTTGTTTGATTAATAAAACGGCACATGCAATTCGAATTGATTTCTGAATATTCTCCAACAGGGGATCAACCACAGGCTATTGAACAATTGGTTAAAGGAGTGAACAATGGTGATAAGGCTCAGGTTTTACTAGGAGTCACTGGTTCGGGTAAAACTTTTACTGTAGCCAATGCCATTAAAGAATTAAATCGTCCAGCTTTAATTCTTAGTCATAATAAAACTCTAGCAGCGCAGTTATACGGTGAATTCAAACAGTTCTTTCCTAATAACAGGGTAGAATATTTTGTTTCTTATTATGACTATTATCAACCTGAGGCTTATATCCCTACAACCAACACCTATATTGAAAAGGACCTTTCTATTAATGATGAAATAGAAAAGCTTCGATTAAGTGCAACCTCTTCACTGCTTTCTGGTCGCCGAGATGTTATAGTAGTATCCTCTGTGTCCTGTATCTATGGTATTGGTAATCCTGATGATTTCACAAATAATGTAATCCCTATAAAAAAAGGACAAACTATTAGTCAGCGAAAGTTACTTTATGGATTTGTTGAAAGTCTGTACTCAAGAACAGAAGCGGAATTTAACCGTGCAAATTTTCGTGTACGTGGAGATACAGTAGATATATGGCCTGCCTATGCCGATGAAGCATACCGAATCATCTTCTGGGGAGACGAAATCGAAAGTATTGAATCTTTTGACCCGCAATCGGGACATACAATGGAGGAATTCGAGGAATTGACCATATATCCGGCAAATATTTTTGTTACATCCAAAGATAAGGTTGCTGAAGCTATAAAAGAAATTCAACTTGACCTGGGTAGGCAACTTGAGTTTCTAAAAGATATAGGTAAGCATCTTGAAGCAAAACGACTTGAAGACCGGGTTACATATGATGTGGAAATGCTGAAAGAACTCGGTTATTGCTCAGGAGTTGAAAACTATTCAAGATATTTTGATGGCAGGAAAACAGGCTCGCGCCCTTTCTGCCTGATCGATTACTTCCCCGATGATTTTATGACTATTATTGATGAAAGTCACGTTACTGTAGGGCAAATCAGGGCGATGTATGGTGGTGATCGATCCAGAAAAGAGAATTTGGTGGAATTTGGTTTTCGCCTACCTTCAGCAATGGACAACAGACCTCTTAAATATGAAGAGTTTGAGACTTTAATGAATCAAACAATTTATGTAAGTGCAACGCCTGCTGATTATGAATTACAACAATCTGAGGGGGTTATTGTGGAGCAAATTATTCGTCCAACCGGCCTTCTTGATCCAATTATTGAAGTCAGACCAAGTATTAATCAGGTAGATGATTTGTTGGATGAAATTAATATTACGATTAAAAAAGGCTCACGGATTCTGGTTACAACCTTGACAAAAAGAATGGCTGAGGAACTAACTAAATACCTATTACGACTCAATATTAAATGCATGTATATTCATTCGGATGTAGATACACTCGAACGGGTTGAAATTATGCGTGATCTTCGATTGGGCGTTTACGATGTGTTGGTTGGTGTAAACCTTTTAAGAGAAGGCTTAGACCTTCCTGAGGTGGCTCTAGTGGCTATTCTCGATGCTGATAAGGAAGGTTTTTTGCGCTCGGAACGATCCTTAACTCAAACAGCAGGACGCGCCGCTCGTAACATCGATAGTAAGGTGATTATGTATGCCGACAAAATTACGAATTCCATGCAAAAAACGATGGATGAAACTTCCAGAAGACGGGAGATTCAAATGAAATACAATGAAGAGCATGGTATTACACCTACAGCTATTGTTAAATCAACTCAACAAATCCTTGGACAAACTTCGGTTGCAGATTCCAAAGATGAGCAACCAAAGGCTTACATCGAAAATGAGGAAATTAATATCGCTGCCGATCCTGTAATCCGTTACATGAGTAAAGAACAATTGGAGAAAGCTGTTAAAAAAGCAAAAGAAAAAATGGAGGCTGCTGTGAAAGAACTTGATTTCATTGATGCAGCTAGATATCGTGACGAAATAGCTGAGTTACAACAAAGAATAAAATCTGATCATAGCTAACATCATAAATATAAGAGGGAATAGATTATCATTTATTTGATAAAACGAATGTTTTTTTTGGATGCATGATAGTTTTTAATATTTTTGAATTTGAATATTTGGAATCCTGTTAAAATTATTATAATTTCATTAAAGGAATCCAAATCAGACATTTTAGAAATCTGAGGAAATGGCAAAAAAGAAAATTCTGGTAATAGATGATGAAAAAACAATCCGAATGTTGTTAGAAAACTACCTTCAGAAGGATTATGAGGTGATAGCAAAGAAGGATGGACTTGAAGGATTAAACTGGTTGCAGGAAGGTAATATTCCAGATTTGATTGTAGCAGATATTCAAATGCCTAATTTGGATGGATATGAATTTATTCAGAATGTGCGATCAAGTGGGTATTTCAAAGATATTCCATTGGTGATGCTTTCAGCATTGGAAAGTAGCAATGAAAAAGTAAAATGTTTACGCTTAGGAGCTAACGACTATATAGTGAAGCCTTTTAATCCTGAAGAGTTGTCTATACGAATAGAATTATTGATAAACAGGTAGAAGTAACCAAGCCTTAAAGGTATGAGTATTGAACACAAGGAAGTTTTAGAGCTGCTTTATATTGGTGGTGACATTAATATTATAAATCAGCTTGAAGAAGATAGCAGATATAACATACACATCAGTGAGAATAGCCTTGCAGCAATTCGATTCCTATCTCAGAATGAACAAATTGATGCTATCATTTGTGAAATGTACCTTCCTGGGATTAATGGGATAGAAATCAACAAATTGATACTAGCGAAGAACATTCAAACTAAAACACCTTTTGTGATACTCATCCATAAGATGGAATCCAAGGTGGTTGAAAGTTCTATGGAAAACAAAATTGATGATGTTATCCTGAGTCCTATCAATAATGACAAGCTTTACACAAGACTGAATTATTTAAAATTATATCGGGAAAAATATGCCGATAAAAAATCAGAATCATTTCAGGTTAAAGAATATCGGATTCCAATTGCAAAGCGGTTATTTGATATTACCTTCGCCGGAATTGCACTGTTTGCAGCTTCCCCGTTTTTATTATTAACCATTCTGGCTATCCGGCTTGAATCAAAAGGACGGGTTTATTATATTTCAAAGCGTGTAGGCACAGGATACCGGGTTTTTGATTTTTATAAACTCAGATCAATGTATACTGGTGCTGATCAGCGTTTGAAGGATTTAAAACATTTGAATCAATATGAATCGGATCTTCCTCAGGAAGAAGCACTCGAAACTTGCCCTAAATGCGCTGCATTAGGACAACCTTGTTCCCCCGTTCTGTTTATCGCAGGTAAGGAAATTTGTGAAAATCTTTATCTCCAACAAAAGCGAGATAAAAATAAATCTGCTTTCATAAAAATTGTTGATGATCCCAGAGTTACAAAAGTGGGTAGTTTTATTCGCAAAACCAGTATTGATGAATTGCCTCAATTGATTAATGTTATCAAAGGTGATATGTCAATTGTTGGTAATCGCCCCCTACCCTTGTATGAAGCAGAACAACTAACCTCTGATGGCTGGAGTGAACGCTTCCTGGGGCCGGCCGGTATTACAGGGCTTTGGCAGGTTAATAAACGTGGGAAAAGTGAAATGTCGGATGAAGAGAGAAAAGCTCTGGACAATCATTATGCAAGGAATAATTCCTTCTGGGGAGATATTCGAATTATACTAAGAACCATTCCTGCTCTTTTCCAAAAAGAAAACGTATAACATATTACATCGAAATAATTTGTAACTGTTGAAAGTAAACCATAACTTTCAACAGTTTTTTTTTACAACTTCAATGGTGTGGAATTGTTAAAAACTATCTTAATAACTTTTCCCATGCTATTGAAACTATTTTGGAAATCAATGCTAACTTTCAGGATTAATTGGTGTATTGCATCCTGTGCAACCAATACGAACTTAAAAGTAATATGATGCAGCTGTATTTAAAGAGTTTAACACAAATTATTTTTACATTCATATGTCTTTCCATCCTGTTAAATGATGGGTATGCGCAGTATAATCCATACTCGGAGAGACAATATAAAAAGGATTATTCGAATCCGATAAGTGACGATATCGTTGATAAATTGCCTCCTATTGAAGCTCTTTTGGATTCAGCTGTAGCAAATTCACCAAAGGTGCTGTTCGAGGAACTTAAAACGGATTATTACCGCTATGAGGTGAAATCAGCCAAAAGAGATTGGACTGAGCATTTTGGTATTCAATATGATTTTAATTATGCTAACATTAATTGGCAAACCGAGATGTTTGGTTACGAACCAGAAGATCCTGCTGATTGGCCAGCTTATGGACGAGATATTATGGTGTCTAGCCGTTTTAATGGTTTAGTTGGAGCTTATATGCGTTTCCCTTTCTCTTCACTTATCGACCGCAAAAACAGAATTAATAAGCAAAAAAAATGGGTTGAAATCAGTTTAGCTCAAAGAGATATAATTATTCGTCAAGTACGTGAAGAAGTTATTGAGTTATATAATCAGCTGCTTCAAAACCAAAAAGCCCTGGTTGTTAGTAACGATTATCAGGAGTGGACAGCAATTCAGATGATGATGGCTGAGAATGACTTCCTCAATCAGGAAATTAACGTAGCCGAATATACCCGTTTGAAGGAAATTCAGACAAGGGGACGATTGGAGCATGAAAAAGCTGTGAATGAATTCATTAATGCTTATGATTTGCTTCAGGAGAAGACGGGAATGAAATTTAATTTAATTAAAGAAATTGAATAATGGATATAAACCAATTTATTCAAGTAATTAAGCGTAACATTTGGTTTCTGATATTAGTACCATTGGCTTTAATGATCGTGGTATATTTATTTTTAAGACAAACACCAAAAGTTTATCAATCAGAGACTATTGTATACACAGGTATTGCATCAGGGTATTCCATTGAAACACAAGCTCGTGCCAACGTCGATTATTTTGGTACGAATATGCAATTTGATAATTTAATTAACCTGATTACCTCACGTAGTACTAAAGAGAAGACTTCTATACGACTTCTGGCGCAACACCTCTGTCTTGAGCGCCCCAATAAATTATATATCTCTGAGCATAATTGGTATGAACTTCAGAAGATTGTTCCTAAAGAAGTTTCTGATTTGGTTGTTAAATACAATCTGACAGGCTACGAAAGAGACAAAATGGATCAAATCAAAGCTCTGGAACGTGAAATTCAGGAAATGGAGAAGAACCTCCAGGATAAGAAAACACAAGTATACAGAACCTCTAGTGTTGAATCTCAGGATGAACAAAATGCACTTGAGCAGAAAGAACTAGAGGAAGGACTTGATAATTATGAAGGTTCAGCAACTGTAACTCAAACCGGAGAACTTGTACATGTAGTGAATCATGGTGAATCGATCGCTTCAATTGCTCGAACTTATGGTGTCACTTCCGGCAAACTTATCCGAATGAATAGATTACAGGATGGGAAAATTAAAGTCGGGCAACGTCTGACTATACGGAAGGCTGCACGTGATGAGCAAAAGTTTGAACCAATTCGTCACATGGTTCTTCCTGACGAAAGTATGTTCTCCATTGCTGAGAAGTTTGGTGTTACAATCAATAATATTAAACGTTGGAATAACTTATCATCGAACGACCTAGTACCTGGCCAGCAAATCATCGTTAACTATATTGGAATTGGAGCTTCAGACATGTTGGACGAAAACATGGATAATAGTTTCATTTCCGACATTGATATTGATCGGGTTGCTATTGTTGAAAAAGGTGATATCGTACCTCCAGGTGTTGATCCTGCTGATTATTGGCGGACAGTTGAAAATTTAACTGCATTTTATCAAAGTAGTGATACCAATTTTATTTATCAACTACTTCAGTATAGTCATCCTCACTATAGTATCCTTGCTATGAGCAATGCTCAGATATACAGGGTACAAAATTCAGATTTAGTTAGAATATCATTTACTTCAGATGATCCGGGGATTTGTCAACAAACCTTGAAGATCATGACAGATGCTTTCATCGAAAACTATAAAGAATTGAAAGCGAATATGACCGATCGGGTTGTTCGATATTTCGAGGAACGAGTTCGGGAAGCTCAAATTGCCTTAACAAAAGCTGAAGATGAGTATTTGAGATTTAATGAGGATAATAACATTATTAACTACTACGAACAATCGAAAGCAGTAGCCATAAAAAAAGAGGATTTAGATGAGCAATATCAGGATATGCAAATAGCCATTAATCAAGCTATGGCTGCATTATCGAGCATTGAATCCAAATTGGCTAAAAAAGATAGTGTCTACTTAAAGAGTGACCAGATTACAAACAAGAGAAATGAACTTGCTGAAATAACCAAGCGCATTACGATTAATGAAGTTTCGCAGGATTTTGATCCTAACACCACAAAACGTGTTAAAGTTCTGGAGCGCCAGCGAGATCGAATACGTGATGAGATGAAATTGTTTGTTGATCAATTGCATTTATATTCGAGAACCGTTGAGGGCGTATCCTTGAAGGACTTACTTACTAACTGGCTTGAGAATACCATCAAATATGAAGAGTCCAAAGCGAGTTTAGGTGTACTTCAAGCCCGTAAGAAAAAATTCGAGATTACGTATCAGCAATTTGCCCCTCTGGGAGCAACAGTTAAGCGTATTGAACGTAAAATAAATGTGGCTGAGCAAGAGTATCTTGAACTCTTACGTAGCTTGAACTTAGCAAAGATGAAACAACAGAATCTGGAAATGTCAACTAATCTTAAAATTGTTGACTCTCCTTATTATCCATTAACTGTTGCTTCCTCAAAAACAAGGATGTTAACTTTAGCAGCTGCTTTCATAGGTTTTGTCATGGTTTTATTTATAATTCTTGTGTTAGAATACTTTGATACAGCAACTAAACGCCCCGAACTTATATCGAAGCAAACCAACCTTGAATTGGCTGGCGCCTATCCAACTCAGGATATTAAAGATCCTAGCATTGATTTGAAAAAGGCTTCAGATCGTCTTGTAGAAGTCATCGCTCAGAATCTTAAGTTGCATTTGAATTATACTGCAGTCAGACGACATGAGAAACCGCATTTTGTACTCCTATTTAGTACACAAGCAGAAACTGGTAAAACAACTGTGGGTAACCACTTAATTGACAAACTCAGATCATTTGGTGATAAGGTGTTATATATGAACTACACCTATGACGATGCAAAAGTTGGTGCAGGTAATGGAAATGATCTTGTTTATTATAAAATAGATAATAAATTCTTTGAACTAAGGCACGTCAGAGACCTGTTGAGTCCTAAGTTCCTTAGAAGTGATAACTATGAGTACGATTATATTGTAATGGAATTACCAGCTACTTTATATAATTCTTACCCACTAGACCTTATGGGAACATTTGATGCATCACTGTTAATCACCAGGGCAACACATAACTGGAAAAAAGCAGATGCCGCTTCTTTGGATTTAATTAGTAAAGTTCTACCTGAAAAACCTTTGGTAATACTGAATGATGTTGAACTATACGTTGTAGAAGAACTATTACATGGTGTTCCAAAAACTGGACAAAACTTTGTGAATCGTATGAAAAAAGTGGCAAAAGCTCCCAGACGCATGCGAATAACATTTGATAAAGATTAATATTTGGTGATAGATATTATACGTAAAATATTAAAAAACAAGAATTTTCTTTCATTGGCCGGAAACATGTCTGTAGCTGTTTTCGGCTTTTTGAGCTTTATATTACTGACTCGTACCCTACCCAAGAATCCTTTTGGCGAATGGGTACTTTTTATTACAGCTTCTAACTTTATTGAAATGCTTCGCTTTGGGATTACCCGAACAGCTATTGTTCGGTTTCTTAGTGGAGTTAAAGGAGAAGAACGAAATCGCTTCATCGGATCCAATTGGATGATTGGTGTCGTAACCACATTGATTATTGTTGTTTTGCTCTGGTTTATATATTACATTGCCAGTGAACCAATTGATAATAGTGGTTTCCGGTTGTTTTTTGTTTGGTACCCTATATTAGCCATACTTAATTTACCGTTTAATAATGCTGTGGCTATCATGGAAGCTGATCAGCGATTCGATAAGATCCTGGTAATTCGACTGATTAATACCGGAAGTTTTGTTGTTTTCCTGGGGCTAAATATGATCTTTTTCCATTTAGGATTGTATGGGATTTTATATGCTTTCCTTGCGATAAACCTGGGGACAAGTGCCATTACGAGCTTTCTTAAATGGGATCATGTGAAATATCTGTTCAAGGGAGATAAGGAATCTAGAAAAACATTGTTGAATTTCGGGAAATATACTACCGGAACACTGATCGGGAGTAATTTGTTGAAAAGCTCAGATACTGTACTGATTGGATTAAGTCCTTTTTTGGGTACCGCAGGTGTTGCATTATACAGTGTGCCATTAAAACTGACAGAAATTATTGAAATACCATTAAGAAGTTTCCTCGCCACAGCCTTTCCTGCTATGTCGAAGGCAAGTATTGAAGGAAAACGTGATGAAGTTCGGAATATTTATTATACCTATTCCGGAGCCATTACCTTCTTGATGATTCCAATATTGCTCTTTGCTTTTATTTTTGCGGAAGAATTCGTTATTATTCTAGGTGGGCGACAATATGAGTCCACAGCTAATATATTCCGGATTTTTGCAATATATGGATTGTTTCTGCCCATAGATCGCTTTACAGGTGTTGCTCTCGATAGTATAAACAGACCAAAGAAGAATTTCTTTAAAGTTATTTGGATGACTCTTTCAAATATTATTGGAGATGCTATAGCTATTTTCATTTTGGCTAAATTCTTTTTGATCTACGCCTTTGTAGCTATTTCTTCGGAAACATCTATGGCGATGGAGAATATTGTTGAAACAACTAATCAATTTGCAACATTGAGGACACTTGAGATGGTTTCGATGGTGACTATTATTATGACCATTGTTGGAATGATTGCAGGTTATATGTACCTTCATAAAGAGCTTCCAATTCACTACGGGAATATCTTTAAATCCGGATATAATTTTTATAAAGAATATTTAGTAAATTACCTTAAAAAAGATAAAACGGTTTCCGACTAATGGGAGGGATTTTAAAACATAAAAGAGGTTCTGAAAAACTAAAAAGTCCTATAGCCCTTTTACTCATTGTAATTGGGATTGTAATTGTGGGCAATGTAATAGCCAATCAAGGTCTTAGAATTTCCTTGGTTTTAATGGCTACTCCTATTGCTATTCTATATCTGAACCGTTTCTTCCGAAATCCACGAATTGGAATCTATTCTGTGATTTTTGCAGCATTTCTTGCTATTGGTCTGACCCGATATATACCAGGTGTTCCTCTCGGTTTAAGTATGGATGGTTTTTTGGTTCTTACTTATATTGCCATATTCTTCAAGTATTTTTATGAAAAACTAGATTATTCTGTCATCAGGAACGATTTAACCCTTCTGGCACTAATCTGGTTTATCTTTTCATTGGTTCAATTTATTAACCCTGAAGCATTAAGCAGAACAGCATGGTTTTATGCAATGAGGGGTATGTCTTTATATCAATTATTACTGATCCCATTGGTCTTCCTGATCTTTAATCGGGTGAAATACATGTACATATTCCTTTATATGTGGGGAGTTTTCAGTATCATGGCAACTCTTAAAGGAGCCATGCAATTATATATTGGACCCGATTTTGCTGAACAAAGATGGTTGGATCAGGGTGGTGCCGTTACACACATATTATTTGGTGAATTGCGTGTTTTTTCATTTTTCAGTGATGCAGGTCAGTTTGGTGCTGCGCAAGCCATGGCTGGTGTTGTTGGGACAATTCTCGCAGTTTCATCCAAGAATTTATGGGATAAGGCATTTTTCTGGATCATGGCTTTATCCGGATATTATGGAATGATGATTTCTGGTACTCGAGGAGCTATGATTGTTCCTTTCTTTGGAATGGTTGTTTACATGATTCATAGTAAAAACATCCGAGCTCTGTTTTTCGGGGCCATCGGATTGGTGTTTGTCTATGCTTTCTTTAAATATACATATATCGGCCAGGGGATTGGTATGATTCGCCGAATGCGAACGGCCTTCCACCCTACTGATGATGCTTCTCTTCTGGTACGTCTTGAAAACCGAAGAATTCTAAAAGCTTATTTGGCTGATAAACCTTTTGGTGGAGGTATTGGTAGTGCCGGTGACTGGGGGGCACGATTTTCCCCTCATGGATTTCTTGCCAATGTTGCAACAGATTCCTGGTATGTCCAGATTTGGGCAGAACAAGGAATTATAGGTCTTATGGTTCACCTCTTAATTGTGTTTTATATAGTAATAAAAGGATCATACTATGTGATGTTCCGGCTTAAGGACTACACCATACGGCTTATAATGAGTGCCCTTATTGCTGGAATTGTCGGCATAATGGGGGCTTCATATGGGAATGGTGTATTCGGGCAAAGTCCTACCGGAATAATCATTTATATTTCCATGGCCTTAATTTGGTTGGGACCTTGGTTGGATGATGAAATGATAGCCATAAAAAAGGCAGGTAAACGTGTTTTTGAAAAGGGAGAATCCTTGTTTTAATCCTCCAATTTGTATCCATATTATCGTTTGATAAATAATTATCTCATTCGTTTCCTTTTTTTTGAAAATCGCTCAAGATTCCCTATTTTTATCCATTAGAGGCAGGTTTACAATGATCAGTTGAATTTCAATTAATTAGAATACAAATATATGTCAAATATTGACCCACACCATTTGTTGCCAAAGGTAATTGTAACGGCTATTGAAGCTGGAAAAGAAACTTTAGAGGTGTATAAAACCGATTTTTCTGTTGAAATCAAATCGGATGACAGTCCCGTTACCCTTGCAGATAAAAGGGCTCATGAGGTAATTGAAAAGGGATTAGGATTTAGTGAATTTCCGATTTTAAGTGAAGAAGGCAGGGATATCCCCTATTCCGAGCGATACAAGTGGAAACATTTCTGGATGATTGACCCATTGGATGGAACAAAAGAATTTATTAAAAAGAATTCTGAATTTACTGTCAATATCGCTTTAATCGAGGACGGTCAGCCAATTTTAGGTGTTATCTATGTTCCGGTTTATGATCTACTTTATTATGCTTCAAAAGTGGGGTCTTTCAAATTGGAGAATGCAACCAAACATATAGACAAGGCTATTGATTTAGTAACAATAGAAAAACTTTCGTTGAAGCTTCCCTTCATAAAGGAATCTGCATCAGATAAATTGACAATTGTTGCCAGTAAATCACATTTGAACCAAAAGACGGTTGACTATATTGAAGAACTAAAAAAGGACAATCCCAATATCAGTTCCGTTTCCAGAGGAAGTTCATTAAAGCTCTGCTTGATTGCCGAAGGAACAGCTGATTTATATCCGCGATTTGGACCTACAATGGAATGGGATATTGCTGCCGGGTGTGCGATTATAAAATATGCAGGAGCGACGATCAATCAGGCTGCAAATAATAAGCCATTAGTCTTTAATAAGGAGAATCTTGTAAATCCTGAATTTATAGCCAAAAAATCTTAAGTATGGATGGAAGTAATTTTCCTTTAGTATCAATAATAACCATCAACTACAATCACTCAGATGTTACAGCTGAGTGCTTGGAGTCATTGCGCAACATCACCTATCAGAATATTGAAATTATCGTTATTGATAATGCTTCTCCAGATGACAATCCTGCATTTTTAAAGGAAAAATTTCCGGAAATTCAATATTATGAATTGAATGAGAACCTGGGATTTGCAGGGGGGAATAATTTTGGAATCAGAAAAGCAAAAGGTGAATATGTTTTATTGCTTAATAATGATACAATCGTTGAACCCGAATTTTTAGAACCACTTGTACTAAAACTGCAAAGCGATCCTAAAATCGGAGGAGTTAGTCCAAAGATCCGATATCATCACACCCCAGACACAATACAGTTTGCAGGATTCACTGAGATTCACCATATGACAGTAAGAAATCATGCTGTTGGATTTAATCAGGTTGATACCGGCCAGTTTGAAAATGATTCTTTGTCATATTTTGTTCATGGTGCAGCTATGCTTATCCCCATGCGGGTAATCCGGGAAGTTGGAATGATGGCAGATATCTACTTCTTATATTATGAAGAATTGGATTGGGGATTTAGGATTCGTCAGGCAGGTTATAATTTATTTTACGTACATAACTCATTAATATACCATAAGGAATCTGTATCAACGGGCTTTTACAGCCCTCTTCAGGTGTATTACCTAAACCGAAGTCGCATTTTATATATGAGGCGGAATATTAAAGGTTTCCGATTTTTAGTGAGTTTATCATATTTAGTTTTTGCTGCAATTCCCAAAAACTATTTGTATTTTTCACTAAAGAAAAAAGGCTTGTTTAGAGCCTACCATCAGGCAATAAAATGGCATTTGAAGAATTTTTTAAATAAGCAAATCCATAAAGCACCAAAACTTTAAATAAAGTTTATGCAAAAACTCCAGGTAAAAAATAAAAAAAGAACAGACTATCCGCTTGTATCTATTATTTCTGTGAATTATAACCAATCACAGGTAACATGCGATATGGTGGAATCTTTGAACAAAATTACCTGGCCTAATATGGAGATTATTATAGTAGATAACGCCTCAAAGGATGACGATCCTACTATTATAAAACGTAAATATCCCAATGTGGTATTCATTGAAAATCCAATAAATTATGGATTTGCCGCAGGCAATAATTTTGGAATTATGGCTGCTCGTGGAAAATACGTTATGTTCTTAAATAATGATACGGAAGTCGATCCTGGGTTTATCGAACCATTGATTGATAAATTTGAATCCAACCCTTCTATTGGGGCTGTAAGTTCAAAACTTCGTTTTTACTACCAACCAGATCGAATTCAATATGCAGGATATACCGAAATGAGTCCTTACACAATTCGTAATTTCTCTATTGGTTATCAGGAAAAAGATATTGGCCAGCATGATAAGGATCGTGAAACACCCTATGCACATGGTGCTGCAATGATGGTTCCCATGAAAATTATCAAAGAATTAGGAATGATGTCCTATATTTTCTTTCTCTATTATGAAGAGGCTGATTATTGTGATCGTATAAAACGAGCTGGTTACAAAATCTGGTATGTACATAACTCACTGGTTTTACATAAAGAATCTATTTCTACTGGAAAAATGAGTCCTCTGAAGATTTATTATTTAAACAGGAATCGCATTGTGTACATGCGCAGAAATATATTTGGTAAACCATTTTACCTGGCATTGGGATATCAATTGTTCATTGCTATTCCAAAAAATGCGTTTAAGTTTTTAATTAAAGGGAAGCTTAAACTCTTTTATGCCTATTACAAAGCTATCGGTTGGCATATTAAGAATATTGTGAATCCGGAAATTCACGAAAACCCAATGTTGTAAACAATTAAGAATATTAATATGAAGATCCTCTTACTAATCATCGAAATTTTACAGTATGCCTTTATGGTATACCTTGGAGTAGCTGCAATCTACTTTTTCATGTATTCTTTTGCAGGGATTTTTAAACAGAAAAAAACACCTGCAATTGAAGATAAGAAACGTCGATTTGTGGTACTGATTCCAGGTTATAAAGAAGACCAGGTGATTGTTGATGTAGCCAGACAAGCCTTAAATCAGGACTATGATCAGGAATTGTACGATGTAGTTGTAATAGCTGATCAATTTCAGCAGGAGACTTTAGATGCATTGCACAAGCTTCCTATTATTGTAAATATTGTTGTTTTTGATAAGAGTTCAAAATCAAAAGCACTGAATACCACCTTAGCTTGGTTGCCTGAGAATAAATACGATGCATTGATGATATTGGACGCAGATAATATTATGGCTCCAGATGTTCTCACCAAAATGAATCATGCATTGAATTGCGGATATCAGGCTGTACAAGGGCATCGTCTGGCAAAAAATACGGATACACATTTTTCAAGGTTGGATGGCATTTCAGAGGAGATTAATAATCATATTTTTAGAAAAGGACACCGCGTATTGGGCTTATCTTCTGCTCTGATAGGTTCTGGTATGGCTTTCGAATATAATCTTTTCAAGGATTATATGGCCACAATCGACTCTTATGGTGAGGATAAGGAGTTGGAATTTAAATTAATGAAAGATAATTATAAGATCGAATATGCTCATGACGCATTAGTTTATGATGAAAAGGTATCTCAATCAAAAGTCTTTGTACGTCAACGTACCCGTTGGTTGTTTAACCAGTTTTTGTATGGGAAATTATATGGTGTGGAAGGATTTAGGCTATTAATAACTAAGGGTAATGTTGATTTCTTTGATAAAATGTTTCAACAATTACTTCCGCCACGAATCATGTTATTAGGGCTTATTACGATGATAACTCTACTTTCGATCGTATTCAACCCGCTTATGCTCACTTATATTTGGTTGGGAATAGCCGCATTAAGCTTTCTGGCCTTTTCCTTCGCTGTGCCAAAACGCTTTTACAACTGGAAGACCTTTAAAGCAGCTCTTTACCTACCCTTCGGATTCTTATTAATGTTCAGATCATTAAGTCGCTTAAAAGAAGCCAAGAAAGGTTTTGGAGCAACTCAGCATACAGTTACAACAATTAAAACTGATGACAAGGATAAGAACGAAAATCCTTAATTATGGCAGTTCTAAATCTTATATTAGATATTGTTCAATGGATACTGATTATATATTTCGGTATGTCAACTGTATATTTCTTTGTGTTTGCTCTTGCATCCGTTTTTAATCATAAGCAAAAGCACTCAAACATAGAAAAACAAAACAAATTTTGTGTTCTCATACCTGCATATAAGGAAGATCAGATTATTGTTTCTGTTGCAGAAGATGCGCTAAAACAGAATTATCCTAAAGATAAATTTGATGTTTTTGTTATAGCTGATTCCCTTCAAAAAGAAACCATCAATAAATTGAAGTCGATCCCAGTTAACACGATTGAAGTCAATTTTGAAGTCAGTACAAAATCCAAGGCTCTTAACGTTGCTTTGGATCAAATTCCAGAAAAATATAATGTTGCAGTTGTTTTGGATGCTGACAATCTGATGGAGCCTGATTTCATACATAAGATGAACCGGGCTTTTGCGGAAGGAATTACTGCCGTTCAGGGACATCGAATAGCAAAGAACACAAACACAACCTTTGCACTGCTGGATGCTATTAGTGAGGAGATAAATAATAATATTTTCAGAAAAGGCCAACGTAATGTTGGTTTTTCGGCAGCTCTTATTGGATCCGCTATGGGTTTTGATTTCCTGACCTTTAAAAGGGTTATGAAAGAAATAAATGCTGTTGGTGGATTTGATAAACAATTGGAATTAAAACTCATTAAGCAAAATATTAAAATTCATTATTTGCAAGATGCTTATGTGCTGGATGAAAAAATTCAGAATTCAATTCAGTTTACAAACCAAAGAAGACGATGGCTTTATGCTCAGTTTTATTACCTGAGAAAGGACTTTTTCATTTCCTTCTGGTATTTCATTTCGAAAGGTAATATCGATTATTTCAATAAAGCTTTTCAATTCATTCAATTGCCACGTATTCTAATGCTCGGCATACTGGTAATCGGAGCATTAATTAATGTCATATTTGGGCTGTTCCCTTTCAATTACATTTGGACCACCCTTTTATTAATGGCTATAATGGGATTTATGCTTGCTGTACCAGCTAAACATTACAATCTGAAAACTCTTAAGGCTTTATTTTCGCTGCCTAAGGGTTTCTTTTTAATGTTCAGAGTACTTTTAAAACTTAAAGGCGCAAATAAAAAATTCATTCATACGGAACATTCTATCAAATCGGTTGATAATTCAGCTTTTGATAAAAAAAACTAACTACTATGAGAATCGGAATTGAGGGACAAAGACTTTTCAGGCAGAAAAAACACGGAATGGATATGGTTGCTTTGGAGCTTATCCGGAACCTTCAACAAATTGATAAAAAAAATGAATATTTCATTTTCGTAAAACCGGATGAAGATACATCCTGTCTGCAGGAAACTGAAAACTTCAAAATTGTAGAACTTGGTGGTGGCCCCTACCCGACCTGGGAACAGTTCGCTCTGCCAAAAGCTGCCGCAAAAGCTGGTTGTGATATTTTACATTGTACAAGTAATACTGCCCCGATTTGGTCAAAAGTCCCGGTGATGATTACCTTACATGATATCATTTATATGGAAAGCCTGAATCTAATTAAAGGTTCAGGTACGTGGTATCAAAAGTTTGGGAATTTGTATCGCAGATTTGTTGTTCCTAGAGTTATGAAAAAGAGTGAAAAAATCATAACTGTTTCACATTTTGAAAAAAACAGAATCCGTGAATTCTTTAATTATCCTGAAAATGATACCCGACTAGTTGCAGTTTACAATGGTGTTAGTGAACATTTTAAACCTATAGAGGATCAACAGGAGCTGACGCGTGTTAAAAAGCAATATAAGCTACCTGACGAATTCTTCTTCTTCCTGGGAAACACCGACCCAAAAAAGAACACAAAAGGAGTTCTAACTGCTTATAAACGCTTTTTAAAGGAGTTTGATCGGGTTGTTCCATTAGTTATGCTGGATTATGATCGGTTCGAACTGAAAAAACTATTAATTGAAATTGGAGCACCTGAACTGGAAGAACACATTCACCTGACTGGTTATGTAGTTAATACGGATCTGCCTGCTATATACAACTTGTGTACTATCTTCTTATATCCTTCACTAAGAGAAAGTTTTGGTATTCCTATGTTGGAAGCAATGCGATGTGGAGCGCCGGTAATCACATCTAACACATCATCTATGCCTGAGGTTTCAGGTGGAGCTGCAATTATTGTCGATCCTTTTAAACCTGATGAAATTACCGATGCAATTCATCAATTATTCAAGGATAAGGAGTTAAAGGATAAGAACATCCAGGATGGTTTTACAAATGCAGCAAAATATAGCTGGCAAGCCATGGCCCAGCACGTATTGGAACTGTATCAGGAGCTTGATAATAAGCAATAAACTTATCAATATTTTTATTATATTTAAGAAACACTTAAACAGTGAGTTATGATTGAAAACAGAGATATTATCGCATTTGGTCTTCAACCCTGGGATCTTGATATCGCTTTTACCCTAAAATATACCGCCATAGAAATGTCGAAAAAGAATAGGGTCTTGTTTATAAATCCTCCACTACAGCGAAGTGCATGGCTTCGCGGACGCGGTACAGCTGAAGTTGATAATCGAATCCAGATATTAAAAGGGGAAAAACCTGACCTTGTTCAATATAACGATAACATGTGGGTTTTCACACCACGAACTGTCGCAGAATCTATCAATTGGATAAAAAATCCTTCCATATTCGACCTTTTCAATAAAATGAATGAAAAGAGATTTGCAAAAGAAATAATGCGAGCTGCAGATCAATTGAATTTTAAAGATTTTATATTATTCAATGACAACTCGATGATTATAGGCTACTACTTAAAGGAATTATTGAAGCCTTCTTTCTCTGTATATTTACTTCGTGATGCCGTTACTTTAGTGTCATATCACGCTCGTCATGGAAAAAGACTTGAACCTCAATTAATAAAGAAAATGGATTTAATGGTTGCAAATTCAGATTTCTTTGCTGATTTCGGACGTAAATACAATCAACACTCCTACATGGTTGGACAAGGTTGCGACCTGACCAGGTATAACGATGCAGATGGCTCCTTAGAGGTTCCAAAGGATTTATCAGAGATTAAAAAACCGATTGTAGGATATGTTGGTTATCTCACCACAATCCGTCTAGACATTGAGGTTTTGGTTCATATTGCAAAAAGTCTTCCCGACATTAGCCTGGTCTTGGTGGGTCCGGAAGATGACGATTTCAAAAACAGTGAATTGCATCAGATTCCAAACGTATATTTCCTTGGTCGTAAGGCTCCATCAGAGTTGGCTGCATACATTAAAGGATTTGATGTCGCTATAAATCCTCAAATCGTTAATCCTATTACTGATATCAATTATCCGCTAAAAATTGATGAGTATTTAGCGATGGGTAAAGCTACGGTTGCTACAAAAACAACCTTTATGGCATACTTTAAAGACTATGTACATCTTCCTTCAAACAAAGAAGAGTACATCGATGCTATTCAAAAAGCTTTCAATGAAAATAGTGATGAGATAATACAGAGTCGTATAGCCTATGCCTCAACTCACACCTGGGAAAACTTTGTAAATAAGATATATCAGCATATGGATGATGTTTTGGCAAAAAGAGAACAGTAATATTCTAAAATCAACATTATGAAAGGAAAAGACATAATAGTTACAGGCTTACAGGATTTTGATATTGCTATTGGTAGCAATTGTGTTAATCTTGCTAAGGAGTTTGCTAAACACAATCGTGTATTGTATATTAACTATCCGGTCGATCGCCTTTCATTAATACGGTATAAGACACACCCTCTTGTTGATAAAAGAGAAAAGGTTATTAAAAAGCAAAAGGAAGCCTTGGTTCAGATTAATGACAATTTATGGAGTTATACACCTGAAACCATCATTGAATCCATTGCTCAAATTGGTAATAAATTTCTATTCAACTTTTTAAACAAAAGAAATAACAGGAAGTTTTCTTCGGAAGTACTCGATGTTATCAAAGAATTAGGATTTAAAGATTATATCATTTTCAATGACAGCGATATTTATAGATCCCTGTATTTTAAAGAATATCTGAATCCTGCATTTTATATTTATTACACACGTGATAATCTGGTCTATACAGATTATTATAGAAAACATGGCCCCCGAATTGAAGGGCAACATATGGCTAAAGCAGACTTGGTTGTAGCTAATTCACTCTATCTTGCTGACTATGGCAGAAAGCATAACTCTAATTCTAAATATGTTGGCCAGGGTTGTGATATCGATCATTTTGACATGCAAAAAATTGAGCAAGTTCCTGAAGACCTGGATTCAATTAAGAAACCTGTAATCGGTTATATCGGTGCTTTAAGGACTTTACGGTTGGATATTGAAATTATCAAGGAACTGGCTCTGGCTGATCCCAACTGGAGTATCGTTCTTATAGGACCTGAGGATGATGAATTTAGGAAAAGTGAACTCCACAATATCGACAATGTTTACTTTCTTGGAGCAAAAGATATGAATGATCTTCCGGCCTACCTTGCTGGTTTTGATGTTGCTATCAACCCTCAAAGAGTTAATGAGGTAACGATAGGTAACTATCCACGTAAAATAGACGAATACCTGGCTATGGGCAAACCAACAATAGGAACCCTCACCCGGGCAATGGAAGCTTTTAAAGGCTATGTGTATCTAGCTGAAAGCAAGGAAGACTATGTGAAATTTGCAAAGCTTGCATTACAGGAGGATTCCGAAAAACTGGTGCAGGAGCGTATAACTTTTGCACGCCAGCATAGCTGGCAGAATAATGCATCTGAAATTTACAAAGCAATTGAAGAAACTAATAAAAAATAGAAGCTATGGGGGTGGTTGAAAAAATTAAATCAAGTCCAGGATTAAAAAAAATAGCTCACAGGTTATTAATCCCTAAAAATCAAGCCCGTCCAAGACTTTGGGTGAAATGGTTTATCAATCCATTCAAACACAAACGTGGAAAGGGTTCAACGATTCGTCGAAGAACCAGGATTGATGTTATACCATGGAATAATTTTAGTTTAGGAACAAATTCAACCATTGAAGATTTTGCCACCATTAATAATGGAGTTGGTGATGTAATCATTGGTGATCGTGTCCGAATCGGGCTTGGAAATACAATTATTGGACCTGTCTCGATTGGAAATGATATTATGTTCGCTCAAAACATTGTGTTGTCAGGTCTTAATCATGGATTCGAGGACATTTCAATCCCTATAAGTGACCAACCCGTTTCAACCAAGGCTATTCAAATTGAAGACGAAGTCTGGATAGGAGCTAATAGCGTTATTGTAGCCGGTGTAACTGTTGGAAAACATAGTGTGGTCGCTGGTGGAAGTGTTGTCACAAAGGATGTCCCCCCCTACTCTGTTGTAGGTGGAAATCCAGCTAAAATTCTTAAGCAATACAACGAAAAAACCAAAGCGTGGGAGCGCTACAAAGTAGAAAAGAAGTAATTCAAAAGTAAGAAAAGCAGGGATGAAGAAAATTGTAACATTTTCAAGATATTTAAAGGATTTTATTAAGAACAGACAGTTTATTTTTGTTTTAACTGCCATAAAATATGAACTACTTGGTCGTACAACAGGCAGTCACAGAATGTATAAAAGCAATTTGGGATTGTTTTTCTCTAGAAAAGGAACACTGGACTTTCAATTTGCAAACATTGCATACGAATGGAATGTAAAGCAATATATTTTGAATAATCAGAAGAACCAATCAGTATTTCTTGACTTAGGAGCTAATATTGGAACTTATAGTATATTATTAGCTCAAAAAGGAATACCATGTCATGCGGTAGAGGCTGTTGAAACCAACTTCAGGGCTATGAATATCAATATTTTGCTCAACAATCTGGAAACAAAGATTAAAACATACAATGTTTGTTTGGGTGAGCATAACGGTGAAGTTGATTTTATTTTTGATCCGATAAATACCGGGGCTTCTCATCGAGCTGATGATGGTGAAAAAGGAATTCTCACAAAAGTTAAAATGAGACCTTTAGATGCTTTAATTCAAGAGTTTGGTATTGATAAAAGCGAGCATGTACTAGTGAAAATGGATGTCGAAGGCATGGAAACAGATGTCATAAACGGCGGTTCTCGATTTTTTTCTGAATATCCCAATATCCATTTGATACTGGAGTCGGAACATTCAGGTGTTGATGAAATTAAGAATGCATTGAATCAATATGGAACTTTTGAGTACCTGAAGATTGATGATTACAATATTGCAGCAATTAAAACTAACGACTAACTACTACTAATAAAGATATTATGAAATCCGTTGAGATCATTTTATGGGTATTTATATTCATTGTTTTTTATGCCTACCTGGGGTATGGTATCATTTTGTTTCTGCTTGTTAGAATTAAGCGTCTGTTGGGTTGGGGGGCTGGAAAAAACATTCAGGAAGACTACGAACCCGAAGTCACCTTATTTGTGGCGGCCTACAATGAAAAAGATTACGTTCAAGACAAACTTAAGAACTCTTTTTCACTAAATTATCCTAAAGATAAAGTTAAACATGTATGGGTTACGGATGGATCTGATGACGGTACGCCAGATATCTTAAGAAAATTTGACGGGGTTGATGTTTATCACGAAAATGCAAGAGGTGGTAAAATTGGTGCTATGAATAGAGGGATGCAATTTGTGAAATCTCCTATTGTAATCTTTTCAGATGGAAATACTATGTTAGGGGAAGATTCTATTCAGGAAATCGTCAATCTATTCAAAGACCCTAAGGTTGGATGTGTTTCTGGTGAAAAACGAATCTATCAAAAAGATAAGGACACTGCAGCCGGAGCAGGAGAAGGTATTTATTGGAAATATGAATCTACTCTTAAGAAGTGGGATTATGAGCTGTATTCTGTGGTTGGTGCTGCCGGCGAACTCTTTGCCATCAGGCGTGAACTATGGGAGGAAGTAGAACGGGATACTCTTCTGGATGATTTTATTATTTCCTTGAGAGTGGCAATGAAAGGTTATAAAATCGGGTACAATCCTGATGCATATGCCATCGAGTCTTCATCTGCAAATGTTAAAGAAGAATTAAAGCGTAAAGTTCGCATATCTGCTGGTGGGATTCAATCTGTAATCCGCCTTAAAAAACTTTTGAATCCATTTCGCTTTGGAATTCTTTCATTCCAATATATTTCACACAGAGTCTTACGCTGGACATTAGCTCCTCTCGCCCTCCCTATCATTCTAATTTTAAACATGATCCTGGCTTTAAATGAAGGTTTTACTTTAACTGGATTCTATAGTGTTTTGTTCTATCTTCAGGTTATTTTTTATGTTATGGCATTGTTAGGTTGGTACCTCGAAAACCGTGAGATAAAAGTAAAACTGTTATTCGTTCCTTACTACTTCTTTATTATGAATTTGTCTGTTTTTATGGGATTTAAACGATACCTGAAAGGCAGTCAAAGTGTGAATTGGGAGCGGGCAAAACGAGCAAACTAATGATAAGTATAACCAAATATATCAGCCTGTTCTTTTTAGGCTTGATGCTGTATGGGCAGAATTTTGCTCAAACCTGTGATCATATTGTTATTCCAGATGTTGATACTTATATTGATGGTGATGTATTAGGTGTTCAACCGGGTGACACCATTTGTGTTCAGGCCGGAGAAACTGATCAATTTCTTAAATTTATCAATATTCACGGAACGGCTCAACTCCCTGTTGTAATTCAAAATAGCAATGGATTGGTAGTTATTGAAACGGATAACAATTTTGGAATTGTACTTGATAATTGCTCAAATGTCGTCTTTAATGGCCAGGGTGATCCACAAGTCTTCTATGGTTTTAGAATCTTGAAAAGTAGTGATCATGGTTTTGGGATTGGTGGTATGAGTACCGACATCGAAGTTAAATACATTGAAATTGCAAATACCACGTATGCAGGACTACTTGCTAAGACTGACCCGGATTGTACATTTGCGGCTACCCGCGAGAAGTTTACTATGAAAAACACCAAATTACACCATTTATATATCCATGATTGTGGGACTGAAGGGATGTACATAGGGAGTAGTAAATACACAGGGCAGTATCTTTATAATTGCGATACAACTGTTTTACCTCACGTGATGGAAGGGGTTAGTGTTTATGCCAATAAGATCGAAAGAACCGGATGGGATGGAATACAGGTCTCCTCTGCTACCAAAGACTGTTACATTTATGATAATTTCATCACCTTGGATAGTCAAAATGGTGACGAATACCAGATGGCAGGAATACTTATTGGAGGCGGGACTTCCTGCGAGTGTTTTAACAATAGAATCATCGATGGAAAAGGAGGCGGTATTGAAATATTTGGACGAGGAGATATTAAAATTTACAACAATGTTATTGTTAATCCTGGACAAACACATCTTCCAGGGAATCCATCAGTAAATAAATCCGGGATTTACTGCGATGATGTGGTAGAAACGACCCTTCTGGGATCAACAATACACTTTTTCAATAACACGATCATAAATCCAAGAAAATTTGGTATTAAGTACAGAAATGAAAGGACTTCGGATAACAAAGCTTATAATAATTGTATTATAAATCCGGGAGCTTACAACACAGATGGAGAAAGCGCTTATATAAATACAGACCAAGGGATTACAATGGATTTAAAAAATAATTATTTCCATCTCAATATTGATAATGCCCGATTTGAGGATCCGGATCAATATGATTATGAACCCCAATCAAACTCTCCCCTAGTTAATACCGGGCGGGATCTATCAGATTATGGGGTCATTTTTGACATAAATAATGTCTTGCGTCCCTTTAGAAACTATTTTGATATTGGAGCCTATGAGTGTGATAATTATGATGTGGCTATTAATGAACAAGGAAGTGAATATAAGCTTAGTTTAATTCCAAATCCGATAACGGACAGACTACAAATAGAGTTATCGAATATTGCAAATGAAGTATATAGAATTATACTGTATGGAGCCGATGGTCGAATTATTATGGATTTAGGAATGCACGAAATCCATAATAATTGCTTCAAACGGACCTATATGTTAGATGAACTCGAAGTTGGCGTCTATTTCCTGCAAATCAAAAGTTATAGATTAAACATCAAAGAAAGATTAATCAAATTGTAATATATTGAACAAAAGCAAAAGCCTGATACCATGATAAATCAGATAAAATCAATACTGCCCAAAAGTACTGTTCGTTCGGTGAGAAATCTGATTCAAAGATATCAGGCTTTTCGGTTAAGGGGGGATGCCTATCACTGTCCCTTTTGCAACCATAAATTCTCTGCTATGCTTCCGGCTGGTGAAAAACACGAGATCATACAAGAAAAAAAAATAATTGGTGCAGGTTATCGTGAAAATGCATTATGCCCGCGTTGTTATTCAACCGATCGAGATCGACTTTTATATCTTTATTTATCTCGGAAAACAAACATTGAACGACAAGAATATTCTATACTTCATATTGCTCCCGAAAAAAGTCTGAAAAATTATCTTAAATCGTTTAGTCAATTACATTATGAAGCAGGCGATAAATTTGATGAAGGATATGAAAATGCGTATTATGATCAGGACGTAATGCATGTGGATTTATTGGACATAAATAAGCCTGATCATTCGGTAGATATTGTAATTTGCAATCATGTACTTGAACATATTGAAAATGATCGTCAGGCCATGTCTGAGATATATCGCATTATGCGGATCGGAGGTTGGGGGATCCTGCAAGTACCAATTTCACCTATATTGGAATCAACATTCGAACAACCCACTACTTCACCTCAAGAAAGAGAACATTTATTTGGACAGAAGGATCATGTGCGACTTTATGGCAAAGATTATAAAGAGCGTCTGGAAAGTATTGGTTTTCGGGTTTCTACTATTCATATGAACGAGGTAATTCCTACAGAAAAAATGAAGATTTATGGAATCAACCCGGACGAATTAATCTATTTGGTGAGAAAAGCTTGAAACAGGGGGCTTTTCAAGCTTTTTTTAGTAAATTTGATCAAGAAAGTAACCTAAAGAAAAGAATGAACAGGATTCGAATAATACTAATCACTTTCACTGCAATAATATCGCTTCATAGCTATTCTCAAAACATTGATAGCTTAATGCTACGGTTGGGTAGGTCCTCGGATCAGAATAAGCCCGTAATATTGCTTCAGATTGGCGAATACTATAAAGACTCACAACCTGAACGTGCTATCACCTATACGCAAGACGCCATTGAGCAAGCGTTAAAAAAGAACGATAAAATAATTTATACAAAAGGGCTCATTCAAAAATCAAAGATCTTTGCCTTATCAGGGAAATATGAGCAGGCAGTTGAAACCTTCTATTCAGCAATTGTAAAACTCAGAAAGGAAGAAGATCACGATTTATTAAGTCTTGCTTATAGTGAGTTGGGGGACTTATTCGAACAACTGGGAAACTATACTCAAAGTCTGAATTATTACCTGAAGGCTTCCCAATATGATTCTCTGAGTAAGAATACCGATCTTATACAAAAGTCGCAGCTTAATATCATTCGAATACTTAATTTGAATAATCAGTATGAAGAGGCATTAAGCTATTTGAAAAATAACAATATAGATCAAATTGATCCTAAAAATGATTTGTTTTGGGATTACAATCTGATTCTTGCTACAACCTATTGTGAACTAAAGCGTTTTGACCATGTTTTTTCGATAATGGAAAAACTTCTTGCAGAAGCGCAAAAGGATCAAAATAACACAAGAATAGCAATCATTCACAGGAAATTAGCTCACAACTATTCTCTTATCTATAACTATTTAGCTGCCCGGGAGAATTATTATAAATCGGCTAAAGAATTTGAATCCACCAACAAACCTATGAAGAGCTTTGCTTGCTTTGATAGCATTGCTTCGATTCTAATTATTGAAGGAAAATATACAGAAGCTAAGGACATCCTCCTAGAAAACATACAAAATAGAAAGCAAAACCTGGATTCAACTGGCGTTGGTAATTCTTACCTTTTACTATCTGTATCATACAGTAAGCTCAACGATGAGCCAAATCAGTTGACTTACCTTGATCGTTGTGTAAAATCATCAGCTCCCGCTAATATCAAGTTGAGAGCATCCAAAATTCTGTCAGAACATTATACAAAGGTTAATGATGTTATGTTGGCGAATTATTATGAAAATATAGTTCAGGCTTTTCAAACAGAATTATTGGAACAGAAGTATAAAAACAAACTTCTGGCCGGAGAACTGGCTTTACTATTTCACCAAAAAGAGTTAAGCCTTGCCCCTTCTGAATCAGGAAAACAAAGATTTGGTTTCCTGATTTACATCGTTGCTGGCCTCTTATTAATTTCATTATTTGTAATTGCTAATGCCTTTAAAAGCAGAACAAAAGTTCAGCTAAAGAATAATTCGTTGATCAGTGGCAAAAATAAAATGATCAATGAGTTGGAAGAGCAAATAGAAAAATATGAAAAACAAAACGAAAATCTGGTTGTTCAACGGACGGAAGAATTACAGAGTGAATTAAAGGAACGGCGTAAGGTCGACATTGAGTTGAAAAAAGCTCTGAAAAAGGCCGAAGATGCTAACTATGTTAAAAATGCTTTCCTTGCAAACATGTCTCATGAAATCCGTACCCCTCTTAATGGTATTATCGGATTCTCCAGTCTTCTTGAAACTGAACTTTCTTTATTGGAAAATCAGGAATTATTTGAATATGCTAATTCGATCTCAGAATCAGGGGAACGATTGTTACACTTACTGAATAATATTATTGATATCAGTCGAATCGAAGCTAATGATCTCACAATTTCTCTTACTTCCTGCAATGTCAATGACATCGTTAAAAGTGCATCTGAACTATTTAAATTCAAAGCCAATGAGAAAGGACTCCGCTTCAATGTGAAACTTGAAGATGAGATTCCTTCGATCATGGTTGATGAAAAAAGCTTATCGAAAATTGCCAGCGATATTATCGATAATGCCGTTAAGTATACCGAAAAAGGATTTATTAATATCGTATCTGGAATTGAAGATAAAAGAAATGAAGTTTATTTCAAGGTAAAAGATACTGGAGTCGGCATTGATGAAGCCTACCTTCCAAATGTTTTTGAAGCTTTCCGGCAGGAAAGTCTTGGGTACTCAAGAGCCTACCAGGGGGCTGGGCTTGGATTACCATTAGCAAAACGTTTGGTTGAACTTATGAACGGACGCATTGAGATCGAATCTAAGAAAGCTGCCGGAACCTTGGTGAGTATATATTTCCCAATTAAAGGTTCCTTATCCGCTACTGGTACATCAGAGCTTCAACAAGCTAAAGAATTTTCGGCCCAAGAGGAGGAAATCATCGTTGTCTCTTCCGATAAACTTGTATCTGATTCTGATCCCTATATTTTTGTTGTTGAAGATGATAGAATGAATCGATTGGTAATAAAGAAAATGCTTGAAAAAGACTGGCGTTTTGAAATTGCCGATGATGGGGATCAGACCATGAAAATGATTGAAGAGTATTATAAAAAAGGTATTATATTTGACATTATGCTATTTGATATTAACCTGCCACCACCATGGGATGGAATCAAATTAATGCATGAGATTAAGAAGAAGTACAAAGAGTACTCGAAAATTCCATTTGTCGCTCAAACAGCATACGCTATGAGTGGTGACCGTGAACGTTTACTGGAAGCCGGTTTTGATGATTATATTCCAAAACCAATCAACAGAAACATTCTTGTTAATAGTATTAAAAACCAACTGAAATCATGATCACGGACGATAATAAATCTAAAGAACAGCTCATTAAAGAACTGGGTGAATTAAGACGTACACTCCAAACGATAGAGGGCAATTTTTCGGACTACCGAAGCAAAAGTGAAATCCAACTCGATCAACATAAAGAGGATGCACGTCTGGCCAAACAATCCAATAATATCTTGCTGTCTAATATGAGTCATGACATCCGGGTTCCCATGAATGGAATCACCGGAATGATTGAAGTTCTGCAACAAACAGATGTTTCAGAGGAGCAGCGAGAATATTTGGAGATCATTAATAACTCGGCTCATAACCTATTAACCATTATCGATGACATACTCGACTTCTCAAAATTGGGTACCGGCGAAATTGAATTATTCCCAAATGATTTTCAATTAAACCGTGAAGTGGACTATGTTCATAGCATTCAGATAATGAAAGCACAGGGTAAAGGTATAGAACTGAGTACTACCGTGAATGAAGATGTACCTCAAGCTCTTGTTGGAGATGCATACCGCCTGAAACAACTCCTCAATAATCTTGTTAATAACGCCATTAAATATACCAAAGAAGGGCATGTAAGAATTGAAGTTTCTAAAATAAAGCATGAAGAAAACGCTGTATTACTTAGATTTTCAATTACTGATACAGGAATTGGAATCCCTGAAGATTCTGAACGTATACTAAAACAAGCCCTTAATGAAGAATCTACCCTTGTTGGTTTTAATTATGGAGGTATCGGTCTGGGACTTTCAATTTCGAAAAGCCTCGTAAAACTTATGGGTGGAGAAATTGGATTTGAAACAAAACATAAGGACGGATCTCAGTTTTGGTTCACTGCATCTTTTGGCATAGTTAAAGAAAAGGAAAAGGAAACCCAAGTCGATTCTCATATTAAAAAAGAAAATAAAGCTCTTTCAATCTTATTAGTAGAAGATAATGTCCTGAATCAAAAATTTGCATCTGCAACGCTAAGAAGAGCTGGACATACAGTTGATATAGCTGAAAATGGAAAAATAGCTCTACATAAATTAGAAACCTTAGATTACGATTTGATATTAATGGATGTTCAAATGCCTGTTATGGATGGAATCGAAGCTACCCTGAACATTAGAGAGCAAGAAAGACGGGATGGTAAAGATCCTTTACGAATCATTGCCGTTACTGCTTATGCCCTTGACAGGGATCGTGAAAATTGTCTGAATGCAGGTATGGATGACTTTTTGGCCAAACCTTTTAAGCCAAATGATTTATTAAATATGATCGAAAATTTGAATTTATAAAAAATGTTTATATCTTTACGTCGCTAACCTTTCTTACTAACAATTACTAACAACCTTTACTAACCAAAAATGCCGTCGGGAGACGGCATTTTTATTTCAACTTATTTCTTTACGATTTCAATCAGTTCCATTTCGAATACTAATGGCATATAAGGCTCTATTATACTACCTCTGGGAGGTCGATTATGATAAGCCAACTCATTTGGAATATATACTTTGTATTTTGATCCCACCGGCATGAGTTGTAATACCTCAGTCCAACCTGCGATTACTCCATTTACCTTAAATACTGCAGGATTGCTATTTGTTTGATCGAATACTCGTCCGTCTGTCAGAGATCCCTTATAGTGTACTTTCACCATATCATCAACCTTAGGCATTGGACCTTTTCCCTTCCTAATAATTTCATATAATAAGCCGCTGTTCCTTTTAACAATACCCGCTTCTCCAGCCTTTTTTATCATATAAGCCATTCCTTCACGTGCATTTTCCTGATTGCCTTGATTCTTAATCTGATTTTGATTGGTCTCCTTTTGAGCTTGAATATCAATCAGATCAATATTATAAATTAGAGTAGAATAAGGTGGTATAGTTAAACTCTTACCCTTGTTTCCAAAACCTAGCTTATAAGGGACTATAATAGTACTCTTCCCTCCTTTTCTCATCATGCTAAGAGCTTCAATAACTCCTTCAACATCAAATGCAGTCCCCATTGTATATACATACGGCGAATTGCGAAATCGCGATGAATAGACAGGTGTGCCATCTAATAACTTCACATCAAAATGAACATGAATTTTATCCCCTTCTTTGGGTTGATTTCCTGCACCCGCATTTTTTTCTATGTAATACAATCCACTCTCGGTAGGAGTAATATCTATATCATGCTTCGATAAATATTCCTTTATCCGTTTGGGTTCATTCTTTCGCGCCTCAACAGCATTCCTAAGGTGCTCTTGTTGAAAATCTTTTTTATTAAATGATTGAATGATGCGTAGCTCAACCTTAACATCTTTATCACCACGAGCTATTTTTGGAACAATTTGCTTTCTCATTGTATAAATGAAGAATGAATCGGCTTTAATATAGAAGCAAGCACTATCACCAGTAGATAGTATAGATAATCCTTCTTGGAGATCACCTTTGAATTTCGATTCTGATAAGATAAGGAAATGAGGTGTGCCTTGTCGATAATTATCAAAAAGAACTGAATCACCAATCGTGTATTTAATATTTACACGTAGGTGATCTTCTAATTGCGGCTTTCTCCCTTCTTCATTTTTTTCAATGAACTTATAGTACAATCCTGTATGAGTTTTTTCAAAACCAGGATATTTGTTATTTGAACACCCAATAAATATCAGGGACAATACACTAAGGAATAATAGATTTTTAATCATAAAATATCTGTTGTATTACTTGTTCTTAATAGCTACGACATGAATATCATATACAAGAGTAGCTTTGGCCGGTATTCTGTCACCATCGCCCATAAGTCCGTAACCAAGGTGTGAGGGTATAATAGCATTAACTTTGTCTCCTTCACTGAGTAGCAATGCGAGTTCTTCAAGTCCACTTTCCACATGTCCATGACCAATTTCGAAAACAATTGGCCCACTGGTTTGACTAGTATAGGCCGTATCACCCCACAAAAATTTCAGGGTATAATCCATTTCGATAATATTTCCTGTTTTGGATTTACTACCACCTCCCTTTTCATAAATCGTATAATGAAGTCCGGTTCCTGTGACATTCATATCGTAATTATACCTTAATATATAGTCATTAATACGATTCATTTCTGCCACAACAGCCCGCTTATTTGCATATATCAAATCTTCTTCAAGCTGCTTTTCGCTTATTTTCTTGCCTTTTGTAACCACGCCATTATTGTTGCATGCACAAATTAATGTCATACTAACAATAATTATTGAAATTAAAGATAGTTTATTAATCCACATCCTTTTTTAATTCATCTTTATACTGAGGTAAGAGAGAAACGAGCTTTTCTATTGTTTGTTGCATATTAAGAGAAGAATTTCCTCCCGCTGCTTTCATATGACCTCCCCCATTAAAATGATCTCTTGCCAGTTTATTTACATCAATGGATCCTTTTGAACGGAATGATAACCTAACAATCTCATCCTTTTCAGTAAGCAGAACTGCCATATTCACATCCTTTACAGATAAACCATAATTTACCAATCCCTCTGTATCGCCAGGTTTAAAGTTAAATTTCTTCAACTCGTCTTTAGTTAATGATATATAAGCAGTTTTATATTCTGGCAAAACAATCATTTTCTGATTAAGACTATACCCAAGAAGTCGGAGTCTTTCCTCACGGTTACTTGAGAACACCTTCCGCTGCACTCGTTCTATATTCAATCCCTTGGATATCATATGAGCAACAGCCTGGAAAGTTTGCACATAACCACAGGCATAGCTAAATGAACCTGTATCCGTCATGATTCCCATATACAGGGCTTCAGAGATATTTAAATCAATAATATCCCCATCCCCTACTCCATTGATGTATTCATATACCAGTTCAGCTGTTGATGACGTTTCAGTCCTTGCAATGCTAAAATCGAAATCACCAAGTTCAGGTTGAGGGTGATGGTCAATCAAAATTTTAATACCTTTTGATTTTCGGAGTTCTTCTTCTAAGCTATTAATACGTGATAAGGCATTGTAATCCAACGAGAAGATAATGTCAGCTTCAGCCAGAACTTGTTTTCCTTTATCAACATTATTTTCATATATAAGAATGTGATCTGCTTCTTCAAGCCAGGAAAGAAAATCGGGTACACGATTGGGTACAATTACCTTAACCTTTTTCCCTTTTTTCATCAAGTAATGATATAACCCCAACGATGATCCGATTGCATCTCCATCAGGATTCACATGAGTGGTGATTACAATATTCGTATGCTGTTCTATTGCATTTTTTATTTGTAGATATTCTTGCTTCATAGTTTGAACAATCCCCGATTTTTAGTGTTCTAATCGGCAAATTTAGAAATTAATTTTGTATATTTAAACATGTGAATAATTATCATATTTACAGGTGTTTATAAATCTTGTGCAAAACTCAAAAACACTTCAAATGACAGGAAACATAACATTTACAATGATTAAACCAGAAGCTATTCGCCGTGGTCATATGGGTAAAATTATTTGTATGGTTACTGATAATGGCTTTAATATTAGAGCCTTAAAATACACTCAAATCACGAAAGAACAAGCAGCTGCCTTTTATCTTGTTCATAAGGATCGTCCATTTTATGACGAACTTATCGAATTTATGTCCTCAGGGCCTATTATAGCTGCTATTATCGAAAAAGAAAACGCAGTTGATGAATTCAGAAAGCTTATAGGATCAACCAATCCAAATGAAGCTGAACCAGGAACAATTCGTCGATTATGTGGTATTTCTATTCAGGCTAATGCCATTCATGGTTCCGATAGTGATGAAAATGCATCAAAAGAGAGTAATTTCTTCTTTTCGAATACTGAACGTTTCTAATATATAAAGGGATAAAAAAGGCTGACACTACAATATCAGCCTTTTCTATATATAGTTCAACAATATTCCTATAATTGGTTTTTATGGTCATATGCCTCTAAGTCTCCATCATCATAAACGAGCAATACTTGTTTAATTTGTCTCACTTCTGTTTTGATTTCAGTATTTACTACTTTTTCTGGTTCAGGAATTTTTTCTTCAGCAAGTTTTTTCGATTTTTCCTCCAATTCTTGTTCCAGAGCATCACAAGTTTGCTTTAAGTGAGAAATATCGGATTTAAGCTCTTCAGAATTGCTTAAAGCGGCCATAAGCTCAGCATCCTTTTGTCTATTTAATTCTAAAAGGCTCTCATTTTCTTCTTTTAAGCTTTTATTTTCTGATATATAATCATTTATGGATTCATCAACTTGTTCCTCATCTGAAGTAGAAAAGAGGTTTGGAACATTATCCATGTCACCTTTCCCAAATAGTAACCAATCTGTATTTATTTCAGGGTAGCACGCCAGAATCTTTAGGATAAAATCCAGACTTGGCTTATTTCTACCATTCATAACATGTGATAAGCTCGATCTTTGAATTTGAATCATATCAGCAAACTGTGATAATGATAAATCCTTACTTTCCATTAGTAACTTGATCCGTTCGATCATATTTCCAAATGTTAACTATTTACAACGGTAAATTTACGAATAATAATGGAATTTAAGCCTGTATTTTATCATAAATTTCCCTTAAAAAATGAAAGTTTACATTTTAACAATTGAAGTTACACAAATAATAAATGCTATTACCTCCTGTATTTCATGTATTTAACAATACTTTAGGGGAATGTAGTGTATTAAGGGGTATAGTACTATATATTTGAAGAAATACTTCACTCAAGCATCTTATATGCCTGAGTATGGGGTGTATATAAAGGTTTACGCATTGGTTTATAAGACAATCCTGATGAATTTACATTAATACGATTGTACATTTGTAAAAGCGTATTCTAAATACATTGAGCTTCAATGATTACAAGCCCCATACAGATAACGGTGTGTGATATTGTAAACAGTGATAATTTACACCTGTTACTTGTCTACGTATGTAAACACTCGGGTTTACACATGTACCACCTCTATATTTCGATACATTTGTGATGTGTTTACATGTATACACTCCATTTTGTATGCAAATATACATTTGTATACAAAGAAAAACTGGCCATAGACATGAATAAATTTGAAATTTGAAGAATTTGATTTATCCCGCTGGAAAGATTAGGATGATGAGAACTATTTACCAGAATTATAAAATTAAGGCTGTTTGAATACTCTAATCCCCTACCTATAATCGAGAATTCAAAAATATTCAATTCTCAGGAAGTTAAATAGACTTCAAACAGCTATAAATTACTATTTATTAAGGGGATGCCCCCTATTTTTTCTTAAACACGAATTGAAACAATTTTTTTCACTTCTTGAATTGTGAGGTCTTCATGCTCACCAAGACCATTCCAATCTCTTTCTTTGAATTTATTAGCTACAAATTCAACTGCCTGATCAGCCTCGTCTGTGTAATCTGAGATTTTAGTTTTAACTCCAAGTTCATTGAAAAATTTTTCGGTTAAGGCAATTGCATCCTTTGCCTTATTCCGATCATCACCTTCAGTTATCCCCCAGATACGTTCAGCATATTGGCATAATTTTTCAAATTTATTTTCGAACTTTACTTCATATAGACCCGGAAGAATAATGGCTAGTGTTTGAGCGTGGTCAATTCCATATCTGGCAGTCAGTTCATGACCAATCATATGTGTACTCCAATCGGTATTTACCCCCATGCTCAGCAAACCATTTAAAGCCATTGTTGTTGAAAGCATTACATTTGCCCTAGCATTATAATTTCCCGGGTTGGTAATCATTTTAGGCCCTTCTTCAATCAACGTTTGCAAAACACCTTCCGCCCATCTGTCTTGCAATGGAGCATCCTGGTTAAAGGTCATGTATTGCTCAAGAACGTGTACAAAAGCATCTACAATTCCATTGGCTAGCTGACTTTTTGGTAGTGTTAACATCACATCAGGATCAAGAATGCTGAAAACAGGATGGCATAAAGGACTCCCAAATGCTCTTTTTTCCTGAATCTCAGAACGTGAAACCACTGAATTCGAATTCATTTCACTTCCCGTAGCAGGAAGGGTTAATATTGTACCCATTGGAACCGCTTCTTTCATTTTTCTGGCTGCACCAGTAGTTACGATATCCCAGGCGTCTCCTTCATATTTAGCTGCCAGAGCAATAAACTTGGTCCCGTCCAATACAGATCCTCCTCCTACAGCCAGAAGGAAATCAATATTTTTTTCCTTTACAATATCAACGGCCTTCATAAGAGTTGTGTACTGTGGATTGGCTTCAATCCCTGAGAACTCAAATAATTCGACATCAACCAAAGCCTCAAGTACTTGCTGATATACACTATTGGCTTTAATACTTCCTCCACCATAGGTCATCAACACCCGGCTACCTTTTGGTACCAGCTTGGTTAATTTAGCTATTTGTCCCTTTCCGAAAACAATTTTCGTTGGGTTAGAAAATTGAAAATTATTCATAATCTGATCTTTAAAACATCCATATATACCAAACTCAACTCGTTTGGCAGGTAATCAAAATTACTTAAAACAAATGGGATATATTACAATAATAATCTTCTATTTGTACCGTTGAACCACCGATTTATGATTCTTTTCTATTCGTAAAATGGTTTTGAATATCACTTCTGATATTATGTTCTTGGTTTATAATATCAATTTCCTCGTAGAACTCATATCGATCAATTAGTTCACCTGCAACAACTGAAATGAGGGCAATGGGGTGAAAAAGATCACCAAAATAATAGTAGCTAAATATGGGAATAACGACTCCAATCCCAATTCGCATTATTATAAATTTTAGCTCTTCAATAGATTTATCAGCATTTAAGAAAATAAATTTCCGATAAAAATAGAGGGCTGTTTTCAGGAATAACACAATTAAGAAAATACTAGGATTGCCTGTAAATATGGAATAATACAAAAGCCCACTCATCAAAAGTGAAGAACTGTGAAGCTTATGTCTGTTAATCGCTGGTTTATATAGCATTTCAGCTGATAATAAAGTTAGGACACCTGAAGTGATTGCCAGGTAACTTATCCAGGATGGTATGACATTCAATATATCACAAACAGATAATGCTGTAAAAACTGAAAAAAAGAGTATTTCCCTGCTAAGCCACGAGCTTTTTATGTTTAAAATAGCTCGCCAGGCCCTTTCTTTTCTTCCTAAATGCAGTGTACTTAAACCGGTAGGAATGGCTACAATTAGCATATAAATTAAAGAAGTTATACTAATGACACCAAACACATTAGCTATGTACAATCCAATTAATAGCGGAAGCATTGCTGTAAACACCAATAAAGACCACTCCTTTTTCGCGTCTATCTTGGATGGTATAGGTGGTAGATTGGATATTACGAATTCAACATCTTCCCTATCTGCATGCTGCTTGTACATCTTTGGTCCGCCAGAGATTCTGTTCGGTATAATTCGTATCGATGGTTTGATATCGTGATGTTCAAAACCTTGCAATTCGGTATTTTCAGTACTAGTAACCTCTTTATATTTTAATGCACCAGTGACACATGCTGATATACATGCGGGATCTTCACCAATTTGCAACTTCTCGTTGCAAAAATGACACTTTTCTATCACTCCTTGGTATTCATTGTATTGAGGTGCATCAAAAGGACAATTCCAGGTACAATATTTACATCCGATGCACTTCTTCTGATCAATAATTACTGCTCCGGTTTCCAAATCGCGGCTATAGGCCAGAGCAGGGCAGTTTTTCATACAAGGAGCTTGTTCGCAATGGTTACAAGCCATTGAATAGTTTAGTATAGCTAAATCAGGAATCTGAATCTTATTGAAAGTTCTGACCTCTCTCCAATTTGATTCCAATCCGGAGTTTTCAAACTGACACCCCAAAACACAGGCACTACAGCCGATACAAAGGTTTTGATCCAGTTCAAATAATTTAGCCATCAGTCACCTCCTTCTTCTTTACGTTAACAACGACATCATGAAAAGCTGTTCCATAGCCCATATCCGTCAGCCTTCCCTTTGTCAAAAAATTCACCTGCCCTTCCTGTTCTTTACTCCAACCATTAGAGATTGATATACATTCTTTTTTGATTGATAAGGAAAGCTTTACTTTAAGTGATAAACTCCCATTTTGGTTATAAACTCGAAGCAATTGCCCATCTTTAATTCCTCTCTCTCGTGCATCATTTGCATTCATTTCAACAAAGGCTTGGTCATCGAATTGCTTAATCGACTGTAAATTCCCAAACTGTGAATGGATTCGATTCTTAGTATTCGGGCTTAATAAATGAAACGGATAGTTTTTACTTGTCTCAATATCAGGCTTCACATAATTTGGTAATTCACAACACCCCCATAGTTCTTTTGCCTGATCGCTCCACAACTCAATCTTTCCAGAGGGAGTATCGAATTTCATATTGGCAAATGCTATTTCTTCATGAGTTCCATCCAATTGAGGGCCTTCCTCCAGAGATTCAAACCGTGGACCTCCCACTCTGTCGATTTCACTTTTCAGCCAATCCCTTATGGATTTATCATCTGGAGCTATTAAATATTTCCTAAGTTCATCTTCTTTATAGCCAAGATACTTAGCGAGTTGATTGTAAATTTCCAACTCAGTTTTCACCTCTCCTGCTGCATCCAACACTTTTGGCTTTAACTGTACATAAGGATTCCAATACGAACCTATGATATCAGTCTGCTCAAACATGTTTTTGGCTGGAAGGATAATATCTGCTTCCCTTGCAGTATCAGTCAGAAACTGATCGACAACAACCTTAAAATCAATCGAATCAAATGCTTTTTTAATGATTGATGTATCTGGATTCTGAGTCAAAGGATTCCCCCTTTCGATCCAGGCCATTTTAATAGGTGGGTTGGTCGCTTCCAAAATTTGCTCCCCCAGGTATGATGTTGCTATGATCCTTCGAAAGCAAGATTTTTCATCCTTTGGGTAGTAATTCAAAGGTTCCTTCATTTCATCAAAAATGTAACTTTGTAAATTAGCATAATGCCAGCAAGCACCAGCTTTCCCAATATTTCCGGTTATAATTGATAATGAAAGTATTGCTCGGGTAGTTTGTCCTCCATTACTGAAGCGTTGCATACCAAACCCCATCACTAAAGTCATTGGATTTGTAGTACCGATATGTCTGCTCAATTCTTCAATCGCTTGAACTGGTACATTTGTAATCTTCTCGGCCTTTTCAGGTGTAAATTGTCTAACATGATATTCAAATAACTCAAAACCTGATACATACTTGTTAATAAATTCTTTATCAATCTGTTCATTTTGGATTAAAACATTTGCAAGGGTCAATGCTAGAAAGGCATCCGTACCAGGCTTGGGTTGTATCAGAATATCAGCTTTTTCAGCGGATTCAGTCCGTCGCGGATCAATAACAACCACCTTGGCTCCTGATTGTCGAGCCTTCTCTATATGTATAATCTGTTGAGCATTTGTTTCGGCGGGATTCTTTCCCCAAATTATTATTAACCTTGCTTTTTGAATGTCCCATGGAGCATTGTGTTTATTGGCCCCCAAAGCTAACCGGGTTGCCTCTAAACCAGCGGGCCAGCAAAGATTTCCATAAGTAGTCGTAGCTCCGCCCAATAATTCCCAGAATTTACCGCTGAACGAATTCAGTAATCCTGATATCCCACTGGCTGCATAGAACAGAATGCTTTGGGGACCATAATCAGAATGATAGCTTTTTATTTTTGAAGCAATTCTACTAAATGCTAAATCCCAACTAATTTCCTTCAATTCACCGGATTTGGTTCTTTCTACTGGATTCACAATACGATCTTTACTAATAGCTCTTTCAAGATAGCTCAATCCCTTTAAACACACTCCTTCCGGGGTTGCATTATTCAATGGCTGAGGTAGAATTTTCACAATCCTGTTGTCTTCAACCTGAACTTTAAAACTACACGTACTGTAGCAGTTACGAGGGCATGCTGTTGTGAATTCCTTCATTCTGTCTTCTGATTTCCTGCTATTAATTTACAGGGCAAGTTAGAAGATTTTTTTTAATAATACATTGGTGGTGATTTTACTTTTATTATTGCTGAACCTTTGAATTACAGAGAGATAATTTTTTCATATTAAATATTGAAAAGAAACCTACCTATAACTAAACATTTAGTTATAGATGTTTATATCGAAGATATTTTGGTTGAGTTGATCCTAAGGCATGTTCTATATTGGCTTTTCTTTGCCCATTTCCTTCAAACTGGAAATCACTTACAAGAACTAAGTTTTTAGTTATAGGTTTAAGTACCTCCTTCCCGTTGGGGGATATAAATACATGATGATTATCAATAGAAGTTGACTGGTTTTTATCAATTGATATTAAACGAATTTCAGCATAACTAGCCTGAGCATGACCCTGTTTAAATATCCCCAAGGAAATTAAAAGCACACTTAAAACAAATGTCATAAGAAACATTTTCACTCGTTTCTGATCATTTTCATCAATTACTAAATCGAGTACTCCACTCCCTTTTAGTTTAATTGACTTCTCATTTGTTATTTCAAGCTTTACATCAACGTATTTATCCTGATATGAAAAGAAGTCTTCAGCAAAGTCAAGGTATTTATCTCTTGCATGTTGACTCAACGCCCCCAAATTACTTTTCATTCTGTCTCTTAATTGAATCTTCAAGACTCCCAATGATTTTATAACTTTGGAAATCCCCAGGGCTTTAGCTATTAGACGACAAATCTTCCTTATAGATTTCCAACGAAAAACAATGTTTAATGTTTTCATCCATTCATTCTCTTTCTTAGGAATGATAATTTCTTGCTTAAATTCTAATTCCATGGGTAAGTCATGAATGAAATAATTACCACTACCTGTCCTTTTTTCCATTGATTCTACTTTCATGGTTTCATTTTTTACTTAATTATTTATTTCAAACACTAAATATTCATGTATCTAATTCATATAATGATCATGCAAAATTAGTTCTAGAAACACTGTATACCAAAGCTTTTAAGTTATTAATTATAAATTAAAGTCAAATTAAGTAGTTTAAAAATAGAGCTCTTTTTCAAGTTCCACTTAATTTTAGGATTCACCTATTGCTTTACTATCTTAATTTACTTAATTTTGTAAGACTTGTATATAAAAGCTGATTAACTGATAATCAAGTCATGATATCATCATTAACAAAAGACAATCTGGATCTGGTCCTTGAACAAGGATTGGGTATCGTCCCCGATATTGAGAAAATATTGGGTTTTCGCTTTGTTGATGGTGAAATTGTTGATGGAAAGGTTATCGAGAATTCTTCTCAAAATCCATTGATGAGTTCATCTGATTATCATCAGGCGAAGGGTACAATAAGGAAGTTTTTTAATCGGTCTAAGAATCATCATTGGTATACCAAAGAGGATCTCCCTTTTGACGCTGATAATATGACGACAATAAATCGTCAAATGGAAATCGAAGATCCATTGGCTGACAGTGTGCTTATGCAAAGGATTAGTGCGCCTGGAGAAGAATTGTTGATTTTTGTTTACTTCCGCCCTAGAGGTGTATATTTTGGTCAATACAAAAGTGATGTTGTAAATGATTCTCAGTACAAACATATTATAGCCATAAGTTATACCAATGCTCTAAATGCTGTATTAAAAGCCCATTTTGATATAAAGGAAGAAATGAAAAAGCTAAGTGGTAGTATTAAGGCTTATTTCGATACACAAAAGGACAGCCTAAAATTATCAGCTTCAAATATTCTGGAATTATCCTATTTCTATCTTTCTCAAATTAAAGGTAATAACGAAAGGGAAGTATGTTTCTCACCTGAGGCAATTCAAAAACTTTCCGGTTATGATGGATCACTCCTTGAATTAAAACAAATCCTCGAATCTGCGTATATGGCTTCTGAAATTGTACAGGGTACATTTAATCTGAATGAAAAACTGATCATTGATGCAGCATTCCTAAATCTGAAGACAGCTCCCAGAGTAGTAAATCAAATTGAAGCAACCTCGGACAGAAACAGTAACATACGAGCTTTCCTGAACCGACTCGAAAATGCTGGTCAGGTTACTAAATCGAAGGATCTAAAAATTACCGGAAAACATTTGGGTGAAAATATACAACCCAAATCTATTTCTGCCGCAGCTATCAGCGATTTTCTTCATAAGAATAAAGATCGTCTTAAAGATGAATTAAATTCTCAGCCGCATCGATGGAATATTATCCGAAAAGAATTTAACCCATTGATCAAGATTGTCGCTTCATAACCGGCCTGTAGATTTTCTTCTATGCACTCTGGTAATATCATTTGAAATCTATTGAATTCTAAGGAGCCAAACGACACCAGCTCCATTGTCCATTATTCTCTTTATATAAGATCCGGTCATGGAGGCGACCTTCTCTGCCCTGCCAGAATTCAATTCGCATCGGTTTCAAAATATAGCCACCCCAATCTTCGGGGAAAGGGACTTGCTGATCTCGATATTTCTTTTCGGCAGCTTCCCATGATTTTTCCAAATACTCACGATTGGGGACTATTTCACTTTGAGGTGAAATTAATGCACTCAACTGACTATTATGGGGCCGCTCATAATAATATTTTTTTGATTTTTCAACTGATATTTTTTCAATTGATCCTTCAATTCGCACCTGCCGTTCTAATTCTTTCCAGAAAATCAGAATGCATCCCAGAGAATTTTCTGATAACTCTCTCCCCTTGCGACTTTTGTATGAAGTGAAAAATCGAAAACCATTCTGATCAAAACCTTTTAGTAGAACAATTCTTGAAGAAGGCATTCCATCCGTTCCAACCGTGCTCAGATTAATAGCCGTAGCATAATCCGGATCCGTCTTTATAGCCTGTTCCAACCAAAATCCAAATAATCTGATCGGATCATCGGGTAAAAGATTTTCCTCTAATTTATAAAGCCCAAAGTCTTTCCTCAAATCTGCTAAATCCATTCTATTGGTTTTATGCATTAACAATAATAAACTCCTTTGGTTTTATATCTTAAAATTATTAGATATTATTGTAGCTATAAAAAAAACAGCATGAACATAAAAATCACATTAATCAGCATTGCCTTATTATTTCCTATCGTATTTCAATCGTTTGGACAAAATTTTGATACGGAAAAATATACGAATGAAATTTTAAAACACCGAAATGAAAAAGACCAGGAATATCGCACAGAAGACAATTCTCCAATTCCTGATAAAAAGAAAAAAAACTTTGCAGGACTTCACTATTTTGCTCCTGATGCAAAATACTGCGTTGAAGCTCGATTTGAAAAATTGACAGATACTACCTCATTTATAATGAAAACCACTCAGGTTAGATATCAACCGGTTTATAGACCATATGCTAACTTGTTCTTTTCGATTGATGGTAAAGAATACCAGCTTACCGCCTATCAAAATGTAAAGTTGGCAAAGCAGGAAGAATACAAAAAATACCTATTTATCCCTTTTAATGATTTAACAAATGGGATGGAATCATATGGTGGTGGACGCTATATAGATATTGACATTCCGGAAGGCAAGACTGTTACTTTAGATTTCAATAAATGTTACAATCCGTATTGTTCATATAATGCTAAGTATTCATGCCCGATTCCTCCTGACGAAAACAATATGCAAATTATGATTCCGGCTGGAGAAAAGGTTTGGGAAAAGCATTAATCGATAGAACCTTTAAGATTTTTCAAAATGCCGGATAATTGATCTTCCAGTTTCCGGCGTTTTTCAATTTCACGCTGATGTGCTTCTTGATGTAATTTAGCCGTCTCATCCAGGGTTTTACGATTTCTCTCTGAAACATCCAGACGATAGTTCAGATCTGTAATCTCATTCTTCATTTTTTCATAATCAGCTGTTAGTTGCTGAATATCCAATCGCTTACTCTCTAGCTCATCCTGAATCTGCTGAAATTCTTGCTGCTTAATCTTTTCACTATCCCCAATAAGCTCCTGAGCTTCTCGAAGCTGTGTTTCAAGTTCTGTCTTCTCAGTTATATAATGGTTCAATTCAAATTTCATGGTTCGCACCTGCTGGTTGGCATCCTGAATCTGTTTTTCCATGCCGGAAAACTCACCCTTCTTCGATTCAATCCACTCCAGTAATTCCTTTTTAACAGTCTCTTTATCTTCTTTTTCCTTGCTAAGTTTAGTCTTTTGTTGATCCAGTTCAGACCGGAGTTTATCACGTTCATCAGCTAAGCGTTTCGATTGAGCGTGCAATTCATTAAAGTTATCCTCCGCTCGCTGCTTTTCTCTTTTAAAGGATTCAAATTGGCTTTTATCCTCATCCTTCACCTTGTCAACTTTTTTCTTATAGAACTCTATTTGTTGACTCAATTGAAGATTGTGATTCTTAACTTCTTCTAATTCACTCTCAAGATTAGCCTTTTCGGTATGGAAATCATGAATGAACTTTCCAGCTTTTTCAAGTTCGTCCTTATAATCACCAATGCTGTGCTCTAACTCCTGAATCACTTCAGACTCTTTAGTATCTATATGCTCAACACGCATTTTAAGAGACTCAAACTCTTCATAATCCAAATTAAACCTTTTTTTCTGATCTTCAAGATTCTTATCTCCTTCCTTTTTGTCCTGAAATAAAGAATAATATAAGAATCCTATTACTCCTACTGCAATCAGAAAAGTGATACCAACTATCATGAAAAGTCGGTTCTGTGACTTCAGTTTATCAATCTGTGCATTTTTATTATTGATCTCGCGGATCAAAACTCCATGCCTGTTATCTTTTGTTAGTTCCTCAGGATTTTCAATCAATTCTGAAATAATCTTATTATCCCATCCAATCACATTCTCTTGGGCTTGAATAACTTGCAACAATTCAACACGATTACTATCAGTTAGTTCAGCTTTCAAACTGTCATAACTAAAATAAGCATTAAAACGATTTTGAAGAATATCCATATTATCCTGGGCTGAAACCATCAGGCCAACAACAATAAAACATAATACGAATCCGTTTCTAATTGCGTTTATCATCAGGATTTATTTAATTGATTCTGATTTGATAACTGTATTTTGGAACTCAAGCCACCTCAAGCAATCCCAACTTTCAAAGTTATCTATTTTAATGGAAAAAGCCTTTGATATGATTGATTTTTTATTTTTGCGGAACAAAATATTAGCTATGAAGAGAATCCTGTTAACGACCTTTCTTTTTGCATTGTTGCAAGTCCTTAGTGCACAGAAAGGTTATGAGATTACATTACAGATAAAAGGCATTAACGACACCATCTCATATCTGGCCTATTACAAAGGTGATCAAATGTTTGTTCAGGATACCGCCTATAATCGGAGCGGTGATGGATGTTTTACATTCTCCGCAGACAGTTTGATTCCCTCAGGTATGTATATTTTTGCAGGTCAACGTAGTAACAAATATTTCGATTTTTTACTTGATCAAAGTCAGCAGTTCTCCATCAAAACAGACACAGCTGATGTAATTGGAAATATGAAGATTAAGGGTTCGAAAGCAAATCAACTGTTTTTCGACTATGTCAATTTTTTAACCAGCAAACAGAAAGAAGTTAAACCTTTAAAGAAAGGGCTTGACTCATTAAAAGGCACTGAAAAAGGAACTGATATACAGAAAGAAATAACAGCAATTAATACTGCGGTTGAAGACTATCGGACAAAATTAATTAATAAACACAAAGACAATTATACAAGTGCGTTTCTTAAAGCAACACTTGAACCTGAATTACCTGATTTTTCACTTGAGAATGGAGGCTATGATTCTTCTGCGTTGTACCAATATTATAAAAGTCATTATTGGGATAATGCTCCTCTAAGTGATAATCGATTATTCAGAACACCTTATTTTCAGAAAAAGCTAGACCAGTATCTGGAAAGAGTTGTGATTCAACATCCAGATACATTAATTACTGCAATTGATTCTCTCCTCGTTTGGTCGAAAGATGCTACTGATATTTACCAACACATTATGTGGCATACAACCATCAAATATGAAACCAGTAAGATCATGGGCTTTGATAAAATTTTCGTTCATCTGGCTCAAAACTATTATGCTCAAGGAATTTGTGATTGGATGTACCCACAGGTGGTAAAGAATATTGTTGAACGCGGAGATGAACTTGCTCCCCTTTTATTGGATCAGGTTGCTCCTAATCTGATTTTATTGGATACAGCAGAACAAATTCATGGAATCCATTCCATTAACGCCAAGTACACACTACTGTATTTCTGGAGTACAGATTGTGGACACTGTAAAAAGGAAACACCTAAGCTTATTGAATTCTATAATAATTATCACAAGCAGTTTGACATGAAAGTCATTGGTATTAACACAGATACTAGTTTCACTAGCTGGAAGAAATTTGTGGTTGATTACCAAATGGAATGGATTAACGCTAGTGGTTATCTAAGTCTGAAAGGTGATTATCGCAAGCTTTATGATATCTACAGCACACCTACCATTTATCTTCTGGATGAGGATAAGAAGATAATTGCCAAACGGGTTCTTACAGATCAGATTAAAGAATTGATTCGTAGGAGAGAGGAGATGGAATAAAAACAAGAAAAACACTCAAGAAAACGTTACATTTCAACCACTTTAGATAGACAACACCGGTAACACTAATCGTTATTGGTGTTGTATGTTTAATTTGTATATTTACGCATCAACAATTAATAATACAACCTTTGTTAAATTATGCGTAAATACTTTAATGTTCTGCCGACGAAATTTATCACACTTATTTTGTGTGTTTTATATGGAATTACCTCATTTGGACAAGGATTTGAATTAAGAGCATATGCTGGTGCTTCTTCAATAAATATTCCTGATATCCAGGAACAAATCGAAGGTATGAAATTGAAATATACTTCATCTACAATCAATACAGAAGGCCCTATCAATGGAACTTATATGGAGTCATTTCAGGTTGAAACGGGAATTGAAGCCGGGTTTGAAGCAGCATATTTCATAAATATGAATCTTTCAATTGAATCAGCCATTGGAATAAATCATGTTGAATTCACAAGAAAAACACCTAATCATAGTGATTTATACATGATTTTCCCCTCTGAATTTTACCCTATAAGTAATGAAACATTTTATTGGTCCAACATATCGAATAATGGAAATGGGATTATTATTGTAGATAGTGAAAGTGATCTGCCTTATTGGTTACATGATGATTCCTATAAGAATCCGGATTTTGGTCAATCAGAAATAACATATCTAACCATCCCTTTCAGGTTATGTTACGCCTTTTTTGATAAAAGGTTAACTATAAAAGCTGGATTAAACACTTCGATTCCTGTTTACACAAGTACAAACGAAATTCCATTTTTATTAAAGGAAAACAGCCCACTTGTTTCTGAATATCTAAAAGTTGAACCTGATAAAGTCTTTAATTCACTTCTTTTAAGTTCGAATGTGCAGCTGGAGCTCAGGTTAATCAAGACTCTTAACGCTTATTTTGGTTATTACAGATCATTTAATGATCTGTATAATACAAGATATAGGGCATGCGCAAATACAAGCCTGAATCAATTAAGTGTGGGTATTAAATACAAGATATTTGAATTCTAATCCATTCTATTGTGAAAAAAACTATTTCCATTATAGCGATTCTATTGATATCATTTGCGGCTTTCTCGCAAAATATTGAGTTCAGTGTTTCCGGGGGCGTGAATTGTCCAAAGATTTATCCCGATTATCTGGCAGCAAACTATCCTATTCCTAACGACATTCGCGAGAATGGAATTATCCTTGATGGATCTGTTGGCCATTTTGATGAAAACGGGAACTTTGTTATTGATGATAATTCAGGAAACATCTCTGCTTTTTCTATAATTGCTGTATCAAGTAAAGTCAAAGAAGTTAAATTTGAATCAAAATCTGGGTTTACCATCAGTGCAAATGCCAGTTTTACACTTTACAAAAAGCTGTTTATGGAAACAGGCCTTCAACTATCCATGATCAGATATCTAAAGAGTGAAGTTTTATGGAGCCGTAATGATATGATAAATTCTATAGGTGATAATAACAATAGCTGGAACTCAATCTTGAATAATTTAATAAATAATGGCTATGGAGGTATTTATCCTCGTTTTGGAGACATTGATGATCTACCCCAAAATCCCGATTACGGTACAACCAGAATTCTATATACACAAATTCCAATCAGGTTGGGCTACAAATTATTTAATGATCGAATGAGGATAAAATTGGGTGTAATACCTACAATATTAACCTGGTCGGAATATCATAACAATAGGTATCTAATTGGTACTAAAAGTGAAGTTGTAAATAACAGTGACGGTTTTACTAATTTGATGCTATCCTTTGATACAGAAATCGAAATAAGAATATGGAAAAACATCTCATCTTATATAAATTGCAGTTACTTCGGGCCTGATATTTATGATAAAAACACCTTCTTTGGAGATGAAAACCCTTACGATCCTAACCTTATTCACCAGCAAAATTTTAGCTCTGAGAAGACTAAAATCGGAATGGTGAGCCTTGGTGTGAAATATAGTTTTTCTCGATGAAGACAGAAGTCAAATTATCTTTCAAATAGAGAATTCCAAAAGAGGCTAATCATCCAATCCCAATTCAATAATACGTCGTTTGATTCTTTTATAAACCTGTTTCCTGACTTTGCGAAACCCTTGCCATCCATACCCCAGTTTGGGTAAATACCATTGAAGAAATTGTATGCCTTGGGTGTCGTTCATGGGGGATTTGTTTCTGTAAAATTAGGCAGGATTTGGCATGAATTGAAGTAAAAATGACTTTTCCCCGGTGTACGGTAATTAGCACCACACTTTTACAATGAAAATTCCTCAATGGACATTCATAACTAAAAAACAAGCCTTTGAACGTCCCTCCCGCTAAGTCCGAACCTCAAAAAAACACAAAAAAGGTTCTGGCTTTATGGGGATGTCGTGTACTTGCATTGGATGATACATTTTTGCATCGTTCAAAAATTCAAACACACAAACGATGACAGACCATGTCTGAGATAATTATTGAGACACACTTGAAGCTATGATTTAAAAATCTGGCACAACTTGAACATGGTTACAATTCATAAGCAAATGAAAAGAACAGGATTAAAATTATTAATTACAATGATGCTTTTTTCCGGAGTATTGAGAGCACAAAATCCGGAAATCGTAAAGTTGGAGGATTGTATTTCGCATGCATTAATACATAATGCGGAAGTGCAAAAAGCCGGATTGCAAGAGCAGGAAGCAGCGTACAAGACGAAAGAGACCACCTCTTCTGCCCTACCCCAATTAAATATTAGCGGGATGTTCAATTATTACATTGATCTACCCACACAAATCCTTCCCGGAGAGTTAATGGGGATGCCCGGCCAGGATTTGGAGGTACAGTTTGGTAAGAAATATAATACCAACGCAAATCTGGAAGTGAACCAGTTGATTTTCAGTAAGCCCTGGATTACCGGACTACAAACGGCAAAAACTGCTGAGCAATTATACGCTTTGGTGTCCGTGAAAACCGAAGAAGAAATTATTTACAATGTATCGGAACTGTATTACAACATCCTGATTAACCAGGAACAGTTGAATACCATCGATTTTAACATTAAGCGATTGGAATCTTTAATGAATATCGTTGAATTGCAGTATGAAGGGAAGATTGCAAAGAAAACAGATGTGAACCGTGTAAAGGTAAATCTCATCAATCTGAACACTCAGAAAAATATGCTTCAGGATGGTATCAATAAGCAAACCTATTTCCTGAAAGTATTATGTGGTATGCCTTCCGATAAACTTATTGCCATAAATGAGAATTCAATTAATGAAGAAAACATTAATCTGGTTTCAAAATCTGATGCTTTCAATCCGGAATTGAAAACGGAAATACAACTGATCAATAAACAAAAGGAATTAAATCAGTTGGAACTGAAAAACATTAATGCAGGCTATTATCCTTCATTATACGGCTTTGGCCAGTTTGGATTGCAAGCCCAACGCAATGAGTTCGATTTTTTTGATGGAGATCAAAGCTGGTACAATATGAATCTTGTTGGACTGAAGCTTGAAATACCGGTTTTTGATGGTTTCAGGAAATCCTCAAAAGCCAAACAATCGAAGATCCGTATGCAGATGTTGGAAACAGATTATCAGAATACTGCCAATTATCTGACAACAGAATTTAAAACGGCTACAGAAAGTCTTGGAACGAGTTTGCAATCCTATTATTCACAAAAACAAAACAAAGAGCTTGCTCTGGAAGTCTATAATCAAACTGAGTTGCAATACAAAGAAGGTGTTGCAGGATTAACAGACTTACTTAACGCTGAAGCTTCCCTGATGGATGCTGAAACCTTATTCAACCAAGCTGTTTTGAAATATAAAGTCGCTGAGTTGGATTTGCGGAAAGCAAAAGGAGAATTGGTAAGTAAAGCAATTAATAACTATAAATAACTACCTAGAAACAACTAATAACTTGTTACTAGATAGTTATTAGATTGATATTCAATAGTTATTTTTTGAATAAATAATTCCTCAAACATAATACTTGAAAAAATGAAAATCGTAAAAATAATATCAACCGTAGTAATAACAATAGCTCTGATCGTATTGATGGGCTTCAAATTGATGAGTAATAAAAAAGAAATGGCAGAGGAGTCCAAACTAGCCAGTCTTTCAGCAAAGCATATTCCCGTAAAAACAATGGCTGTAACTAATAAGGCCATTAAAAAGAACATTAAAGCTAACGGATTTCTTAAGCCTGAAACGGAACTTGCTCTGATTTCCGACACACAAGGAAAGATCGTTAAGATATATAAGCAAAAGGGCGATTATGTTACTGCTGGAGCTATAATTGCTAAAGTCGATGATGAACTGCTACAAGCTCAACTAATGGTGGCTCAGGCTAACTATGAAAAGATGAAGAATGATATGGAAACATTCTCTCGATTAGCCGAAGGAGAAGCCATTACAGAATATAAACTGGAGGAAGTGAAACTGGGTTTCAAAAAAGCAGAAGCTGACCTAATTACCATCAAACGACGAATAGCCGACACTGAGATTAAAGCACCAATTTCAGGTCGTATCAACAACGATTATATTGAAATCGGAGCATTCGTTGCCGGAGGAACTCGTATTTGCGACATCATCAATATCGAAAAACTTCTACTTCCAGTATATGTATCCGAACAAGAAGCTTTGTGTATAGTAGAGAATAATGTTTGTTTGATTTCTCTGGCTTCCTTTTCAGACCAGGTTTTTACAGGAAGTGTTACAACCATTAGTGATAAAGCCGGACAAGGAAATCAGTATGAGGTGGAAATTGAGCTAATAAATCCTCAGAGAAATTTACTAAAAGCTGGAATGTATGCTCACGTTGATTTTGTTGATTCCGAAAATCAAAAAGCTCTTGTAATCAATCGAAAAGCAATTGTAGGAAGTATTAAAGACCCAAAGGTCTTTGTTGTGGATAACAATAAAGTCATTGAAAAGCCTATCGTAATTGATGCAATTATTAATGATGAAGTGATAGTAAAGCAAGGTCTCGCTATTGGTGATTTGGTTGTTACCGATGGAATCATCAACCTGAAAGATCAAACATTAGTAGAAGTACTTAACTAAGGAGGCGTAAACAATGAAATTAGTAAAAACATCCATAAAACGTTCGACCTTCCCTATCGTATTATTCACCATTTTGGTGTTGATGGGATCCTTTTTCTACGGTCAGTTACGTTATGAATTAGTACCCGAAATTTCGGCTCCGGTTGTAACGATAACAACGATCTACCCAGGAGCTTCTCCTGCCGAAACCGAGCAATCGGTTACCATTCCGATTGAAGATGCCATGGCTTCCATGGAAAATATCGATGAATTGATGTCCACATCCATGGAAGGCGTATCCATTGTTCAGGTAAACCTGAAAATGGAAGCTGATATCGACATTGCCATGCAGGATGCTCAGCGAAAGATTGATTACATCATGAAAGATTTGCCTGAGGACATTCTGAATCCACAGATTAAGAAATTTGATATTTCAGCCCTTCCTATTATTAAAATGGGAGTATTTGGCGAAATCAGTGATAAAGAACTTTATCAATTGGTTGATGATCGAATTCAGCCTGCTCTCTCTCAAATTGCAGGTGTAGCTCAGGTTGATATCCTGGGTGGTAGTGAAAGAGAAATCAAGATTAATCTGGATGCTGATAAGATGAAGGCACATGGCATTAGTCCGGTACAGGTACAACGAATGATTTCGGCTTCCAACCTTGAATTTCCAACGGGTAAGATAAAAGATGAGAAAACTCAGGTGATTGTTCGACTTTCTGGTAAGATGCAAAATCTGCAAGAAATGGAAGAGCTTATCATCAAGCAAACCGTAGAAGGAAATACTATTAGACTAAAAGACATTGCCGAAATACAGGATGGCTCCAAGGAGGTTGAAATTATCACCCGTATTAACGGTAACAATGCAATTGGTCTTACCATTCAAAAGCAAAGTGATGCCAATGCAGTAGATGTTAGTGAACTGGTTATGGCTAAGCTTACGGAATTGGAGGATGAATATATGGATCAAAGTCTGAAATTTGAGATTTCAGATGACCAATCAGAATTTACCCTGGAAGCTGCGAATGCTGTTATGAAGGATTTGATTTTTGCAATTATCCTGGTATCGGCTGTGATGCTGTTCTTCCTTCAAAGCTTAAGAAATTCGATTTTTGTACTAATCTCTATTCCAACATCTCTGGTAGCTACTTTTACAGCTATGTACCTGTTCGACTTCACCCTCGACCTGATCAGTTTGATGTCACTTTCATTAGTGGTAGGTTCCCTGGTGGATGATGCCATCGTTGTAATTGAGAATATCTACCGCCATATGGAAATGGGCAAGAAACGCATTCAGGCTTCCTATGATGCTGTTAAAGAGTTAGGATTAACCGTAACAGCCATTACTCTGGTCTTGATCGCTGTATTCCTTCCTCTGGCTTTTGTAAGTGGTCCTGTTGGTCAATTAATCCGTGAATATGCAGTGATCATTGTATTCTCGATGATACTTTCGTTACTTGTATCATTTACGCTGGTTCCACTGATGACCTCACGCTTTGCCAAGATTGAAATCATTAAGGAGAAGAGTATCCTTGGACGTATGATCGCAGGCTTCGAAGGTGTAATTAATCGAGTAAACAAAGTGACGCTTGCAACTATGCAATGGTCATTACGCCATAAATTCATCACGCTAATGGCCGTTTTGGCAATGTTTATCGGATCAATCGCTCTAATTCCATCGGGATTTATTGGTACAGCCTTTATTGATTCAGGGGACCGTGGTAACTTCCTGCTGCAATTTGAAATGCCTAAAGATGTAACCATCGAAGAGACCAATTTTGCAGTTTATGAAGCTGAGAAGTTATTGATGCAATATCCTGATGTGGAGTCAATTTTCACCACGGTAGGTCGTCGTTCAGGGAAAATGTCCACAACAGGCACTCCCTATTATGCTGAGATCAATGTTAAACTTATCCCTCACGACCAAAGAGAAATTGAAGCAGCTGTTATGGCCCGTATGGTTCGTGCTGATCTGGAAGCTAAGGTTGGTGGACCAAAGATTAAATCGGCCAACGTGAACATGCTTGGAAATGAAGATGCTCCTATCAAGTTTTATATAACTGGTGATAATCTGGATGATATTATTTCATATGCTAACAGCGTTCAGGATATGCTGGGTAGTATTCCCGGAACTGCTGAAATTGAAAGTTCTGTTGAAGCAGGTAATCCTGAGATCAATATTACTGTGGATCGTGATAAGATGGCTCGTCTGGGCCTTACTATCGCTGATGTGGGTATGACTATGCAGACTGCTTTTGCAGGGAATACAGACAATCAATACCGTCAGGGTGAAAATGAATTCGATATTAATGTTCGTTTTGATGAAAACAACCGTATGCAGGTTTCTGATATTGAAAACATTTCCTTTATCAACGCAAGAGGAATGACCATTAAACTGAATCAATTTGCAAGTATAGAGCATACAACTGGACCATCAAAACTGGAACGATATAATCGTACCAAATCTACCACAATTACAAGTCAGATAATTGGTGTTTCGCAAGGTACTGTTCAGAAAGCCTTTAATGAAAAGGTAGCTACAACTCCACATCCTGAAAACACCCAAGTTGTCTATTCAAAGATGACCCAGATGATGGATGATGCTTTTGCTGATCTTGGGTTGGCTGTAATTGCTGCAATCATCTTTGTTTACCTGATTATGGTAGTGTTATACAACAACTGGGTATATCCTTTTGTGGTGCTTTTCTCAATTCCATTGGCTTTGACTGGAGCCTTACTTGCCCTGGCTCTTGCTAAACAAAACCTGAGTGTATTTACCATTCTGGGGATTGTGATGCTGATTGGTCTTGTGGCTAAGAATGCCATCCTGGTGGTTGACTTCACCAATGAACTGAAAACAAAAGGATATAAGCTATATGATGCCCTTACCGAATCGGTTAAACTACGCTTCCGTCCAATCCTGATGACCAATATCTCCATGATTATCGGTTTGCTTCCACTGGCGCTTTCAGTTGGTGCAGGAGCAGAATGGAAAAACGGTCTTGGGTGGGCCTTGATTGGAGGTTTAACAGTATCCATGTTCCTGTCGATGATTATCGTACCTGTAGTATACTATATCTTCGACCGCACTATGGAACGCTTCGGCATCGGACAATCGAAAGAAATCGACATCCAGTAGTAGCGACACTACTTGGTTGCTATAAATCTACCGGACGAACCCATAGGGGCGCTCCGATTGTGGGCGCCCTCCATAAAATATAAATAATACATAAGGTCGACCCTGCGTGGTCAACCAGCCTGTAAGTAAATGCAATCCTGCGTGATTGCAGATAGAAACTGAATGGCTTCAACAGTGCTAGTTGGAGCATCAGTAGAAGCTGAGTTTGTGTGTTGATGGTAAGATTCCGGTTCCGGCTCTGTCCGGACCGGTAATCTTCAAACACGTTTGCTATATGAAACATTAAAACCTTTGCCAACCATTTATCGAAATGAATAAATACATAATAAGAATCATTCTTGCTACAATCAGCATTTTGACAATCGATCAGGTAATTGCGCAGGATACATTAAAGGAGTCACATCATTCAACCAAACTATTCACTGATGGATATTTTAAATTCAAATTTGGAACAAACACCATCTTTGAGTTATCTCCTGCACTATGCTATCAAATCACACCTGATCTTTCCGCTGGTATAGGCTTAACCTACCAGTATTATCAAAATCGTTTCGATGGTGGCGAATTGTTTAAGACTCATAATATGGGATTCCGACTCTTAGTTGATTACAGAATCCTTAAAAACAGACAAATGTTAAAATCAAAACTATTATGGTACGCCCATTTGGAACAGGAATTTATGAATCTGGATGGTCAATACTTTTATAATCCACCCCGTGAAGGGAGACACAACACAACCAATACCCTCCTTGGTCTTAAGTGTAAATACCCGGCATTAAAACGTCTGGATATCAACATGCTTATTCTTTGGAATATTTATCAAAGTGGTGCTGATTATAATCTGAACAAGAACCCAATTATTAAATTTGGAGTGAATTATAAGTTTTCACTTCCTAATTAAATACTTAACCAATCTTTGAACTTTAAACTTTACACTTTAGCCTTTAAACTTCACGCTATGTCATTATCTTTGCCTGCAGATATGGAAGCTCTATTATACATTGGGATAGCCCAGGCCTTGTTTGCAGCATTGATGATAATTCTGAAAGTTCAAAAAACCACAGCCGATCGGATTTTAGCGGCGTGGTTGGTTTTGATTGCCGGATGGTTGGTTACCAATTACATCAAGGTATTTCACCCTGATTATGCCATGAATAGCTGGCTGGGTAGTGGATTGCTATTACTGACCTTTGGCCCCAATTTGTATTTATACTCCAAATACAGGGTGCATGAAGAAGAGAAAATTAACCGCAAGGACTACTTTCATTTTACCCCGGCAATATTGATGACCATTCTGATGGTTAGTTTTGTTGATCGTTCCATCCCTCCTGCTCCTCTATCATATTTCGAACCCGATGGAAATTTATGGTACCGGATTCTGTTTCTTTCACTTAGTTCATTTATGATCATTTATTATCCATGGAGAAATGCTCAGTTTTTAAAGGAACACCGTAAAAATATTGACAACCACTTCTCCTACCATTCCGACCGGATCAGTCTGGAATGGCTCAAATACATCAATATAGGCTTTATCCTGACCTTTGTTTTAACCTTTGGTGTAGTATTGTCACGCAAATTATTTGGGTTGAATGTCCTACCTATTTATATCATTGATCTGGGATTGATCTTTTTCGCTTATTCTATTAGCTTTCTGGGCTTCCGGCAACCGGTTATATTTAATGAGCATTACCGTGAACTAATCAACTCAGCGGAAAAGAAAGATAAACCACAACCTGAACCCAAAACTGCAGAGGTTCGTTATGAAAAATCGGGATTAAAGCAAGATGAAGCTGACCAGCACTTGCGTAGTATTCAGGATTATATGCAACGCGAAAAGCCATATCTTAATGGTGACCTTACTATCCAAAATCTGGCAGAGAAATTGGGCATTCCACGACATCATATTACTCAGATTATTAACGAAAAACTTAAGAAAAACTTCTACACATTCGTAAACGAATACAGATTGGAAGAAGTGAAACAGAAGCTTATATCAGAAGAATTTAAAGGATATTCTGTATTGGGTATCGCACTTGATTGCGGTTTTAATTCCAAATCATCTTTTAATACCTTTTTTAAGCAAAATGTAGGGATGACGCCTTCGGAATATAAGAAAGCTACCATTTAAGTTATGATACTTGAAAAGATCTTAAAACTGGGAGATCCCAAATTGTATAAGGTTTCAGAGGAAGTATTACCCAAGGAAGTTGAAACACTTAAAACTGATTTAGAACTCCTTCATGAATTGATTATTGAGTTTCGTAAGAAATATGGTGTAGGAAGAGGGATTGCAGCACCTCAAATTGGATTATTAAAAAGAATCATTTGTCTGAATATTGATAATAAAAAACACACCCTGATTAATCCGGAGTTAACTGATCTTAGTGATGAAATAATCCAACTATGGGATGATTGTATGTGTTTCCCTAATCTACTGGTGAAGGTAAACAGGTACAAAACATGTACCCTAAAATTCAAAGATGAATACTGGAATGAGTACACGTGGGAATTAGAAGGTGATCTTTCTGAGCTTATCCAGCATGAATATGACCATTTGGATGGGATTCTGGCAACGCAAAGGGCTGTAGATGTAAAATCGTTTCGAATAAAGAAATAAAACCCTCTTCATTAAGATTTCAGGCAACCATTATAGCTTTCAAATCATCACAATATAAAACACTGATGATGAAAATCATACTATATATTCTGACATTATCAATGGTTATAGTTTCATGCAGAAAAGTGGAGCCGGATGAACCTTCAAATAACTGTACTAAACTAACTTCTATTGACAGCTGGCCACAGATTGATTTTAAATCCAATTACACGATTCAAATCCCGGAAGATTTTGAAGGTCCGGGAATGGTTGGATTTGAGGGGAATATTTTCAATAAAAACTCTAAGGATGAGAAGATATCACTGAATTACGCATACTGTACAGCGTTATGGTGCATCGATTTTGGAGATACACTTCAATCTCCGGTTCCTGAAACCATTAAAATAATCGGGGGGTATGATATGCCAGTTAACCTAAATATGAGGATTCAATTCTGTAAGGATTCTGATATAAAAGGCATACTTTACTTTAACGATGAGGACATTGCCAGCGGACGTCTCTATTGGATGGAGGATAACCTATTCAGACAAGCATTAGAATTGAATTTCCACATAACTGAACTCGAAACAGTCGTAAAAATAATGACAACAATAAAGGAAAGATCACGGCAGTAATAACTATGAGTTTCTGGTTCAATTCGATGTCTTGTGGTACTAATATTCACAATTCCTAAAAAAAAGGTGTAACACAACTTCTAAAAGCAAGTCAGGTAGACAGTACAAACCAAGTAAAATCAATAACTAATGAATGTCTTGAAATCCTGATGCTTGCTGATGCAAAATATGATTACATGTACTGTGTATGCCCAGATTAGTGTTCCTTATATTGATAACAAACCATATATACGGGAATATCGATTCCGCTTTACCAAATCCAAATAGACAAATATTGTCATTATATACATAAACTACACCTGCATAACATAATATTATATGAAATTAAAAATTCTTAAAAGGATTAACATCCTTACAGTTGCATTATTAATCTGTAGCAATACATATTGCCAGCAAACATTTTTCACCACCACTGATAACGTCCAACTACATTTGAGCATTAAGGGAGAAGGAATTCCTTGTTTGTTTATCCATGGAGGCCCAGGTCAAGGGAGTTATTATTGGGAAAAGCTGGCAGGAGAGGTTGGAGAAAAACACTTTAAAATGATTTACCTGGATCAGAGAGGCTGTGGCCAATCAACAAGTCCGGAAGATGGTAATTATGGAATCGAGCGCGTAATTAAGGACTTTGAAGAAATTAGGGAATCCCTTGGTATTGATCATTGGCTGATTATGGGGCACTCCTTTGGTGGTATACTCCAAACATACTACGCCAGCCTACACCCGGAATCCATTAAAGGAATTCTGATGTTTAATTGTACTTTAGATATGCAAGAAAGCCTTGAAAAGAGCTATATTCCTTCGGTAGTTAAGTTCTTTGAAATAAAGGACAAAAACATGTATACAAATCAGGCACTACCTCTTTCAGCTCGTTTGGATTCATTACAAAAACTTTTTATGACCCGTGAAGATGTTTGGAAATTATCATTCTCAACACTCGAATCAGCTATTCAATTTGGTGAATCTTTTAGTGATTTCGATAAATGGAACTTTGATTTCAGATCTGCGGCACCTGCTTTAGATGAATATTTAAAGGATTATTCCATATTAACTAAAACAATACAAAAACCTGTCTTGTATCTATATAGCGCTGAGGACAATAATGTTGGACCGAATCAATATAAGAAACTACAATTTCCAAATCTGCTCCTTCGAAGAATTAATGGGAGTCATATGGAGTTTATCAACAACCAGAATGCTTACATTAGCGCAGTTGATGAATTTATTAATCACTTTGGAATTGAATAAGCATTCTCTATAATTCCAAAACTAATGGACACGACTTGATGACTCTTAATAAAATACAAATCAGGTATCTGAAACTACCTTGCGGGGAATTGATAATTGGTTCCTATAATCATCAATTGTGTCTGTGCGACTGGCGGTATCGTAAAATGCGAGCTACCATTGATAAAAGAATTCAGGACGGATTAGATGCTAAGTATATTGAAGAAGATTCTGCTATTATTCAGGAGACCCAAACTCAACTCCGGCAATATTACGAGGGTAAGAGAACGGAATTTGATATCCCACTTCTTTTTGTTGGTACAGACTTTCAAAAGAGTGTTTGGAAAGCCTTATTAGAAATTCCCTACGGCAAAACAAATACTTATCTTGAACTATCAAAGAAAATGGATAACGAAAAAGCTATCCGAGCAGTCGCTTCAGCAAATGGAGCCAATGCCATCTCTATAATTGTCCCCTGTCACAGAATCATTGGTAGTGATGGTTCATTGGTTGGATACGCCGGAGGTTTGAATGCTAAGAAAAAATTGCTCATCATTGAAAAAAGCTGGAATAATTCACAACTTGATTTGTTTTAAAACATCAATTTAATAATTGATAATCCCATCTCAGACCGTAATTATTAATCTTATAAAAATATACGCATATATCTAAATCAAATAATAAAATGCAATCTATCTAATAATTACGAATTTTGTAGTAATTTCATTTAGGATATTAGAAATCAACTAAACTCCAATTGAAAAACCATGAAAAACCTGATATTTACCTTATTAGTCCTATCTGGCCTTACTTTATCTGCACAAACAACACAAAAATCACAAAGAGCGATAGTAATGCCAAAGAATATTCAACGCATTATTGCTATGGAAAATAAATTGTCTGAAAATTATACGGTTCCTGCGCCAAAAGACTCAAGCTGGTTTGAATATCGTACAGGTTCGAAGAAAATATTGATTACAGCTGGACATGCAACGGCACATATGCGTGAAGGAAATATTAAACGAGCTGATGGAGGAACCGGATCCCTGGCTATGGAATTAAACAACTTAAGGGATGTCCCGGTATTTTTCACGAAATACCAATCCCCTTCTGATCCCAATTACTATGATGACAACGCTTTTAAAGACTCTTTGGCCATATTAATTGAACAACTAAAACCAACCCTGGTAATTGACCTGCACTGTTCACATCCTTATCGTCCTTTTGACATTGATTTTGGGACCATGAATGGAAAATCATATCTCAAAAGAGAAGGTCTTTTAAATGATTTAAAAATAATCCTGCATAATGAAGGATTAATCAATCAATCCCAGGATTATTTTGCCGCAGCCAAAAGCATGACCATCACAAAATTTGTTCATAACCAAGGCGTACCTTGTATACAATTGGAAATAAACGCAAATTATATTTCTGCAGATATGGGGAACACTCACGGGCAGATGACCGCTAAGTTATTGCAAGCCTTAATTCGGTTTATTGATCTGATGGAAAATGAATAGAATGAATGCCTACAATAAGTATATCAAAAGACTATAACACATTGTTCTTTTTAGTAAATATCATTTATATCGCATGAATACGAACAGTTTATACACCCAAACGTTGATCACCTGTGAAAATGCTAACGATGCTTACATTATTCAGGCCAGGCTTGAGCAGGATACTATTGATTGCTTTTTAACTAATGAGAATTTCACGAATTTGATGCCCTTGTACAATAACATGATGGGCTCAGGTATCCAGGTGATTGTTTTTGAAAAAGATTTTATCCGTGCCCGGAGCCTTGTTATGGATTATCTGGAGCCTGATCATTCGAAATTAGTTTGTCCAAAATGCGGCTCTGATGACATTCAACTAGGCATTGGTAAGCATAAAGGATTCAAGATTTTCAATCTGATACTGGCAGCCCTATTGTTAATTCCTGTTGGATTTCTTAAACCCAAGTTTTATTGTAAGACCTGTCGGGAGGAAATCCTGTGACATAGTGAATCCTCTGCTGTATTCATGTCCATTGTATTTTCGTCATTGAGAAACTTCCAGGTATCGATTAACAAACCTTAACATGCACATGCGGACATTCCTTCATACTTTAGCTTCGACCAAACAATTACACCATGAAGAAAATGATACCATTTGTTGTTGGGATGCTTTTAACAACCCAACTTTTTTCACAACCCATTCAGAAAACCTTACTAAGCATTTCTGATCCTTATAAACTGTATCTGAATGATAAAGCTTCTGATAGTTTGTTTTATTACGACCTGACGCCAAAAAATGCTAACGGTACAGTATTGATACTGCTTTCAGGTTTCTTCCGGGATGCTCAAGGCGTTTTTGACCTGACTTCTCTACCAAATGAAGCTGCTAACAATCATATTATAACACTGGTTCCCTCAATTAATTCCAGAATTCACTCGGATACAAATGCATTTTATTTAATCAATGATATGTTACTTGATTATTCAAAACGCACAGATATGGAAGTCAAAAAGGTCATTGTCGGTGGATTATCTGCCGGAGGAATCATGTCATTAGCATATTCCATTTGGATGAACCAAAATCCACATGAACAACTCCCCTCTCCGGTTGCAACATTTACAGTCGACTCCCCTGTTGACCTGTATAACTTCTGGTATATCGAGAAAAGATTAGCCGAGAGAAAGTGTTCACAGTCTGCTACAGAAGAAGCTGAATATGTTCTGCAATATTTGAAAACACATCTTGGAGGTACTCCTGATCAGGCTCCTGAAGCCTATAAAAAAGCTTCACCTTATTTCAGAAACGCCCCTGATGGTGGTAATATCAGGTATTTGAAAAAAACAGATGTAAGAGCCTATTGTGAACCGGATATTCATTTTCACATGAATAAATGTGAGGATTATCACGATATGAATGCTGCAGATTTGTCATCAATGATCAACCATCTTAAAATGTCCGGCAATGCAAAGGCCGAATTAATAACCACAACAAACAAAGGGTACAGAGGTAATGGAGCAAAACACCCACACTCCTGGTCAATACTGGATGCAAAAGAATGTGTTAAATGGATCAAAAGAGTGACAAACAGTCAAGACAGACAAGCTAGATAGTTCTCAATCCAATGAGATAAATCAAATAAAACGGATGATAATACCTTCTATGCAATATGTAAGTTTGAAGTAAACCAAGATTTTTTATCCTGATATTACATTCAGGTATAGTATGATACTCTATCCTGAGCAGAGTAAATTTGTAAAACCTGAAAAATTATTGGGTCAGGTAAAATTATTATCCGAACTTAGATAGATAATTAAAAAACACAGTGATAATGGACAAACATAATCTGAAATTAGAACCTGATTTACGATTCCTGAATATGTTGATTAAGGCTTTCAGTTAACGCTAAACGCTGTAATTGAAACATTTTTTTAAGATCTAACAACTAAATAACACATTCACTATGATCACTTATAAAGATATAAAACCATCGGAGATTGGCACAATTAAAGTTCTATGGAATAAAAACAAGGCCTATCATGAAGATATCGACGAACAATTTGGCGATCAATATTCAAATTTGGTGTTCGAAAAGCGTATGAATGATATGCTAAATGGACCTGAAAAAGTTAAGATCACAATTGCTCAGGAAAAGGATCAGGCTGTTGCTTATTGCATCTCTACAATTACTAATAACTCAGGAGAGTTAGCATCTCTGCATGTCCTTGACAATTACAGAGGTAAAGGTATTGGTAAGAAACTAACAGAGATACATCTTGAGTGGTTGAAGAAAAATCAGTGTAAAGAAATTGGTCTGTATGTTGCTGCAGCGAATCAAAATACAATTAAATTCTACAAAGAACTAGGCTTAGAAACGAGTCTGGTTTATATGCAACTAAAAGAATAAGTAAGAACCATTAATACTAAACAAAACAGCACTTTCGATACAAATACGAAAGTGCTGTTTTGCTTTAACAGTTAACATACATATTATTCCAATAGTATCATTTTCCCATACACCGATTGATTATCAGTGTTTAGTTGATAAAAATAAGTTCCTCCGGGAAGCTCTTTAGCTTCAAAATGAAATTCATAATCACCAGGCAGGAAAATCCCTTGTGCCAAGGTCTTAATTTCATTTCCCATAACATCATATACTTTAAGTGTTGCTTTTTGCACTTCAGTAAAAGAAAACTCAATGGTAGTTGAATATTCAAATGGATTTGGATGGTTACTTAACCTAAAAGACTCACTTTCTACCACTGATACTGATGTTGTAATTGATGGTTCACCCATCAAAATCCATTGCTTGGGATCAATTTCCAAATCTGTATCCAATGAGATATTCAACTCACCCTGCCCTGCTGTCATTTCAACCGTTTGCTCAATTCCATTCACCATAACAGGTACATTAACATCCAAAGGAACATTATTCTCAGTTTGCCATGAAAAAGTAGTTTTATTGTGTTCCCTGTGAACATTCAAAACGGGGTAGGCTGCTTCTCTGAAAAACACATCAAAAAAAGGATCCAGGTCTCTGCCAGTTACTTCTTCTGCCTGTAACATCATATCTTCTGTACTTAATAACCGACAAAGCCTCCCATTTGTATTATCAAAATCATTTGGGTCGGGATAAGCCCAACGTTCCATTAGATTAAATAAATCTTCATCACCTAAATGGTATCTCAAGGTATGCATTACGGAAGCACCCCGATTATAAGGATTTAAATCAAAACCCTGACTTGCCGTCAACTCGTCATATGGCGCTAATGGATTTGAATGGTTATCCCAAGGACGGTGATTGTTCATATATTGATGGTAGCTTTCCATACCATGCATATGCTCAACATAAAGTGCTTCTGTATAGGTTGCAATTCCTTCATGTATCCAAACATCAGCCCAGTTTTTTGCAGTAATTAAATTCCCCCACCATTCATGAGCCAACTCATGATAATGAATATAATCGAAGCCCCATGAATTCAGATTAAAATCATTATCATAAGCAATGATTGTTTGATGTTCCATTCCCCAATATGGAGCATGTGCAAATCCATGTTTATCAGTACCAAAAGGAAAAGGCCCGCAAATAGACTCCAGGAAATTAAACTCAGTTAGAAAAACATCCATAAAGTCAACTGCAGCTTGGTAATCTTCTGGTAACACCCAAAACTTAAAAGGAATCGTTTCGCCACTTATACTTACATAGTCATCCTCAATCAATGAATACTCTGCAGCATAAAAGGTCACATTGTAGTTGTTGATCGGTGTAGAAACGAACCAATCGAAAGTAGTTGTATTATCATCATTAGCCGTACTTTCTATAAACCGGCCATTGGAAATACAGCTCAACGGATCAGGAACCGTTAAACGAATATACATGGAATCTGGTTCATCGGAAGGATGATCCTTACAAGGCCACCAGATATCAGCCCCATCATCCTCACAAGCAACGCCAATCCACGGATCTCCATTGGAAGTTGTTTCCCAAACAAACCCCACACCCCAGGGTGGATTACTGGCAATACGGGGGGCTCCATTATAAAAAACGTGCACAGATACATTATCACCAACATCTACAGTGTTTGGGATGTTCGTATTCACGATCCCATTTTCATGTGTAAATGAAACTTGGGTGAAATCACCATTATTTATCTTCAAAAGAACAGAATCAACAGTAAATGGATCATCCAGATCCAACACCAATTCATCTATTGCATTTAGAATTTCCACACAACATATAAGCGATCCGTCTATTGTTTTTGTTACAGGATCAATATTCAGATCCAGATCATAATATTTCACATCATATGCAGCTTGCTCTGGACTTAAAGGACCTCCGGAGTCTGCGAACAATTCCAGAAATGTTGTCATTAGAACTGTAATAATAAATAATCGTAAAAATAGTCTCATGGCATGTTTGTTAAGATTATTATTAAGGTTTCCCTATTTAGGACAATAATACTATTCTCTTCAATAATATACTAACCCTCATTAATAATTATTTTCATCGACAGGCTATACATATTAAACAACAGCTATTGAAGACAACAATTATGTCCTATTAATAAAAAAACTATATTTAATCATTAAATCAACAAATTAGTAAATCATGAAAGACAAAGTACAACAAAACGGAGCCGGAGGAGCAGTATATGGCCTTGGTTTTATTGGAGCAGCAATCTATTTTATTTCCACAGCATGTACCTTTTGGATGGGTGTATTGGGATTCCTTAAAGCCATCGTATGGCCTGTATTCCTGGTTTATGAAGCTTTTAAATTTATGGGAGCATAAATAATTATTACACAAAACCACTTAACCATGAACCAGAAACTTGAAAATGCCAAAAACTTATATCTTAAAGGTATTCGGGATGGGAACGTCCGGGAAGCTGTAACTAAGTATACAGGAGAGCGATACACTCAACACAGTACCGGTGTAAAAGATGGTGTTGAAGGATTCGTGGAATTCTTTGAGCCTTTTATTGAAAGGTGTCCTCAGCGGGATATCCAAATCCTCAGAAGCATTACTGATGGAAATCATGTCTTCCTCCATGTTTTTCAGAATATCAACAATGGAGATGCTCTTTGGGTAACAACCGATTTCTTTGATACGGATGAGAACGACAAGATCATTGAACACTGGGATGTAATTGCCGCTTATTCTGCAACCACACCTTCAGGACATACTTCAACAGATGGTCCTACAGAAATTCAGGATTTGGATAAGACAGAGCAAAACAAAGCTCTCGTTAGAAACCTGATCGAAGATGTATTAATGGAAGGAGGAGATCCATCCAAAGTTGAAGACTATATTTCTGCTGAACAATACATACAACACAATAAAGATGTTGAGGACGGCCTGGAAGTATTTAAAGCTATTGTAAATGATCCAAACCGGAGGTTATTATATCAGGAAATCGTTCTGATGGTTGGTAAGGGGAACTTTGTTGCAACACTATGTAAGGCTACATGGAAGGAAGAAGGCTATGAACAGGATTATGCGCAGGTAGACCTGTTCCGTATTGAAAATGGTAAAGTGGTTGAACACTGGGATAATGCCGAACCAGTACCGGAACATGATGTAAATAGTGGGAAATTTTAACGATTACTTTAACCATTCTACTTTTCTTTTATTATAACTCATGAATCCAGGCATTGGGATGTTCCTGCTAAAGGATAAAACATAACAATTAAGCTCTTGCATAAACAACAAATATTGCATATTTTTATAATGAATTTTTAAATCATTTATTATGCGATTTCTTGGCACTTTTATCTCATTGTTTATCTTATGTTTAACATTAATTCTTCTGATTGGATGCAATAAATCAGAAATCAAACAGACTACCTCAGAACAAATAGAAGACTCCTTAATAAATACAGATACGGTACTTTCAGACCATTTAACTATTGGTGTTTCTGATGGTATTCACACCTACATGGTAGATACAAACCTGTATACAAGTGTCTCCTTCGAATACTACGGATCAAAATCCATTAACTTTGATCTTGACAATGATGGTGAAGACGATATTAGTTTCACAGAAGATATAGATAAATACATGGGGACAATAGGTGTTGAATGTCTAAATCCTAACACAGAATTACTTGGAAGCATTGAATCAGACTCAATATTCTCTCATATACATGATAGTACAATTATTTACAACCCGCCTCTTACTATTATATTCGTTAACAATTATTATAGTTGTGGGCGCCTAGACACATCGGACACATTCAAACATCTCCTACAAGATCAATTCAAACCTAATTTCTATTACGATGGTGATATTATTACTGTAAATGATAGCTCCTATCACGATAATCAATCCATTCTATTTCAAGGAAGTTCCCCTACATTCTGCGAGGATAACTCTCCTATAAATGACACTGTTATAAATCAATGTTCCCCACTTGGTGGTGTCAAAATATGTGATCAATTTCCAGATGATATAATTAGCTATATTTGTTTTAAGCATACAATTTCATCTTCAGTACATTTAGGTTGGATAAAAGCTAAATACCACTATAATGAGAATCGTTTTCAAATTATAAGTATTGCAATACAATAGGGAGGATAGCATATGGTTTGCACCTTAACATGCCTTTAAGTTATTATAATAATCTATTTTAAATGGCGTTACATTAATTAGAGTAACGCCATTTAAATTATGAATCCAAGCAACAACCATATGAAAACACTTTTCCTTGCACTGACATTCCTTATTTCATATAGTCTGATCGCCCAAGAGCATAAAATAAATGTTCAGGTTGATTATCATGACTTAAATGAAAATCTCATTTCTTCCAAAATAAAAACCATCAATAGCACCTTCGAGACATTGGATATATCATTTTATAAGAAACACTTTGCTATTTTGGGCTTTCTTCCCAACCAGCTTGTTGATTGTGAACATACTGACACAATTATCGTTTCTTCCACTAAACGGGTTGGAAAAGTTGAATTTCCAGGCCTCACATATCAATATGATTCCTTGGCCAGACTTATTCGTTTCTCTTTCACCCCTAACCTTCTTAGTAGCATCACTGCACATGATTACAACCTTACATACAACAACAAAAACCAGTTAATCAAACTCACAAATTCATTAAGAAACTATGACAGGTTTCTGATGAGCTATAATGAATCGGGTTCGCTTATCAGCATCTACCATTATCGGTATGATAAATTGCTTCAGTCTTTTAAGCTGATTGAATGATCCAGCATTTATCGACTCCTACAATTCCATTTTATGCTTAGATTTGTGATAAATTGTATCCCATGAAAAACCTGAACACCGTCTTTATAGCACAAAGCCTCGATGGCTATATCGCTGACAAAAACGGCGGCCTGGATTGGCTGCACGCAATCCCAAATGCTGATAATAACGATATGGGATACACAGCACTTATGGATAGAATTGACGCAATTGTAATGGGCCGTAAAACATTTGAGACCGTTTGTGCTTTTGATTGCGATTGGCCCTATACTAAGCCGGTTTTCGTTATTAGCAACACGCTAACATCAATTTCTGAAGAATACAAGGGTAAAGTTGAATTAGTTAAAGGTCCAGTAAAACATGTTGTTGAAGACATTAATAATAAAGGTTATTCCAATCTCTACATAGATGGTGGCACTACAATAAACAGCTTCTTAAAAGAAGATTTAATCGATGAAATGATTATTACAACCATCCCGGTTTTATTGGGTGGAGGTACTCCTCTGTTTAGAGACCTTCCTGCTGAAATGAATTTTGAACTGAAGGAATCGAAGGTGTTCCTGGAGGCGGTTGTGCAGAGTTGGTATGTGCGTAGAAGATTATGACTGATTAAATAAGTACTCCTGTTTGCATTTTTTTGCAGATTAGTTTAACAATCCATTTGCTATATAACTAATATTTATCACGACAAGAAAAAAAACAAACCACATAGTTAGACTATGCTAACTATTTATTATTTTTGCACAAAATCATGATATATGTTACCTATTGATAAGCTAATTGATATTGTCTTAAAAAAGAGTGAACAACTTGAAGAAGAGATGAAAGAGCAATCTGATTTAAAGAATCTTACTTTAAAGCAACTTCATTGTATAGAAATTATCAAACAAGAGAATAATCCATCCCTTTCTGAACTTGCAGAGGTACTTGAAATAACAAAACCTTCAATGACGATTATGATCGACAGACTTGCAAAGCACGGTTATTTAGATAAAGTCAAATCGGATCAGGATCGACGCTCAGCTCATGTTCACCTCACAGCGAAAGGAATACAAGCTTCGGAACTTCATGAGAAAGTACACTCGGAATTTGCAAGTAGATTAACGAAAGATCTCACTAAATCTGAAACCGATATTTTAGTTGTACTTCTTAATAAGGCGATCGAATCGTTGTAAAAAAATTTACACCTATAATTAGACACACCTAACTATTAAAAACAAATGAACAAACAGAAAGCAAGTTATTTAGAAGGAATCATTTCCATCATCGTAAACATTGGATTATTCGCGGTTAAGCTTTGGGCAGGAATAGTTTCCGGATCCATTGCTCTAACTGCAGACGCATGGCATACTCTGTCTGATTCTATCAGTTCTGTGGTCGTAATTGCCGGTGCAAAACTCTCATCTCAAAAGCCAGATAAAAACCACCCTTTTGGTCATGGCCGTTGGGAATACATTGCATCAATTTTTATTGGAGTCTTACTCGCATTTATTGCATTCGATTTCGTTGTTGATTCCATCAAAAATCTGGATAGTAAAGAATCAGCGAAATTCGGAACTATAGCCATTGTCGTTACCATTATCTCAATCGTTGTTAAAGAAGCTTTGGCCCAATTTGCATTCCATCTTGGACGCAAAACAGATAATGCAGCAGTTAAGGCCGATGGCTGGCATCATCGCACCGATGCACTTTCATCAGTAGTAATTCTGATTGGTATTTTTTTTAAAGACCTCTTCTGGTGGATTGATAGTGCCCTTGGAATTATTGTAGCATTAATGCTGTTCTATGCAGCCTTTGAAATTGTTAAAGATGCCATTAATAAATTACTTGGAGAAAAACCTTCAGAAGAACTCGTAAGAAAAATTAACATAATCATCAATGAGATAAGTACTGTTGATGTATTTCCCCATAAATTTCAGATTCACAATTATGTTTCTCATTCGGAGTTGACTTTCCATATAAAGCTCAACAATACAACGCACATAGAAACAGGTCATGCTCTGGCTACTGAAATTGAGGAAAAAGTAAAAGAACGACTCAACATTCAATCAACGATACATATAGAACCTAAAAATTTTGAGCATACATTCGACTAATAATTGATGTGAGGGGTTCTGTATAGCGGTCCGGCAGTATGTGCCGGACCGAAACGATAGTACTTAATATTACGGCATAATCCTTGCCTTATGTTAGTTAGATTTAACATGTTCACTCGTTACAATTTAAATATTTTTTATTTTATTATTATACTTATCTTATTTCCGTCAATATTTATCTATATTTATACAAACAAACTAAGTGTTAAATATTTTAGATTGTATTAGTATGTGAATGATCAATTATTATTAAACATGATCTCTGAAAATGACATTACTATTTTGAATTGATTTATTGTGGCTAATTCTTTCTTTACCTTTGCACTAAAATCGACATATTCTTATGCTCCATACAACGCTCAAGCAAACCTTTGGTTTCGACGAATTCCGTCTCGGTCAGGAAGAAGTAATAACGAATCTGATTAATAAAGAATCAGCCGTTGCGGTATTCCCCACAGGCTCAGGTAAATCACTATGTTATCAGCTGGCAGCAATGCACCTCCCCCATCTAACGGTGGTGGTTTCTCCTCTCTTGGCGTTAATCCAGGATCAGTTGGATTTCATGCAGCAAAAGAATATTGGAGCTGTAAGAATTGATTCCACTCTGGAACGTGCTGCGGAGATTAAGGCTATGGAGGGCATCCGGTCAGGAGAAATCAAAATCCTGATGATCTCTGTTGAGCGTTTTAAGAATGAGCGTTTCAGAAGGTTTCTATCATCTGTCCCTATCTCATTGATGGTTGTAGATGAAGCACATTGTATTTCTGAATGGGGCCATAATTTTCGCCCGGATTACCTCAAGCTACCTGTCTTCAGGAGAGATTTTAAAATACCCAATGTACTGCTTTTAACTGCAACAGCCACGCCACAGGTTATTACGGATATGTGTACTAAGTTTGAAATCCCATCAAAGAACGCTATGATTACGGGGTTTTACAGGAGTAACCTTCATATTGATGTGAAGTCTGTAAGCAGTGAGTGTAAAGATGAGGAATTGTTTCAAATCATTAAAGAAGATGCCTCTGCTCCCAGCATTGTATATGTAACGCTTCAAAAGACAGCGGAAGATGTAGCACATTTCCTGACCTCCAAAGGGATCAATGCTACGGCTTATCATGCCGGTATGAAAAATGAGGACCGGGAACGCATTCAGAATGATTTTATGTCAGGCCGATGTAATTGTATTGTTGCAACCATCGCTTTTGGGATGGGAATCGACAAGCGCGATATCCGAAGAGTTATCCATTACGATCTACCCAAATCCACCGAAAACTACAGCCAGGAAATTGGCCGTGCCGGAAGAGATGGACTTAAGTCTGATTGCATTATCCTGGCCAATAAAGACAACCTGAATGTACTTGAAAACTTCGTTTATGGTGACACCCCGGAAAGGGAATCCATACAAACCTTACTAAAAGACATACCTACAAATGGAAATGATTGGGAAATTAAAGCCCTGAAGCTTTCTTCTGCTACCAATATCCGTTTACTCCCCATGAAAACCCTGTTGGTTTACCTTGAGATGAAAGGGATTGTTAAGCCCATGTTTTCCTATTTCTCAAGTTATAAATACACCAATAATCTTTCTGATAAAGAGATTGCTGATAAGTTTGATGGTGAACGTAAAGAGTTTACCCAGGCCGTTTTCAATAATTCGAAAAAGGCAAGAAAATGGACTACCGTAGAGTTTGAGGATATTACCAATAATTACAATACTGACCGCAACCGGATTGTTACAGCTTTGGAATATTTCGATCAAAACGGATTTATCAACCTCGAAGCAAAGGATATGACAGAGGTGTTTGCTGTGACTAAAACCGATTTCAATCCATCAGAACTGGCTCAGGATCTGTTTGAACTATTCAAGAAGAAAGAGGTCATAGAGATTGAACGCATTGCCAATATGCTCAGCTTCTTCGAAAGCGATACCTGTCTGAATAAAAACCTGGCCGGATATTTTGGCGAAGAACTCAAAAATGGTGAATGTGGCCATTGCTCTGTATGCCATAGCGGTAAAACAACCATTGGGCAGAACCTGAAACTAGTAGCACTCAATAACTATAATTACAACGACATTACTCATGAATTCATAAATAAACTCGGTTCTCTGGCTTCACCTGATATTACCTGCCGCTTCCTCTGCGGGATCAGAACCCCACTTTTCACCAGGGTACGCGCAACCAAAATTTCTAACTACGCAATCTTTGAACGCTATCCCTATGCAGAGGTGTTGGAATGGGTGAAATCCAGGGACTCCCCCCCCTCCGAATACTAGACCACGACCGTCATCCCTGTACAAGTTATGTAATTCGGGGACAGTTTTCTGCAAATTGTACTGGGATGACCGTAGGATTTTATTTATGCTATATGTAACCTCACGGTACCCTACCAAAATAAAGCGATGATAAGGCTTTAGTTACATAATAGAAGAAAGTAAGGCAAAAAGAAAAAGAGATAATAATCGTCCCCAAGTCGTCACACTCTTTTAGAATAAACAAGTGAAATATTATAGTATCGACGCGCCATAGCGCGTCGATTTTGAAAAGAAGACTTCTCTACTTTTTTATAACCTTAAAAGCTTTAGTACTACTACTGCTTTCCAGTAATAAGAAATAATTTCCTTCAGCTATAAGCTGTACATCTATCAGATTGTTTTGTAGCCTTCCGGATTGAATAATCTGCCCATGCATATTCATTAACTTATAAGAGGTATTACCTTCTATTTCGCCACTAATACGAATGTTTTGTGAACATGGATTCGGACCTATCTTAATGCTATTAAAGTTTTGTGATACCCCTGTAACATCGAGACAAATTACCTCAATTTGCATATCCGCATACAAACCATTGCTGGTAGCACGTATGCTTATTTGGCCATTTGCTTCAACCGTTGTAAGACGGGATATTGTCAAGAGGTTATTATCAAGCTCTGCTTCAATATCAGTTGTATTAGAAACCCCATAAATTGTAATTTCTATTTCCTCATCATCATTGTCAGGATCAGTAAAGGCTCCGGTTAGGTCGATAACTTCTGATGCAGGATATGTTTCTAAAATAACCGGTTCCACCTGGTTTGCAATTACAGGAGGATGGTCGGTAGGAACACCAAAATCTTGTTTCAAAACCAAACCATTGCCACCTACAGCAACCAGTGAATACGACTCACTTGTCCCTTTCTTATCAAGTCCCCTTAAAACTTCATCTCCTAAATAGGATTCATTCCATGTTTGTCCTCCGTCAGTTGTTTGATAAATGCCGCCCTCTTCGGTTACTATCCAGCCGTTGCTTTCATTTGAAAACCAGCAATCATTTGCAAAACCGGGCATATCATCATTAACTATCTCTGAATCAAACCTCCATAACAGGTCTCCGAAAACATCTTCCTCAAGTCTGAAATTTGTCATCTTAACCAGTTGGTTGTTATCTGATGGCATCCAGTTTTGATTCTCATTAGTAAACAAATAGGCTGTATCAGGATCAATAAAATAAGAAGATGCATATGCATAGGCATTGGGCATGCAGTTTGCATCCAGACTATACCACTGGCCATCATCAGCTAAGCGAATGCCAATTGTGGAATAAGTGGCAAAACCACCGATATTACCAATAGCAGCAACTAATGTATCATCCTCATTAATAGCAACTGATATATCTTCTAATGTCGCGGCAGAAGTCGCATCATATCCAAGTTCCCAGGTAGTTCCCCCATCCGTTGTTTTATATAAACCTTCAATATCAGCCAAATATCCTGTATTCTCATCAACAAAAGCAATACTCTTTGGATATGGATGACCGGCATCGGTCCATTCCGTACCACCTTGTGTACTATGATAGAGTGTTGAGCCTCCGGCAAAAATATCCTCCAGGCTATTGGCATAAATAGTATACAGGTTATCGTCAATACCATCACAATTACTCCATGTAAGGCCTCCATCCGTGGTACGAATTAGAGTTCCGTTAATTCCTGCAGCAAATCCTACTGATACATCAACAAAATGAACCGCATTTAAATCAGTACTTACACCTGAAGGACACTCCACCCATTGTGCCTTTGCAGATATAATGCTTATCGAAAATAAAAATGTCAAAATAAAATTTCTCGTAATTCTCTTATTCATTCTTTTCATATTTCTTTCTTACTAAAATGAGATTTTGATGTAAAACAAGTGACTATACCAATAAAAAACAAAAAATACGGTAGGACAAATAGTAGGATACACAGAAGAAAGATCTCCCCTTCCTATCCTTAAACCTTAATTTCCATCACAATACTAATCAAAGAAAAAATCAACAGATAAGGCACCGGTGTTTCACTACAAAGCCTGTAAAAACTCATATATATTTCCCTGGGCCTCCAGGTTTAACTTTTTACGCAGCCGCTGACGGCCCTTACTTACTGCCGATACTGAAACATTCATTGTTTGTGCTATTTCTTTCGACTGCAAATTCACCCTTAAATAGGCACATAATTTTTGTTCCGTATCTGTCAGTTCCGGATACGATTGCAATAACCTGTCGAAAAACCCCGGATAGGCTTCCTCTAAATTCTTTTTATACCTTACCCATGTCAATTCAGGATTGACCTGACTCTTAATCTTACCCTGCAAGTTCTTGAAAGCCCCATACCATTGCTTCTGGTCATGTTCCAATGTTTGCTGAATATCCGTATCTATTGTCCGTAAAATATCATTTGTAGCAATAAGGTTAACTGTAAGACTGGCCAGCTCACGATTATGGGCATCTACCGTTGCCTGCATTTTTTCCTTTTCCAGGCGGGCAATCTTTTCATTATGTTCTATGGTACTCTCCAATAACCTGTTTTCGTACTCTTTCTGCTTTTTCTCCGACTCCAGACGTCTCAATTCTTCATCTTGCTTAATCTGTATCAACTTTGACATCTCCTTTTCCTGTTTCAAAATGGTTTTTGTTTTTTGAAATGCCAGACTCCTGAAACGGAACATCCGATATAAAACAAACAACATTACAAGAGCTACTGTTACAACAATACCAGCCATAAACAACCATGTACGCTGGTGTGAAACCTGTTCTGAAAGCAATGCATTACGCTTCTCCTCCTCTTTAACCTCAAACCGTGCCTGCATTTCTGCTATTTGCTGCGAAACCCTGATATTATACAAGGAATCATGGGAAACCTTTGCGCGTTTATAATAGCTCAGGGCCTGCAAATAATCCTTCCTGCTTTCATAATATCCGGCTAACAAATCATTACTCACAGATAGAATTTCCCAGTTACTATAGTTCTTACCAATTTCTAAAGCCAGGCTTCCGTACAGATAAGCACTATCAGACATGTCCTGTTTTAAATAAAGTTTAGCTATTGAATTATATGTGCGCCCCATTCCCTCACGATCCTTAAGCCTTTTCTTTATTGCTACTGACTTTTTATAATGTTTTAAGGCCTGCTCATACTTTTGCTGAGCATCATATATCAGGGCCATATTATTTAACAACTTTGCAACCAGCCTGTCTTTTCCCTGAGCATCATGTATTTCATATGCTTTGTTATAGTAATCAAGGGCTTCATCCTGTTTGCCGGAAATACTGCTCAGAATTCCCAGATTATTATAATTCAGTGCCATCAGATTTTCATCACCCTCAGCAAGAGAGATGCTTAAACTCTTATTAAAATATGTATAACCACCCGAAAAGTCTTTTTTCCTCATTAACACACAACCAATATTGGTCAGACTGCGTGCTTTCCCCATAACATCACCACACTCATCGAACAAATCATGGGACCTGACATAGGAATCCACAGCCTCTTCCAGTAAGCCCTGGTTCTCCTGAACCAATCCCAGGGCCTGTAATGATCCTGCAGCAATCCGGCCCTTATCACAACGCTCAGCTTTTTCTATTGATAATTTTAAATGCGTAGTGGCAAGCCCATATTTACCCAAATAATTAGCAGATAGTCCGGCATAATAATGCCCCCAGGCCTGATCACGACAACCCAAATCATTATCCTTCAATAAACTATCGCTTATGTGCAGTGCCTGCTGCGGATCTTTATTTACCAAAATCCCGACCAGAGACAAAACAGAATCAGGCTCCATTTCCTGCAAAGTATTAGCATTGGAACAAACCGGATAAAACAAGGAAAGAAATAAGAGAAAAAAAGATATTCTGATAAAACGAGTAAAAACCATACAACTATTATATTTCAAAACCTCAAATATAAAAATAAATTGATATTCAATCCCGGCCCTCCCCCACAAACCGATTGGAATCACTACATTCTTATCAAGTTGTCAGGAATCGGAATTCTAACATTAGAATAGATAACAGAAGGCATCCTGTCGGATAGTCTATATCTTCTTTATAGTAGCAATCCAATGGCTTGGTAGTTTTTAGAATTATCATATTAGTGGGTGTTTAAATTCCTCCACGGCCGTTGGCCGCGTTTAGGCGCCGCAACTTGACAGAAATTTGGCTGAAAATTCCTTTCATTCGCTGCACAAAAAAAACTCGCTTCGCTCAGACAGCTTTTTGTGCAGGCGCTCATTACAGGAATTTTCTTAACGCCATTTCTGTAAGGTTGCTCTGCCTAAACTGGTAATGAGGTAAAATTTTATGACCGACCATTACTCTTCTTCAATTAGAATCTTTTAAGGATCATAATCAAGAGAAGAGATCAACTAAGAACGATCGGCATTTTAAAAATCAATGGCCGAAGGCAAAAATGGAATTGTGAAGCGTAGAGAAAAATTCGGGTGTGATGTTGTTAGCTAGTTTCTCAACATCAAAGCCGTTGCTATTAGGTTTGATGAGATTGATGACCGTAGTAGCTTGAATTTTTTAGCGGAACAATTCCATTTTTAGTTGATTTTTAAGAAGCCTTGCCCCGATAACTATCGGGGTTGCTGCTTTTGGGTCAAGCCAAAAGTAGATTTAAAGACAGAAAAGGAAAAACAATATATGATACCTTCAATAATGAAGTGAGTTCTAATAGCCAATAAACGAGAGGAAATAAATTTAGTTATATAATAGAAATAAAAAAACAGATATTCTGATAAAAAGATTAAAAAACATACAACTATTGAGGTTAAATTTTATGACCGACCTATTACTCTTCTTCAATTAGAATCTTTTTAGGATCATAATCAAGAGAAGAGATTAACTAAGTACGATCGGCATTTTAAAAATCAACGGCCGAAGGCAAAAATGGAATTGTGAAGCGTAAAGAAAAATTCGGGTGTGATGTTGTTAGCTAGTTTCTCAACATCAAAGCCGTTGCTATTAGGTTTGATGAGATTGATGACCGTAGTAGCTTGAATTTTTTAGCGGAACAATTCCTTTTTTAGTTGATTTTTAAGAAGCCTTGACCTTTTGCTACTTTTGGGTCAAGCCAAAAGTAGATTTAAAGAAAGAAAAGGTAAAACAATATATGATACCTTCAATAATGAAGTGAGTTCTAATAGCCAATAAAGAGAGTAAAGAAATTTAGTCATATAATAGAAGAAAATAGGGTAAAAAGAAAAAAAGAGAGAATCCAGGTAATCTCCAAACATTGGATGACTGGTTTGGCTGGCCAAGCCGTTCTAGCATCAACCATTCCCTCATTTTCCCTAACTTTACATCATCAATAAATCCCAGCAAGGAAATATAACGACTTAAGAAACCGAAAAACAAATGGGCTACTACATCGATACTCAAAAGATAACAATAAAACAATATCAACAAAAGCTATTAACCACACACCTAACTCCCAGCCGTTTAATCCTTAAAGAAAGAATGGAAGAACGATTCGGTTACTTGCAAAGCATAGGAATCAATAATGTCCTGGAATTAACCCAGACACTTAAAAAGAAAGACAAGTTTCATGAATTGCAACAGGTTGAATGCCTTTCGGGAGAATATCTTATTATATTGCTAAGAGAACTAAAAAGCCTGACTCCAAAACCCAACAGGCTAAGAGACTTCCCTGGCATTACCATAGAAACCATCACCAAACTGGAACAATCCGGAATTAAAAACACCCTGAAGCTCTTTGAACGAGTACTAAATCCGGAGTTACGCAAACAGCTTGCAGAAGAAACAGGCATCAGCAATGCTGAGATTCTGGAGTTAACAAAACTAACCGATCTATCGAGAGTTCGCTGGATTGGACATACCTTCGCCAGAATGCTCTACGATATTGGCTTCAATACCGTTGAAAAATTAACACAAGCCGATCCTGAAGACCTCCACTTTAAAATTAACACCTACAACAAAGAACATGGTATCTACAGAGGACAGATTGGATTGAATGATATGAAAATCGTTGTGAATACTGCCAGAGATGTGCCACAGGATATTGAGTATTAAATAGAAACTTTAACTTATTGGATTGCCCGAAACTACTATTTCCTCTAACAAATACAGGTTCTCTTAGTTAATATTTTATGGAGAATCGAGGGCAATCAAGTTAACCCTGTAGTTGTATGTCATCCCGACGAAGGAGGGAACTCTCAGGTTTGCACTTCATAAGTTATATGTGAACAACTGAAAAATCAAACTGCCGCCGTTGTGGAATAAAAGGCTCCTACCGCTTTGCTGTACTTGCTGGTGGTTCACACATCATTTCAACCTGATTGCTGAAGAAACCCTGGAATTGAATGTTCAGCTTCAACCAAATGGCACACCTTCTAACTAATATACGGCAAGGGCCCTGCCCTATTTATTAACCGTAGCTCCGAGCCGGCCCATTGGGTCGGCTTTTTATACTTGCTATATTTTCAAGTATTTTACATAAAAATAATATTGTTAATAAGTATCAAGAACCATTAATATGATAATTCCTTTGTTTTGGTAAATTCGTTAAATACTCTGTTTATGGCCGATAACTGGTCTAACTATTTAAACGGTTAAGAACAAACTTATTAAAGCAAGAGAAGAATTCAAGGAAATAGCTCAGACTAGAGTGTATTGCTGATTAGATAGTGTGGTCTATCTACACCCCAAGTAAATGGTATTCCTAATAGGAATACCTGTTCTAATAAAATCATGTTACCTTGCTTATACCCAATAAAACAATCATAATGGAAAACCTGAATACGGATATTAACTATACAGAAATAACAATACATGATTTGGAACCTATTTCCTATGGTAGATATTTTGTATTAACTCCAGAGCATTATGATCAGGAACTGAAAGATGACCTTATCATAGCGCTTGCAAAATATAATTTAGGATTAAAGTCATTTGATTATACAAAGAGGAAATACTTTGATTCATCTACAACTAACAATAATACTTGTACGAGTGAAACCTCATTTAAAACATTATTACATAAAGTAACTCAAACAACATGGAACCTAATAACTGATGTATACGATGCATTTAATAGAGTTCAAATAAAAGAGGAGACAGCAATATCACTAGGTTTAACTGCATGCTTTAATCGTTTAATTAACAGCTACGAATCTTCTCTATTCTTATTGAAGAATCAATATTATTTTGAAAGTTATTCGATAAACCGATTGATATTTGAACAAATAAATTATTGTTTCAATTTAATTCATTTGAAGCACGATGATTTTAGTAATCACAGTAAAAAACAGTTACGAGTAAGATTAAATCCTACAGATATTAATAAATTAAAGAATTTTTTGCCTGGATCTGAAATAGGACGATTCTATTCCTATTTGAGTGAGGTTACTCAGATTGATTATAAGCAAATTGGCAGATATTTATCCTATAGGGAATCAATAAATGACCATGTGGTTACAATGAAATCAGTTATTCAATCTATTGATTCAGCTCTTACTCTTTTGAAAATTGTTGACATTCATTCCATTGTCTTTGAATATGCTTTTAAGGGTTTATGTGACATCGATTTCAAATATCTTTTAGTTAACGATTCAGGTTATTCTTTCAATCCTGAAAGACAATCGAAAAAACTATCATTTCAATACCATGAAGAGTTTAAAGGACTCTTAAAGTCAGAAGAGTTATCAATCCTATATAGAGATAAGAAGGAAAACATCGATGATGACTTACCTTTCTAGTATTACCAATACTTTTAATAGATAATCCTTGTAGAAACCTCTAAATAAAACTTAGGCGGTATCCGATACGTGAGATTTCTCACTTCGTTCGAAATGACGCTTTGAATATAGAACATCGGTTAGGTATATCAAGGCTTGCCTTCTTACCTTCTTACCTTTTTACCTTTTCACCTTTCTACCATCCTACCTTCTAACCTTCCACCCCTGAATCAATCAAACCTCTTCAAAATCTCCTGCGTCAGTGTATCATCCCCAAAAGCAGCCTGAAGGCGATCAAAAGGGATCATCATTTTGCAGCCCTCTTTAAAGCGGGAGCAGCCGTAGGCCGTTTTACCACGGAGCATTTCTCCTTCCTTGCATTTGGGGCAGGTAAGTTTATTCGATTTCTTTTCTTTTTGTTCTTCAGGTTCAAACTCAGGAACAAAGTCGCTGTTCAGAACAATCTTTCCGGAAACTTTTTCATTATTGAGTTTAAAGCCTTTAATCTTCCCTGATTTTCCTTTTTGGATAATGGTAAAGACCTGTTTGTCGGTAAGCTTTTTGCCGAGGATTTCGAATGGCATTCTAAAATCACAACCATCTTTAAAACCTGTGCAACCAAAGGCCGATTTACCTTTTACAATTTTCCCTTTCTTACATTTTGGGCAAGTATCATTGTTGGCTGTGGCAGACTTCTTAGCCTTCTTTTCTTCCTTTTCGGCTTTTGCTTTTGCCTCTTTTAGCTGCTTTTCCTTTTCTTCATCGTGAATATAAATGCTCTTATGCTGCTCATGCATCACTTCCTGAACCAGCTCACTTACCATGGTTTTCATTTCTTCAATAAAGACCTTGGCCTGGTACTCTCCTTTTTCGATTTGCCGGAGTTTTTGTTCCCATAACCCTGTAAGTTCAGCCGATTTCAACAATTCATTATGAATGGTATCAATCAACTGCACACCGGTTTGTGTTGGCACCAGGTTCTTTCGGGAGCGCTCTATATATTTTCGTTTGAATAGCGTTTCGATAATATTCGCCCGTGTAGAAGGACGACCAATACCGTTTTCCTTCATCAAATCGCGCAATTCTTCATCATCAACCTGCTTACCTGCTGTTTCCATAGCCCGTAGCAAGGTTGCTTCGGTATATAACTTTGGAGGCTGGGTCTGTTTTTCCTGGTGGAAAGGTTCATGCGGTCCCTTCTCCCCTTCTTCAAAAGCCGGCATTAACTGGGCTTCCTCTCCTTCTTTCGAACCACTCTTCTTTGGAAACAGGATTCTCCATCCATCTTCCAGAATTTGTTTACCGGTAGCTTTAAACTTCACCTCGGCAGCTTCACCCAGTACGGTTGTATTGGAAACAATACAATCGGGATAAAAGGCTGCAATAAAGCGACGGGCAACCAAATCATAGATCTGTTTCTCAGGCATACTCATTCCCGTAGGCGTTACACCAGTAGGAATAATTGCATGGTGATCGGTTACCTTCTTATCATCAAAAACCTTCTTCGATTTTTTAATCTTTTGTCCCAAAAGTGAGCCAGTAAAGGCGGCATAAGGCTTCATTCCATCCAGGATCTGAGGAATCTTGGGATACATATCGTTGGGCAGGAAGGTGGTATCAACACGTGGGTAAGTTAAGAGCTTCTTTTCATAAAGCTTCTGTGTAAAACCAAGCGTATCCTCGGCTGACATACCGTATTTCTTATTGGCTTCCACCTGTAATGAAGTTAAATCCAGAAGTTTCGGAGGAGCCTCTTTACCTTTCTTCTTACTGAAAGATGTAATGGTAAAATCATCTTCCTTAATCTTTTCAATAACCTCATTGGCATCCTCCACCTTATCAAAACGCCCTTTCTCCATACTGAAAGTCACGTCGCGATATTTGGTTTTCAATTCCCAATAGGTTTGAGGAACAAAATTATCAATCTCCTTTTGTCGCTCAACGATCAGAGCCAGTGTTGGAGTTTGAACACGTCCAATGGATAGTACGCCTTTATTGTTGGCATATTTCAGGGTATATAGTCGGGTGGCATTCATTCCCAGAAGCCAGTCGCCTACTGCTCGTGAATTACCGGCAGCATATAATAAATCGTAGTCGGAACCTTCCTTGAGGTTTTCAAAACCTTCACGAATTGCTTCTTCGGTAAGAGAGGAAATCCAAAGTCGCTTTAACGGTTTCTTATTTTTTGCTTTCGCCAGTACCCATCGTTGAATCACCTCCCCTTCAATTCCGGCATCACCGCAATTAATCACCTCATCGCACTGCTCAATCAGGGTTTTGATGGTACTGAACTGCTTTTGTACACCGGAATTATTAATGACTTTGATTCCAAAGCCATTGGGCAACATAGGAAGAGAAAACAAGCTCCAACGTTTCCATTGGGGCAGGTAATCATGGGGTTCTTTCAGGGTACACAAATGGCCAAAGGTCCAGGTAACCTGGTAACCATTTCCCTCATAGAAACCATCACGTCGTGTTTTAGCTCCCAGAATTTCAGCAATTTCCTTTGCTACACTTGGCTTTTCCGCTATACAAACTCGCAAATCGTTCTCCTTTTATTTTATTAATACCAGTTTGACCTAAAGATGATTAATCTAATGATTTTATGTTTAGATTCTCTGATAGACAATCCCAGAGACTATAAGAGCATATATTAAAGCATAGAAAATACTTTTTATTTCTAGGTTCTAATATCTAACATCTCATAATCTCATTATAAAGTGCGAAGTTAACCTTTCTGTTTTGTTGAATCAAAAATCAACAGGACTAGTTTTGCGCAATAATTCAATATTTATTAACATTTACCTGTTTTTGCCGCTTACCCGTCAATTCTTGTCGAAAGCATCCTTAAGCCTTGCACTTATTGATTTCAGAGTTCCGGTATTGTATAATGACGTAGATTTATTGAGGCAAAAAAATCATTTAGTCACGGTTTATGTATAATAATTATAAATCAAGAAGCAGGAATTGCCCCATCTCGATTTTTTGTATTTTTTGTTTCGAAAACCAAACGATAACCAACACAATGCAAGCAGTTATGAACAAGTATCTAATTAGCCTCCTGGTTTTGCTTTTCGGCACTACCGTAATTGCTCAAAACAAAGCCCAATGGCGCGGAGAAAAGCGTGATGGGATTTACCATGAAACAAATCTATTGAAGCAATGGCCTGTTGATGGTCCAAACCTACTTTGGCATTATGATGAACTAGGCCCTGGTCATGCTTCCGCCACCGTTACCGACAATATGATCTTCACAGCCGGAACAGAAGGTGAAAATGGTTTTATTATCGCTTTCGATCATGCGGGTAAAACCATTTGGAAGAAAATCTACGGTAAAGAGTGGGTTGAAAGCTGGGATGGTGTACGTTCCACTCCCATATTCTATAATGATCAGCTCTATATAATGAATGGCTATGGTGAAATCTTCTGCCTGAATGCAAAAGATGGTTCCCAGACCTGGATGGTTGATGTTATGAAAGACTATGATGGCCGTAACATTAAATGGGGCGTTACTGAGAATCTTGTTATTGAAGATAATATGCTTTTCTGTACTGCCGGCGGAAAGGATGCAAATGTTATAGCACTTGATGCTGCTAATGGGAATCTGATCTGGAAAAACAATGGGAAAGGTGAAAAGAGTGCGTATTGTTCTCCCAATGTGATTAATCACAAGGGACGAAAAATTCTGGTCACCAATACCGAAAGCTCTATTCTGGGGATAGATATTAAATCCGGTAAACTACTTTGGACACATCATCAGCCCAATCAATACTCTGTTCATGCAAATACGCCTTTATACCACAATGGAGATTTGTATATCGTTAGCGGATACGGTAAAGGTGGTGTGATGCTGCAATTATCTGAAGATGGAACCAAAATCACCGAAAAATGGAGAAACAGCACCTTGGATAATAAAATGGGCGGTGTTATTCTTCATGAAGGAATTATATACGGATCCGGTGACTACAGCCGCAAATGGATCAGCCTCGACTGGAATACCGGGCAACAAATTGCTGAGGATTCATTTATAAAGAAAGGAAATATCATCTTTGCCGATGGAATGCTATACTGTTACGGACAGGATGGTAAAATCGCTCTTGTAAAACCTAACAAAGGTGAATTTAATGTGATCAGCAAATTTAAAGTACCATACGGCGAAGACCAACACTGGGCACACCTGGTAATTCATAACAAGAAACTTTATGTAAGGCATGGAGAGTCTTTGATGGTCTTTGGATTGTCGATTGATGATGATTGATTAATGATGAATTATTATTTATGATTATTGAGTTTACAATATAAACGTTAACAAAGCGCGGAAGTCCCCCTTCAGGGGGATTTAGGGGTTAAAAAAGGATGAGTAACAAGAATAAACTAAAGATTATAACTAAACACTAAATAGAACGAAAGTCCCCCCGATGACTATCGGGATTAGGCTTGCCTGCCGAAGGCAGGGGATTTAGGGGGTAATCAAGGATGAGTAACGATAATAGATAAAAGATTATAACAAAACATATAATAGCACGATAATCCCCCTTTAGGGGGACATAGGGGGTGAAATAAGATGAAACACACAACAACAACACTAACAATAGCATTATTAATCAGCCTGGGAACAATTGCCCAGGATATTACTGAATGGAGAGGTCCGGGAAGGACCGGAGTTTTTGATGAAACAGGATTAATGCAAGTATGGCCGGAGAATGGTCCGGAATTACTTTGGGAAACAACAGAGGTTCCTGAAGGATGGGCATCCTTTTCGGTGGCACATAACAGTTTGTTTACCACAGGTCGCATCGATAGTATGGAATATGTTATTGCACTGGGACTTGATGGAAGTAAGCTTTGGCAAACCGAATACGGTAAGGCATGGAATGACTCTTATCCTGAGAGCCGCTCCACTCCTACTGTTGATGATGATCGCTTGTATGTTGCCAGTGGTTTGGGTGACGTAGCTTGCCTGAATGCTTTGTCGGGAGAAATCATATGGAAAGTGGAAGCTAGTAAGAAGTTTGAAGGTATATTCGGACATTGGGGTATTTCTGAATCACTTATAGTTCTTGATGATAAGGTTTTCTTTACACCAGCAGGTAAGAAAACAACCATGGTTGCTCTGGATAAAATGACCGGAGAAACCATCTGGATGAGTGAATCGTTGGATGACGAACCAGCCTATGTTTCACCTCTTTTGATTAAATACAAACGAAAGCAACAAGTCGTAAATGTTACCAAAAATTATGTTTTCGCTGTAAATCCTAAAGATGGAGCTATTATTTGGAAGTTTGATTTTGGAGCTCATTCCAACGAAAAAGGCTGGAATATTCAGTGTAATACTCCTTTGTATGATGATGGGAGGATTTTTATTACGGCTGGATACAATCACAATTGTGTAATGTTGGAGCTGAATAAAAAAGGGAATGATGTAAGTCTTGCCTGGGAGAATGATGTATTAGATGTTCATCACGGCGGTGTTGTTAAAGTTGGTGATTACATCTACGGCCCAAACTGGGAGCACAATAAAATGGGACATTGGGTTTGCCTTGACTGGGAAAGCGGTGAAGTGAAATACGAAACTGAATGGGGTAATAAAGGTCCGATTATCTCAGCCGAAGGAATGCTGTATTGCTACGAAGAAAAAAAAGGTAATATCGCTCTTGTAGAAGCAAATCCTGAGAAATTTGAAGTAATCAGCTCTTTCCAATTACCAAAAGCAAAAAAGAAGGCCTTCCATTGGTGTCACCCTATAATCCATAATGGTGTGTTTTATGTGAGACATGCGGATGTGGTTAGAGCATATGATATAAAAGAATAGTAATTGTAACTGTTGTTGGTTATTGGTGGTTTGTTCTCGGTTCTAACAAACCACCAATAACTAACAACCAACAACAATAAATACAATTGAGGAAAACAGACATTTACATTGGTTTATTCAGTTTGATCGCGTTGTCAACCCTGATATACTGGCTACTGTTTAATCCGGTTAAAGAGTTGTCGCTTAGTAATCCGGGATTGGACAATCGCCCTGCTTTTGATTCCAGCAATATGGAGCAGGTGAATATTGGCGAAAAATTCTTCCATTATAAGGAAAGCCAATCGGAATTAACCGGTAAATGGACCCGCTTCCGTGGGGCTGATTTTGATAATATTGTCAAAGATGGTGTGCCTCTGATTGATAGTTGGGGAGCTGAAGGCCCGAATATCCGCTGGCAGGTAAAACTGGGAGAAGGTCACGCAGCTCCTGTTATCTGGAACGGCAAGGTTTATATCCTTGATTATGACGAAATCAAGAAGGCGGATGGCTTACGTTGTTTTGCCCTTGAAACAGGAGAAGAACTTTGGAAACGCTACTACAATGTTCATATCAAACGAAACCACGGGATGTCACGAACAGTACCAGCTATTAGCGAAGACTACCTGATTACAATCGGCCCGAAATGCCATGTAATGTGTGTGAATCCTGATTCAGGTGATTTGCTTTGGGGACTTGATATGGTAAATGAATATGGTACAGAAGTTCCGTTCTGGTATACCGGTCAGTGCCCGGTAATTGATAATAACACAGCTGTTCTCGCTCCGGGTGGAAGTTCTTTAATGATTGGTGTGGATTGTGCTAGTGGAGAAGTCGTTTGGAAAACACCCAACCCTGATAAATGGCAGATGTCCCACTCCTCGATTATGCCTATGACCCTGAACGGAAAGAAAATGTATGTCTATGCCGCCGTTGGTGGCATTTGCGGAGTTTCTGCCGAAGGAAATGACCTGGGACAAATCCTGTGGAAAACAAATGCTTTCAACCCATCTGTGGTGGCCCCTTCTCCATTGGTTATGGACAATGGTAAAATACTGATGACTGCCGGTTACGGAGCAGGTTCCATCCTGTTTCAGGTGGTAGAAAATGGCGGAAGGTATGACGTTAATGTAATCGAAAAATATAAACCAAAGGAAGGTGTTGCATGCGAGCAACAAACCGGAATCTATTATCAGGGAAAGGTCTTTGCGATTTCACCTAAAGATGCCGGAAGTTTGCGAAATCAGTTTGTATGCAGCAATCCGGATAATACTAAGGAAATTCATTGGACCAGTGGTAAAACCATGCGCTTTGGTCTTGGTCCTTATATTATCGCCGATGGTAAGTTCTGGATTCTGAATGACGATGGCACTCTGACAATTGCCCGTGCTACAACTCAGAAATTTGAGTTTCTTGATGCCACCCGGGTAATAGAAGGTCACGATGCATGGGGACCTCTGGCAATAGCCGATGGCTACCTGCTGATGAGGGATTCAAAGAATATGGTGTGTTTGGATATTAGGAAAACACCCTAAAACTTCCAAGCACCCCCTAAATCCCTCTGTAGGGGGACTTAGGGGGTGCTTGGACACGAAGTAAATTCACCAAGACAGTATAGAGCAGAAGTAAAGACTAACAATATGAACAAAAGACTGACAATAACCTTAGCCCTGGCATTGCTCCTGATAGCACTGTACTTTATGGTCAGTGATTTCTTCATGCAAGACTCTAAGCCAGAAGGCAACCCGTGGGAGTATAATATCGACCATCTGAAAAAGACCGACTCTACTCAGTTGTGCTATAAAGAGATTAAGCAATTTGAGCCAGGCATGGAAAAGCCTAAGGCCATTGCCATCGATCATCTTGATAATCTTTATGTGGTAGGCAAGAATAAGGTTAAGATATATAATAATGAAGGTTCTTTCCTTTCAGAATTCAACACTGGTAAACAAGCTACAACAGTAACTGTAAGTCCTCAATCGGAGATCATTATCGCCATGGGCGACCATATTGAAATCTGGAATGCGAAAGGAAAAAAGCTCTCTCTATGGGAACCGATTAATAACAAGTCTGTGCTGACCAGTGTGGCTGTTCATGAGAATTCAATATTTGTAGCTGATGCCGGAAATAAGATCGTTTATCATTATAACCTTGAAGGTGAATTACAAAACAGTATTGGCAAAAAGGACACTCTTCAGGGTATACCAGGTTTTGTTATCCCCAGCCCCTATTTTGATTTATTGATTGGACGAGATAACGAGTTGTGGGTGATTAATCCTGGAAGACATCAGTTTGAAGCTTATTCCTTCGATGGACGCCTGAAATCCTCCTGGAAACGAACTTCCATGCAGATTGATGGATTCAGCGGATGCTGTAATCCTTCGAATATAGCCTTGCTTTCAGATGGTTCATTTGTAACCAGTGAAAAGGGTATTGAGCGTGTTAAGATTCATACTCCTTCGGGTGATTTTAAGTGCCTGGTTGCAGGGTCTGAAGCCTTCGAAAAAGGTACTGTTGGCATTGATCTGGCCGTGGACTCAAAAGACAGAATATATGTTCTCGATCCACATTGGAGTGAGATTAAAATATTTGAAAGAACAATTAATGAATAGAAGATCATTTATAAAAAACGGAGTACGAACTGTAATAACCGGAGGATTACTTTCGATGGGAGGATTTCTGGTATTCAGAGAAAAAGAGCCTGGCAATTCATGTGACTTCGATTTTGTATGCAGAAACTGTAAGCAGTTGAAGGCTTGTAATCTTCCTGAAGCCAATCAGTTCAGAACGAATAACAAAACTCAAAATCCTTAATCGCAATGAAGCAGGAAAAGGATAAGAAATATAGCCGACGGGAATTTATCAACAGTGGAGTCCGCTTTTCACTGGCGCTTGGACTCGGTGGTGTTGCAGGTGTGCTGATCAGTAAATCAGCCGGTGGAGAATTGGTGTGGCAGTTGGATTCATCCAAATGTATTCAATGTGGTAAGTGTGCCACAAGTTGTGTAATGACACCTTCAGCTGTAAAATGCATTCACGTTTATGATATGTGCGGATATTGTGACTTATGCGGAGGGTATCTACGTCCGGAAGCAAAGGAGCAGAATACTGCCGCAGAAAACCAATTATGTCCGACAGCGGCAATAGAAAGAAAATTTATTGAAGAGCCTTTCTTTGAATACCATATCATTGAAGAACTTTGTATTGGTTGTGGGAAATGTGTTGCCGGATGCGGTGCTTTTGGAAACGGTTCCATGCAATTACAGGTTAGTCACAACCTGTGTGTAAATTGTAATGAATGCTCCATTGCCCGTAACTGCCCGACAGATGCATTTACCCGGGTTCCTGCTTCTGATCCCTATTTATTTCAAGGTTTTAAGAAATGAGAGAAATACTAAAACAAAATATAAAGGCTGTCATCAGTTTAAGCATATTCCTGCTAATAATACTTGTTTCAGGGGTGGATGGCTACTCACAACAACGCTTTCCAAAGCCTGAATTTGAATCAGGACATACCCAGCCTCCAACTTTTAATCCGGCACCTCGTGCGGAGATTATGGAGATTGTTGATGTGGCAATCCTGATTTTGAGTTTAACGATTATTACCTGGTTTATCCTTAAGAAACGCTCTCGCAGGGGCGTATTCTGGATGTCGATATTCTCAATCATCTATTTTGGTTTCTATCGAATGGGCTGTGTTTGTTCTGTTGGATCCATACAAAATATAACCCTGGCATTGTTCCACCCCGAATACCAGATTCCGGTTACGGTGGTGGCCTTCTTTGTGATTCCATTGATATACACTTTGTTTTATGGAAGAACTTTCTGTGCTGGCATTTGTCCGCTTGGAGCCATACAGGATCTTGTGGCACTTAAACCAATGAGTTTGAAATCATGGGTGGAAAAGACATTGGGATTATTTCCTTTTATCTATTTGGCCCTGGCAATCCTTTATGCTGCAACAGCAACAGATTTTATTATATGTCGCTATGATCCTTTTATCGGAATCTATCGTCTTGACGGCTTGTTTACGACCTATATTTTGGGAGGGATATTTCTGTTGGCTGGTGTTTTTATTGCCCGCCCCTATTGCAGGTTCTTCTGCCCATATGGCGTACTTTTAAACCTTGCCAGCCGATTCTCGAGGAAACACCTTACAATAACTCCTTCGGAATGTATTCAGTGTAAGCTCTGTGAAAATTCTTGTCCTTACGGTGCCATTGAGGTTCCTGTTCCGGCTCAGCCAAAGGAAGAGCGTACAAAATCCGTTCGCCGTCTGACACTTATCACATTGATATTGCCATTATTGGTTTTAGTTGGAGGTTATACCGGTTCACAATTCCATGAATCTCTTGCCAGAGTTAATCCGAAGGTCAGACTGGCAGAAAATCTGATCAGTTTTGATGATACGAAAGTTAAGGAACTACCAATTGAAATAGAAGCTTTCAGAACTTCCGGACAGCCGGTTGAAGAACTATATGCCGAGGCTGCATCTATCGTTAATGACTTTTATATCGGAGGTTGGCTCGTAGGAGGCTTTGTCGGACTGGTGTTTGGGTTAACCTTATTTGGTTTATCACGATATCGTTACCGCGAAGATTACGAACCCAATAAAGGCACCTGCCTGAGTTGTGGCCGGTGTATGGACTATTGTCCTGTTGATAAACATGAACATAAATAAGAATCCCATTTGTGGAGGAAGAATATGATAAAAAATACTAAAGTAAATATCAGATTATGGAAAGCTATTGCCTTGGTGGCAGGTATTTTCACTTTTGTTATTTGTGTGCTTACAATTGCAAATTACGTACAGATCACAAAAGTTGATCCGGTAAATACAGAAACAATTAATATTCTGGTCGAACGATTGAGTCAGAATCCCAATGATGATCAATTGCGGCAACAAATCCGTGAGTTAGATCTTCTGGCAAGAAAGGCATATTTCACCAATCAGTGGCAAATCCGAACCGGAGGTTATCTGATCCTTATCGGAATCGCGGTAATTATTATTGCATTCCAGATGATGCAATCTGCAGAAAAGCTCAAACCTGAGATCACTGATGAATCTGCTGATTATCTGAAGCGTCAGAAAAACACCCGAACATGGGTTAGCATCGGAGGAAGTCTGGTTGTTATTACAGCTCTGATCTTTGCCTTCCTTTCTCATGATCAGTTGGGGCAAACGTTTAATCATGCTGCTATAGTCCAAACTGAACCTGAAGTTGATGAATTCACTCCTGAACCTGAAAAGAAACAAGAACCAGTGGCAATAGCCGGAAACAAACAAATAGAAGAACCTGAGCCTGTAAAAGTTGAACCTGCAATCAAAGAAGAAAAGGTTGAAATAAAAGAAGACGTTAAACCTAAGGAAACATCTGAAGAAGAAGTTAAGCAACCTGAAGTTGTAGAAGAGGTAAAAGAAGTTGTGGTAGCTGAAGAAACTAATACTGAAGAGGAGAAAGTTGAAGCCCCAACTCCGGAACCTGAACAGCCTTCAAACACATACTCTGTTGATGTACTGAAAAATTTTGCTTCTTTCAGAGGTCCGGGTGGGAATGGTATCGCCTACCAATCCAATGTTCCTGTTAAGTGGAACGGATCTACAGGAGAAAATCTGTTATGGAAAACCAAAGTGCCTATACACGGATACAATTCTCCTGTTATATGGGAAGATAAGGTATTTATGTCGGGAGCAAATGCAAATGAGCGTGTCGTTTATTGTTTCGATTTGAATACCGGAGAATTACTATGGACCGGATCTGTATCCGGAATTGAAGGCTCTCCGGCAACCGCCCCCGAAACCACTCCTGATACTGGTCATGCTGCACCAACCGTAACAACAGATGGAAAACATGTTTATGCCATCTTCTCCACTGGAGATATCGCTGCTTTTGATTTTAATGGAAATTTGGTTTGGGGAAGAAACCTCGGTGTACCATCAAATCATTACGGACACTCTTCTTCATTGATAACGCATAATGATATCCTAATCGTTCAGTACGATCATCGTAAAGAAGCAAAGGTTATGGGATTATCAACTACCACGGGTGAGACAAAATGGACTAGTTCCCGTAAAGTAAAAGTTTCCTGGGCTTCACCGGTATTGGTAAATACAGGAAGTCGGTGGGAGGTGATTCTTGCTGCAGATCCAACTATAGCTTCATACGATCCTGAAACAGGAGAAGAACTTTGGAAACTCGATTGCTTATCAGGTGAAGTAGGTCCATCTGTTGCCTATGCGGATGGAATGGTATATGGAGTAAATGAATACGCATCCCTGGTAGCTCTCAAACTTGGTGATCCACTTGAGAAAATCTGGGAAGATGATGAATATCTATCGGATGTGCCTAGTCCGATTGCAACCGATAAGTACCTTTTCATTGCTACAAGTTATGGAGTGTTTATCTGTTATGATGCAAAAACAGGCACTAAATATTGGGAAGCAGAATTTGATAACGGATTCTACTCTTCTCCAATCCTGGTTGGTGAGAATATTTATATCCCCGACAGATTGGGAATTATTCACATCTTCAAAGCCGATAAGGACTATATTTCGGTTGGAGCTAATCCTCTGGGAGAAGATACTGATACCACTCCTGCCTTTGTGGATGGTAAAGTAGTGATCCGGGGAAGAGAGTATTTGTATTGCTTCGGGAAATAAAAAGAAAAAAGTATCGCAGAGAACGCGAAGAAGCAAAGGGCGCTAAGATTATATAAATATTTCTTTGCGTGACTTTGCGATAGAAAAAAGAACATGAATAACGAATTAGAACATATAGTTGATCAGATTATTAAGGCTAAAGGCACTGAATCTCATCAGGTAATCCCTGTTTTACAAGCAATACAGGATAAATTCAATTACCTGCCTGAAGAAGCGCTGGCCCGTGTTTGTGATACGACAGATATTACTGCTGCACAGATTTTCGGGATATCGACTTTTTATTCGCAATTCCGTCATCGTCCGGTTGGGAAGCATATTATCAAGGTGTGTATTGGTACTGCCTGCCATGTTAAAGGAGCCATGCAGGTTTATGATGGTTTCAAACGTCATTTCAATATTCCTGAGGCTGATGATACCGATACTGAAGGATTATTTACCATTGAAAAGGTAGCCTGTCTGGGGTGTTGTACAATTGCTCCGGTGGTACAGATTGATGATATCACCTACGGCCATGTTGATAATCAAAAGATCCCTGAAATTATTGAGGATTTCCTGGCCAATACCGGTGCTTCAAAAGAAACCAATGAAAGTCCTGAAGGCATTACCAAAGTGAAACAAGGTGAAATCCGCATTGGATTAGGTTCCTGCTGTGTTGCCAGTGGTAGTTCTGATGTAAAGCTAGCTCTTGAGCAATCATTGGATAAGAACGATATTCATGTTGATGTAAAGCACGTGGGTTGTGTGGGGATTTGTAATCAGGTTCCTATGCTCGAAATCCATAAGGAAAACGAAAGTCCTGCCATATATACTAAGATTAAGCCAGATGATATCAACCAGGTAATCAAATCACACTTCAAGCCTGAGAGTTTAAGCGGTAAACTAAAAAGCAGTTTCTACAATTTCTTTGAAAACATAGCTTTTAAGAACTTGCCGGAATCAACAAAAAGATATAATTACGAAGAAGCAGGTACCCCGGTTTCTGAATTCCTGGATGGTCAGGTGAATATTGCCACTGAACACCGTGGAATTCTTAAACCTACCGACCTGAATGAATACAAAAGCCTTGGAGGTTTTAAAGCCTTTGAAAAGTGCCTGAAAGAGTTAAACGAAGAGCAAATCATTGACCAGATAAAGCTTAGTGGTATTAAAGGTCGTGGGGGCGCAGGCTTCCCATCAGGAACCAAATGGCAAATCGTGCATTCCTCCAAATCCGAAAAGAAATATGTAATCTGTAACGGTGATGAAGGAGATCCGGGGGCGTTTATGGATCGTATGCTTTTGGAATCATACCCATTCCGGGTATTAGAGGGTATAATGATTGCAGCAAGAGCAATCGGTGCGGATGAAGGAATTCTATACATTCGTGCTGAATATCCTCTGGCTGTGAAAAGAATTAATGAAGCTATTGAAATCCTCAGCCAGGAAGGTTATATAGGATCAAATATCCTGGATTCAGGAATTTCTATAAACTTAAGTGTCTTTGAAGGAGCAGGGGCCTTTGTTTGCGGAGAAGAAACCGCACTTATTGCTTCAATCGAAGGAAAGCGCGGACTTCCAAGTATGCGTCCTCCCTACCCTGCTGAAAAAGGTTTATGGGGAAAGCCAACCTTGATTAACAACACTGAGACCTTTTCATTGGTCCCGTGGATCTTAAGTAATGGTTCAGAAGCTTTTCATGGTATAGGAACTGAACATAGTAAGGGAACCAAAGTATTTGCCCTTGCAGGAAAAATTAATCGTGGTGGACTAATTGAAGTTCCGATGGGAATAACCATCCGCCAGATTGTCGAAAAGATTGGTGGTGGAATTGCCGATGGTAAACAGTTTAAGGCTGTTCAGATTGGAGGGCCTTCAGGAGGATGTATTCCTGCGGAAATGTCGGATATCCCCATTGATTTTGCATCCTTACATGAAGTTGGTGCGATGATGGGTTCAGGAGGAATGGTAGTTTTAGATGAAACCGATTGTATGGTAGACATTGCCCGCTACTTCCTGGAATTCACCCAGGATCAATCCTGCGGACGATGTACATTCTGTAGGATCGGAACACGCAAGATGCTGGAAATACTTGAAAAGATCTGCTCAGGTAAAGGAAGTGAAAAATATTTGAAAGCATTGGAGACCCTGGCCTATCAAACAAAAAAAGGAAGTTTGTGCGGTTTAGGAAAAACAGCTCCAAATCCGGTTCTTTCTACTTTGAAGTATTTCAGGGAAGAATATGAAGCCCACATCAATGGTGAATGCCCAACAGGAAAGTGTAAGAATCTAATTGAATACAGTATCAACGATGAATGCATCGGTTGTACAAAATGTGCTCAGAAATGTCCGACTGATGCTATTGAAATCAAACCTTATGAAAAACATGAAGTTGACACTGAAAAGTGTGTGAAATGTGATGTTTGTCGTCAGGTTTGTCCGGTAGACGCTGTAATCACAAGAAAAGTCTAATTATTAAGCAATTCTATAACCCCTCCCGATAGCTATCAGGATCAAACTGGGGTAGATATAGGCTCCTGATCATAGGCGTGCCAACCGGGAGTTAAAGTAATTCAGAACATTTGCATGGCACGCAACAAGATGAGACATGATTAAACTCAAAATAGATAATCAACAAATAGAAGTTCCAAAAGGGACCACGGTACTGGAAGCCTGTGAGTTAATCGGGATCAGGATTCCAACAATGTGCCATATGAAGGGCTATTCCAACCGTCCTTCTTGTATGGTTTGTTTGGTAAAGGAAACCAGGACAGGTCATCTTCATCCCTCCTGTGCCTTACCTGTTTCTCAGGGCATGGAAATTATTTCTTCGGATCAAGAAGTTATTGAAGCACGAAAAGAAGCACTGGAACTTCTTTTGAGTGATCACGTGGGTGATTGTGAAGCACCTTGCCGCATTGCCTGCCCGGCATATATGGATATCCCAAAGATGAACCGTTTGATTGCTAAGGGTGAATACCGGAAAGCTCTTGAACTGGTTAAAGAAGAAATTGCTTTACCCTTAATACTTGGATATATCTGTTCGGCTCCTTGCGAAAAAGTTTGTCACAGGAAGGATGCTGATGAACCTGTTGCAATTTGTCAGTTGAAGAAGTTTGTTGCTGCTGATGATTTAAATACAGTGGAACCATACCTGCCAGCAATCAAAGAAGCAAAGAACAAGACTGTTGCAATAATTGGTAGCGGTCCTGCTGGTCTTTCTTGCGCATGGCACCTTCTTAAGGGCGGTTATTCCTGCATCTTATTTGATCAAAATCAAAAGGTTGGAGGTACACTACGCTATGGTAAGATGGATCAAGAACTGCCAGAAAAGGTTCTTGATGCAGAGATTAACATAATCAGGAAGATGGGAGCTGAATTCAGAACGAATACAGAAGTGACAGCTGACTACTTTGAAAATACCATGCTTAAGGATTATGATGCTGTTGTAATTACTGCAGGCAATTATGATATTCCTCTTATTAAAGAGCTTGGCTTTCATTACAACCAGAAAGGAACTCTTGCAAATCGTGAAACTTATGAAACCGGTGTAGCAGGAGTATTTGCATGTGGCAGTGTTACAAAGCCTGTAAACATGGCGGTTAAAGCCGTTGCCCAAGGTAAAGAGGCTGCATACTCCGTGGATCAATACCTGAAAGGCATTAAGCCTGAAAAGATTAAACGGACTTTTAATTCTAAGTTCGGCAGGTTACAACAAGAAGAGGTTAAAGAGTATATGAAGGAGGCTTCTTCTGATAATATAATAATACCCAAAGCAGGTGATCTGGAAGGTTTCAATAAGGAAGAAGCCATCAGAGAAGCTGAACGTTGCATGCATTGCGATTGCCGAAAACCAAACACCTGCAAGCTTCGAATTTATGCTGATGAATATAGCGCTGATCGAAAGAAATATCTTTTTGGTGAACGCAAGACACTGTCTAAACAAGTTCAACACGAGTTCGTTATATTTGAAGCTGAGAAATGCATTAAATGCAGTCTTTGTGTGGATATCACAGCTCAAAACAAAGAGTTAACAGGCTTGACGCAAACTGGTAGAGGTTTTGATGTGAAGATTGCTGTTCCTTTTAATAAGGGATTAAATCATGCATTGACTGAAACGGCCAGGTTGTGTGTGCAAGCATGTCCTACCGGAGCATTAAGCTATAGGATTGATGATTTATGATTGTTGAATGATGATTGATTTGAATTAAACACTTACCCCGTTTGGCGAAGGTTTTCTTCGTTACAAAATAAATGTAGGCTTAGCCTACAAGAATAATACGACATAAGCGTAACCTATGCCGAACACTTTGAATTAAGATATTAGAAAGTGATAAAAATGAATACTAGAATACTAACACTAATAGCATTACTAATAAGTATCACGCTTTCAGCGCAGGATAAAGACTGCTGGCCATCTTACCGTGGAAATGCAGCTCTTACTGGCGAGACAGGTGTGGGGCTTCCTGATAATCCACAAATGCTTTGGAGTTTTTACACGGAGGATGTTATTAAGTCCTCCCCTGTTATTTGTAATGATAAAATCTATATCGGCTCGAATGATGGGTTTATGTATTGTCTGAATCTTAAAGGAGAATTAGTATGGAAGTTTAACGCAGAGACTTCAATAGAAGCCGCTCCATTAATTTTGGATAACACCATATACTTTGGTTCTCTTGAAGGGATTCTTTTTGCCTTGAATGCTGAATCCGGAGAAGTAAAATGGAAATATGAAACGGAGGGTCAGATTTCAGGAGCTTCTTCCTGGGTTGATTCTAAAGATAAGAAAAGTAAAAACATCATTACCGGTAGCTATGATTTCTACCTTCACAATGTGGATGCAGAAACCGGAAAGGTGAACTGGAAATACGAAGCTAGTAATTATATCAATGGGGCTCCTGCTACGGAAGGAAAGCGTGCCATTTTTGGTGGCTGTGATGGTTTTCTGCACATTCTTGATATCCATTCAGGCACCTCTATCGACACCATTAATCTTGGAACCTATATAGCTTCTTCAGCTGCTATAGAGGGGGATAAAGCCTGGTTTGGAAATTATGATGGAATTTTCTTTTGTGTGGATTTAGAGGAGAAATCTGTCTTATGGCAGAAAGAAGGTGCCGTTTCCATCATTGGATCACCCGCTGTCTCAGGAAATAAAGTGGTGATTGGCGCACAAAACCGTCATGTTTATTGTTATAATAAGAATAGCGGAGAATTACTCTGGAAATATAAGACCTTAAATAAAGTAGATGGATCGCCTGCAATTGCAAAAAATAAAGTAATTATTGGATCTGGAGATGGCAGGTTATATATTTTGGATTTAGGTTCTGGAGAAAAGCTGTGGTCATACGATATTGGCAGCCCGATATACAGCTCCCCTGCAGTGATTGAAAATATTTTCGTCATAGGAGCAAAGGATGGCGGAATTTATTGTTTTGGAAAGAAATAGTTGTTTTTTTGTTGATCAAAGGTTATTTGTTTAACCTATGGTCAACCTCTATAGAATAAAGATACAAGTGTAGTATTATGAAAATTATAAACATCGTACCCGGATTTGGAGGAACTTTTTACTGTGGAAATTGTCTGCGTGACAGTGCCTTCACCCGCACCTTAAAGACAACAGGACACGAGGCTATCACACTTCCCTTATACATGCCTCTGATGAAACGTTATGCAAATGGAACAGAAAATACTCCAGTTTTTTATGGAGCTGTTAATATATATTTTGAGCAGAAATTCAGATTCCTAAGACGAATGCCTAATTGGCTTCATAAGTTCCTGAATTCTCCTTCTATTTTGGCATATGCGGCCAGGAAATCCGGTTCTACTCGTGCACAGGGCATGGAAGCAATGACAATATCCATGCTTAAAGGAGAAGATGGATTTCAGAAAGATGAACTGAACTTGTTGATTAATTATTTAAAGAATCATGAAAAGCCTGATGTAATTCACCTTTCTAATGCATTATTGATGGGACTTGCTGGAAAGATTCGCAAAGAATTAAACATTCCTGTTATATGCTCATTACAAGATGAAGATGTTTGGATTGATCCCATGCGTGAACCCTATCGAACCCAACTATGGGATCTTATGAGTGAGAAGTCAAAAGACATTGATGCTTTTGTTGCTGTGAGTCACTTTTTTGCTGGAGTAATGAAAAACAAAATGAACATCCCGGTTGAAAAACTACATACCGTGCATATAGGTGTTGATCCTGAAGTTTATAAACATAATTTACCTAATCCCGAAAAACCAGTTATTGGGTTTCTATCACGATCTAATAAATCCAATGGTTTTGATACAGTTGTAGATGCCTTTATTAAACTTAAGGAAGAGCATTTGTTTAGAAATGCCAAATTGAAGGTCAGTGGCGGATACACAGGAGATGATAAGCGATTTATCAACAAACAGATTAAAAAACTGAATAATGCCGGCTATCTGAATGATTTGATATTGGTTGAGGACTTCAGAACAGAAAAACTTAGCGAATTCTTCAGAGATGTATCTGTGCTTTCAGTACCGGTTGTTAATGGAGAGGCCTTTGGTTTGTACCAATTGGAAGCCCTGGCATGCGGTGTTCCGATTATTCAACCCAACGTAGGTGCATTCCCTGAAATTATAGAAGCTTCTGGTGGCGGGGCTTTATTTGAACCTAATACTGCTGATGCATTGGCTACAAAACTATCTGAAGTACTTTCAGATTTTAAGAGACTTCAACAAATGAGCGTAACCGGAAGAAATTCCATATTGAAACGATTCAACACGCATGTCTCTACTCAAAATATGCTGGACATCTATGAAGAAGTAAGTTCAAGAACCGTTAAAACATCAGAAAACAATCAATCATAATTCATAATTTATACATCCAAAAATGATCATTCAATTAGAAAATATCAAAAAGCAATACACCTATCAAAGTGCCCCTTCCCGTATTGTTTTAGAGAACATCAACCTGCAAGTGAATAAAGGTGATACTTTGGCTATTGTAGGCCCTTCAGGATGTGGTAAAAGCACCTTACTGAATATCCTGGGAACACTTGATTTACCATCTGCAGGAAAAGTCATACTTGAAGGTGAAAACATGATTGATTTCAAGGAGGAAAAGCTTGCAGAAGTACGAAACAGGAAGATTGGTTTTATCTTCCAGATGCATCACTTGCTACCACAACTCAATCTGCTGGAGAATGTTCTGGTCCCTACCCTACCGTTGAAGGATAAGAAGCTTAAGAAAGAAGCCCTACAACGGGCTTTGGCATTATTGAAGTTTGTTGGCCTGGAAGACAAGCACCATCAGAGACCCGGACAATTATCTGGAGGAGAATGTCAACGAGCTGCTGTTGTGAGGGCATTAATTAATCAACCAGAATTAATACTTGCTGATGAGCCCACTGGCTCTCTTGATCAGGAATCTGCCGAAAAAATGGGTGATCTTCTTGTTCGAATTAATAAGGAGTATAATGTTGCTATGGTGGTCGTTACACATTCGATGGAACTGGCAGGAAGGATGGAGAAGATCTATATGCTATCTCAAGGTCAACTAATTAAACATAACTCAATGTAAAATTGATGGAAATTGTCCGCTTCGCGTTATCAGGTTATCCACTTCTTGTTGTCATGGTAACCACCTCCAACAACAGCGACAACAATGATAACTATGACAACAACGACAACTACCTTTACACCAACTAAATAAAATGACAACAATCAAATACATCCTTAAGAGCCTCAAATTTTACAAACGTCAGCATTTGGCAGTATTTATTGGAACGGTAATCAGTACTGCAGTACTCACTGGAGCTTTGATCGTAGGTGATTCTGTAAAACTAAGTTTGAAGCATTTGGTAGACCTCCGATTGGGGAAAGTTCAATATTCCATGCAAACAGGAGATCGTTTTGTCAGATCTGCATTGGCTGATGAGATATCTCAGGACTTAAAGCTCCAAACATCTGCACTGCTTCAACTAAATGGCATAGCAATTAATCAGGATAAAAATAAACGTATCGACTATGCAAGTATAATAGGTGTTGACCAGGATTTTTGGAAACTATCAGATCATAAGACCCCAGAACTCGTAGCAGATGAAGCTATTATCAATCTGAAAACCGCGGAGCGACTAGGATTAATTCCAGGAGATCGTTTCCTTTTAAAAGTTGAAAAAGCCAGTGTAATTCCATTAAATGCGCCTTTTGCGCAACAAGACGAATCCTCTGTTTCATTCAGACTAAAAGTAAAATCAATTGCAGGAGATGATCTTTTGGGATTGTTTAGTCTGAAAAGTAACCAGGCGGCTCCTTATAACATTTTCATAAGTAGATCAAACCTTGCAAACAAACTTGAACTGGAAGGATTAGCTAATCTGATCCTTACAAAAAACTCTCAGGACATTACTCCTGAAGAGTTAAATAAGACGATTGCAAACAATTGGAAGCTGGAGGATATAGGCTTACATTTCAGAGAAATTGATAATGAAGATTTCGAACTTATTTCCAATCGAATATTTATTGATCATCCTATTGCGAATACGATTTTAAAGACTCCTTCCTCAGCTATATTAACTTATCTTGTTAATGAAATCATTCATGATAATAAATCGACGCCATATTCTTTTGTTTCAGCGATTGATGATGAAAATTCTGATTTAGGAGACAATGAAATCATAATCAACACCTGGTTAGCAGAAGACCTGGAAGTAAATATTTCTGATACAATAAATCTCGAATACTATATCATTGGGCCACTCAGAAAGCTAAAGGAAGAAACTACATCTTTTGTTGTAAAGGACATTATCCAAACAGTGAAGGACCATTCGTTGGAACTTCTAATGCCTGATTTCCCTGGGTTAGCAGATGCTGGAAGCTGTTCAGAATGGGAAACCGGAGCACCTGTGGATCTCTCCAGAATACGAGATAAGGATGAAGTATATTGGGACAACTTCAAAGGAACTCCAAAAGCATTCATATCCTTAAAAAGCGGTCAAAATTTATGGAATAATCAATTTGGTAATTATACTGCTTTTCGTTTCAAGAAAGATTCAACCTCAAAAGATGAAATTGAAAATGTAATTCTTTCAGAGTTGAATCCCTCAGATTTGAACCATCGATTTATAGATATAAGAAACCATGGCCAGGCTGCTGCTGTTAACGGAGTTAATTTTGGCGAACTGTTTTTGAGTTTGAGTTTCTTCGTTATTGCGGCAGGAATTCTGTTAACAATTTTAATCTATGCTTTAAACACTGAATCAAGAAGCAAGGAAAGTGGAATATTGGCAGGAGTTGGTCTATCAGCCAAACAAATTGCAAAAATCCGTATCTATGAATCCTTGTTAATTATTGTAGTTGGAGGGATTTTTGGGGCCGGAGTTGGTATTTTATACAATTACGGATTAATGGCTGGATTGAATTCCATTTGGCAAGATGCTGTCCGAACTAAAATGCTGGATGTACACATCTTACCTTCAACTCTTATAATTGGAGCTCTTATAGGAATCATAATCGCCTTTCTTTCCATCCACGTAGTCAATTTCCGAAAGCTCAAACAACCAGTAAACAGTTTGATAAACCAGGAAGGTACTATGATCCATGTAAGTTTTGGCAGAAAAAAAAGATTTAATCTAATTTTTTCGCTTATTGGTATCATATCTTCGTTTAGTTTGATCACCTATGGTCTAATAGATTCTGTTGATCAAAATGCCAGTTTATTTTTATCCGCTGGTGCACTTATGATTGCTGGACTGGTCTGCTTAATTGCTTTCTACATGTATCACCTTAATAAAAAAGCGGACACCAAAAACTTGTCATTCAAACAGCTGGCCATAAGAAACACTACAAGGAATAAAAGCAGAAGTTTGACAACAATAATTCTACTGGCTCTGGGCACCTTCAGCATATTGATTACAGGATCTAACCGTAAAACCTTTGTAGGAACTCAATCAAATAGGAGTTCAGGAACAGGAGGTTTTTCTTATTGGGTACAAACAAGCATCCCAATTCTGAATGATTTAAATTCCGAAGAAGGAAGATCTAATTACGGTTTGGATGGTGAAGATATTCTTGAAAATACCCACTTTGTTCAATTCCAGCATCGTGATGGAGATGATGCCAGTTGTTTAAACCTGAACCAGGTGAATCAACCTAAGATTTTAGGAATAGATCCTCAGGAACTAGATGAATTGAATGCCTTTTCTTTCGCAAAGCTTTCACCACAAATAAATCAGGAGAATCCATGGTTAGCTTTGAATATGGATCCTGGTAATAATGTAATCCCCGCATTTGCCGATCAAACTGTTATCACCTGGGGGTTAATTAAGAAGATTGGCGACACGCTTTATTATCACGATGAATATGGAAAGGAAATTAGACTCCTATTGATGGGAGGTTTAAAACCATCCATCCTTCAAGGGAATATCCTTATTGCCAACAAGTTCTTCACAAAGCATTTCCCATCAATAAGTGGATCGAAAACGATGCTTGTTGAAACAGATTCAGAAAATGAACATGCGCTAAAAGAACTACTTGAGAATTATCTGGTGGATTTTGGTGTTGAAATTCAATCAACCTCGGAGCGATTGTCTGAATTCTATTCCGTTACGAACACTTATCTTTCTGTATTTATGGGGCTTGGTGGACTGGGACTGATTATTGGTACTATTGGACTGGGGTTAGTTATTCTCCGAAACATGCTCGACCGAAAGCATGAATTTGCCTTGCTTGTATCTCTTGGTTATTGCAGGGCTTTGATTTTCAAACTTGTTTTGTTCGAAAATATCGTTCTTTTGATAAGTGGAATTCTGGTTGGAACTGTTGGTGCTCTGACAGGAATGTTACCTTCTATTATCTCACCATCCTTTGAGGTTCCCTGGCTATTCACGTTGGTTTTATTGATTGTTATTTTGGCTAATGGTATCATCTGGATTTACATTCCTACCCGGATAGCAATGAAAGGAAAATTAATGCAAGGATTAAGAAATGAATAAGAAAAAGGCTGTTGAACATCATCAACAGCCTTTTTTTATACTAGAAATTCAATTCCTATTAACATTCAGAAACACCATCAACAATAGTATTTACATGAAATTGAGGTTCCTTTCCAAATTTCTTTGAATAGTGTTTTGTTATCAACTCTTTGAATTCAGGAATCATATCCTTCCATACAAGATTAATAGTGCAACCTCCAAAACCCCCTCCCATTAGACGGGCTCCTTTAACTCCACTCATATTACGAGCTGTATCAACGAGAAAATCTAACTCATCACAACTTACTTCATATTTCACCTTTAAACCTGAATGAGCTTTATACATAAGTTGGCTTAGACCCGTAAAATAGTCACCTTGCAAGGCTTTAGCAGCAGAATCAACACGAATATTTTCTTCAATAACATATTGGCAACGCTTAAAAATATCGCTATCCATCGTGTAACGATGTTCCTTAAGCATATCAAGAGTAACATCACGAAGCTTCTTCACCCTTGGATAGGCTTCCTTAATTATTCTCACGCCTTCTTCGCATTCTTTTCTACGATTATTATACTCAGATGCTGCAAGATTATGCTTAACACCAGTATCTACTAATACAATTCTATAGTCACGAAGATTAAAGTTAATCATCTTATGCTTGAGCGTACGACAGTCTAATTTTATCAGTTTGTTCTTTTCTCCATGTAAACTGGCGTATTGATCCATAATCCCACACTTCACTCCAACAAAATCATTCTCGGCCTGCTGTCCGTATAGCGCCATAGTTTTGCGATCAAGTTCAAGCTTATAAATTGTATTCAAGGCGAAAATCAATCCACTTTCGATAGCTGCAGAGGATGATATTCCAGCTCCAATCGGAATATTCCCACCAAAAACACAATCGAATCCTTCAATATTGTGATTATTCTTTTGCAGAACATCAACAATCCCCATCAAATAATTTGCCCATTGGGTTTCATCATTCTTACTAATTTTATTCAGGTCAAAACTAAATTGCTCATCCAAATCGAAAGCATACAGATTACACGTTGATGTTCCATTGGCTGCAATGGCAAAATAAATTTCTTTATCAATTGCTGCAGGAAGGACAAACCCATCATTGTAATCAGTATGTTCTCCAATAAGATTAATTCTTCCGGGAGCCCGGAATATCCTGGGAGTTTCCTGGAATAGTTCCTTGAATTTACTAAGTATTTTTTCCCTTTTCATGTGAGTTGAGTTTTAAGGCCAGGTATTGCAATGTTAGCAATACCTAACCCAAATGTTTTGGTATAGTTGATTATTTTTTTCGATTAAAGAAATCACCCTCATTTACCAAAATACAACATAAAGGAATGCAAGAATTAATATAATAGCAATTGCCGAGATATTGAATTTTGGACCTGTTTTGAATAGTTCCTTTGATAATGGGATCCCTTTCGAATCATCTTTCCCTTTTCCTTCAATCCAACTCAACAACAAGATAATACCTAAGGTTAAGATGAAGGTAATTCCCATTTGATGCATCCACGCCAAATTAGGGAATAACACTTCAACAGATGTCCCATCTAACCAGCCATTACTACCTACTTTAAAGTACATGGCTATAATCAAAGACAACACAGCACCCCAAATGGCTGCATTGTTTGTTGATTTCTTAATGAACAATCCAGCCATAAATATAGCTAAAATTCCCGGACTTACAATACCTGTATATTCTTGAATATATTGAAATGCTTGTGGCAAATCTCCCAACAATGGCGCTGTAAAGCCTGCAATAACCAGAGCTACAGCGGCAGAAACACGTCCAACATTCACCATACCATGTTGAGAGGCATTTTTATTTATATGTTGTTTATAAATATCCATTGTAAATATGGTGGCAGTTGAATTCAGCATAGAAGCCAGCGAAGACACGATCGCTGCAGCCAAAGCAGCCAAAACAAGACCTTTTAATCCCATTGGTATAAATTGCCCAATTAACCATGGATAGGCTTTATCATTATCAACTTTATCACCTAGATTAAAAGCCTCCTGCACACCATCAATAGCGGTGGTTCCATCGGGAGTTGAATATAACACATAAGCTACAATTCCGGGAACAACAACGATAAGTGGAATAATTAACTTTAAGAAAGCAGCAAAAGCGATCCCTTTTTGTGATTCTTTAAGACTTTTCGCCGCAAGTGTACGTTGAATAATGTATTGATTAAAACCCCAATAGTACAGGTTAGCGATCCACATTCCTCCCAGTAAAACAGCCAGACCAGGCAAATCCCAGTAGGCATCTTTCCCATTGGGAGTAATAATCTCTCCTTTGGAAATTATCATACTGAATTTTTCGGGAACAACCTCATAAATGTGTTTAATGCCCGCAAATACCCCACCATCAGGAGTAACGTGATCTAAAGCTATAAACGTGGTAACCAAGCCTCCAATAACAAGTAAAACGACCTGAATCACATCCGTCCATGCAACAGCGGATAAACCTCCCCACAAGGAATATGCAGCAGCAAATAATGCCAGACCAATAATACTCGTAATAATTAGGCTTCCATCCCCATTTCCAACAATAGTATCAAGAGCTTTAGCCCCCAGATATAATACTGATGTCAAATTAACAAATACAAATAAAGCAATCCAGAATACTGCTAAAATGGACTTCAGATTGGTACTATATCTTTTTTCCAGAAACTCCGGAATAGTGTATAATCCTTTTTCAATAAAAATGGGTAGAAAAAATTTACCAACAATTATTAGTGTCAAGGCAGCCATCCATTCATAAGAAGCGATTGCCAGACCAATTGCAAAGCCCGACCCCGACATACCAATAAACTGTTCTGCAGATATATTAGCTGCTATTAGTGATGCCCCAATTGCCCACCAAGGAAGTGACTTACCAGCCAGGAAATAATCTTCGGTATTTTTTTTATGTCCTTTTTTTGATCTTGAAACCCACAATCCTACACTAAGAATCGTAATGGCATAGAGAATGAAAACAATGTAATCTAATGTTGCAAAATTCATATCTTATCCTTTAAATTTTGGAAAGGTTAAATATAGACATTATTCATAAAATAATTTAATAAGTATGCTGCTTGATAAAATGATTCTATGAATTAGTAATTACGTCACTATTCAAACATTTAATATGATCGCATATTATTTAACCAAATTTTAATAATATTGTAAACTCATATTACACAAATAAATCAGGCAATCAATGACGAATTCATTCTACCTAACACTATTGATTTTCATTCTGTCTTTTCATGCAATTGGACAAAACACCCCAAATGAATATTTCTATGAGCAGGAAATGCAAAACAAGATTGAATATCAAGAACAATTAAGCAGACTGGCACCGGACACAACAATAGATATCAAATTCTACCATCTGGATATTGAAATAGCTGTTGATTCACCCTATATCAATGGAAGTGTCAGCGGCATGTTCATGCCTAAAATTTCAAACTTAACCGAATTTATTCTGGACTTCGACAGTGCATTTACTATTGAGGAGATTGTCGGCAATGTTAGTTCTTATTATTCTCAAAACAACAAGATACACATTACCACTGACCAGGCATATTCACCTGACGATGAAGTAAATTACACCATTTCATATAAAGGTGTACCACAAATGCCTGGAGGCTACAAAGGTCTAAGGTATGAAACGCATGGAGATAACGAGCCAGTTATTGCAACATTATCGACTCCTTTCCTCGCACATTCATGGTGGCCTTGTAATGACGGACCTATGGATAAAGCTGACTCTGTATTTGTTGATATCACAATTAAAGATACGGTCATCAATGAAATTCCGTTGATGGCTGTTTCGAACGGGATTTTGGAGTCTACTGAACTAAACAATGGTAAAAAGACATTCAGATGGCGCCATCGTTACCCGATAGTCCCATATTATGTAATGGCCGCTATTTCAAATTATGTTGAGTTCACAGAAATGTATACAGGAGTAGAAGGAGAATCCTTTCCTTTATCCTATTATGTTTTCGAAAACCATCTTAATGATGCTCAACAAGGAGTAGAACAACTTCCTGAAGTGATGGATTTTTTCAGTTCAATATTTGGCCCTTATCCTTTTGCCAGTGAAAAATACGGAATGACACAGCTAGGGTTTTACGGTGGAATCGAAAATCAAACAAACACCATCATCAACAACATGGGAATTGGCTGGTTTGATGTGAGCGTACATGAATTGGCTCACATGTGGTTTGCTGATATGATAACATGTTATGATTGGCACCATGGCTGGATAAATGAAGGATTCGCCACTTATGCTGAAGCATTATGGTTGGAATACAATAACGGGATGGATGCCTATTTCTATGAAATGAATAGTACAAAATACTTCAATGGAGGAACAGTATATTTAGAGGATGACTCTAATCCCTTTCAGATCTTTGTCTCGATAATTTATAATAAAGGTTCGTGGGTTCTTCATATGTTAAGAGGAATTGTAGGAGATGATGTCTTTTTTCAAATCATTAAAGAATATGCTACGTCTGGACAGTTTATGTATAAAAGTGCAGCAACTGAAGATTTCCAGGAACTTTGTGAAGATATAAGTGGTCAGGATTTAGATTATTTTTTTTTACAATGGATTTATGATGAATACTATCCTCAATACCGATATAATTACCAACAAAATAATACGACGGGACAAATCGGAATCACGATTGAACAAACACAATCGGGGCAAGGCTGGAGACCTTTCTTTACAATGCCTGTTCAGCTTCATATTGAATACACAGACAATTCATCTGACATCATCACTGTATTTAATGATAAGCAGCTTCAGACCTGGTATTTTGATTCTGAAAAAGAGCTTGCTTACGTTGAATTTGATCCTCAGGAATGGATCTTAAGAACTACTCACTATGATCCTGCCCTACCTGTTAATGTGAACAAAAGTGAGCTTACTGACCTTAAACTATACCCAAATCCGTTTAAGGATTACTTGTGGATAGATTGGCCAGCAGAACACAATTCTAAACTCAGATACACTCTTGTTGATCTAGCAGGCAGAGAGATATCGAAGGGATTAATCGATATAAATGATAATTGTGTTAATATAAACCAATTGCATCAAGGAGTATATCTGATCACAATTCAAAATCAGGATGGTCAGATTATTCAACGAAAAGTTATTAAACAATAAATGAAAACCAGGGTCTCTATTCAGACCCCGGTTTTAACACTAAAACTATTAACCAACACCGTCAGCTTTATACACTAGTCTTTATATGCATAGCGATTATCAATATCTTTTGCTAATTTCACTAATTGAATAAACTCGGATCTATATCCATTCTTATCTTCACCTTTACAATTCTGAGCCCATTGTATGACATCCGAATATTTTACTTTTTCAATAAACTCGGAATCTCTCAAAAGCATACCGAAAGCTGCTACAGAAGCAGCAAACTTGAAATTATCTGTATTATTCATCTGATCAGAAAGCTTATTGATCACCACATAATCAATTAATTTACTCCTCTTCTTATCAGGCTCTTTGTAACGAATCTTTATATAAACCAATTCATCTGATTGGGCTTTTTCCTTCAAGACGGATTCCTGATATCTTAATCTCGTATCTTTTGAAAACCTATTTTTACTCTTTAATACAAGCTCATACAAAGCCGTAACCGTATGTCCTGCTCCAATTTCTCCTGCATCTTTTTGATCGTTATCAAAATCTTCATTATTCAGCACCCGGTTTTCATAACCAATTAATCGGTATTCTTTCACATATTCAGGATTAAATTCAATTTGTAATTTGACATCTTTTGCGATTGTATAAAGCGTTGAATTCATCTCATTAACAAGGACCTTCTGAGCTTCTTTAATATTATCGATATAAGAATAATTACCATTTCCATGATCGGCTAATTGTTCCATTCTGGCATCACTGTAGTTTCCTGTACCAAATCCCAGGACTGACAAAAACACACCTGATTCCCGCTTTTCTTCAATTAATTCAACCAATGCACTTTGGCTACTCACTCCTACATTAAAATCTCCATCGGTAGCTAAAATGACCCTGTTATTACCACCCGTAATAAAATTATCAATTGCCGTTTTGTAGGCGAGCTTAATCCCTGCACCTCCGGCAGTACTTCCTCCTGCATTTAATTGATCTAAAGCAGCTACAATTTCGGCTTTGTTCTCACAGGAAGTAGATGGAAGAACTAAACCACTTGCTCCAGCATAAACCACGATAGCGACACGATCATCTTCATCCAACTTTCTTACTAACATACTTAATGCTTTCTTAACAAGGGGTAGTTTATTGTAGCACCCCATAGATCCTGAAACGTCTAACAAAAAAACAAGATTATTATCAACTTCCTCTTCTTCATGTAAATCCTTACCCTGCAATCCTATTTGTAGTAAAACATGATCTTCATTCCATGGACAATTCCCGAGCTCGGAATAAACTTCAAATGGCTTTTCCTGAGGCTTAAGGTAATCATATTCGAAATAATTGATCATTTCTTCAATTCTGACCGCTCCCTTTTGAGGCAACTGTCCATCATTCAAAAAGCGACGTACATTTGAATAAGAAGCCCTATCAACATCAATTGAAAATGTAGACAAAGGACTTTTAGAAACTTTATTAAAGATATTTTCTGTAATATAATCGTATTCTTCAGTATTAGTATTGCGCTCTCCACGGATGTTCATTTGACCACCATCGGCAACATATACACCTCCAACTGTTGTAGCAATAGCAGATTTATTACGATTAGGCATTTTAGCAATTTCTTCGCAAGTCACAGTCCCACCCGAACAGGTTTGATCTCTGGATATCAACGGAACTTCATAGTCGACGATTTCAAAAGCTTCCAGCATAGTCATAGAAGCAGTTAGTTCAACATCAACAAATCTGATTTTATCAGCAATAATAACCACTCCATTTACCTGCTTGGACTGATACCCTACATACAAAACCTTCACTGAATAAGTTCCTGGATTGATGGGTTTAATGGTATAATAGCCATCAAAATCAGTTGCGCTTCCCCCCTTTTGGGCACCTCCCATTTCAATTACAACATTTGCAAAAGGAATTGGTTCCTTTGTCTCTGCATCAATCACTCTTCCTTTTAATGTTCCTGTCTGTGCATGAATGTTATATGAAAAAGACAGCAAGATTGACAATACAATGGAGATAATACATCTTTTCATAATAAATAAGTTTTAGTTAGTAAAATTATAGTTATTGATAAGTCATTCAATCATAACAATGACTACCCGATAAACACCGGTAATATTGAACATTACAGAAATCAAAATCAGATAACACCTGACAACCCCGGGTAAGAAATTCACATTAAAGGTAAGCGATAATTAATGTTAAGGCAATTATTATTAAAGTAATTCAGTTTGCGGTTGGACTAAGAAAGTTAATGGTAAAAAAAAAGCTGCCAGATAATCTGGCAGCTTTTTGAATTAATATTTTTGTGAATCTTTAATGCATAAAGAATTTCAAAATAAAGAGCACAGCCAGGATATACATAATTGGAGATACATCCTTGAATTTGCCTGTGAATACTTTCAATAATACATAAGATAACATACCAAAAACAATACCTTCAGCAATACTGTATGCCAATGGCATCATAATAATAGTGAAGAAAGCCGGAATTGATTCCGTATAATCATTTAGGTTGATCTTCAAGATTGGAGATAACATAAATAAACCTACCATAACCAATGCAGGTGCAGTTGCAGCTCCCGGAATCATAATAAATAATGGAGCAAAGAATAATGCAACAAAGAACATTACGGCTACTGTGAATGAAGTCAATCCTGAACGTCCTCCTTCGGCAACACCAGCAGCACTTTCCACATAAGTAGTAACAGTAGATGTACCCATCATCGCACCAAAAGTAGTACCGATTGCATCAGCAAAAAGTGCTTGCTTAACACGTGGCACCTTACCTTCTTTTGTTAACATACCTGCCTTATCTGTAACACCAACCAGAGTACCAACGGTATCAAACATATCCACAAAAAGGAAAGTGAATAATACGATCAGCATATCCAATGTAAAAATCTTACTGAAATCAAATTTCCACATAATTGGCTCCATGGAAGGAGGAGTACTTACCAGACCACCAGCAGGCAATTGTGTAACACCCAAAATAAGAGCCAGAATAGTTGATGAAAGGATACCAATTAAAAGTGCTCCTTTTACATTTAATACCAACAGTACACCGGTAACAAGGATACCAAAGAATCCTACCCATACGGTGTGAGAGCTCATATCACCAAGTCCAACTAAAACAGCATCGTTATTAACGATAATCCCGGCATTCTGTAATCCAATAAATGCAATAAACAAGCCGATACCAGCCGAAACCGCATGCTTCAGGTTGATTGGAATTGCATTAACAATCAGTTCACGTATATTAAATGCTGTTAAGAAGATAAAGATAATACCTTCAAGGAATACAGCTGTTAAAGCAAATTCCCAGCTATATCCCATTGATAAAACAACGGTGAAAGCGAAGAATGCATTTAGCCCCATACCCGGAGCCAATGCGAAAGGCAACTTCGCTACAAAAGCCATAACCAAAGTACCGATAATTGCACTTAAGGCAGTCGCAGTAAATAAAGCTTCCTTATCCATACCTGTGGCACTCAAAATCCCAGGGTTTACCGCCAGGATATAAGCCATAGTCATGAAAGTAGTGATTCCCGCTAAAACCTCAGTCTTAACGGTCGTCTTATGTTGTGATATTCCAAATAATTTATCTAACATCTTATTATCTCCTTATTTTAGAATGTCCACTTTAAGCCTACAGTAGGATTAATCTGAAAACCTTCTACATCTCCAAAATTATTGGCAAATTCAACTTCGCCTCCAACAGACATATGATCACAGATATGGTACCAGATCTGTGGTTCACATAGGAAGATGTATTTCGTATCAGCAACGCCATCATAAGTAAAGTCCCAATCTTCTCTCCAGAAATCAGCAAAACCACTGAATGTCATTTTGTTTTTCAGGAAATTCACATACCACACACCTGTAAGTTGGAAAGATGCATCATGCTTTCCTCTTATGTGCTTGAACAAAGCTTTTGCAGTAAATCCTTTTGAAAAATCTTTTGCGTTAACTGAGTAGTCGATACCTGCTAACCAGGCGTCATTAATTCGATAGGATACAACATTCATTGAATCCATTCTTTTAGCAAGGAATCCACCATTGTATTCAACATGAATACCAAGAGGCATTTTTTCTGTTTTAAACACACGAGCGATTTCCCAGTAAGCCATGCTTACTCCATCTACATCTTTTGAACCATAATCCATATCAATAAAGAAGAAGGTATTTCCCATTTTGTCGGGTTTAAACATCTCCATAGTAGATGTTAAATAACCTCTGTCTTTGCCCATATCATAATGGACTTGCAGGTTTTGTGCGAAAGTAGCACTGGCTGATATCATCAGCACGAATAGTAATAATTTCCTCATAATCATACTTATTTACCGTTTCCCATCAAAAAATTGCCGCAAATATAGCTAATTAATTTACTTCATAATCCACTGACTGACATTTATATTAGTGTCAAATTCTATGCAAACGTTTGCATAGAATTTGATCTATCCCCCCCCAAAAAAATACAAACCTTAATATCAAAGAGCCATTAAAAATACAATCAGCATGTTTAACTTGAATTCATCCTATCGATCAAGGCAATAACACCCCTTAATATGCACAAATGAGGCATTGTAATACAATTACAATTATTAATCCACCCCATCATGGGATAACTTCAGAAGCACCTGGTAGTAAAGCTCTATACATTATTTTCAATTAACAACCTAAACAATCGTTTGGATAAATGAGTTTAATCCCTACCTTCGCACTTAGGTTGAATATGGCATGCATATTTTATGCAGTTCATTAAAGTTATTTACAAAAAATCCCGTAACTTATTCCTCCTAAACTTTTACGAAAAAATAATTGTATGAAGATTTCAAAAGACATGGTGGTTGCCATCCATTACACCTTGATAAATAAAAATGGGGATATCGTAGATTCAAGTGAAAACGCTGATCCATTAACCTATTTGCATGGTCACGGCCACATAGTTCCTGGTTTAGAAGAAGAATTAGAAGGAAAAGGAAAAGGTGAAAAGTTTAATGTATCTGTAGCTCCGGAAAAAGGATATGGTGTACGAAACGAAATGCTCGTACAGGAAGTATCCAAAGAGATGTTTGGAGAACAGAACGTAGAAGAAGGTATGGAATTTCATGCTGAAAGCGATGGACACCCAATTATTATCAAGGTCGTTAAAGTAGATGGAGATAAAATCACCATAGATGGAAACCATCCTATGGCAGGAGAAGAACTACTATTTTCGATCGATGTAGTTGAAATCAGAGAAGCTTCGAAAGAAGAACTGGATCATGGACACGTTCATGGAGAAGGTGGCCATCATCACTAGATATATTAGATCATGGGTTTCCTTAATGGTAACGTAAGGAAACCTATGATACAATAATCAAGCGAGTTGGAATTTGAATTTATTAGGAAAAATATTATGGTGAAGATTAAAAGTTCCTGCAAAATCCGCTCTCTACATTCCTTCATTTAATCATTGTTCATTATCACTACTCACTAAATCCACTATCTTTGCAGCTATTTTAATTAGAAAAACAGGCAAGGATGTACAATTTTCCGATACAATATGATGAACCACTTTTCAGGCCTCCCAGTGAAGGCCGATCTTTGATTATTCAAGTTACTCTGGGTTGTTCATGGAACCAGTGTGCTTTTTGTGAAATGTATACTTCAAAGCAATTCAGAGCACGCAAAGAAGAAGATATATTCAATGATATAAATTTATTTGTTCCATACGCTGACCACATTCGAAGAGTTTTTCTGGCAGATGGAGATCCTTTAATCTTATCCACTCCCCGACTGCTTAGGATTTTGAATAAGCTCAAGACAACATTTCCCAGACTTCAACGAATTTCAACATACGCTTCACCTGGAAATCTGCAGAAAAAAACACTAACCGAATTAAATGAATTAAAAGACGCTGGTTTAGATTTATTGTATGTAGGAATTGAATCGGGTGATAATCAGGTTTTAGATTGCATACAGAAAGGTGAAACATTTGAATCTACAATTGATGGATTGAATAAATCCAAATTGGCGGGAATTAATAGTTCTGTAATGATTATAAATGGTGTTGCAGGGAAAGAATTAAGCCATCAACACGCTATTCATTCAGCAAAAGTCCTGAATGAAACCCAGCCCAAATATGCTTCTTCGCTGGTTCTATCTACCTACAAAGGGATGAATCATTTTAAATCAAGGTTTAAAGGTAATTTCATTGAACTAAATCAAAAGGAGTTAATGCTTGAAATGTTATCTTTCATTCAAAATCTTGAGTTACAAGAAACTATTTTTCGCTCCGATCACGCCTCCAATTACCTGGCTTTAAAAGGTGTATTAGGAAAAGACAAGGAGAAATTTATCAAGCAAATCAATTTTGCTATTGACAGACCTGAAATAGCTGGATTAAGAACAGAGCAACAAAGAGGTTTTTAAGATTAAGATTAACAAAAATATCCAATTTGGAGTACTGCCGGTTCTTTAAACAGGAATCCCGCAATATTGGTACCTGCATAATACTCCTACCACCTTCCCAAAACACCTACATCATCAAAAGAACATCAATTTACACATGTAGTAATACAGAATAGAAATTCATTTTCAGAATCGTAAAAATAATCCATACATTTGCTTTAAGCCTTGTCAACTCAATAAACGAGGCATATTCTCAACAACAGAGTAACCAAAACATAACATCAAATTCATGAAAATAAAGATACAAAACATCCACAAAACCTATGGTAATCATAAAGTTCTTGAAGATATCAATTTAAACATTCAGAATGGTAGCATTCACTGTCTGTTAGGGCAGAACGGAGCAGGAAAGACCACCCTAATAAATCTCCTACTTGAATTAATCAAGGCGGATTCAGGTGTTATTCTTTACGATGATGAATATAACACGCTGGATAACAATCTAAAGAAACGTATTGGCATACTTGGAGAAAACAATCCCTTGATTGAAGAGTTAACAGCATATCAATATCTGAAGTTAAGTGCTAAATTGTATAATGTTCCAGCTTCGGAAGTTGAAAAGAGAATTGGTGACCTTGCATCTTATTTTTTTAAAGATGGAGAGTTAAACAAACGCCTCTCTTCTTATTCGACAGGTATGAAAAAGAAAATAGGCCTTTGTGGTGCTGTAATCCATACGCCCGACATACTTATATTAGATGAACCGTTTTCCGGTTTGGATCCGGTTGCAGCCCAAATGACTATCAAATTTATCCAGGCTTATGCAAAAAACAACCGCAGTATATTTCTGGCATCACATGATTTAAGTTATGTTGAAAAAATTGCTACTCACATTTCGGTTCTTGATGAAATGAAAATCATTTTTGATGGTTCATCCGATCATTTTACTTCAGAAGGAACGACCAATATTGACAATGCATTACTCAACCTTTTAAAACCAGAAAAGGCAGAATTGGAGGACATAACATGGATATAATTCTGTATTTCAGCTGGATTAAACTAAAATCAATCTTTGATCCGAAAATAGGAATTTGGAAAATGATTGGTTTTATAGCTCTTCTCATCGCTTCAGGATTATACAGTCTTGCCATTGGCTATGGTTTAAACCATTTGGGAAATGAAATTAGTCACACAGATATCATGGTAATCAAGAAAAGTATCTTTGTTGGCATGTTCATCATGCCATTATTCACTTTCTATTTCCCAGTTTATCGCACATTAGTAACCTGGTTTCACCCTTTTCATCCGGCAAAAGCACTGGTTCGATATACGACCAACTTAATGTCTGACCTAATCAGTAAAAACTATTTATTCTTTTTGACTTTATCTCTACCATTATTGATTGCTTCAGGTTATTTCGATATTATATTTATAATTAAGATTTTGATCAGCCTAACATCTGCATTTGTATTCCGAAGAATCTTTCAAAGCTTCATTCAATTCAAATTTGAACTATCAGGTATGAATCTGTTGAAATTAATAATGAGTCTGATAATTCTTGTCATTATTGCTTTATCATTATTCTGGTTGAAATTTGATAGTATTCAAGGATATTTTGCAGCATTTACATTACTTTTAATTTCCGGATTTATAATTGAAGAAAAAGTCTCTAAAAACATCCGACACAAGGATGAAAAAGTAAGAACAGGAATCGTATATCAATGGAGTTTATTATGGAGAAACAAAAAGGTTAAAACAGCATTGATAATGGCTATGTTGTTTAAAGGATTCTTCATGTTCATGCTTTTTGTGTCTCAGGATTCGCCTTCAATTCAAGAGAAAGACTCCATATTTAGTAATCCTGTTATGATTGCAATGTTCTTTTCACCATTAGTTCTTTTCACTTATGTATTTAATAATACATGGGGATACTACAGTAACTTATGGTTACTCATTTGTAATTCTACATCTTCAGGAATTTCGTTATTTAAACAACAAATGCAGCTAATGGTTATTCCAGTATTAATCGATGCTACTAGCTCATTAATAGTTTTCTTTTTCATAGGAGAACATATCATGGATAACATCATCATGTATTTTGGTAGTTTGACAATACTAACATTCACCAGCTATTTTTGGTCTATCAGGTTTGCCAAACGAGTAAATTCAACCGTTATGATGCGTAGTAATTCAAATATGCTTGCCGCATTTGCTTCTATATCCTTGATTGGAGGACTCTATTCATTACGCATTTCAAATTGGTTCTATATGCTGATACCGATTTATCTTCTACTTGGAATATATTTGCATTTATCCATGAATTCCTATTATTCAAAGAAGATAGTATACGTTTACCAAAAATTGTTTAAAAACACGTAACACAACCTGCTTAAGCCCCAGAAAGAGGCTGTATCAAAAGTTATTTTGATACAGCCTCTTTTCTTATATCATTTCTTCAGTCAATAATTCATCCTCAAAATACCGCCGTAAACTCATATCATCCAACCAAAGACTTATTAACACAAGACATAATTGACTTATATTTCGTTGAATACTACCTTTATACAAATTATGAAAAGATGATACAATCCACCTGGCTACTTAAATCTGCCGTCAAAAGTTTGATAATACCAGCGTTTGTAATAACCCTAGCTTCATCCACTAATTCAATATCAAATTATTCGAATAATCAATTCGATGATACAATTCAATCGATTCTAGGGCACATTAATACTGATAGTATTGAAAGTTACATTCAACACCTGCAGAACTATGGTTCCAGACATTTACTCAGACCAGAACGGCGTGAGGCTGCTCAGTGGTTAAAAGAAAAGTATATATCATTCGGTTTTCAAGATGTTGTTATCGATTCCTTTGAGTGTCACACCCATCTATATCCAATCGATACTACAACCTGGCAATATAACGTAATAGCCAGAAAGATTGGAATTGAAGACTCCAATGAACTGATGGTTATGGGAGCTCACTACGATAGTTATAACAGTAGTCAAGCCCCTGCATCACCTGCACCAGGAGCCGATGATAATGGATCTGGAACAGCAGCCACTTTAGAGGTTGCCAGAGTGATGATGGAACTGCAAATCCAAACTGCAAAAACAATCGAATTCGTAAATTTTGCAGCAGAGGAACTAATGTACTTTGGAGACTATGGAAGTCAGCATTATGTAAATGATATTCTTGATTCTCAAAGAAATGTTACATTAATGATCAATAATGATATGATAGCTTATGATACATCTAATATCTCCATAATAAACATTACAAATTTGGAAGGTTGCGAGATGGTAACGTCTACTGTTAAAAACATATGCCAAAATTACACAACTCTCACTCCCGATGTAAATCCATTAAGTTCAGAAACATGTTGTGATCACCTTCCATTTTATGAAGCCGGTTTTCCTTGTGTCATGCTCATTGAAGAAAGTTTCAATCCGAACTATCACACTGAAGATGATATACTGGAATACTTAAATATGGATTATTGTGCTGAAGTTACTAAGATTTCAATAGGTACTTTAGTTGCCTATGACATGGGATTTGCAGCAATAAAAATAGATGAGAAAGATAATAACCTTAAACTCTTTCCCAATCCAACTCGATCATATCTGAATATTGAGTTCGAATATGAAACGGGAGAATTCCCAATAGCTATCGATCTAATAAGTGTTAATGGTTCTGTAAAATACACCCTACCAAATATTCAATCCAAATCAAATACAATTGATTGTAGTAAATTCACTCCAGGTATATACTTTGTTAAAATTAAAACGAAGAATAGAATCTGGATTGAGAAGGTGATAATTCAACAATAGAATATAGGATTTAAATAAAAGCCGGCTAGAATATCTAGCCGGCTTTTATTAATGCTATTCAACAATAAACTTCCGTTTAAATATTCCATCATTACTTTTGACTACAGCAATATAGAAACCGGGAGTCCAATTAGAAACATCAATACGCTTCTCAAAATGATTCTCCGAATATTCATCAGATCTATAGATCATATTTCCATTTACTCCGAATATTTCAATCCTAATATCACCCTCAAATTTCTCCGATTCAAGAATAATTTTAGAGTCGGATGGGTTTGGATACAAATCAAACATTAAATCAAGATTTGGTTCTTCAATATAGGTGACATCTCCAATTCGGAATGAATATTTGAGTTCTTTCCCAAATTCAGGTTCAAACACTTTTATAACCTGATCATTATCATCAACAATCTTTAAATATCCTGGAAAGCCTATATACATATAATCTAATCCCATATGCATTTGATCAATAACTTCCAGAACATAACAACCATATTCCAATTCAGGTCGGATATAAAATTCCTGATTGTGAGGCATGCCCTCATACTTCAACACAATATCCCCCTGTTCATCTTTCAGATAAATATCGTATTCATTCTGATTATTTGGCAGTTTGCCTTTGAAAACAACTTTATCATAGATATCTGGCATTTCGAAACTTGTTGTATAGCTATCATTATCCGGATACATATCATCACCACCATTTGGATTACTAACTGTGGCGGTAAAAATATGATCAGTGTCACCGATCCAGAAATCAGCACCAAAAGCCGGTAAATATACACTGGCTTTTTCCATCGGCTCTAAATCCCCAGTCCAATCATAATAATGTTCTTCACCACCTGAAACACCATAAGTCACCCTTAAACTGGTTAAATTTTGGTCTCCATTATTCCGGATAATAATCTGTGGTTCACTACAAATAGGATTCTTTCTGGAATAGTAATCCTGATTACTTGGACTAATCACTTCATATACTTCGGCATCCAAACTATAATTAGCCGGACCATATTGTGCCAGATACATAGCCATCACATAATTACCATACCCCATTCCCTGATTATTTGATGGAACTTCTGATATATGATAATCTAAAGAAACTGAGTTTGAAGTTACTTGATCTGTAATATCAAATTCGTGATCTTTTACTTTATCACCTGGACACCAACCCTCGCGTGCCATAGCCCAGTTACCACCCTGAGGATATAATGGATTAATACCACAAGACTCGGGTAACCAAATATGCCATGATGCAAATGTAGAACCATTCACTTTCAAGTAGTGTGTATTATCTTTCCACTCACAACAATGTGGATAACTTCCATTGGAACTGTTATGACCATGCCCTGTTATACGGGTAATTACTTTAAAACGTTCAGCTTCGTCTTCCAGCGTTAGACTTCTGTCTGTAAGTAATGAATCATCCGACAAATCCTTATACAGATATGAACGGGGTGTTCCCCAAATCGTGTCCAGTTTTACAACATCTCTAGGTGGTGTTCCTTCTATTAAAGCAAACTTCAAATCGATTAACTCTTGTTGGTTTCCGGCACTTAGATCAACATCACCTTTCAATAACTGAGCAAAGTCAGTCACATCATAAACCCAGGTAAAACCTTGTTCACCCAAATCCATTCCAATACCATAAGGAGTTATAAACCGGGCTATTTCAAAGCGATCCTTAATTTCAAAAGGCTCACCATAATAAACATAATCTTCTTTAATTAATTGATCATCATAACCAACGTTCACACTATCAACCAATTCACAGCCTTCATAAACTGGTCGATAGCCAGCTACCCAAACAGAAATGGTGTCATCAGCCACCGTTATTTCATCATCCTGATTATATACAACAAGATGTGTTGGAGAGCTTAAAAGAGAATCTAAAACAAACTCTTGATGCTGTATGGGGTTATTACTTTCCAGGCGTTCAAAACGTATGCATGGGCGCAAATTATCCTGGGCAAGATCAAGAAACAGATCCTTTCCTCTAATTTTCAATCGATCGGGTTGCCCCCACCCTGTTCCATTAAGTTGGTTTGCCGATTTATCAAAAAACACATCACCTGTTCCTTCATTAAAATCATAATATAAAACCAAATTATCTTCTTGCTCAGGGTTTTCAACGGAATTATACATTTCCATCTGAACTTCCTCCTGAGATTTGGTACTGGATAGGATTCTGAATTCATCCATCAATACATCTGCATACCCGTTATTGCTCCAATTACTTTTGCCAATAAAACTACTTTCCCTAACAATATTTTCAGGCTTCTTAAGAAATCGGGAGGTAATAAATTCGCCATTTACATATACAAAGCCCGTACTATCTTTCATAGTAACGGCCAAATGACTCCATTCATTCAAAGGAAGATAATCGTCTGTTTCAAGAGATGCTGATTGATTTCCAGCCTTCACCTGATAATACAGTTTACCACTTGTTCCTTTACTAAAAGCAACAAGCACATTATCCTGACCGGCACCATTTCCAAGATCAAAAAAGCGAGACCAATTATTGTTGTTTCGTTTATATATCCATGCCTCAATAGTGAAATCACCAGAAACAAACTGATGATCAGGAAGATCAATATAATCGGAATTACCATCCAGGTTCAGAACATAGTTACTGGAACTTGTGGAAACACCACTATTCCAGCTTGTTTCATCTGCTTTTAGGTGTGTTGATTGACCATTTTCAAAATTACTAAAGGCTAATTCAATGGCAATATTCGAGCTTCCATCCCATTCAAATGCTTGATGAAAGTTAAAATCATACCAATCGCTTGTTTCCATCTCAATCGTATTGGAATATACTTCCTGCATTTCATCAATAAGATTCTCAGAAGTAATTTCATTTGTATTAACATTTTTCATCATAATGGTGAAATGTCTGAGATCGCTTCCTGTTTCTTCTACAAATAGTTTTATACCTGTAATTAGTCCCTGATCCAGACCTGCATCTTCCAATTCCGATTTCCTCCATAAAAATTGTGATCTACCGTCAGTATCAATGGCATTTAATACCTTATTAGTAGAAGAACCACCTTCACCTATTTCATAATTATTAAATGACAGTGTATCCTCAAACGTCGTGTATTTGTGAGCATCTCGGTAATAATTATAGGTGGGATTGTTTTTATAAGCTATTGAATTAACCGGGGCCCCACTTAAATATGTAAAGCTGGGTTGCTGATATTCAGTTGAATCCAACAAGCCTGTGGGCTTATATACATTGGTGTAAGTCAGGTAATCCCACTCCCCACAAGCAAACTCATCCTGAGTTGTGGCTTGATCACACTTCAGTGTATAATACATTAATACTTTCCTACAGTTTTGGTCCTCCGGAAATTGAAAAACGCCCCTTCTACCAGTTATTGAATCAAATGTGAGCGTTTGCACCCAAGTTGTATCCTGCGCCAAAAGAATGGAACTCATGCATAAACTTAGAAATGTTAGAAATATCTTTTGTTTCATTACTTTAAATATCAAATTGTTAATTGTCTAAATATTAAGAGTCTGCTTTATTAATGCTGAACAACCAATCGTTTTTTAATAACATCTTTACCACTATGAATTACGACCATATACACTCCGGAATTCCAAGCAGATATGTCAACATTCTCATCCATAACATTAGTAATAAACTGATTCTTAGAATAAATCAAGTGCCCTTGAATATCAAAAATCTCAATCAATAAATCTCCCTGGAGCATATCTGTTCTCAGTTTAACAACGCTGGAACAAGGATTTGGAAATACTTCCATGACGATGTCTAAATTGGGCTCCTGAATATAGGTTTCATCGACAATTCGGAATGCATAACGGATTGAACGACCGAATTCGTTTTCAAAGGCCTTGATCCTGTTTCCCTCCTGGTCGTAAAAGTAAAGATAGCCAGAACCTTGCTCAGGATATGCCCAATATGACAATCCAATATTCTCATCATCTAATAACTCCAAAGTATAACAACCTTTTGAAAGCTGCAATTGTTCGAAGTAAACTGAATCAGCAAAGAATTCATCAATTGTATAAACAACTTCATTTAATTCATTCTTTATAGTCAAATGAAACCTTTCAGGTTGCTTATTCATTTTTAAGTTCAAAATAAAATTTTCTTCATAAAGATCTGGCATCTCAAACGATGTTGAAAAAGTATTGTTAGCGTCATATTCATCGGTATTACCATTTGGTTCAGAAACAGTAACTGTAAATATCCGTTGTATATCTCCCAGCCAGAAATCGGCAGTTGAAGCTGGTAAAGTAACCAACTCTTTTTGCATAGGATTCAATGCTCCCTCCCATTCATATACTAACTGGTTTCCACCTGAAACACCATAAGTAATTTTCAGACTATTTAGTTTATCCTCTCCATTGTTTCTGATTATAATTTGAGGATCAGAACATATCGGATTCTTTCGTGAGTAATACTCCCATTTATTAGGAGTGACAACATCATAAACTTCAGCATCAAACTGAAAATTTGCTGGTCCGTATTGGGCCAGATACATGGAAGTCACATAGTTTCCACTTCCCATTCCCGGATTATCCTCAGGAACATCGGTTATATCATAATCTAAGGTTACATCCAACGCCGTAACTCGATCGGTAATATCAAATTCAAAATCTTTTACAACATCACCTGGACACCATCCTTCACGAGCTCCTACCCATGTACCTCCCTGTGGATAAACCGGATTCAAAGCACAATCGTTATATTGAAAAATGTGCCAGTTTGCAGCTTCCTGACCATCAACATAGAAATAATGAGTATTATCTTTCCATTCACAACAATGTGGGAAATCACCTGTGGAGCTTTGGTGTCCGTGTCCGGTCAAACGTGTTATAACTTTATAACGTTCAGCTCCCTCTTCGAGATCTATTGTTCGGGCGGATAACACTTCATCGTTAGCTAACTTATCGTAACGATATGATCTTTTATAGCCCCATATGGTGTCTAATTTTATCATATCTCTTGGGGGTGTTCCTTCAATAAAAGCAAATTTTAAATCGATCAGTTCCTGCTGATTTCCAGCACTAATATCTACTGAACCTTTTAACAAATGAACAAAATCAGTTACGTCATAAGCCCATGTGAAACCATTAGCTCCTAAATCCAGATTGATACCGTAAGGTGTAATAAAGCGAGCCAATTCTATTGGGTTGATAATTTCAAACGCCTCACCGTAATAGGGAATATCTTCTTTAATTAGTTGTTCATCTAAGGAATTAAATACAGAGTCAACAACCACATAATTCTCGTAAACATACGAATAACCTTCTCTCCAACATGTTAAAGTATCGGCTGGGACCGTTGGATCATCACTATATTCAAAAAGTAATAATTGCACTGGTGCCATAGCAATACTATCCATAACCATGTTGCTAACAACATCCGTATTTCCACTTTCAATCCGTTCAAAAATTATCTGTGGTCGCAAATTGTTTTGTACAAAACCTGAAAACAACTCCGGCCCTTTAATTCTGTAAAACGATGGTAAACCAAAAGCCTGTCCATTTCTTTCATTTCCAGACAAGTCGTTAATCAGATAGGAATCAGGATCATTGAAATCATAATAAACAACAAGACTCTCATCTTGTCCCGGGGCATCAATTGGAGACAACATATCTGCTTTGATTTCTTCATCCGATCGTTTCTCTGAATAAATTCTGAATTCATCAATTTTCAGATCGGCATAGCCATCATTGTTCCAATTACTTTTACCTATATAAGCCTTTTCTCTAACAACAGAATCTGGTGCCAGCAATGGTCCAATCTTTTCCATTTCACCATTGATATATAGCCGTCCAATTATACCATCCAAACTTAATGCAAAATGCACCCATTCATTTGGAGGTAATGTATCGTTCAAGGTCATGTGCCTTTCACTATTATTTCTTCGAACAGAAACATGAATACGGCCAGTAGTACCTTTGCTAAGGGCTACGATAATATTATCCTTTCCTGCTCCATTACCAATATCGAAAATACGACTCCAATTATTATCACTCTCTTTCTTTATCCAAGCTTCGAAAGTGAAATCATTATTGAAATACACCGCATCTTCTAGATCCACAAAATCCATCTCTCCGTCCAGATCCAATGCATAATCTGTTGTGGCATTCGTTACGCCACAATCCCAATCAATTTCATCAGACTTTATATTAATAGCCTGATCCAATTGATCATTTTCAAAAGCAAATTCGATAATCACGTTTGATTCACCATCCCACTCAAATGGTTCAACGAAATTTATCGAATACCAATCTGCCTCAGAAACATTTAATGCGTTATAGTAAACGGTATCCAAAGCCGGAATAATTGTAACCGGGGTTATTTGATCAACTTGCGTCTCACCTAGCTTAACAGTAAAATGTCGAATTTCCTGCCCTGCAGGTTCCAGAAATAGTTTAATCCCTGTAATTGTACCTTGTGTAAATCCTGCATTGGATAATTCTTCAGCTTTCCATAAGTACTGCGATCTGCCATCTGTAAATTGAAGATCGAAAATTTGTGAATTCATTGAAGTTCCTTCACCTACCTGAACATCTAACAAACTAATTGTATCATTAAAAACAGGATATTGATGGTGATTTCTGTAATACTCATATGTTGGACTATATCGCACTCCTAAGGTATCTACCAATTGTCCATTAATATAACTAAAATTAGGCTGATGATAAAGGATGGAATCCATCACCCCTGTGTGATCATAGATATTCGTATACGTTAGGTAATCCCATTCTCCACAAGGAAAATTATCGTGTGTGGTGGCATGATCACATTTAAGATTGTAATACATTAATACTTTCCGGTACTGCTCATTTTCCGGGAATTGCCATATCCCCCTTCGTGTTGTAATTGAATCAAAAGTCAATGTTTGAACCCAGGTTGTATCCTGAGCAAACACAGTCGACAAGCTAAACAACAATAATAGTTGTAGCGTAATCCTTCTCATAATAATTAGTTTTGTTCTAGTTAGATCTATTTGGTGCCTGTGAGGCAAATTTACATTTTTTATAATTTATTAATGAATGATTTGCTGTTAATAGGTAAATAATCGAAAAAAGTAAGACTATGTTTTTAAATAAATTTCATTTCAAGCAAAACTACAGACAGGGTATAAACTGAATATCTTTAACTTAACAATTTGTTGAACTAAAATATTATTTCAAATCTCAATTCGAAGTAATAGAATTGTAAGGTAGTATTTGTTTCAAATGAGAAAGACATTAAAGTTAAAAGTGGACTTTCCGAGTTACAAAATCGATTTTACAGATACAAAAGAAGGGATTGACTAAAAGACAATCCCTTTAAATAATTGAAGCACCTACAGGAATTAACTCCTGGTTTTAATCTTATCTTCTTTGTTCAAACCTTCTTTAACCTCAATGTTAATACCATCAGAGATTCCGGTTTCCACATAGCGCTTTTCAAACTGTTGGGGACTAACTTCAATTTCAACATATGTGCTGTCATTTTCAAATAACAACAAACTCTCTTGAATTGAAAGTACAGGTCCTTCTGTTTGTTGAAGAACGATAGCAGCGTTTGCGCTATATCCGGCACGAATAAACTGATCGGCCATAAGTTGTACATCAGCTTTAATTTCAAACTGAATAGCACCATTCTCTTCGACCCCTTTTGGTGCAATATGCTTCAAAACAGCGTCAAATTCAACATCCTCAATGGCTCCAACTGTTAAAATCAACGGCATTCCTTCACGTATTTTACCAACCTCAGTTTCATCAATTTTCCCTTCAAAAACCATATCATTCATATCGGCAACCGTTGCAATGGTAGTTCCCGGATTAAAAGTATTGGATTCAATCACTGAATTTCCAATTTCAACGGGGATATCTAATACCATCCCTGAAACAGTTGATCGAACCATCGTATTCGTTTCTTTACCAGAATCTTTTAGTTGTCCTTCTTTGATCAATGCTAAATTATTTTCAGCTGTCAACACCTCTTCTTTTGCTGTATTCAGGTTCAGCTCTACCTGATCAAAATCCTGACGGGCGATCACTTTCTGGTCATATAGTTTCTTCTGACGCTCATAAATCGTTTGAGCATTTTCTAAGGAAATCTTTGCACGATTCAGGCGTGATTCGGCATTATTCAGGTTGATCATGTTTGGAATAATACGAATTTTTGCAATCAGATCACCTTTTTTCACCTGATCACCTTCAAGCACATACATTTCATCAATAATACCTGAAACCTGAGGTACGATATCAATCTCTTTTCGTGGTACAACCGAGCCAGTAGCAACGGTCTTTTTAATAATCGGCATTTCCTGTGCTGTTGTTGTATTATAAACAACAGGGGTTTCTTGTGATTTCCCGTAAAGGAAGTAAAGTGTATAACCAACTGCTGCAATAAAAATTACTCCCAACAGAATTTTAAAAAAGGTCTTCATATGCTTAGTATTTAATAGTTCTTCAAATTTATTTTAAGTTCATTTTATTCATCATGTAAAGCTTCGATTGGTCGGATATTCACAGCTCTTTTGGCTGGAATCATCCCGGCAATAATTCCGGAACCAACCATAACAATCAATGCTGTAATGGCTTTGTTAAAATCCACAGAAGGATTGGTAAACATCATATTCTGACCAGGAGCTTGAGACAGAACATAATTAACCAGTTCCAGAACTCCCACTCCAACAACTAAACCAACACAACCAGCAAGTGCTGTAAGAAACACCGACTCAAAAATAACCTGAGTAATTATATTGGCCGGACTTGCCCCCAAGGCTCTTCTTACACCAATTTCTTTGGTTCGTTCCCGCACCACAATTAACATAATATTACTGACACCAATGATTCCAGCCATCAGAGTACCAGTACCTACAATCCAAATCAAACCATTGATACCAGCAAATAATTGAGCCATTTTATTAAACTGTCTTTCAACATTAAATGAACCGATTGCCCGATTATCCTGAGGGTGAATACGATGACGTTCTTTTAGAAACGCTCTAACCTTATCTTCTAATTCTGAAGCTGGTATTCCAGGTTTTGAAGTTATACTGTAAAAGCCAACAATATCTCCCAGGTTATATACCTTTTGAACAGTTGTAAAAGGAAGGTAAACCGCTTGATTCTCCTGTTCTGCTTGTCGGTCTGTTTTCTTTGAACTAACAACACCTACTACTTTACAATAAACCCCATTTATCATTAAATAATCACCAATAGGTTCTTCATCGGGATTAAAAAGCTCAGCAACAACACGGGTTCCAATTACTGCAACTTTTCGACGCTGTTCAATATCTAAATCATTAATGAAGCGACCTTTCTCAATTGTCATGGGATCGATCAGGTTATATGCTGGATAATCACCCTGAACATTGAAACTGGCAACCCGCTCTCCTCTTACAACATTATCTCCGGTTCTACCAAATCCTCTGATTCTAGGAGCTATATATTCTATTTCCGGAATATTTTCAATCAAAGCCTCAGTATCCTTATTGTTATAGTTAAAGAATCGTCCCCTAGGATATCCTTTATATGGAATGGTTGTCCGTTGTGTCCACATAAAAAAACTATTGGTAGACATATCCCCCATTCCTACCTTGGTTCCATTTTCAAGTCCTTTTCCTGAACCTAACATAATAACCAGAAGAAAAATGCCCCAAAACACACCAAAAGCTGTGAAAAAGGTTCTCACTTTATTTTGCTTTAATGCAATAAAAATTTCCTGCCATCGGTCAAAATCGAGTATCGACATAAGATTCAGTTTTTATTCATCACGTAATGCGACAACAGGTTTTACAGCAGCTGCTTTTCGGGCCGGTACAAAACCAGCAACAGCACCTGCCAGAACCATAATAATGGTTGCACCAATAGCCACATTAATATTGATTTCAGGATTAGAAAAATAATCTACATTTGTCAGTGTACTTGTGACCAGTTCCAGCAATCCTACACCTAAAACAAGTCCTACATAGCCAGCAAATGTTGTAATAAGTATCGATTCCTGTAGAACGAGGCTAATAACCGACCATGGCGTAGCGCCTAATGCTTTACGAACACCAATTTCTTTGGTTCGTTCTTTAACAACAATCATCATAATATTACTCACACCAACAATCCCGGCAATAATCGTCCCGATACCAATAATCCAGATAAACAAACGGATGCTGGCAAATAGGTTCATGAAACGCTGATAATTTTCGATTGTATTAAAGATAAAAAGGGCTCGAGTATCACCAGGATCAAATTTGTGCTTTTCAGCAAGAGCCTGCTTTGCCGTCTCCACTATTTGCATACTTTCCTGCACGGTGGCATCATCAAGAATCATCTGAATGGATCTCAAATCATTACCACGACTAAACACACGCTGAGCAGTGGAAACGGGTATATATACACGATTCAGGTCTCTGTCGCCACCTGGATCATCAAACACTCCAATCACCTTAAAAGGCACTCCATTCATCTTGATATATTCCCCGATAGGGTCTTCACCATTCTTAAACAATGCTTCGAATACCAGGCGGCCTAATGAAACCACCTTACGGTTTTCTTTAATATCAAAATCATCCAGGTACCTGCCACTGATCATAGTCAACGACTCCACTTCCCTGTATGCCGGATGGACAGCAAAAATATCAAAGGTTCCGTATTCACTTTTATAGGACATGGTATTTTGTCCGAAAACAGCAAAACGTCCAGAGGTTTTATCCACATCTTCCATTCGATCAATCATCTGACGATCTTCATTTTGAAGACGGATAAAACGCCCAGGTTTCATCCCTTTATAGGGCATACTGGTACGTCCGCCATTAATATTCACATAATTAACAGCATCTCCGGCAAATTCTCTACTCACACCATTCTCTAAACCGTAACCTGATCCCAAAAGAATGATTAACATAAAAATCCCCCAAGCCACGCTAAAACCAGTCAGGAAGGTTCTGAGTTTATTCTTTCGGATGGTACTGAAGATTTCCTGCCATTTGTCTAAGTCAAACATAAGTACAGGTTTTAAATTTGAGTATTCACTTGTTGCATTCGTTGTTCACGCAGAGCTTTAAGCTCTCCATTGTATATGTTCTTCTCGATGATTCCATCTTTTAGGCGGATAATTCTGTCAGTACGTTCGGCAATATCTTGTTCATGAGTTACAATAAGCATGGTAATCCCATTATTGTTAATCTCTTTAAGAATATCCATTACCTCCATTGAAGTTGTAGAATCCAGTGCTCCCGTTGGTTCATCTGCAAGAATCACTTTAGGATTTGAAATCAAAGCTCTGGCAATCGCTAAACGTTGTTTCTGGCCTCCAGACAACTCATTAGGTAAATGATCTGCCCAATCTTTCAATCCTAGCCGATCAAGATATTCCAGAGCCAATTTATTTCTTTTCTTTCTACTGACCTTTTGATAGTACAATGGTAAGGCAACATTCTCAACAGCATTTTTAAAAGAAATCAGATTAAAAGACTGAAATACAAAACCCAACATTTGATTTCGATACTGAGCCGCCTTTTTCTCACTCATATTTTTAATCAGAGTTCCATCAAGGAGATAATCCCCTTGATCATAACCATCAAGCATCCCCATAATATTCAGTAATGTCGATTTACCAGATCCCGAAGATCCCATTACCGAAACCATCTCCCCTTCTTCAATCTTTAAATCGATTCCTTTAAGGACATGCAATCGGTTGCTACCGGTAACGTAACTCTTGTGTATATTCTGTAGTTGAATCATAATCTAATCAGTTGGCTGTGGTTAATTGATGTTAATCCGAAAATCTAATCAAGACTAACAATTAATTTTTTACCATTATTGTGCCACGATCAGATTATTCCCTGTTTGCCATGGGTTTAAAACAATAAAACCATACTATATGAGTATGCGGCAGTTCGATTATCTAAAGGTAATGTTCAAATTCGTACACTTTACGGATTTATAAATTCCCTTCAGGTAAAGCCTGTATTCATCCAGAAAACCTTATTTTTGGCCTTCATTAAAACCACTAATGCATTGTATTCACAACTGATTCATCGAAACTTTGAAACTGAACTCCAATTTTCATTCTCCAGAAGCAGTGGAGCAGGTGGCCAACATGTAAATAAAGTTAGCACTAAGATTCGGCTGGTTTTCGATGTCGAACACTCCAACCTGTTATCTGAGCGTGAAAAAGCAATTATCATAGAGAAGTTAAAAACTCGTATCAATACTAATGGAGAATTAGTTCTGGAGTGTCAATCTACCCGATCGCAATTCAAAAATAAACAAATTGCTATTGAAAAATTTTATTCATTACTGGCACTTGCCCTCACTCCCAAGAAAAAGCGTAAGGCAACAAAACCGACTAAAGCATCCAAGGAAAGAAGATTAGGTGTTAAAAGAATAAAATCTGAGAAAAAAACAAACCGAAAGAAGCTAAACTTCTAAAATTTGAAATTCAGTAAATAGATCAAATAAAATCCCATATCTTTAGCTTTCACAAACCAAATTTAAACAAGCATGAGTAAGATATTAATTACCGTAATTGCTATTTGTACAATAGCCGTAGCATCATTCGCTCAGACCGATGCAAATATTAACAGTGAAAAAGACGCTATAAAAAAGATTATTCAAATTGCATATGTAGATGGACTACAGAATGAGGGCGATTTTGATAAAATCGATCAGGGCTTCCATCCTTCTTTTACATTAATCGGGATTGGACAAGGAAATGAAATCTGGGAATACCCAATCTACACTTGGAAAGAGCGGGTAAAAGTCAGAAAAGAAAAGGGTGAATATCCTAAAGAGGATAAGAAAAAGGTGACAATAAAATTTCTGAATGTAGATGTTACAGGTACTGCTGCCATGGCTAAATTTGAGTTCTATGTAGGCAATGAGCTAAAGTATATCGACTACCTATCCCTATATAAATTTGGCGATAACTGGAAAATTGTGAGTAAGATTTTCTATCAATTTCCAGAAAAAAAGGGATAATTTTCAAAAGTACCCATATAAGTTCCGGATAAGAAGTTCTGTTAATGCACCTGTATTTCTTCTCCGGAATTTCGTTTTTAATACATTCTACATTTTTCATAAATTTGAAAGCAAATTCGAAACAATTGTTATGGATAAAATAAATGTTATTAGTGAAGAGCAAAAACAAGCAGCAAGAATATCTAAAGCAATGGGGCACCCTATTCGGATATATATTCTTCAGGTTTTATCCAAGCAATCTTGTTGCTACAGTGGAGATTTGACGGAGATACTACCAATTGCAAAATCAACGCTTTCCCAACATTTAAAGGAACTTAAAAATGCCGGTTTAATCTGTGGCGAAACAGAACCACCCAAGGTTAGATATTGTATAAATGAAGAAAACTGGATCCAGGCAAAAAAAATGTTCTCTGATTTTTTTGATAGATAAATATTCCATAACTTTGTTCGTGTAATTACGAACAATATTCGATCCTCAGGATTTTTTTTGAATGCACTGTTCGTAATTACACGAACTTAAACATTTAACCACTTAACTCGACGCAATTATGAAAACAAGAGAAAAAAACATCAAGGATATTGTAAGAACCAAGTATGACCAAATTGCAAAACAGGATAAACAAAGCAATGAAACCTCATGCTGCGGAAGTACTTCCAGCTCATGCTGCGGAGATATTGACTACACTATAATGAGTGATGATTACTCGCATTTAGAAGGATACAATAAAGATGCTGACCTGGGACTAGGCTGCGGACTCCCTACTGAATTTGCAAAAATAAAGGCTGGTGACACTGTACTTGACCTTGGATCAGGTGCCGGGAATGACTGTTTTATAGCCCGTCAGCTTACAGGGGAAACTGGCCGGGTAATAGGATTGGATTTTGCTGACAATATGCTTGCTAAGGCTCTTGAAAATGTAAAAAAACTGGGCTATACAAATATTGAGTTCATTAAAGGTGATATTGAAGATATGCCGCTTGAATCAAATCAAATCGATGTTGTTGTAAGTAACTGTGTTTTAAATCTGGTTCCAAATAAAGATAAAGCTTTTACTCAAATACACAGGGTATTAAAAGAAGGCGGTCACTTTTCAGTATCTGATGTCGTTATTTCAGGTGAATTACCTGAGTCAATCAAAAACGATGCAGCAATGTATGCTGGTTGTGTATCCGGAGCAATTCAGAAAAAAGACTACTTACAGATAATTAAAAACAATGGCTTCAAAGAAATTTCTATTCAAAAGGAGAAACTAATCGAAATTCCGGATTCCATATTGAGTAACTATTTAAAACCACAGGAAATTCAGGATTTTAAAAATAATAAAACAGGCATCTTTAGCATTACTGTTTTCGCGAAGAAATAGGCTTCATCCATAATAAAGCATATATCCCCCAAATGGGCTATATGCTTTTAATATTTCATCTAAAATCTTTTTAAATCCCTCCCTAATTATATTCGGATGTTAGAACAAATTTTTCTCAAGAGTTCATTATTCCCTTCTCATTTTTCATATCTTGTGCCAAACCAAATGACAAAAATTTAATCAAACCCTATTATCATGAAGTATGTATTAATCATTATTGCAGTGTTAGTTGTAGCATTATTTGTCTGGCTAACATATTCTGGAATGTTTGCCAAGGTTGAAATCAAGCAGGAAAAAGCTGGTGGTTATTGGCTTGTTTATGAAGATTTCGTCGGTGACTATTCGAATGCCGGCAAAATCACAGATAAAGTTTATCAGGAACTAAAAGAAATGGGTATTGAAACCACGAAAGGTTTTGGTATTTACAAAGATAACCCACAGGAAGTTGCCCGAGAAGAATGTCACAGTGAGTTGGGTTGTATTCTTGAGCCCATTGATTTGGACAAACTCGATATCATCAAAGAAAAATTTAAGGTTAAGAATTTCATTAAGCAGGATTGTATTACTGCTGAATTTCCATTCAAAAACAAAATGTCAATCATGTTTGGCATTTTCAAGGTATATCCTAAAATTAATGAATACATGAATGCAAATGATATCTCACAAGGGCCAATCATGGAAGTTTACGATATTCCCAATAAGAAAATATATTATTTGAAATCAATCGAAGAAAAAACCACAAAAGTGCCTAAAATTCAGCCGGAAATGTAGTGCGAATTAGAATTAGGGAGTTTGTGTTCAGAAATTTGAATGTAGGCTTAAAATCGTAACATCAAAATAAATAAACCCTGCCAGAAATGGTGGGGTTTTGTTATTTATAAGTAATTTTAGAAGAAAAGGAATGGGAAGAGTCGTACATTTTGAAATTCACGGATCAAATCCAGAGATACTTGCAAAATTTTACAGCAATCTTTTTGGCTGGGAGATTAAGAATTGGGGTGGTCCTATTGAGTACTGGATGATTAATACCGGCACGGGAGAAGAACCAGGAATAGATGGTGGAATAGTGCGTCGTCAGGGAGATATACCAATTGAAGGAGAAGCAATCAGTTCCTTTGTCTGCACAATAAATATTAAGAATTTGGATGATTCACTGATTAAGGTGAATGATAATGGAGGAGTTCAGGTTGTACCAAAGAGTCCGATCCCCGGAATAGGATGGCTGGCATATTGCAAAGATCCCGATGGCAATATATTCGGAATGATGCAAAACGATCCTGAAGCAAAGTAAATATGTAATGTCCGGATATCAATTCAAACACCCGGACATCTTATTAATAGTTTTCTAATTTATTTTACACGATTTCAGCTTCCAAATCATATTCTGATGCAGAGGTAATTTTAACATGATAGAAACTTCCTAGTTCAACCTTCTTACCATTCATGGAAATCAATACTTCATTATCCACCTCCGGTGAATCATATTCGGTACGACCAACAAAATAGTCCCCTTCTTCCCTATCGATTACAACCTTCATAGTTTGACCTACTTTAGCCTGGTTTTTTTCAAGAGAAATTTGCTGCTGAATTTCCATAATCTCTTCCGAACGTCTTTGCTTTACATCTTCCGGTACATCATCTTCAAGCAAATCGGCAGTGGTATTTTCTTCAGGAGAATAGGTAAATACACCCAATCGATCGAATCGTGAAGTTCTTACAAATTCTTTCAACTCTTCAAATTCTTCTTCCGTTTCTCCAGGATAACCTACAATCATAGTAGTACGTACCGCTAAATCAGGCACCATTTCACGGAACATCTCCATCAACCGGCGAGTTCCTTTTGAATTCACACCTCTACGCATCGAACGTAAAATACGATCATTTACATGCTGAAGTGGGATATCAATGTAAGAACAAATTTTTGGATTTTCCTTCATCAGCATCAACACATCCAAAGGGAACGATGTTGGATAAGCATAATGCAAGCGAATCCATTCTATTCCTTCAACCTGATCGAGGGCTATTAACAAATCTCCCAATTTACGTTCACGGAACAGATCTACCCCGTAATAGGTGAGGTCCTGAGCAATCAGAATTATTTCCTTCACTCCTTGTGCAGCAAGGCCTTTTGCTTCTTCAACAAGCTCTTCGATTGGCTTCGACTTGTGCCGACCTCGGATCAATGGAATCGCACAAAAAGAGCAATTATGATCACAACCTTCTGAAATTTTCAGATAAGCATAGTGTTTCGGTGTAGTCAGCTTTCGCTCCCCAACCAATTCCTTCTTATAATCAATTCCTAAAAGTTCAAGAATTTTATCATTCTCATCCACACCAAAGATTCCGTCAACTTCAGGTATTTCATTGGTGATTTCTTCACGGTAACGTTGAGTCAAACACCCCATCACCACAATCTTATCGACCAAACCAGCTTGCTTTGCTTCTACAAACTTTAAGATGGTCTCCACCGATTCTTCTTTGGCATCATTGATAAAACCACAGGTGTTTATAACTACAACATCCGAAGGTTCATTACTATCATGTTCAACTTCCAGCTTCCCGGCTCTGATTTGTCCCATCAGCTTTTCCGAATCCACCACATTCTTAGAACACCCCAGAGTTACAACATTAACCCTTTGTTTTTCCCCTTTAGTCTTCAAAATCTTTTCCTCCTGATTATAATATGCAAAAAGCCGGCAATAACTAGCCGGCTTTCTATAACAATATCTTTTCCTTATTGTTTAAACAAAGAATCTACAAATTCACGTCGGTTGAAGATTTGCAAATCTCCCATTTGCTCTCCAATACCAATATATTTCACCGGGATCTTAAATTGATCTGATACTCCGATAACCACACCACCACGTGCCGTTCCGTCAAGCTTAGTCAATGCCAAGGCATTAACATCGGTAGCTTGAGTAAACTGACGTGCCTGCTCGAAAGCATTTTGTCCGGTAGAAGCATCCAATACCAAAAGAATCTCATGAGGAGCATTTGGTAAAACTTTTTGCATAACCTTCTTGATTTTGGAAAGCTCGTTCATCAATCCAACTTTATTATGCAAACGTCCGGCTGTATCAATAATTACAACATCCGCATTAGTAGCTACAGCAGATTTCAATGTATCGAAAGCCACAGAGGCAGGATCAGCTCCCATCCCTTGGGACACAATCGGTACATCAACACGTTCCGACCAAATTGTAAGTTGATCCACAGCTGCTGCACGGAAAGTATCCGAAGCACCCAGAACAACTTTCTTACCTGCTTTCTTAAATTGATGAGCCAGTTTTCCAATGGTGGTTGTTTTACCTACACCATTCACACCAACGACCATAATAACATATGGCTCCTGTTTTTTGTCAAAATTGAAATCCTCTGTCGATTTAATTTCATTCTCCTCCAGAAGTGATGAAATTTCATTTCTCAGAATATCATTTAATTCAGAAGTACCTACATATTTGTCGCGGGCAACGCGTTCTTCAATACGTCCGATAACCTTTAGAGTTGTTTCAACACCTACATCTGAGGTAATCAAAACCTCTTCAAGGTTATCTAAAACTTCATCATCAACTTTTGACTTACCAACAATGGCTTTGGAGATTTTCGAAAAAACACTCGATTTAGTCTTTTCCAGACCTTTATCAAGTTTTTCCTTTTTCTCCTTAGAAAACATTGAAAACAATCCCATAACTATATAATTAACAGCAAGATAAAAAGTACATATCTAATTCAAAGGCCTTAATACTTTGATAAGGCACACAAAATTAGCAAATTATACCTATGAAAATAAAAAAAAAGCTTCTTTCCAAAGAAAAAAGCTTTGATCCATAAAAAAAATATCTTCCTTCAAAAATTATTTCTTTGCTAAATAGTCCTTAACTTGATCGTTAGGTACTACTGTTTCCTTGAAAGAGTATGCGCCAGTTTTAGGAGACTTTGACATCTTAATAACCTTCGAAAACTCTTTTCCTTTGTTCTGTAATGTAGCAACTACTTTCTTAGCCATATCTCAAATTATTTAATTTCTCTGTGAACAGTTACTTTTTTCAAAATTGGATTGAACTTTTTAAGCTCCAATCTTTCAGGTGTGTTTTTCTTACTTTTCGTTGTTACATATCTAGAAGTACCGGGCATACCGCTGTTCTTATGTTCGGTACACTCCATGATCACCTGTACTCTTGCGTCTTTCGTTTTCTTAGCCATCTCGGTTCAAGTATTTTTATTTCAGGACTGCAAAATTATAACTTTGCAGCAAATTAACCAATTTTTCCAACAAATATTTTATTAAAAACAAAACGTTAATAACTTTCTCACCCTCATTATGGTCTGTAGATAAAAAACGATACATCTTCGGGTGTATATTTGCAGGAGCAAAAGTAAGAATAAATTCTTTAACTGAAATGGGTTGGGGACAATATATAAATGGGTTTAAAAATTACATCCGCTTGGAGCGTAGATTATCTGAAAACACGGTGATTGCGTACATGCGAGATATGAAAAATGCACAGGAATTCTTTGAATCTTCCAACAGAAACAGTCCCATAAGTTTAAGATATCGTGATCTACAAGACTTCATAGGCCACATCAATGAACTGGGTTTGGAAGCCACTACTCAAGCACGAATGGTTTCATCGGTAAATGCATTTTATAAATATTTATTATTTGAAAATTTAATAAGCGACGACCCTTCCGAGTTGCTGGAGACTCCAAAAACGGCCCGCAAGCTACCTGATATCCTGTCAGATTTAGAAATTGAAATGTTAATTGAAGCTATAGACCTTAGTAAAGCAGAAGGACATCGCAACCGGGCAATAATTGAAACCTTATACGGCTGTGGGCTTCGTGTTAGTGAATTGGTTAATTTGAATATTAATGATCTCTTCTTTAAAGAAGGTTTTATTCGTGTAATAGGGAAAGGTGATAAACAGAGGTTGGTTCCAATAGGAAATAAAGCAATTAAGCAAATCAATATTTATCAGGATTCGTACCGAACAGAATTAAAAATTAAAAAAGGGCATGAAGATTTTTTATTTTTGAATCGAAGGGGGGCACAATTGACACGAGTAATGATTTTTACAATACTAAAGGATCTAAGTATTAAAATCAATTTAGGCAAGAATATTAGTCCGCATAGTTTTAGGCATTCTTTTGCTACACATTTAATACAGAACGGGGCTGATTTAAGAGCAGTTCAGGAAATGCTGGGCCATGAATCAATTACGACAACCGAAATATACACTCATGTAAGCCGTGAACACTTAAGAACAACGATCTTAAAATATCATCCCCGCTCCATATAAATAATAATGCAGCTTGAAAGGGACAAAATTAATTATTCATATACTTATTGGATCCTCTGACGATTCCAGTTTCATCAACCAAAACACCCCAATTGATAATACTTAATTTACCCTCTTCGAAATAGAAGTCTATTAAAGCATCCATATATGAAAGACGCTCATCTCCCCATTCTTCAGTTTCTCTTTCTTCTTCATGAAATCCTTGAGAACGCATTAAAGTGGCAATTTCATTTTCTTCAAGACCAAAAACTTTTTTACCAAATAATTCGGCATCCATACCCTGAATTTCAATTATTGATAAAACTTGTTCATCAATTCCCTCAAAAAATAGAGTTAAACCAAAGTCATCATAAATACAAATGGTGGTTTTGACCACATCATCTTCATCATTAACATCTTCAATTTCATCAGGCTCACCCAGAAATTTAAATGCATCTTTCAGGTTAACACCAAACTGCAATTCTCCAAACCCTTTGAGAGGGACGATATCAGGAGTGATTTTTTTCATAGCTGCAGAATTTGAATTATAATTTTCCATAATCTCTTAATTCTTTCATTATTAAAGTTATAAAATACAAATAAAAAACACCAGTGATGAAGCAAAATTTTTAAAATATATTTTGCTTCTATTATTTCAGTGGTGAATCTGGCTCTTTAGCCATGTGATTATATGTTAGTTTTTCGATGAGTCGTGGCGCCCATTTCTTAAGAAAAACGGTAAACTTCCCTTCTAAGAATGTTAGAATCAACTCTTTCTTATTCTTTTCCTCTGCTTTAAAAATCCTGTAAGCAACCTCTTCAGAACTCATCATTTTATTTTCATCACGTGGAGTTTCCCCTTGAGAAGTACCATCGGCAATTAAGGCTACGTTGCGGATATTAGAGGCTGTAAATCCTGGTGCTACAACCAATACATTTATACCCGTTTTCAAATTTTCAACCCTAAGGGTATCCAGAAATCCACGAACAGCAAATTTGGAAGCGGCATAGCCAGTACGAGCTGGCAAACCGACATAGCCGGCAATAGAAATAACTCCTACAACAGTCCCTTTTGTTTTCAGTAAATAAGGGAGAGCAAATTTGGTACAGAACACCGTTCCCCAAAAATTGACATCCATTAATCTCTTAAGCACATCAAGTTCAACATCATTAAATAGTGCGCGCATGGAAATGCCTGCATTATTAATAAGCACATCCAATTGTCCGAATTCCTGAATTGTCTTTTCAATAAGATTATGGCAATCAGCCTCAGAACTCACATCGGTTTGTACGGTTAACACCTCCTCTCCGGTATTATTTCGGATAGTTTGTGCAATTTCATCAAGTCTTTCCAGATTTCGAGCAGCCATAACAATTCTGCAATTTTTCGCTGCATATACTTCGGCCAATGCTTTACCTATACCCGAAGAAGCACCGGTAATAACAACAACTTTTTTATTCATGCTATAATATGCTTTGACAAACTTTTAATTTTTTGAATAAATCCATGGTACCATTGCAGGGGCTTAAAACCAGGTAAGCGAAATCGTATAAAAATATCACAGATAAGATGCAAGACTTTAATTACTTGTAAATACAGCTTCCCTAAAACCCTTTGCTTACACAAATACCTGTTGCAATGATAGAAATTTTCCCACAATAAAAGGGATAATAATTGTTAAAATCTGTTTTTGATTTCATCATGAACATGAAGGAAATTCAATATTTTTGCAGTTCTGTTCTAAAGAGAAGATTATGACTGAAAGACAATTATTTCAACAATATCTGGCACTTCCATCCGAAGTTCCTGATCCAATAGAAGCTGTTAAAGCTGAGGGCATCTATATATACGATAAGGAAGGCAAGAAATATACAGACCTGGTATCAGGGGTGTCAGTAAGTAATTTGGGGCATTGCCATCCAAAAGTAGTTGAGGCTGTAAAACAACAAGCCGAAACGTATATGCATTTGATGGTATATGGAAAGTATCTCCAGAGTCCGCAAGTACAGCTTGCCTATGATTTAGCAAAAAACCTGCCTGAACAACTGAACGCCACTTATTTTGTTAATTCAGGTAGTGAAGCCATTGACGGAGCTTTAAAACTGGCAAAACGATATACGGGCCGCTCAGAAATCATTGCGTTTAAAAATGCTTATCATGGTGGCACGCATGGGGCTCTAAGTATTCTGGGCAATGAAAAGATGAAATTCGCCTATCGACCATTACTTCCAGATATTCGTTTCCTCGAATTTAACAACTCTGACAATCTGGATCAAATCACTGAAAGAACTGCATGTGTAGTGATGGAACCCGTTCAGGCAGAAGCAGGAATCCTTATTCCAACAGAAACTTATCTAAAGGCCGTTAGAAAACGTTGTGATGAAACAGGTACATTATTAATATTCGATGAAATCCAAATGGGATTTGGGCGAACTGGAAAATTATTTGCTTTTCAAAACTTTGGTGTGACACCAGATATAATGTGTCTGGCTAAAGCCATGGGAGGAGGTATGCCGATTGGAGCATTTGTCTCTTCGAAAGAAAAAATGAAATGTTTAACATTTAAACCCGAATTGGGGCATATAACCACTTTTGGTGGACATCCCGTTTGTTGTGCTGCAGCAAAGGCTAATCTAGAAGTTCTAACAAGTACGGACCTTGTTAAAGAGGCAAATGCCAAGGGACAACGCTTTGTTGATGGAATTAAAGATCATCCACTAGTGGGTGAAATTCGTCAAATTGGATTAATGCTTGGAGTAGATATTAAGGATAAAGAAAAGGCCATTAAACTATCCAAGGTATTTCAAAATAATCAACTGATCGTTGACCAATTCCTGTTTAAAGAAGATGCATTTCGCATTGCTCCTCCTCTGGTAATTACCAATGAAGAAATTGATGCTATTATTGAAACGATTAACTCCAGTCTGGACCAATTATAAAACATGCCTGTTTATCTGTTAGATGAAGAAGATTATGCGTTCCCTGATGTGGAGGAAGCGACAGAGGACGGACTTCTCGCCATAGGTGGTGATTTAAGTCCGGAACGATTAATAACTGCATATGCCAGTGGGATTTTCCCATGGTTTTCGGAAGGTGATCCCCTGATGTGGTGGTCACCTGATCCACGTATGATTCTTATTCCGGAAAAATATAAAGTCAGAAAAAGTCTACTCCAAAATATCAGGAACAGAAATTATAAAATGTGTTTCGATCGAGACTTTGAGTCGGTCATTAAAAATTGTGCTCAGGTAAAACGTAAAGATGAAGATGGGACCTGGATCACCCAGGAAATGATGGATGCATATTTAATATTGCATAAAATGGGGCTTGCTCATTCTGTTGAAACCTATATGGGAGACCAGCTTATAGGAGGATTATATGGCATTTCATTAGGGAATGCTTTCTTTGGTGAGTCCATGTTTTTCACAGAACGTGACGCCTCAAAAGCAGCATTTTTTCATTTAGTTGAATTTTGTAATAAACATAATTTCAGCTTTATAGACGCTCAAATACCAACTGATCATCTGGAAAGTATGGGAGCAGAAAAAATCAAACGAAAAGATTTTATAAATTTGCTCACCCAAAGTTTGGAAGTAAAAACACTGAATTTTAAATGGGATTAGTTGTAAGTATTGAATAATTAGCCATTCAAACACAGCTTTCTAACTAAAATTTAAATCGCTAAACATTAAACTTTTATATCATAATGTCATTAGAAGTAACTGGAAAAGTATTTAAGATCATGCCTGAGGTAACAGGTGAAGGAAGAAACGGTCAATGGAAGAAGCAGGAATTTGTGATCGAAACTGAAGAGCAATATCCTAAGAAAGTTTGTATGTCAGTTTGGGGAGACAAAACTGATGTAGTAAAACAACTTCAGATTGGAGATTCTGTAAAAGTTGGTATCAACATTGATTCTCGTGAGTATAACGAAAGATGGTATACCGACGTTCGTGCATGGAAAATTGACAAAATGGGTGCTCCTGCTGCAGGTTCAGGACAAGCTCCTGCTATGGACAATCTACCTCCAATGCCGGATGATGAAAATGATCTTCCTTTCTAAGACGTAATCAACCGATAGTTGGTTAAAAACAATCAACTATTTGTGCTACAATTTGATATTTAGAATTCAGATTATATTCTTCTGAAAAGCGGTTTTTATGTTTTAAACAAAACTAAAGACCGCTTTTCTTTTTTAAGCAAGTATGCATAGTCCTCTTTGCCGAAGGTTTAAAATAAAACACCCGAATTGATCGTTAGAACAAAAAAAACAATAAAATGCGAATTCTGTATATCCTTATTCTATCAGTGCTTATTATTAGTTCCTCATTCGCTCAGGAAAATAAGTTCACCAATATTGAAACCCGATTATCATTTATAGGAGAGCTTATCCTGTCACGTCTTGACGATAGTACACGATTGGAAGCCAACAAGCAATTCTCTGAAACACTGGAAAATGTACTGCAAGACCCAGCATCCTTCTCCTACCCTTTCGATCAGATTCCAAATCTGGCCGTATTAACTCCAGAAGATTCCTCATTTAGAATTTTTAATTGGAATTTTCCAATGCCTGGACCTTCATTTACCTTTCATGCCTTGATTCAAAAAAAGGAAGGTAATCACGTTAATGTTTATAAATTAACTGATCATTCAAATCAAATATTTGATCCTGAGCATCAACAACTAAATAAAGACAGTTGGTTTGGAGCTCTTTACTATCAAATTATTCAGAAAGATTTTAATGGTATCAAAACATACACCCTTTTAGGTTGGGATGGCCATGATGCCTATTCCAATAAGAAAGTGATCGAAATCCTGAGTTTTGAAAATGGAACCCCACTCTTTGGCAAAAGAGTTTTTCCTGATTGGGGTGATCAACAACAAACCAGAATCATTTTTGAATACAGTGAGCGCACAGCTTTGAGTGTAAGATATGATGAACAGGCTATACTTGAAAAGGAGCGAAAAAGAAAAATCGTTCCTGGTGAAAGTATGTTCAATTACACCTCAATTCCCGCTGGTATGATTTCTTTTAATCGACTAGAACCAATGCATCCTGAGCTTGAAGGAGACTTCAGGTATTATATCGCACGCTCAGAACTGGTTGATGGATTGGTTTTCGAAAACGGATATTGGAGGTATTACCCGGAAGTGGATGCTCGTAATCGTCAAATGCAGGACACTACTTTCCAAAAACCAGATGATCTAAATCTGATGCCTGATTCAATCAAGTTGCAAAGGTAAAACCGATTTTTCAAAAAAAATCGGTTTTACTTTCTCACTTAAATCTCAAACACACCAAACACGCCTCAGTTGACGCAAATATTTCAACCACATTTTAAAGCTACATATAGTCTTTAGCCTCTAAAAGAATATCCAAACAATTCCTTTCCTGAATATTTTTACAATTACTCCTCAGGCATTGCCTTATAATCCATACAGCTACATGCATATTCTTACACTAACTGTATAATCATGCGTTAGACGTAATTTTTTTTCGATTTTCACACTATGTATATTTTAAATATTTATACATTTGTCCCATTCCTCATTGGAAGAAATAGAAAAAAACAAACAGTTGTTACAATTATAAAAGGTATTTAAAAGGAGTTAGCATTATGAAGAAATTAGCTGTTGTAGCATTTGGTGGTAATGCATTGCTAAAGAGTGGTCAAAAAGGAACCATTGAAGAGCAGGAAGCAAACGTTTACGAAACTTGTAAGAATCTGCTTCCTTTAATAGAACAGGATTACGATATCGTAATTGGACACGGTAACGGTCCTCAGGTTGGAAATGTATTGCTACAGCATGAAGCTGGTGAAAAGGAATTTGGTTTACCTAAATTGCCTTTAGATGTTTGTGTTGCAGAAACTCAAGGATCAATCGGTTATATGATTGAACAGCAAATGCGTAATATTCTTGAAGAAAAAGAGTTACAGCGTGACATTCTGACTATTATCACACAGGTGTTGGTTGATAAAAATGATAATGCATTTAAAAACCTAACCAAGCCTGTAGGCCCTTATTATACAAAAGAAGAAGCTGATGCTATTGCGGCTTCAAATGGTGCACAATTTCAGGAAGATTCTCGAGGTCGAGGTTTCCGTAAAGTTGTTGCTTCACCAAAACCAGTTCGCATCAACAACCGTAAATCAATTGAACGCTTAGCCCGCGAAGGAGCAATCATCGTTACTGTTGGTGGTGGTGGTATTCCGGTATACTACAAAGCAGAAAAGAAATTAGAAGGTATTGATGCCGTTATCGATAAAGATTTAGCTTCTTCATTATTAGCACAGCAAATTCGTGCTGAAGAATTTTATATCTTAACTGATATTCCACGCGTTTGTATCAATTTTAACACACCTGAGCAAAAAGAACTGGACGTTATTTCAGTAGCCGAAGCTAAACAATATATGGCTGATGGTCATTTTGCTGAAGGTAGTATGGCTCCTAAGGTACGTGCTGCTATCCAATTCGTTGAAAACGGTGGTCGCACATGTATTATCACTACTGCAAGTGAGCTTAACAAACCAAATGGTGGTACACGAATTGTTTTAAATAAATAATTCATAAATTTGTTCGACTTTTAGAGTAATAACAATAAAAAACAAAATACAATGGCTTTTAATCTGAGAAACAGAAGTTTCCTGAAGTTATTAGACTTCACTCCACAGGAAATCAAATTCATGCTTGATCTGTCAGCTGATTTAAAAAGAGCTAAATATGCTGGAACTGAGCAAAAAATGCTTGAAGGTAAGAACATCGTTCTTCTTTTTGCAAAAGATTCAACACGTACTCGTTGCGCGTTTGAAGTTGCTGCTCTTGACCAGGGTGCACACGTTACCTTCTTAGGACCTTCAGGTTCTCAAATGGGTAAAAAAGAATCGATGAAAGATACTGCACGCGTTTTAGGACGTATGTATGATGGTATCGAGTATCGTGGTTATGGACAGGATATCGTTGAAGAACTAGCAAAATATGCTAACGTACCAGTATGGAACGGTTTAACGAACGAATTCCACCCAACTCAGATTCTTGCTGACTTCCTTACCATGAAAGAACACTCAACGAAGGATTTGAGTGAAGTTACTTTTGCTTACGTAGGTGATGCTCGTAACAACATGGGTAACTCTTTAATGATTGGTGCTGCTAAAATGGGTATGAAGTTCCGTGGTATTGCTCCAAAGAGCATTCAACCAGAAGCAGAACTTGTAGCTCAGGCTCAGGAAATCGCTAAAGAAACTGGTGCTGAAATCATCATTACTGATAATGTTGAAGAAGGTGTTAAAGGTGCTGATTTCATCTATACTGATGTTTGGGTATCAATGGGAGAGCCTGCAGAAGTATGGAAAGAAAGAATTGAATTGCTAATGCCTTACCAGGTAAACAAAGCAATGATGGATGCTACTGGTAATCCAAATTGTAAATTCATGCACTGTCTTCCAGCTTTCCATAACCTGGAAACTGAAGTTGGTCGTGATATCCACGAAAAATTCGGTATTGATGCTATGGAAGTTACTGAAGAGGTTTTCGAATCTCCTGCTTCTATCGTATTCGACGAGGCTGAAAACCGTCTGCACACTATTAAAGCAGTTATGGTTGCTACTTTGGGTAAATAAGAAATTATTATTCCAATATATTAAAACTCCCGTAGCCTTTGCTTTGGGAGTTTTTTTTATCTGTTATATTCTGTCATTCTATAATCAATCCCCTCAAATTTCATCGTTATTTTTGCAAAGGTTAATTAAAGGCTTAGCAAACTGGCCATTAATATTCTGTTTACTGCCGATAACGGATCTAACTTTTTAAATGGTTAAGAACAAAATCCATATACTTTTATCAATCTTTTCATTTTAGTGAAAAAATATCGTAACTTACAAGAAACCATAATAGTATGAGGTATTTATTACTAATTATTATAATTCTCATGTCAGGGCTAATATTCAGTTGTGACAAACATGATAAGAGTTTAAATCAGGTAGAGAATAGTAATGACAAAAATGGTGACGAAACAAATACAACATCTACGGGCTTAATACTTGGATACGACCCAGCAATGTGCATGTGTTGTGGAGGATGGATTATTCAAATTGAGGACAGCGATGAACCCTATCGGTTTTATAATCTACCTGACAACTCGGGAATAGATCTGGAACATGCAATATTTCCCATTTCTGTTGAATTTAGCTGGCATCTGGATCTAACATGTGGTAGTATTCATATTCTAATCATAGAAAAAATTGAATTAATTTAACACCATTATTGCCTATTCATCCAGGATATTTCTTTTCTCGTTGAACCTTGAGACATTAATGTATAATGTAGCCTATGAATAATCAATGTGTTGTTTATTCAACTTCTTTATATTAAAAACATCATGTAGCATATTTTTTCGCTGATTTTTTTTTAAAATAAGAACAAATTTTAATTATATCATTTAAACCGAACAGGACCTCCGAATTGCTTCGAAAGTCCTGAAGCTTACTCAATATACTCTTTCTAATCCAATAGTATCATCTTACCATACAAGGTGTGATTGCTCGTATTTAATCTATGAAAGTAAATACCTCCGGGCAATCCATTTCTATCAAATTTGAACTCATGATCTCCTGCTTCAAAATATCCGGAAGCCACATTAGCTATTTCATTCCCCAACTGGTCATACACAACCAGTGAAATTGATTGAGCTACAGGTATAGAAATTTTAATAGTCGTCGATCTTTCAAATGGATTTGGATAATTCTTAATTTGATACGCATCAACTTGCTTAGAGTATGCAACAGATGTAACTATTGGATTCTGCATAAGCACCCAATTATTCGGATCAACATCTAACACATCATCCGATGAAATATTCAAAACCCCATGACCATCATTTATTTCAACAACCTGCTCTTCTCCATTAACTGTAACAGGAATATTTACATCCAGCAGAATATTGTTTTCAGTTTGCCATGAAAAATAAGAAACCTCACTTTCCCTGTCTACGATAAGTTGTGGAAGAGGAGCTTGACGGAAATAAACTTCAAAGAAGGGTTCTAAATCTAAACCAGTTACCTCTTCCGCTTGAACCTTCATATCTTCAGTTGACATCAACCGACATTGTTGCCCATTAGAATTATCAAAATTATCCGGATCAGGGTATGCCCAGCGAGCAAGTAAATTAAAAAACTGATCGTCTCCCAAGTGATATCGTAAGGTATGGATAACTTTTGCTCCTCGAAAATATGGATTGCAATCAAAACCTTCGATTAGCGTTAATTCCTCATCAGGGGCCAAAGGAAAAATGCTACCTTCAAAAACATTCCAACCTTTAACGTAATTGAAGTATGCATCAATTCCTGAAATATGTTCGACGTAAAGCGCTTCCATGTAAGTAGCCAATCCTTCATGAATCCATACATCGGCCCAATTTTCAGCTGTAACCAAATTCCCCCACCACTCATGTGCTAATTCATGATAATGAATATAATCAAGTCCACCCGATAATTCAAAATCTGAACCATAAGCAATAATTGTCTGGTGCTCCATGCCCCAATAAGGAGCATATGCCCATCCGTGTTTTTCAGAGATAAAAGGAAATGGTCCACAAATCGATTCAAGAAAATCAAACTCTGCACGAAACACATCCATATACTCTACAGCTTGTTCATATACTTCCGGTAACACCCAAAAATAAAATTCTACAGGATCACCGCTAACACTCTGGTAACTTTCTTCGATCAACATATAATCCGCTGCATAGAAGGTAATATTGTAATTATTAATCGGAGTCGAAACAAACCAATTATAAGTTGTTGTATTGTCTCCATTATCTGTACTACCTAAAAAACAACCATTTGAAGCACAAAACAAAGGATTTGGAACCGTAAAACTCATAGACACAGAATCCGGTTCATCACTTGGGTGATCTTTACAAGGCCACCAGACATCAGCACCGGACCTTTCACAATACAGTCCTATCCAAGGTTCTCCATTTTCAGATTCTTCCCATAAAAAGCCTCCAGGATTAGAATGATCATTTGCATCCCTAGGAACACCCTGATAAAAAACCTGAACACTGACCATGTCATTTTCTATCACTTCTTCTTCAATAGTGATAAACAATTTACCATTATGGTGAACAAATGGAACATCCAGATACTCCCCCTCATTCAACTTTAACGAAGTGGATTCTACAATAAAGGCACTATCCAGATCTAGTTCCAGAGTATCGATAGAATTAATAATCTCTGCCAAACAAACAAGAGAACCATCAATTTCCTGGCTTTCCGGTAAGATAGACAAATCAAGTTTGTAATATTTGACATCGTATGCAGACTGATTTGAACTCAAAGGCCCGCCGGTATCTGCATACAACATTAAAGATAAAAAAGGTAACAAGGCTGTAATAAGAAGTCTAACATAAATAGTACGATACATAGCTCATCTTTTTGAGTGAAACACATTAGCGTGCATGTAAATATACATTTATTCATACATACATTATTTTTTTTTCATTTTATGTCATTTTTATTCATCACATCTCATTTCCCATCCTACGCATTATTAATTTTGATATCACCTCCCCCATTAACACCAACGTCTTACACATCAAACACTTCTCAAAGTAGCCATGAACCATATATTAAAAATATATAACACAAAAGATTTCTGATATTAGCGCAGTAACAAAATGATATTCAATTTCACCATACTATCAAACATTAATTACAATTAACAATGGTATTGATATTATTCAGAAAGTAACGCTTGAAATTTATTGATGTCCGCCACTCCGCTTCCATCCATACTTTTGGGATTGTCATTCACAGAATCCAGTAATAAAATGTATATCAAAATATAGAGGCTATAATCATTAATAAGAGCTTCAGAATAATTTTCAGAAATGATCCAACAAAAGTTCTGTTTAATAAATCATACTTTTTTTAAATTCCTAATATTAAATCAGTTTCACACTAAGAAAATAACACCCCAACTCAACACACATTTCCCAAATTCGGACAACAAAATAAATACAAACATTAAAATGAATATCAAATTTACATCCTGACAAAACCGCTATTCCCTTTGGTATTCCATAGATAGGACGAAATACCTCTCAAATTATTCTAATCCAAGGGTTCATTGAATAACCATTTAGCACACTAATTTTCACTTCTTTATGAGCTATTCATTGATTTCTTTTCCATTTAGTACAATTAAGTCTCATTTTAGGTTGGTACATCCCATTTTGGGACACATTAAATAAAATAGATTTTTCATCCCCTGTGTTTTCAGCACTTTCAGAAGGAGTTTTTCCGGCATGTCACTTGCCTTATCAAAATCGGAAAAACTGAGTTAATAGTAACTATTCAAAAAATAAGAGTCATGAGAGTACTAAGATTATTATCAGGAATACTTTTGGTGTTTGCAGTTATAACTGCATGTCAAAAGCCTGAGCCTATCAACATTCCAGGCTCAGATAGCGGGAGTTCAGCTCTCAAAACTATGAATGATCTCCAAATCAGTGATAATTTCGATTGGAGAACAACACGAACACTTATTGTTGATGTTATACTGCCTTCAACTAGCAAATCATTAAGCATTTATTCTGAAGATGGAAACCGTCTTTATTTCAAAGGGCATTCGGAAGATGGTTCACAAATCATTAAGACACGTGTAACGATACCAACCTATGAAAGTACATTACTACTAAAATATGGATTAGAAGGTACTGTCTATAAAGTTGGAATTACAGGAAATTATTTAGTGTTTGATTTCACTAAAGAATCAAAGTCAACAACAGACATTGGATGTGATGGTGATTATGATAATGATATTTCCACTTTCGATGGATTCAAATTCGAATTCAATGGAAGAACCTTAAACGGAGACGGTACATCAACCTGGTCTTATACAGTAACTGGTGTTGGTGCATCGAAAGATCTATCCCATTGGGCCCTGGCTTTATGTGAAGGCCACAATTTAGCCGCAGGCTATCCCAATAACGGAGAAATTGTTGTTGACCCAACTTTAGGAATTGACGGTATAAAATGGGATCATGAAATTAATAAGAACGGTGGAGTTGCATCATTTGAGTTCACATTAGATGCTCAATATGAAATCGACCTTGCGGAAGTAGGATTTAAAGCAGGACAAGGAAAATATTATTGTACAATCAATGGACCTTCTTGTACACTTTATGGAGGTGGAGATGATGATGACGACGATGATGACGATGGAGATGACGATGATGGAGATGATGATGACGACTTTGGTGGAAACTTATCATTCGAAGACCTGTGGCCTGCAAAAGGAGATTATGATTTTAACGACCTTGTTGTAGATTACAACTTTGATATTACAAAAAACGTTCATGAAGAAATCGAAAAAATAGATGCTACATTTATTATCAGAGCGTTTGGTGCAAGCTATCAAAATGGATTTGGATTTACTTTCCCAAATGTTTCTCCATCACAGATCACCAATGTATCAGGAATGGAAGTAGAATCGGGAAGCATATTCAATCTAGCTGCAAATGGACTTGAACAAGGCCAATCAAAAGCTACTATCATTGTTCTGGACAATTGCTACCGCATTATGCCTCATCCAGGTACTGGTATTGGAGTTAACACTGAGCAATCGGCTCCATATGTTGCTCCTGTTACCATTTCAATGGAGATTACTTTTGCTCCTGGCGAGGTAACCTACAGTGAACTTGATATTGGTAATTTCAATCCATTTATTATAGTTGATCAGGTAAGAGATGTGGAAGTACATTTACCAGATTATGAACCAACTGATCTTGCAAGTGGTTACTTTGGAACATTGGATGATGCCAGTAATCCAGGATCAGGAATTTATTACAAAACTGAGACTAATTTACCATGGGCAATTCACATCCCGGAAAGTTTTGATTATCCAATTGAAAAACAAGACATTACCGGAGCACACCTAAAATTTGCAGAATGGGCTGAAAGTCAGGGCACCATGTACCCGGATTGGTTCCAGGATAAGACAGGTTACAGGAACTCCTCTTTGCTTTATTAGTACTCATTGACTTTTGAATAAGAAAAGCCCGGCACGATGTCGGGCTTTTCTTGTTTATCTATTTCTTAATCAGGAAACACGCCCTTCACGTCCTCTTAATCCTTGTCCTCTTACCCGGGTACGTTTCATTAGTCGCTGCCACACGTTACCAGGACCAGGTTCGCGTTTTCGTTTCTTCCCAAATCCAAACAATCCTCTTCGCATTTCAATGATAGGATTTGATTGATCATTTTCCTTTTTAAATTCTAAGTTTTCAGGATTCTTTTGGGTAACAGGCTCATGTCCTGTTGGAACACTTTTACCAACTTTCAGCATATCAACCTCCGCTTTTTATGAATTATAAACCGAAGTAACTCTTTGATGTCGACCTTCAACTGCAATAAGTCTGTTGTGACTCACTACTTTGTCATCAGACTTCAATAAACTTAATCAGTTACTATTACAAAGTTACAATGCCATGTTTCTGATAAAAAGACATTACGAATAAAAAAAAGGGCGAGATAATAAACGATACGACGGACATTTTTAATTATTTATATGTTCATAACGAATGTGGTGATCAACCGAAAAGGCATTTCATGTCACATTTCTGAACAAAGGGGAAAACCTAAAACACGTGAATAATTTCGATGGCCTTTGCTTTTATCAGACAAAAAATCTCATTACCCGTTTCAATCGATAAATTCTTAATTGCAGCATCGGTTAATTCCACAATCAAATCAAAACCACAGTCTACCACACAGAAAGTGGATTCTTTTGTTTTAATAATATCTGAAACAATACCCCTCAATTGATTTTGTATGGAAATATTCTCAATCTTATTCGTACTCAAGGCAATATCATCAGGACGAATTGCAAATCGAATTTTGTCTCCATTTTTCAGTTTTTCAGCAATCCTGGCACTGGTGGCGAAATGAACATCCGGAAACTCAACGTGTCCAAAAATATACAAGCCAGCTTCTTTTGAATACTCTTTCAGACAAGCTTCATAAATGTTCAAATAACGTCGGGGCTTAATAATATGAGGGACTGAATTATTCACCATCAATGAGAAAACATTACCCGATGCCGGGACCTCGCCCTCATCAATAATCAACATTTGATTTGTCAGACGCAAAATATCACCAATCACGTGGCTTACAATTAACATCGGAATAGAAAACAGACTGTTTATCTTTAGAAGATATGAGATTATCTGCCGTCTAAGGTAGCGGTCAAGATTCGAGAAAGGCTCATCGAGTAATAGCAGATTTGGTTGGGATAGCAGAGCACGACCTATAGCAACCCGTTGTCGTTCCCCTCCTGAGAGTTGTCGTGGCATTTTATCCAGCAGGTGATCAATTTCAAGAATTCCAACAACCTCTTCCAGGGTGATGACTCTTCTACGATTTTTAACGTACGGTTTACTGAAACAGAGATTTTGCTTTACTGATAAATGAGGGAACAACCGCCCATCCTGAAACACGTAGCCTATCCCCCTTTTTGCTTCGGAAATATTTATGTTGTTCTGCTTATCAAAAACCACTTCAGAATTCAACTTAATAAGTCCATCTTTTGGGATTTCCAAGCCAGACAACAGGTTTAGGAAAGTGGATTTTCCTGCACCTGAAGGCCCATAAATACCGGTAATTCCCTGCTCGATATTACATTTATAATTAAAATCCAGGTTTCCTTTGCTATGTTTAATAGATATCTCGGCAATCATCGAACCAGGTATTTTTTTCTTTTATTAAAATATTCAGATAGAAGAATCGCTGCTATTGAAAGTGCCAAAGATACTATAACCAGGCGTGTCACCTGCATCTCCTGCCCGGGAACCTGCATATTGGAATAAACTTTTAAAGCAATTGTTTGTGTTTTGCCCAAAATATTACCTGCGAAGGTAATCGTAGCACCAAATTCACCCAAACTGCGGGCAAAGGAGAGTACCATACCACTAATAATCCCAGGTAATGCAAGAGGTAAACTCACTCTGAAAAATGTAGCAATTCGCGAGGCACCTAAAGTCCTTGACGCTTGTTCAAAGGCTGGATCAACCATCTCAAAGGCTGATTTCATGGTACGTATTGCCAGGGGTAAAGAAACAATCACCGAAGCAATCACCAAAGCTGCAAAATTGAAAGCCAGTTTAATTCCCAGTGTATCATACAACCAACTACCAATAAATCCATTTCTTCCCAAAACAATCAACAACAAATAACCGGTCACAACAGGAGGAGCAACCAGAGGCAGTGTCAGGATACTTTCAATTAAATGCTTGCCTGGAAAGTTCTTTCGTGCCAGGCTCCAACTAATCCATACAGCCAAAGGCAATGTGGTAATGGTAGCAACAGTAGCAACTTTAACAGTCAGCCATATTACGCTAAGTTCTTCAGAACTAAACTGAAACCATTCAAGCATATTAATTCAAGATAAATCCATACTTTTTTAACACAATATCAGAATCTTTATGAATAAATTGCTGATACAAGTCAATAGAAGATTTGTCAGCATCTTTCAGCATACTAATATAAAAAACTATTGGATCATATAACATTTCTGGCACAACAGATACAATCCTCACATTAGAATTCGGCCTCACTTCAGAAGCATAAACCACCCCCAAATCACACGCTCCCATTTCAACATAATGAAGAACTGATACGACATCTTTAGCCATTATAGTTTTTTCTCTGATACGTTCAAACCAATCAAGAGAATCAAGCATTTGTTTTGTATACCTACCCGCTGGCACATAATCAGGATCTCCAATAACAATCTGCTTCACATCCAGGGATTCAATTGGGAAATCTCTTGAAAAATCAATTTTATATTCCGGAGCATCTTTCGGACATATAAATACCAGTCTGTTTTTTGCCAGCGCCACAATTGTTGAGTCAATGAGTAAATTCTCATTTTTTAAATAATCTACCCAAAGTTTATCCGCAGATATGTAAATATCAGCTTCTGCCCCATTCCTGATTTGCCGTGCAAGTGTACCTGAAGATGCAAAATTCCGTTCGATTTTCAGGTTATTCATCCCCGAAAACATCGTACAGATCTCATTAGCTGGATTTGCTGTGCCAGCAGCAGCAAAAAGCCTGAGAGTTAAAATGGATGGATCACCAGAATTAACGGTATTAATACAACCATTATTAACCAAAAGTAGAATTCCTATAATAAGGGGAAACAAAAGCCTACCTCTTTTCATAGATAGATATTTAATTTTATATATAGAAAAGCAAAAATAGAATATAATCACCAAGTTCCACACGAAGTATGCACAAAAGAAGTCATTGAAGCCTATTCAAGCACTTTTTATACGGCTTTGGTTATCTCTTTTCTTTCATCCTTAATTGTAAAAACAAAAGCCGAACCTTTATCAATTTTACTTTGAACCCAGATTTCACCGCCATGTTTTTCAACAAATTCTCTACATAGAACAAGTCCAAGACCGGAGCCTTCCTCTTTTTGAGTACCTTGTCGACTCAAATCTGAATCAAGTCTGAATAATTTCAGTTGATCTGCTTCACTTATTCCAATACCATTATCCTCAACAGATATCACAATTTCGTGATCTCCCTTTTTAGCAATTACTTTAACCGTTCCTTCATCGGTAAATTTAATGGCATTACTAATTAAGTTGCGAAGAATAATATTTACCAGATCGCGATCGGCAAATACTTTTTCCGGAATATCCAATTCACATTCAAGTTTAATTCCTTTTTCATCAGCTCGCTGATGAAATAATTCAAAATTATCAATTACAACCTCATTCAAACTAAACGGTTTTGGATTGAATTTAATACGTCCTTGCTGAGCATTCGCCCATTCTAACAGGTTATTTAGTAGATTCAGAATCTTTTCAGATGTTTTATGAATAATCCCTGAGAATCTTTTCACATTCTCGGGATACTTATCGTTATCAAGTTCTTCATTCAACAGATCTGAGAATCCAATAATACTACTAAAAGGTGAGCGCAAATCATGTGAAACAATTGAAAAGAATTTATTTAGAGTTGCATTGGTACTTTTAAGTTTATTATTTAGTGCATTTAGTTCTTTGTTGGCTCTGCTTCTTCTTTGTAAGAGGTATATTATATAGGTTCCCAAAACAAATAAGATGACAATTGAGCTGATCAATAAATACTGAATTTGCTTTTGCTTTTCTATCTGAATTTCTGCCAGATTGTTCTTAATTCGTAACAACTCATTTTCCTTATCCTTTTTCTCAGTTTCATATTGGGTTTGTAGCTTTGCAATATGTTCCTGTTGGGCCTCGCTCATAATACTATCATTCAGGTTTTGATAATTCAGCAAATAATCAAAAGCCTCTTTATATGAGCCTGTATGATAATGATACCAGGCCAGACTATTGGTTAAGGACGATTCCCGGATTTTTATTCCCAGTTTGACAGACAAATCATACGCACTTTTAAGGTGAGTATATGCTTTAGTCCACTTTTTCTGGTTCAAATAAATATCACCCAAAAACTCAAGTGCAATAATCTCTTGTTGCTCATTGCTTGAACTTCGGCTCAACTTGAGGGACTTTTGTGTATAGAATAATGCAGAGTCCTCATGCCCCATATAATTATAGATACTCCCAATATTACCAAGGGTGGTTGCTTCATAAATCACATTACCAACCTGGTTATACAATTCGTTAGCCTGACGTATATAATAGAGAGCACTATCATAGGTCGCATTCATTCGGTATATAATCCCCAGATTATTCAGTGAGTGAGCCTGAACTGTGTATAATTCGTGTTGCTTAGCCATGAAACTGGCATCACGGAAATATCGGATAGCGTCGACAAATTGCTTCCTTTCCATATAAATATTCCCCAGGTTAAGCAAGAGTGTGGATCTGGTCTTAAAATCGTTAATTGAATCAGCCAGTCCTTGGGCCTCCAGATAATAGACTATGGCATCCGAGGTTCTCCCCTTTATATAATATATACTTCCCATATTATTCAGATTCCGCATCCTAACTTTATGATTTTCACAAACATCACAAAGCATATTAGCATCTTCGAAATAGCGTAATGCACTGTCCATTTGGCCAGTCATATAATAATAGCCCCCCATAAAAGTACGGGCAAGAATCATGCTCTCACCAACATTCAGACTATCTGCATGTCGAAGGGATGCTTTTAATAGGGACAAGGACACTTCATAATCTCCCTGTAACAATTTAACATAACCAATTCTAAGATCAGCCTTTAGCTTCTCTTCATCATTACCCGATTTTTCTGCTGCTTTTAACGCCAGTGTACTATATTCAAATGCCGAATCAGTATTTACACTCAGGTAATATTCAGCAATTTTATTAAGAAGCACTGCCTGTTCTTTTTCCGAGGCTTTTTTTAAAAGAATGATCAAACTATCCTTTTCCGAATCATTCATTGCTACGACTGAGATAGCGAATAGCATTAGCATTCCACAAAGGCTATATTTTAACATCATTGAACGAAATTGGTTCTCACACTCCAAATGTATGATTTTTATGTTTTACCCGGCTAAATTTAGCTTCAAAAGTATATTTATTCTTCTTTCAATCATCCCTGACATAAGCTCAGCCTCACCAAAACAAATACACGCCCAACACAACACCTACACGTTTCCACCTCACCCTCTGCCACATACACCATCTAAAGAAAAACCCGCAGACACATCAAGGTATTTCACACCCGGTAAACCACCCATGCCTCTCATATATTTTATGCATACAAAACCTATAATAAGCGGTATTTCAATAAATATTTATGCACTCAAAGCCATACATACAGCTTGATTTCCTATATTTGAAGAGGAATACATTTCAAGTTCCTTAAACGATCAAACCAAACCATTAACTAATAACTGTAGCTCATGCAAATACGATTTCTTAAAGATGAAAGTATTGAAAAGCTTCATCAGGCCTTTACTGAGGCTTTTGCCGATTATTTAGTTGACCTGCCCATGCCTTACGACCGTTTTACTGAAATGATTAAAGCCCGCGACCTAAATCCTGAATATTCCATTGGAGCTTATGATGGTGACAAACTGGTCAGCTTTATTATCAACGGATATCGAGAAACAATTGGTAAGAAAATGTGCTATGATGGAGGATCAGGAACCATTCCCGAATACAGAAAACAAGGTTTAAGTAGTCAACTTCTGCGTAAATTAATAGAAGAACTACCCAAATATCATATCGACAAGTATCTTCTGGAAGTCGTTGAAGATAATACGACAGCTATTAATATTTACAAAAAGCATGGTTTTAATATCGTTAGAAAACTATATTGTCTGAAAGCAAAAAAAGAATCGTTTAAGAATCCAGCCCAACATACTTATATCATAAATACAGATTCTGCACTTTATGAGAATCTTAGTTTTAAACATTACCATACCTTTGCTCCTACTTGGCAAAACACGAAACAAGCAATCCTCAACATACGGGATAACAACAACTTTGTATTCATTATGAATGAAGAGAATATTGTTGGATATGGTGTCATCCATAAGGATAGAGGGGAAATTCACCAGATAGGTGTTCACAAAGATTTGCGAAGAAAAGGCATTGGTACAGTTATTATTAATGAACTGGCAAAAGTGACCAATTCTGAGGAGCTTATAATTCTTAATTTGGATAACCGATCTGGTGAAAAAGAATTCTTTGAAAAAATTGGTTTTGAAAAATATGTAAATCAATTTGAAATGGAATACGATTTCATGGAACACAAGAGCTCAAAAAACCATGTAAGTAGTTTTTGTGCAACTTTATAAAACAACATATAGCTAGAGTTAATTGGAAACAACAATTAACTCTACATATTTCTAATTAAACTCAAGATTAATGAATAAAGCTCAAAAAGTTAAGTGGTATTTTCAACTTCTTATAATCCTACCAATATTAATTACACCTTTAATTTACACACATTTAACACCCGACAATCAATTAAGTATCCGATATATATTTATTGGCGTATTTACTGTTTTATTAACCGGTATGTCGATATTTAAGTTGCGAACAAATAAATTCATTCAATTCAAAAGAGGACTGTTATTATTTTTAATTCCATTATTCTTCTTTCTGTTAATAAGTGGAATTAGCCTATTGTGGACCAACAACCTGGGTGATGGCATCTACATTTTAGGTAAATTCTTCATCTTCTCTCTTTTGGTAATAATGATTTTTTTGACGTTTTCGGATGTAGATAACTACATCCCAACTCTTATCAAGGTAATCAACACTTTAGCATTTATTATCATATGTATTGGAGTATACCAACTACTTGAAATAACTGCATCTAATGACCTGAGTCACTCCGGACTATATGACCTAACAGCAACTTTTGCACATAAAAACATCTACACACAGGTACTCTTATTCTGCTTACCCTTTTCTCTATACGCTGCTATAATTTATAAAAAAGTTTGGAAATCCTTTGGTATAATGATTAGCCTGGGTTTACTTATACTTATAACTTTAAGCATGAGCCGTGCTGTTTGGCTGGCAGCTTTTTTTAGTATAACAGTCACTGGTATAATCGCCTTCAAGTTTCGGGAAAACAAACAATTTTCTTTAAAAAAGCCTCTATTATACTCTATTGGAGTTCTGTTTGTTATTTCATCCACAGTTGCAATATATTCTCATTATGATAAATCGCAAGCATTTCTGAAGCAAACAACAAAAATTCTGAAATTAGATCACGGCACAGCAAAAGACCGACTTCAGCTTTGGAATAAAACCTTGCAGTTATCATTGGAAAAGCCCATTGGTGGATATGGTCTGGCTTCATGGAAAATAAAGATTCTTAAACAGGGAAATACTGACTTAAAATCAGAAGATAATCTCACCTTTTATCAACGGCCACACAATGACTTCCTTTGGATATGGAGTGAACAGGGCATAATTGGAATCCTGGCCTATATAATGTTATTTTTTAGCACATTTATTTTTTTAATAAAAATGGTGACAAACTCAGAATACGATCAATACAGGCCATTCATTCTGGTCGTTATATTTTCTCTAATCGCATTTATTATCTATTCATTTTTCAGCTTCCCTATCGACCGGATTGAACATCTGTTATTCCTTGCTCTAATGTTTGGATTTACCTTATCCTTATATAATCAAGGAGATCAACAAAAGGGATTTAGACTTTCAGTTGTTTCAATTTCACTCATACAAATCAGCTCTATTCTGATACTCATTTTCTTTATTCTTTTTGGTTCCATGCGTTTCCTTTCCGAATACCACTTACAAAAAGCTTTTGATGCAAAAATCAAAAAAGACTGGCCAGGAGTTATAGCTTCGATTAATCATGCTCAAACTAATTATTACCAGATTGATCCTTTCAGTACTCCACTATCCTGGCACAAAGGAATTGCTCATTATAATCTGGGGCAAATGGAGTTAGCAAAAGCAGAATTTGAACAAGCCAAAATCTATAATCCACATCATATTCATGTGTTAAATAATCTGGCGACCATACATGGGATCATGGGAAATATCCCTATAGCCATATCGTACTACAAAAAAGCCATTCAAATTGCTCCAAATTTTGAAGACGCTCTCTTTAATATTACAACCCTCTACTTTCAAACGAAATCGATGGATAGTGCACTTGTCTATTTTGAGAAAATAAAGAATCCGGCTTCTAAAACAAAACATCAATTGTTTATTGATAATCTTGTATCACCTCACGTGATAAAATTGGAATATGAAATTGACGAAGAATATTTAAGAACAGCGATATCCGACATCAGATGTAACCCGGAATGGCTGAAACAAATTGTTATAAGTGCAGGGGAAAATGATAACCCAATAAAAAAGCAAATTCTTTTGGATGCGCTGTATGTTCTACATAAACAAAAATCACTTCTAACGAAAGATCAAGCTGATAGTCTAATGAATAAATATGACAATTTAACAAAAAAAATCACTTTATGATATTAATTTGAAATAATAAACATTATATTTACATACTCATTATTGAAACACAAACTACAACAAGTATAAAGAATGAAAAAACTTAACATTCTACTATTTGCCATTTTCTTTATTGGAAGCAATTATGCTCAGGAACTAACTACCGTTCTTCCGGAAGAAGGTTTTATTGGCCAGCAACTGCAACTTACCATAACCGGCCAACAAACAAATTTTTCACAAGGCTCTAATACCATATGGTTGAATCAGGGAAGTGCTACGGTAATATACCCACAGAGCATCCAAAGCATCTCCGATGAAGAAATAAAAGCTGATTTCTTTTTTTATAGTTGGTATCAGGATGGTGTTTATAATGTAAATGTAGAAAATCAAACGGACGGACATATGATTCTGGGAGAATCCTTCTATTTATGGCCCGATCCAAATGCAAGCAGTCTTACTGATGTAAATCCGGATCATGCTTATAGTGGTGAAACAATCTCCCTTACCATTTCCGGTCAAAACACCAGTTTTAATCAGGGCTCAAATATTATTTTCTTTTATCAGGGAAGTTCAACTATTTATCCAAATTCATATCAATCCATTAATAACGAAACCATTGAAGCAGAATTTACATTTGACTATGAGCACCCATGTGGTATTTATGACATCGGCGTAAACAACATATTGGATGGAAACATGCAGCTTCATCAGGCATTTGAATTAATAGATCCTGCACCGGTTCCTGGAAGTGATTTCTATCTGTGGGAAGTCGAAGAAAACACACCTTCAAATACTGAATTATTTACTATAGAAGCTGAAGATAACTCACCTGTACTCAGATTTGAAATTGTTGAAGGTAACGAAGAAAATCGGTTTGTTCTTGGGGAATATGATGGAATATTCAAGATTGCGCCAAATGCAATTCTGGATTATGAAGAATTAACTGATCATCAAATGAAGGTTTGGATTTATGATGACATCCAACACACAGCTGTAGATGTTTTAATAAAAATCATCAATCTTAATGACATCGTTCCTACATTAATGGATGCGACATTAGAGCTTATGGAAAATAGTGTAAATGGCACTGAAGTTGGTCAATTGGACGTTTTTGATGCCGATGGAGACATCAACAATTTCGATTTCTCCATTGAATACCAATCTCTGGAAAACACATTTAGTATTGGTAGCAGTACAGGAATTATAACTGTAGCAGATTCAACACTCCTAAATTATGAAATCAACACAAGTGGTGATCTTGTAATTACTGTTTCTGATGGATTATTTACAGATACAAAGACATATACAGTAAATATTCTGGATTTGGATGAAGTAGGTATTAATGAAGAGTTTGATAAACTATTCAACATCTATCCTAATCCTGTAAAGGATGTATTTTTCATTGAAAAGTCATTTGAAGATCCAGTTACTGTAGATATTTTAGATGTAAATGGTAAAGTTTTGGAATCTCTTATAATCTCTGACTCAAAAACTAGAATTCGGAGTTTGGCCAAACAATCAAGTGGCATCTATTTCTTACGATTAATTAAAGACAATAAGCATCTGCTTAAGAAGATTGTACTTGAATAAAAACAAAATGACACACAAAAAAAGACCTCGAACAAACTGTTGAGGTCTTTTTTTATGTATTTTCAATTAGATTAATTTTTCAACATATTATCACCTACCTCACCCAGATAAACAAGAAACTTATCCAAATCTTCCTTTTGGACTTCCGGATTAATTAACACCAGACGGATTGCAAGTTCATCATCTATAAATCCATAATTAACAGAACTCTTTCCACTTTTACGAAGATTATCCCGAAGATATTTATTGAATGAGTTTTTATCTAAACCTTCAGGGACTCTATACCTGAAACATACAGTCAGTGATTGTCTTGGCACCATTAATTCAAGCTTCTGAGAATCTATTACCTGTTGCTCAACATAGCTAGCCATGTCAACCAGGTGATTAAGCCGTTTTTCATAACCCAAATCCCCATGAAACTTCCAGGACAACCAAAGTTTAAGAGCATCCACCCTACGTCCACATTGAGCAGATTTCCTCCCAAGATCATAATCTTCCTCATTGTTTTCATGGAACAAATAATCAGCGTCCTGCAAATCCAGATAGTTTTGATGCAGCACACCCTTTTGTTTAACCAGGATCACGGAACACACCAGTGGGATGTTCATCAACTTATGCGGGTTCCAGGCAAAAGAATCGGCACATTCTATGCCATTAAAAAGGTGTCTGTGTTTTTGACTCAGAATCAAAGACCCACCAAATGAACCGTCTACATGTAGCCATAACTTATATTTCTGGCTAATATCAGCAATCTCCTCTACGGAATCGAAAGCACCAGTCATAGTTGTGCCTGTAGTTGCAGCGACAAAGAAAGGTTCTTCCCCTCGCTCTGTTGCTTCCTGAATTTCACGTTCCAATTCGGCAGGAATCATTTTACCATACTTGTCCGATTTAACTTTCCTGAGATTATTAACCCCGAGTCCCAGCATATTTGCAGCGGTACTCATTGAATAATGAGCCTGATCCGAAACAAAAGCAACCAAGGCTTTATGATTATAAACGCCGATTTTCTTAATTTCAGGATACTTCTGATTTCGAGCCGTAAACATGGCTACCAGATTGGAGTTGCTGCCTCCAGTCAAAAACAACCCATCTCCATCATTGAATCCGGTATATGCATTCATTTTCCGAATCAACTCTAGCTCTATCATTGTAGCAACAGGTGCTACTTCATAAGTATACATTGAAGTATTGGTAAGGCTTGTTAAAACATCCCCCATAAAAGCAGGCAAATTAAAGCCTCCATACAATTGATTATAGAATTGCTTATTTCCCGTTTTAACACTATATCTCAAATACCTTTGCATATGCTTGAACAAATCCTCAAAGCCCTCCCCTTCTTTAGTAATGGGTAAAAAAACTTTCTCCCGAATCTGTTCCGGATTCTGAAAATATACTACCGGATTATCTTGTTCATTGTTATCGATGTATTCATCAATAATACCGTAGAGTTGGTGTAGGATGTCTTTCATGAAAGCGATTTTAGTTATTACATAGAATTTGTCCCTTAATAGCTATCAGTTGGTATAAATATATGAATTATAAAGTGGATAGCCCTCAAGTTGAAGTACATATTTTGGGAGTGTAATCTGAAGTCTGTCCAATAGTTTGTATTACGTTTTTCAAAATAAGT